>Ga0265313_10003647_pt1 | contig 12333 bp, 13 predicted proteins | sample 4123metaG_FD_203122 | JGI IMG/M metagenome (GOLD analysis project Ga0265313, IMG submission 203122) | Rhizosphere microbial communities from Carex aquatilis grown in University of Washington, Seatle, WA, United States - 4-1-23 metaG | ecosystem: Host-associated > Plants > Roots > Rhizosphere >...
CAAGCTGTGGCCGCAGTGGCGCCTTGACGGCGCGGAGCTTGCCGCCGCGAAGGCGGACGCGACGCTGCTCGCGCTGAAGCAACAAGAGGACGCCGGTATCGATGTCGTCACCGACGGTGAGATGTCGCGCCAGCATTTCGTGCACGGCTTCGTCGAATTCGTCGAAGGCATCGACTTCGCGCACAAGGTCGAGATGGGTATCCGCGCCGACCGCTATAAGGCGATGGTGCCGCAGGTGGTGGGCGAGCTGCGCCTGAAGGGGCGCGTGCACGCAACGGAGGCGCGCCTCGCGCGCGCACGCACGAAACGCAAGCTCAAGATCACCATGCCGGGACCGATGACGATCGTCGACACGGTCGCGGACCGGCACTATGGCGACCGCGTCAGGATGGCGATGGGATTTGCGGCGCTGCTCAACCAGGAAGCGCGCGCCTTGCAAGCCGACGGCGTCGACGTGATCCAGTTCGACGAGCCGGCGTTCAACGTCTACATGAGCGAGGTTGCGGGCTGGGGGATTGACGCGCTGCACCGCGCGATCGAAGGACTCACCTGCGCCACCGCCGTCCACATCTGCTATGGCTACGGCATCAAGGCGAACGTCGACTGGAAGGCGACGCTCGGAACCGAGTGGCGCCAGTACGAGGCGATCTTCCCGGCACTGGCGAAGAGCCGCATCGGCCAGGTCTCGCTCGAATGCCGCAATTCCAAGGTGCCGATGAGCCTGCTCAAGCTGCTCGACGGCAAGGACGTGCAGGTCGGCGTGATCGATGTCGCCTCCGATGAGGTCGAAACGCCGGAGCAGGTTGCCGCCGTGATCGGCGAGGCGATGAAATACGTCGCCACGGACAGGATCATCCCGTCGACGAATTGCGGGATGGCGCCGATGCGGCGGGATATCGCCGACGCGAAGCTGGTGGCGCTGGGCAAGGGCGCGGAACTGGCAAGGAAGAAGTATGGCTGACAACGCATCGCTCCCCTCGCCCTATTTCACCGAAGAGCACGAGATGCTGCGCACGCAAGTGCGCCGTTTCGTCGAGGAGGAGATCAAGCCGCACGGGCTCGCCTGGGAGGAGCAGGGCATGGTGCCGCGCGAGGTGCTGGCCCGCATGGGCGAGCTCGGCTTCCTCGGCATCCGCTACCCGGCCGAATACGGCGGCTCCGAGATGGACACGCTCGGCTCGGTCGTGCTCGCCGAGGAGCTCGGCCGCTCGACCTTCGGCGGCGCCGCGATCACCGTGCTGGTGCACACCGACATGGCCTCGGTGCACATCGCGAATGCGGGCTCGCCGGCGCAGAAGGCGCGCTTCATGCCCGACATCGTGGCGGGCCGGAAGATCACGGCGGTCGCCGTCACCGAGCCGGACGCCGGGTCCGACGTGAAAGGCATCCGCACGACGGCGCGGCGCGAGGGCGACCATTACGTGCTCAACGGCGCCAAGATGTTCATCACCAACGGCGTGCACGCCGACGTCTATTGCGTCGCCGCCAAGAGCGCGCCCGACGCGCGCCCCTCGCAGTCGATCTCGATATTCATCGTCGAGAAGGGGGCGCCGGGCTTTCGGGTGAGCCGCGCGCTCGACAAGCATGGCTGGCGCTCCTCCGACACCGCCGAGCTCGTGTTCGAGGACTGCCGCATCCCGGCCGAGAATCTGCTCGGCGCAGAAGGCCGCGGCTTCTACGCCATCATGAGCAATTTCCAGAACGAGCGCACCGTGATCGGCGCGATGGCAATGGGCGAGGCGCAGGCCGCGCTGGAGCTGACCATCGACTACGTGACGACACGCAAGGCGTTCGGCGCGACGCTCTACGAGAAGCAAGGCGTCCGGCAGCGCCTCGCGATGCTCGCCGCGAAGGTCGAGGCGGGGCGCCAGCTCGTCTATCACGCGGCTTTTCTCGACGCGCAAGGCGTCGACTGTACGCGCGAAGTTTCGATGGTGAAGGCTTATTGCGGCGAACTGGTCAACGAGGTGATGTACGCCTGCGTCCAGTTCCACGGCGGCATGGGCTTCATGCGCGAATCGACGATCGAGCGCATGGCGCGCGACGCGCGCGTGCAGACCATCGGCGGCGGCGCGACCGAGGTGATGCTGGAAGAGGTCGCCAAACGGCTGAAGCGCTGAAGGCGCGGCCCCTACAAATTTACGTGACGGCATTCGGCGACGCCCGGCGCTCGTGCGTTTGTGATAGGGTGACCTGTCGGTCGCGCGGGGCAGCGCGCATCGCATCATTGGGAGAGAAACGTGATCAGCAAACTCTTGATCGCCGTCACTGCCCTGTCGCTCGCGGGCATCGGCGCCGCGGATGCCGCCTACAAGCACAAGCGCCACCGTGTTGCGCGCCATTATCCGCCGGCCGTGTACGTGCCGGTCGATCCCTATGCGGCTTTTTACAATCACGGGCCGAAGCCGCCCTGGGGCGCGCCGCAGCAATGCTTCACCGAGGAAGGCTATGGCCGCTATTGGCCGTGCGGCGCCGGGCCATCGTCGATCAACTGACGTCCTACTGCAGCAATTCCCGCAGCACGGTCGCGTGGCTGAGCTCCAGTTCCTTGGTCGCGGTCAGCAGCGTCACGGTCTGCCCCGCGATGGCGTGACGCAGCTCGGCGAGCCCCTCCCCTTGCGCATCGAGCTCGGCCCTGTAGCGCTTTCGGAACGCGTCGAACTTCTTCGGATCGTGCTGGTACCATTTGCGCAGCTCGTTGCTCGGCGACAGGTGCTTCACCCAGGCGTCGAGCTTGAGCTTCGACTTCGCGATCCCGCGCGGCCAGAGCCGGTCGATAAGGATGCGCAGGCCGTCGTCGCGGCTCGGCGGGTCGTAGGCGCGCTTGACGTGGATCGTCGGCGCGGCCTTGGCGGGCGGCGCGCGCCGCGCCTTCGCAGTCTTGGCCTTTTTGACAGCCTTCGCCATCAGCGATCCGAGCGGCCGAGCACGTCCATGAGCTCGGCGATCTTACGCCGCTGATCGCCGCGATTGCCAGACGCGATCGCGCCTTCGACGCAATGCGCCACGTGATCGCGCAGCACCTCTTCCTCGACCTTGCGCAGCGCCGCGCGCACCGCGGTGATCTGGGTCACGATGTCAATGCAGTAGCGGTCCTCATCGACCATGCGGGCGAGTCCGCGCACCTGGCCTTCGATCCTCTTCAGCCTTTTCAACGTGGAGGCCTTGGCTTCCTGCTGCATGCTCGCTATATACCCCTACAGGGTATCGGGTTCAAGAGCCGAAGAGGCGTCATGGCGCACGTTCACGAGCATCGCGGCCATGATCACGGCCCGGCCGCTGGCGCGACCGACCCGGTCTGCGGCATGGCGGTCGATCCGCATAGCGCCAAGCACCGCCAGGACCACCAGGGCCGCACCTATTATTTCTGCTCCGCCGGTTGCCGCACAAAGTTCGCCGCCGACCCGCAAAAGTACCTCGCCAAGAACAAGCAGCCCGACCCCGTGCCCGCGGGCACGATCTACACCTGCCCGATGCATCCGCAGATCCGCCAGGTCGGCCCGGGCTCCTGCCCGATCTGCGGCATGGCGCTCGAGCCCGAGATCGCGACCGCCGACTCAGGACCGAACCCGGAACTCGCCGACATGTCGCGACGCTTCTGGGTTGGCGTTGCGCTGAGCGCTCCGGTTGTCGTGCTGGAGATGGGCGCGCACATCGCCGGCGCGCATGGCTGGATCGACCCGACGCTTTCCAACTGGATCCAATTCGCGTTCGCGACGCCGGTCGTGCTGTGGTGCGGCTGGCCCTTCTTCGTTCGCGGCGCGCGCTCGCTCGTTACGCGCAACTTGAATATGTTCACGCTGATCGCGATGGGCACCGGCGTCGCCTATGCCTACAGCGTCACCGCGACGCTGCTGCCTAGCGTCTTTCCCGCGGCGTTTCGCGGCCATGGCGGCGCGGTCTCGACCTATTTCGAGGCCGCCGGCGTCATCACGGTGCTGGTGCTGCTCGGGCAGGTGCTGGAGCTGCGCGCGCGCGACGCGACCTCCGGGGCGATCCGCGCGCTGCTCGATCTCGCGCCGAAGACCGCGCGCCGCGTGACGGCGGACGGGGCTGAGGAGGGCGTCGCGCTCGATGAGGTCGCGGTGGGCGACAGCTTGCGCGTACGCCCCGGCGACAAGGTGCCGGTCGACGGCACCGTGACCGAGGGCCGCTCCAACGTGGATGAGTCGCTGGTGACGGGCGAATCGATGCCGGTGACCAAAGACAAGGACGCCAAGGTCATCGCCGGCACGCTCAACACCACCGGCTCCTTCCTGATGCGCGCCGAGAAGGTCGGCCGCGACACGATGCTGGCGCAGATCGTCGCGATGGTCGCGGCGGCGCAGCGCTCGCGCGCGCCGATCCAGCGCCTCGCCGATCAGGTCGCCGGCTGGTTCGTGCCGACCGTGATCGCGATCGCGCTTCTCGCCTTCGCGGCCTGGGCGCTGTTCGGGCCGGAGCCGCGCCTCGCCTATGCGCTGGTTGCCGCCGTCACCGTGCTGATCATCGCATGCCCGTGCGCCCTTGGCCTTGCGACTCCGATGTCGATCATGGTCGGCGTCGGGCGTGGCGCCGAGGGCGGCGTGCTGATCAAACAAGCCGAGGCGCTGGAGCGCATGGAGAAGGTCGACACGCTCGTCGTCGACAAGACCGGAACGCTCACCGAAGGCAAGCCGAAGGTCGTCGCGATCGTGGCGGCCGAGGGCTTCGACGAGGCGACCGTGTTGCGTCTCGCCGCGAGCGTGGAGCGGCTGAGCGAGCATCCGCTCGCCACCGCGATCGTGGCCGCCGCCAAGGAGCGCGGCGTCGCGCTGGCCAAGGCGACGGACTTCTTGTCGCCGACTGGCAAGGGCGCGCTCGGCACGGTCGAAGGCCGGCGCGTCGCCCTCGGCAACGCCATATTCCTCGACGAACTGAACATCGCGACCGCCGCGCTCGACGCGCGCGCCGACGAACTGCGCCAGGACGGTGCAACCGCGATCTACCTCGGCGTCGACGGCAAGGCCGCCGGCATCCTGGCGATCGCGGACCCGATCAAGGCGTCGACCGCCGCGGCGCTGAAGGCGCTCGCCGCCGACGGCATCCGCGTCGTCATGCTCACCGGCGACAATGCGACGACCGCCGCGGCGGTTGCGCGCAAGCTCGGCATCACGGATATCGAAGCCGAGGTGCTGCCCGACCAAAAGAGCGCCGTGATCGAGAAGCTCACGCGCGAGGGCCGCGTCGTCGCGATGGCCGGCGACGGCGTCAACGACGCGCCGGCGCTTGCGGCCGCGGCCGTCGGCATCGCGATGGGCACCGGCACGGACGTCGCGATCGAAAGCGCCGGCATCACGCTCCTGAAAGGCGACCTCACCGGCATCGTGCGCGCGCGCCGCCTCTCGCGGGCGGTGATGGGCAACATCCGGCAGAATCTGTTCTTCGCGTTCGTCTACAACGCGGCCGGCGTACCGATCGCGGCCGGCGTGCTCTATCCGCTATTCGGCATCCTGCTCTCGCCGATCGTCGGCGCTGCCGCGATGGCGCTCTCGTCGGTCAGCGTGGTCGGCAATGCGCTGCGGCTGCGGGCGGTGAAGCTGTAGACACCCTTGCGTTGGCGCCTCAGATGACTATTATGACCATATTGGTCATAATGGAAAGCTGGGAACGATGTCGGAGCCCAACTGGTCAATTGCCGAGGCCAAGGCGAAGTTCAGCGAGTTGATCGAGAGAGCGCGCGCCGATGGCCCTCAGACGATCACCAAGAACGGGCGTACCGCCGCAATCGTCGTGTCGCCAGATGAATGGCAGCGCAAGACCGAGCGCGTCGGTACGCTTGCGGATTTTTTCGCTGCGTCACCGCTCCGAAACTCGGGACTGAAGATTGCGCGCAGGAAGCAGGCCCCGAAGGCCGTTAAGTTGTGAACTATCTGTTGGACACGAACGTCATTTCCGAATGGGTCAAGCCGCGCCCGAACGGCGGCGTCGTCTCATGGCTCGCCCAGGCGGCCGAAGATCAGATCTTCATCAGCGTTTGCACGCTCGCGGAATTGCGTTTTGGCGTTGCGCGGATCGTGCCGGGCAGGAGGCGACGCCGCCTCGACGACTGGCTGCGCAACGACATACCGACGCGCTTCGAGGGTCGTATCCTGGTTGTCGATGCAGCCGTGGCAGACGCGTGGGGCAATATTCACGCCCGCGGGAAAACGATCGGCCGCTCAATCGATATCATGGATGGTCTGATCGCGGCGACCGCCGAGGTTCACGAGATGACCGTCGTGACTCGCGACGTCTCGGACTTTGGGGCCGTCGGAACACTCGTGCTGAATCCTTGGGCCGGTCACTGAGCTTGGTCAGCCCTCACCGGCGCGACAGCGGGCGCGGGTCGCCGCCCGGCTGCCACTCGCCGTCGCCGGTGCGGTTGGGCGCTTCCTCGGCGGGAATCTGGTCTTTGGCGGGAGGCTGCGGCGGGTCGCGATAAGGCTGCGGGTCGCCGGGATCGTGCATCGGTTTCGGCGTCGGATCGCCCAGCGGCGGCTGCACGGGGTCGCGATAAGGCGCGTCCGGCGGGTCCGTCATCGGTGGCACGGTCGGATCGGTCAGGGGCTGCGGCGGTTGCTGCTCGGGTCCCGGATTAGACATCGATCCTCCTCTGCGGGCTGTCGAAAACAACGTCCCGCATCCGCCCTTCGTTCCGGTTAACGGATTAGAACACCGCGAGATAGCGCAGCAGCGACAGAACGCCGATGACGATCACGATGATGCGGGCGATCTGCTTTGCGCGCCCATCGATCGGCAGCATGCCGATGAGATAGAGTACCAGGATGACAACCAGGAACGTGATCAGGATGCTGATGAGAACGGATGCGCCCATGACTTCCCCCTCGCTGATGGACCGACCGCCGACCGATCGCCGCCGTGCTTCGCATTAATGCCTGATGGAATCGGAAAGTTCCATGACCCGCTTTGCTGTCCTGGCGCTCGTGCTGCTGGCACATCCGGCGCACACGAACGACCTGCGCGACGCCCTCGCGCCGACCGGCACGCTGCGCGCGACTTACATCGCGACCAATCCGGTCCAGGCCTTCGTCGATCCCGCGACCAAGGAGGTGCGCGGCCCGGCAGCGGAGATCACGCGCGAGATGGCGCGGCAGGCGGGCGTGCCGTTCACCGTCACCGGCGCGCGCGGCGTCGAAGGCGTGATCGAGAGCGTCAAGAGCGGACAGGCCGATATCGGCTTTCTGGCGTTCGATCCGGTGCGTGCGCGCGAGGTCGATTTCTCAGCTGTCTATTCGCTGGCGCAGAACACCTATCTGGTGCGGGACGCCTCGCCGATTCGCTCGGTCGCGGACGTAGACAGGCCGGGCGTGCGCGTCGGTGTCGGCGCGCGCGATGCCGGGGATTATTTCCTCACTCGGACGCTGAAGGCCGCCGAGCTCAAGCGCAACGAGGGCGGCGTCTCCGACGCGATCGCGCAATCGCTGCTCGCAGGCGAGCTCGAGGCTTACGCGGGCAACCGCATGCGGCTGAACGATGTCGCGCGGCGCACGCCGGGCCTGCGTCTGGTGCCGGACAATTTCTACGGCGTCGAGCAGGCCGTGATCGTGCGCAAGGGCGAGGCCGGCCGGCTTGAGATCGTCAATCGGGTGCTCACAGAGGCGCGTGCCTCGGGACTTATCGCCGGCGCGATCGAACGCGCGGGTCTCGTCGGCGTCGATGTGGCGCCGGCGCCAGCACAATAAAAAAAGGGGATCGAGCCCGGGGCCCGATCCCATGAAGGTTAGTCCGAGAGACGCATGACCGACGAGCCAGGGCGACAAGTAGCATTGGACGTCGACCGATACGCAACGTCATGGCACCACGCGCGCGACGCCGCGGCAAATAAATTGTCCGTAAATTTCCCGGAGCGTTGCGACTTCGCCACGGTGCGACAGAAATCGTCGCGATCCTCACAGGAATCCGATTGAAATCCGCGGAACCGCGGCAACGACGAGCAGACCGATCAGCAACGCGAGCAAATAAGGCCAGATCGGCCGCATTCCGTCGTCCGGATTGACGCGGCCGATCGCGCAGGCCGCGTAGTAACCGACGCCGAACGGCGGCGCGAACAGGCCGATACCCATCGCGAGAATCACCACCATCGCGTAGTGCACCTCGTGGATGCCGACCTGGTGCGCGATCGGAAACAAGAGCGGCCCGAACAGCACGATCGCCGGGATCCCTTCGAGCACGGAACCGAGAATCACGAACGCGACGATCGACATGATCATGAAGGTGAACTTGCCGCCGGGCAGTCCCGTCATCGCGGCGGCAAGGTCGCGCGAGAAGCCGGATTGCGTCAGCGCCCATCCCATCGCGGTCGCGGCGCCGATGATGAGCAGGATGGCGCCACAGAGCGATGCCGTGTCGATCAGCATCGGCAGCAGCCGCGATACCGGGAAACTGCGCGTGAGGAGCAAGCAGACGATGACCGTATAGGCGATGCCGATGGTCGAGACTTCGGTCGCGGTCGCGACGCCCTCGGCCACCGAGACGCGGATCACGAACGGCAGCACGAGTCCCGGCAACGCGAACAGGAAGGCGCGCAACACATCGCGCCACGAGGCCCGCTTGACGCCGCCGAGATCGTCGTCGCGACAGCGCCACCAGACGATCACGCAGAGCGCGAGCGCGAGCACGAAGGCCGGCAGGAGGCCGCCGTTGAACAGCGCCGCGATCGAGACGTTTGTGACCGAGCCGATAGTGATCAACACCAGGCTCGGCGGGATCGTCTCCGACATCGCGCCCGAAGAGGACAGGAGCGCGACGAGTTCGCCGGACTTGGCGCCGCGCCGCTTCATCTCGGGGAACAGCACCGGCGCGACCGCCGCCATGTCGGCGGCCTTGGAGCCCGAGATTCCGGACACGAGATACATCGCGCCGAGCAGCACGTAGGAGAGGCCGCCGCGCACATGACCGAGCAGGCTCGCCAGGAAGTCGACCATCGCCTTCGCCATGCCGGTCGCCTCGATCAACAGGCCGAGGAAGACGAACAGCGGCACCGCCAGCAGCAGAATGTGCGACATACCGGCGTCGATGCGGCCGACCAGGACGGTCAGTGTCGTATGCGTGGTGATGGCGAGGAACGCCAAGGTCGCAAGCGCGAAGACGAAGGCGATCGGCGCCCCGGCCAGCACCCCCGCGGCGACCAGCACCACGAAGAACACGATGAGCTTGTAGTTGCCGAGTGCCATCAGGAGCGGCTTGGCGAGCCACAGGCCGAAGCCGATCGCGGCGATCAGCGCGAGCGCGAGCAGGATCTGTCCGAGACCGCCGACTCGGATGAGGCGCAGTGCCGCGAACACCAGCATCAGGCCGCAGCCGACGGGAACGGCGGACGCGCGCCAGATGTTGGGTATTTCGAGCGCCGGGGTCAGGACCGCGGCCTCGTCGGCGGCGTATTCGATGGCCGGCGCGAGGGCGAACAGCAGGAACGCGATCGCGAGCGCAACCGCGAAGGCCTCGAAAAAGGCGCGCAACCGCGGTCCGCCGAGGGTCACCAGCATTGACATGCGCATGTGCTCGCCGCGGCGGAACGCCACCACGGCGCCGAGCATCGCGAGCCAGAGGAACAGGATCGAGGCGAGCTCGTCCGACCACACGAACGGATTTCGGAACACGTAGCGCGAGATCACGCCGGCGAGCAGGATCAGCACCTCGACCGCGGTCAGCAGCGCGACCGGCACCTCGACGGCGCGGCCGAGCCAGCCATCGAGCCGACCAGCGATCGCTGCGAGGGAGGTCGTTGCGGCGACCTCCCCTTTGTGCGCGATCTCCATGGCGAGATCGAACCGCTGCGGCGCTTAAGAGATCGCGCCGGTGTACTTCTCCAGCACGGACCAGGCCTCGTCGCCGTACTTGCCCTTCCACTCCTTGTAGAAGCCCGAGGCTTCAAGCTTGGCGCGGAACGGCTTCTGGTCGACCGGACTGAATTCCATGCCCTTGGCGGTGAGATCGGCCTTGAAGGTGGCGTTCTGCTTGGCGATGTCCTCGCGCTGGACGATCGCGGACTCGTTCAGGTTCTTGGCGATGACGTCGCGCAGATCGGCCGGCAGACCGTTCCACACCTTGCCGTTGGCGAGGAACCAGAAGCCGTCCCACATGTGATTGGTCTCGGCGAGATATTTCTGCACCTCGTAGAGCTTGGCGAAATAGATGATCGAGAGCGGGTTCTCCTGCCCCTCGGCCACCTTGGTCTGCAGCGCCGAATAGACTTCCGAGAAATTGATCGACATCGGCGCGGCGTCGAACGCCTTGAACATCGAGGTCCAGAGCGGGCTCGGCGGGACGCGGATCTTGAAGCCCTTGAGGTCGTCCGGTCCCTTGATCGGCCGCGTCGACGACGTCATCTGGCGGTAGCCGTTGTCGTACTGCTTCTCCATCGCGACCAGGCCGGACTTCTCGATCTGCCGGCGGATATAAGCGCCGAGCTCGCCGTCCATGGCCGGCCAGACCTTGCCGTAGTTTTCCCAGATGAAGCCGAGGCCGTTGATCGAGGCGACCGGAACCAGTGTCGACAGGATCAGGCCCGAGAGCGTGAAGAACTCGATCGCGCCGGAGCGCAACTGGCTCAACATGTCGGTGTCGGAGCCAAGCTGGTTGTTCGGAAACACCTGGATCTCGACCCGGCCGTTGGTCTGCTGCTTGATGCGCTCCATCGCCTCCGTGGTGCGCACCGTGAGCGGATGCGTGACCGGCGAGTTGTTGGCGTATTTGAACTGGAACTCGGCCGCGCCCTTGGCGATCCACGGCATGGCGATCGACGCGCTCGCGGCGGTGCCGGCGAGCAGCAGGGAGCGACGGGTTGTCCTGAACGACATTTTGGAATTCCTCCGATTGGTCTCTCGCGGACGCGGCCGCTTTTTGAGCTAAGGCCTTTACAGACGGCCCTTGGTTTTCATCATGGGCGGGTGCCGGGCGGCGGGCAAGGGTTGTCGCGTGCCGTTGCGTTATCAAAAAGTGGAGGAAGGGTCCATGGCGAAGGCCGAACATGCGGCGATCGTGACCGGGGGAGCGTCAGGCATCGGTCTTGCAACCGTCGAGCGACTGATCGCGGCGGGCTGGCGCGTCGGCGCGCTCGACCGCGATGAGGCGGCGCTCGTGCGGCTCGCCGCCGCGCATGGCGAGAGGGTGCGCGTCGACACGCTCGACGTGACCGACGAGGCCGCGGCGGACGCGGCCGTGGTGGCCATGGCGCGCGCGTTCGGCCGCCTCGACGGGCTCGTCAATTCCGCCGGCATCGGCCTCGACAAGCCGGCGCTGGACACATCGGTCGCCGAATTCCGCAAGGTGCTCGACATCAACGCGACCGGCACCTTCATCGTGAGCCGCGCCGCGGCGCGCGTCATGAAGGAGCAAGGATCGGGCGCGATCGTGAACCTTGCCTCCATCGCGGGCATGCGTGGATCGAAAGGCCGCGCGGCTTACGGCGCCTCGAAGGGCGCCGTGATCACGCTCACGCAGGTGATGGCAGTCGATCTCGCGCGCTACGGCATCAGGGTGAACGCGGTCGCGCCGGGTCCGGTCGATACGCCACTGGTGCAGGCGATCCACACGCCGGCCGTGCGACGCTCCTACCTGCATCACACGCCGATGCGCCGCTATGCCAGCGCCGACGAGATCGCCGCCGCGATCGTGTTTCTGCTCGACGGTGCTCAGTCGAGCTACATCACCGGCGCGATCCTGCCCGTCGATGGCGGATTTGCCGGCGCTGGCATGATGGAGATCGAGGTGTAGGCGCAGTCTCCGCTCGTCCCCGCGAAAGCGGGGACCCAGGCTTCTGGATGCCCGCTTTCGCGGGCATGAGCGGCGTCAGGAGTTCATCATCCCCTTCACCGCCGCCACCACCTTCTCCGGCGTGAGCCGCACCTGCGCCTCCAGCGGCGGCGAGAACGGGATCGGGATGCGCGGCGCGGCGAGGCGCTTGGCGGCCTTCAGCGCGGCCGGGCCTGCGACATCGACCACGCGCGCCACGATCTCGGCGCCAAACCCCGCGACCTCGACGGCCTCGTGCACGACAAGCAGGCGGCCGGTCTTCTTCACCGACGCGATCACGGCGTCCTGGTCCCACGGCCAGATCGTGCGCAGGTCGAGCAGGTCGACCTTGATGCCCTCCGCGGCGAGCATCTCCACGCCTTTGGTCACCACCGGCACCGCCGCCGACCAGGTCACGACTGTCGCGGCGTCACCCTCCGCGACGCGCCGCGCGACGCCAAACGGGATCGGCTCGATCGGATCGGCGATCTCGCCCGGAACGCCGAACAGGTCCTTCGGATCGAAGAACAGCACCGGATCGTCGGAGCGAATGGCCTGTACCAGGAGGCCGGCGGTGTC
>Ga0265313_10003650_pt1 | contig 12325 bp, 11 predicted proteins | sample 4123metaG_FD_203122 | JGI IMG/M metagenome (GOLD analysis project Ga0265313, IMG submission 203122) | Rhizosphere microbial communities from Carex aquatilis grown in University of Washington, Seatle, WA, United States - 4-1-23 metaG | ecosystem: Host-associated > Plants > Roots > Rhizosphere >...
CGGATTGACCTCGCCGCGCGGATGACTGCCGGCCGAGTAGGCCTTGAAGCGGCCCTGGCCGTCCCGGTTGAGGATCGCCTCCGCGATGATCGAGCGGGCACTGTTGCCGGTGCACAGAAACAGGACCTGGTAGACGCGATCAGCAATGGTCATCGGCGGCTCCCGTACATTCGCATTCGTTCAGTTTGACCAGGATCGGCGCGCAGATCTCGGGACGACCGTTGCAGCAATCGCGGGCGAGAAATTCGACCAGCGCGCGGAAGCCGACGATATCTGCGGCGTAGAGCTGCCGGCGCCCGTGGCGCTCGACAGAGAGCAGACCGGCATCGACGAGGGCTGCCAGATGCGTCGACATGGTGTTGTGCGGAACGCCGCACGTCTCAGCCAAGACGCCCGCCGCAACCGGCAGCCGGCGCCCGATCAACGCCCGGAAGGCCGCCAGTCGCGTGGGCTGCGCCAGCGCGCCAAGGGCTTTGATCGCCAGAGAACTGTCCATATGTCGAGACATATCGACGTAACGTGACAGCCGCATGAACGCGGAGCCCGAGCTGCGAAGCGTGCCTTCGGGGAGGAAAAGCCAACTACCGTGGAGAACCGGAGGCCAAGCCCACCCGTCGTACATAAATCAAACTTTTGACGGTCCAGCTGCGCAGCACGTATCCGACCGATTCCATGAACAGATTTATTTCGGAATGAAGCACGCTATAAATATCCTCCTCATGTGTTTCGAGGATCACGAGCGCCGGCTTGTAGATATCCCAGTCCAGAGACTGTACGACCTTTAAGTCGTAACCTTCGGTATCTACCGATAATACGTCAATTGGTCTTCGCCTGAACTTGGTCGAATCCAGAACATCGTTTAACGTGGTCGTTTCGATCAATTCAGAGGTTTCGCCGCGATCGCCTGGTTTGACGAGGCGCGCCTCGAGATCGTTTTCTCTTGCCCGGTGAATCCTCAGCTTTTCTTTCTCGTTTGAGATGGCCGCGACGATGTTAACGTCGCCCGGACGGGCCAGCTTAAACATCGCTATCTTGTGTGCTTCCATGTCTATGTTGATGCCACGCCATCCCTTGAGGTAAAGCCAATAGCTGTTTGAAAATCTCTTTGGGTGATAACAACCGACGTCAACGTAAAATCCGTCCCGTTTCCTGGATACGAGTTCGCGTATCACTGCGTCTTCTCCGAATTGCGAATATTGTAATCTGAAGAATTTCGTAATGAACGCCTTCCGGAACGTGTGTGAGAACGATCTGATGGACATTTATTGTCTCATTAGCGGCCGTGTCGTGACACGGTGTCAGCTTGCCGACTTTAGAGCATTTGCCTCCGGACCGTTTGCGGACGAGCTCGCCTTAGGCGCCGGCCTGTGGCAGGGCGTGCCCGGAGATGGCCAGTAGGCAAGGTCGCCTTACGACCGCCGACACGGCATTTGCAATTTGCCGCGACGCTGTTCCTCCCCGTTGCCTTTATTTCGTCATGCAGGCTTTATTCATGTGCGGCAGGTAATACTGATTGTCGCCCGGCTGCCTCCCCGGCGCCGCCTTTTCTGGATTTTGCGGGCTCTGTGCCTGCCCGGCCTCGATGTCCACTGACGAGATCTCCGCCGCGCCATCGATAAAGGCGCTGGATAATTTCCGGCTCGCCGTACCGGAGCGGCTGCGCGCGCTGGTGCGCGGGCGCGAGGTCTGGCTGGTGGTGCTGGCGGCGGCGATCGGCTGCTTCGCTGGCCTGTCAGTGGTCGCGATCAACGCGACCGTCGCGCTGATGCACGAACTCCTCTTCCAGATCGACGTCGACCAGCGGCTGAGCGCCCTCGACCAGCTGCCCTCGAGCTTCGGTTTCCTGGTGCCGGCGCTCGGCGGCGTGGTGATCGCCGCCATCGGCTACGGCGTCCGGCGCGCGAAGCTTACCAATATCGTCGACCCGATCGAGGCCAATGCGCTGCACGGCGGCCGCATGTCGCTGCGCGGCAGCATTGTGGTGACGGTGCAGACCATCGTCTCCAACGGCTTCGGTGCCTCGGTCGGTCTCGAGGCCGGTTACACGCAGTGGGTGGCGGGCGTCGCCTCGCGGCTCGGCATCGGCTTCCGGCTCCGCCGCGCGGACCTGCGCATGTTGGTCGGCTGCGGTGCGGCCAGCGCCATCGCCGCCGCGTTCGGGGCGCCGCTCACCGGCGCCTTCTACGGGTTCGAGCTCATCATCGGCACCTACACGGCGGCAGCGCTTGCGCCGGTGCTTACCGCCTCCATCGCCGGCGTGCTGGTCGCGCATGTCTTCGGAGCGGAGCCCTATTCGATCGCGCTCGCCACGCCATCGACATTCCACAACTCGGACCTGCCGGCGCTTCTCCTGCTGGCGCTCGGCTGTGCCGGCATCGGCATCCTCATCATGCGCGGGGTGACGGCCACCGAGGTCGTCTTCCGCCGCGCCGCCATTCCGACCACGTTGCGGCCGGTGCTTGGCGGGCTCGTCATCGGCGGTCTCGCAGCGGTCAATCCGCACGTGCTGTCGTCGGGGCACGGCGGGCTGTCGCTGATGCTCGATTCGGCGCTGCCGGCACTGTGGCCGCTGTTCGTCCTGCTCGTGCTGAAGGCGGCGGCCTCGGCGGTGTCGCTGGGCTCGGGCTTCCGCGGTGGCCTGTTCTTCGCCTCGCTCTATCTCGGTGCGCTCGCCGGCAAGCTGTTTGCCGCGGCGACGGCGGCGATGCACCTTTCGCTGGCGCCCGATCCGCTGGTCGCTACCATCGTCGGCATGACCTCGATGGCGGTCGCCATCGTCGGCGGCCCGCTCACCATGGCGTTTCTCGCGCTGGAGACCACCGGGGACGTGCCGATCACGCTCGCCGTGCTCGCCGCGGCGGTGGTGTCTTCGGTCACGGTGCGCGAGCTGTTCGGCTACTCGTTCACGACCTGGCGCATGCACCTGCGCGGCGAAACCATCCGCAGTGCCCACGATGTTGGCCGCATCCGGTCGCTGACCGTCGGCACCCTGATGCGTCGCGACGTGCGTACGGTGCTCGCCGATACGCGGCTTGCCGCCTTCCGCCGTGACTTTCCGCTGGGTTCGACCCAGCGCGTCATCGTGGTCGACGGCGCCGGCCGCTACCTCGGCATCGCGCTGGTACCGGAGATTCACGCGCCGGAGCTGGTCGACGACGCCGATCCGCGGGTGATCGCCGACTTCGTGCACTACCAGCGCCAGTTCCTGACGCCCGAACTCAACGTCAAGGACGCGATGCGTCTGTTCGACGATGCGGAAAGCGACGCGCTGGCGGTGGTCGATACGCGCGCCACACGGCGGGTGCTCGGGCTCTTGACCGAACAGCACGCCCTGCGGCGCTATTCGGAGGAGCTCGACCGGGCGCGGCGCGACATCGTCGGCGAAAACGGCTGAGGCCTTCGCGAGAACGCCCTTTTCCGGCGGCGCGCGAGCAGCCATATTCCGGCCATGTCATTTATCCCAAGCGGCGCGCCGCAGCCGGTCAACCCCGGCGATCACGTCTTCCTGGTCGACGGCTCCGGCTACATCTACCGCGCGTTCCACGCGCTGCCGCCGCTCACCCGCAAATCGGATGGCCTGCAGGTCGGGGCGGTCGCCGGCTTCTGCAACATGCTGTGGAAGCTGCTGCAGGATGCCTCCGCCGGCGTGAAGCCGACGCATCTTGCGGTGATCTTCGACAAGTCGGAACATACCTTCCGCAACGAGATGTACGCCGAATACAAGGCGCATCGCCCCGAGGCGCCGGACGACCTCAAGCCGCAGTTCGGCCTCATCCGCAAGGCGGTATCGGCATTCAACGTCGCCTGTCTCGAGCAGGGCGGCTACGAGGCCGACGATATTATCGCTACCTACGCACAACAGGCGGCCGAGGCCGGAGCCGACGTCACCATCGTGTCGTCGGACAAGGACCTGATGCAGCTCGTCGGTCCGGGTGTCACTATGTACGACACGATGAAGGACAAGCGCATCGGCGTCGCCGAGGTGGTTGAAAAGTTCGGCGTGCCACCCGAGAAGGTGATCGAGGTGCAGGCGCTGATCGGTGACTCCGTCGACAACGTGCCGGGCGTGCCGGGCATCGGCGTCAAGACGGCAGCGCAGCTCATCGGCGAATATGGCGATCTTGAATCGCTGCTGGCGCGCACCGCCGAGATCAAGCAGCCCAAGCGGCGCGAGGCGCTCGAGGTCAATGCCGACAAGGCACGGTTGTCGAAGAAGCTGGTGACGCTCGACCGGGCCGTGCCACTGGAGGCGACGATCAATCAGCTCGCCGTGCACGAGCGCGAGGGACCACGGCTGATCGCGTTCTGCAAGGCGATGGAGTTCACGGCACTCACCCGCCGCGTCGCCGAGGCAACCAAGACCGACATCGACGCGGTCGCTCCCGGCATGCCCGACGAGGCGCCGGCCGCCGAAGCGCCTTCGACCGTAAAGGACAAGGCGGATGTCACCGAGGAGGCCGTGCCGGCGCGCCCGGTCTACCGGCCCTATTTCAACGCCGGTGACAAGCGCGGCCGGGCTGCAACGCTCATGGCGACCGGGCCGGGCAGGCGCGCGGCGGAGGTGGCTCTGGCAATGGCCGCCAAGCCGTTCGAGCTGAAGAGCTACCAGACCATCACGACGCTGGAGCAGCTCGACCGGTGGATCGTGGAGGCGCGCGAGCGCGGGGTCGTTTCCATTGACGTCGAGACGACCTCGCTCGATCCGATGCAGGCGGCGCTCTGCGGTGTCAGTCTCGCGGTCGAGCCGGGGAGGGCGGCCTACGTGCCCTTCGGGCACACCACCGGCGTGGGCGATCTTCTGGGCGGCGGTCTTGCTTCCGGACAGATTCCGGCGGACGAGGGGCTGGCGCGCCTGAAGCCGCTGCTCGAAGATGCGGCGGTTCTCAAGATCGCGCAGAACCTGAAGTACGACTACGTCGTCTTCGCCCAGCGCGGCATCACGGTCGCGTCGTACGACGACACTATGCTGATGTCCTACGCGCTCGATGGCGGCAAGGGCGGCAGCGGCATGGACGAGCTGTCGGAAGCCGTGCTCGGGCACAAGCCGGTGAGCTTCAAGGACGTCGCCGGGTCCGGCGCCAAGCAGCTCACCTTTGACCGCGTCGCCATCGACCGGGCGACCGAGTACTCCGCCGAGGATGCCGACGTGGCGCTGCGCCTGTGGACAGCACTCAAGCCCAGGCTTGTCGCCGAGCGCATGGTTACGGTCTACGAGACGCTGGAGCGGCCGCTGATCCCGGTACTGGCGCGCATGGAAATGCGTGGCATCAAGGTCGACCGGCAAATCCTGTCGCGCATGTCGGGCACGTTCGCGCAAAAGATCGGCGGCCTCGAACACGAGATCTACGAACTCGCCGGCGAGACCTTCAACATCGGCTCGCCGAAGCAGCTTGGCGACATCCTGTTCGGCAGGTTCGCGCTGCCCGGCGGCAAGAAGACCAAGACCGGCGCCTGGGCGACCGGTGCCGACGTGCTCGACGAACTCGCCGCCGGCGGCAACACGCTTGCCGCGAAAATTCTGGAGTGGCGACAACTCACCAAGCTGAAGTCCACCTACACCGACCTGCTGCCGGACTACATCCATCCTGACACGAAGCGGGTGCACACCTCGTTTGCGCTGGCTTCGACGACGACCGGGCGGCTCTCATCGTCCGATCCCAACCTGCAGAACATTCCGGTGCGGACAGAGGACGGGCGGCGCATCCGCACCGCGTTCATTGCCGAGCCGGGGATGAAGCTGATCTCGGCCGACTATTCGCAGATCGAGCTCCGCATTGTCGCCCACGTCGCCGATGTGCCGGAGCTGAAGCAGGCGTTCGCCGAGGGTCTCGACATTCATGCGATGACGGCGAGCGAGATGTTCGGCGTGCCGGTCGCGGGCATGCCGGCGGAGGTGCGCCGCCGCGCCAAGGCGATCAACTTTGGCATCATCTACGGCATCTCGGCTTTCGGCCTTGCCAACCAGCTCGGTATCCCGCGTGAGGATGCCGGCGCCTACATCAAGCGCTACTTCGAGCGTTTTCCCGGCATCCGCGGCTACATGGATGCCATGAGGGCGCAGGTGAAGGTCGACGGCTTCGTCTCGACGCTGTTCGGCCGCAAGATTCACTTCCCTCAGGCGAAATCGTCGAATCCGTCGGAGCGCGCCTTTGTCGAGCGTGCGTCAATCAACGCGCCGATCCAGGGCACGGCCGCCGATATCATCCGGCGCGCAATGATGCGCATGGAAGACGCGCTGAAAGACAAGAAGCTCGCCGCACAGATGCTGCTGCAAGTGCACGACGAGCTGGTCTTCGAAGCACCGGAGAGCGAGATCGCGCGGGCGACGCCGGTGATCGTCTCGGTGATGGAGGGCGCGGCGTTTCCCGCCGTGCAGCTCTCAGTGCCGCTGAGGGTCGACGCGAAGGCGGGCGATAACTGGGAGGCAGCGCATTAGCCTTCAGGCGGTGCCCCTGCGACTGTCGATCGCCCAGGCGCCGGCACCGGCAGCGGCGATGTAGAGGAAGACGAAGCAGAACAGGATCGCCGCTTCGCCGCCATTCTTCAGCGGGAAAAAGCTGTGCGGCTCGTGCGCCATAAAATAGGCCACCGCCATTTCGCCGGAGAGAATGAAAGCGGCGAAGCGCGTGTAAAAGCCGAAGACCAGCATAAGGGACCCGACAAGTTCGAGAACGCCGATCCACCAGAAAGTGGAGAAGGCAGCGGCCGACGGCATCTGCGATGCAGGGAAGCCAAACAGCTTCGCCGTCGCGTGCTCAAGGAAGAGGAGGGCCGTGACGATGCGCAGGATGGACAGGAGCTGCGGCCGCCAGGGGCCGAGGTGTTTCGCCAAAGTAACTGACATCCCAATAGGTTCCCGTCTTTTGTGAATACCGTGAAGCACGGAACATGGTGGAATGGGGAACCCGAACAACCCCATCAACAGGTCACACCTTCGTGACAGGATGGTCAATCCGCAGCGTCTCGGCGCCACTCGGTGAGTGTTACGCCCGCCGCCGCATCGAGCACATCACGCGCGCCGGCGACCATCCCGTGCTCGGCCAACACCGTTACGGCCGTCTTTGGATGGTCGACGGCGGAGAAGACGGGAATGCCACCCGCGATGTGCAGGCGTTCGGCGCGCGCGAGATGGAATGCGTCGAAACCCAGCGCGAGGAAAAGGTCGAAAACCCGCCGGCCGCCGGGCACGGCGATGATGCCGCCCTGCGGCGCCGCCGCCGCGAACGCGTCCGCGACCGCCAGCTTCGCCGGATTCCACCACCACGCGTCGGCGCGGCGCTCGATGCCCGTCGCCGAGGATGAGACGACCAGGCGCGGACGAGCCCTGCGGTTGGGATTTGCTTCGTGGCTGGCGCGACCGACGACGACGAGGACCGCCCGGTCGAGCTCTGCCTGAAACCGGACCCAGTCGGCGGCATTGTGGAGCGTGGCCGGCATCGTGCCATCGGCCGCGGCGATGCGGTCATCGGCCGAGACGATGGCGTGCCCTTCGATGCGGTAGCCGGGAACGGCCGGCCCGGCGGTCACGCCCGCAGCGTACCGCCCGTCGCCTTCTCGACCTCGGCGATGATCTTGGCGGCGACCGCCTCGATCTCTTCCTCGGTCATGGTGCGCTCGGTCGGCTGCAAGGTCACCTCGATGGCGACGGACTTGTGCCCCTCGCCGAGCGCCTCGCTCTCGAACACGTCGAAAACCAGCACGTTCTCGATCAGCTTGCGGTCCGCGGCTGTCGCCGCACGGACGATTTTCGCCGCAGGCACGGAGCGCTCGACGACGAAGGCGAAGTCGCGCTTCACCTGCGGGAAATCGGAGAGGACGAGCGCCGGCTTGGTGCGGGTGGCCCGCTGCTTCGGCTCGGGGATCGCGTCGAGAATCACCTCGAAGCCGGCGAGCGGCCCGTCGAGGTCAAGGCGCGCGAGAATCTCGGGATGGAACTCGCCGAAGGTCGCGATCACCGTCTTCGGCCCCTGGCGGATGACGCCGGAGCGGCCGGGGTGGAACCAGGCCGGCGCATCGGCGGTCGCCTGCACCCTGTCCCCGACAAGACCGAGCACATCAAGCAGCGCCAGCGCATCGGCCTTGGCATCGAACACCGACACCTCGTCGGCGGCGCCTGACCAGTGGCGGCCGGCGCCCGCTGCGGTCGCGGTGCCGCGGCGGATGCCGCCGGCGGCGATCAACTGGTCCTGCGGCTGGTCGCCGCGATAAATCTGGCCGACCTCGAAGAGGGCGAGATCGGGAAAGCCGCGGTCGGCGTTGCGGCCGGCGGCGGCGAGCAGTCCGGGCAGGAGGCTTGGCCGCATGTCCGACATGTCGGCGGCGATGGGATTGGCCAGCACCAGCGTGCGGTCGCCACCGCCGAAGGCCTCGGCGGCATCGTGGCCGATGAAGGACCAGGTCACCGCCTCGATCATGCCACGCGCGGCGAGCGCGCGTTTAGCGCGGCGCGTGCGCGTCTGCATGAGGGTGAGCACCGGGCGCGTGGCGCCGGGCGCGCGCTCGAGAGGCTCGGAGGGAATCCTGTCCAGCCCGTAGATGCGGACGATCTCTTCGACGATATCGGCCTTGCCACCGACGTCGGGCCGCCAGCTCGGCACGGTGACGGCGATCGTGCTGCCGCCGCGGGTCGCCTTCGTCTGGAACCCGAGCGATTCGAGGATGCGCGTCACCTCGGCCGCCGTCGGTGCGATACCGGCCAGACGCTGGACTTCGCTGGTCGGGAACTCGATCTTTTCGTTGGCCGGGGGCACCGCGCCGGCGACGAGAATGTCGGTCGGCTTGCCGCCGCAGAGCTCAAGCACCATGTGCGTGGCAAGCTCGAGCCCGGGGATCATGAAGGCGGGGTCGACGCCGCGCTCAAAGCGGAAGCGGGCATCGGAGTTGATGCCGAGCTTGCGTCCGGTCTGGGCGATGTTGAGCGGTTCCCACAACGCCGATTCGATCAGAACGTCGGTGGTCTCGGCGTCGCAGCCCGAGCGTTCGCCGCCCATGATGCCGGCGATCGATTCGACACCGTTGTTGTCGGCGATCACGCAGATTTCAGGGTCGAGCGTGTAGGTGCGGCCGTCGAGCGCCTCGATCTCTTCGCTGAACTTGCCCCGGCGCACGACGAGGCTGCCGGAAATCTTCCTGGCGTCGAAAACGTGGAGCGGCCGGCCGCGGTCGTAGGTGATGTAGTTGGTAATGTCGACCAGCGCGTTGATCGGGCGCAGGCCAACGGCGATCAGCCGCTTCTGCAGCCAGTCGGGGGAGGTGCCGTTGGTAACGCCGCGGACGAGTCTGAGGCCAAAGGCCGGGCAGAGCGATTCGGTGCCGCCGAATTCGAGCACGACCTTGACCGGGCAGGCACCACCGCCCTTCACCGGCGCCACCGGCCGCGGGATCAGCTTGCCGATGCCGGCAGCGGCCAGATCGCGGGCGATGCCGGCCACGCCGAGCGCATCGGGACGGTTCGGCGTCACGGAAACGTCGATGACCGGCTCGGCCAGCCCGGCGTAGGTCGCGTAGGCTCCGCCGATCGGTGCGTCCTCGGGCAATTCGATGATGCCGTCGTGATTGTCGGAGAGGCCAAGCTCGCGCTCCGACAGAAGCATGCCGTTCGATTCAATGCCGCGGATCACGCCCTTCTGCAGATCGATGCCGGTACCCGGAATGTGCGCGCCGACGGGCGCGAAGACGCCGAGCATGCCGGCGTGCGCATTCGGCGCGCCGCACACCACCTGCTCGCGCGCGCCCTCGCCGAGGTCGACGATGCAGATGCGCAGGCGGTCGGCGTTGGGGTGCTTCTCGGCCGAGAGCACACGAACGATGCGGAAGGGTTCGTATTCCCTGATGCGGTCCTCGACGCTCTCGACCTCGAGACCGATCATCGTCAGCGTGTTGACGATTTCGTCGAGCGTGGCCTCGGTGGCGAGGTGCTCCTTCAGCCAGGAGAGCGTGAATTTCACGACGACAGCCCCCCGAGCAGCGTCGGCAGGTCGAGCGGGCGGAAGCCGTAGTGCGTGAGCCAGCGCACGTCCGCGTTATAGAAGTCGCGGAGATCCGGCATGCCGTATTTCAGCATGGCGATGCGGTCGATGCCCATGCCCCAGGCGAAACCTTGCACCTTCTCCGGGTCGTGGCCGCCGAAACGGATGACGTTGGGGTGCACCATGCCGCAGCCCAGAATCTCCAGCCAGTCATCGCCCTCGCCGAAGCGGATTTCGTTGCCGACGCGGCGACAGCGGATGTCGACCTCCATCGACGGTTCGGTGAAGGGGAAGAAGCTCGGCCGGAAGCGCATCTCGACCTTGTCGACCTCGAAGAAGGCGCGGCAGAACTCTTCCAGCACCCACTTCATGTTGCCGATGGTGCTCTTGTCGTCGATCACCAGGCCCTCGACCTGGTGAAACATCGGCGTGTGGGTCTGGTCGGAATCCATGCGGTAGGTGCGACCGGGGATGACGACGCGGATCGGCGGCTGTTCGGCCTGCATGGTGCGGATCTGCACCGGGGAGGTGTGCGTGCGCAAAAGCAGGCGCTCGTCGCGATCGCCCTTCGGATGGAAGAAGAACGTGTCGTGCATCTCGCGCGCGGGATGGCCGACAGGGAAGTTGAGAGCGGTGAAGTTGTAGTAGTCGGTCTCGATGTCGGGCCCTTCGGCGACGGCGAAACCGAGATCGGCGAAGATCGCGGTGATCTCGTCGATCACCTGCGACAGCGGATGAATGCGGCCGGTCTCGAGCGGCGAGGGGCGCACCGGCAGCGTGACGTCGACCCGCTCCTCGGCCAGTTGCCGCGCGAGTTCCTCGTCCTTCAGCGATGCGCGGCGTTCGGCAATTGCACCGGCGACGCGGTCGCGCAGGCCGTTCAGCGCCGGCCCCATCACCTGGCGCGCCTCGGCCGGCATGCCGCCCAGCGTCTTCAGAAGTTCGGAGATGACGCCCTTCTTGCCAAGGGCGGCGACACGCTCGGCCTCAAGGGCCGTATCGTCCGCCGCGGCGGCAACGCGATCGACGATGTCCTTTTCGAGCGCGACGAGATGATCGGTCGGGTTGGCGGTCATCGCGCTCCCGTTCCCGGCATGCCGCCCAGCACTTCCACTTGTACGCCCTGCACGTTTCTCAATCCTGCGCCACTTCTGGCGTATGCCGGCAGACTGGCCCAGCCTTCATGTGCGCCGGCGACGCCTTGCGAAGCGGGTCAGGCGGCGAGCGCGCCCGTAGCCCTCTCCACCAGCGCCTGGAACGACGCCGGCTCGCTTACCGCGAGCTCTGCCAGAACCTTGCGGTCGATCTCGACCCCGGCCCTGCCGAGGCCGTCGATAAAGCGGCCGTAAGTCAGGCCGTGTTCGCGCACGGCCGCGTTGATGCGCTGGATCCACAAGGCGCGGAAGGAACGCTTCCGGTTCTTGCGATCGCGAAACGCATACTGCGCCGCCTTGTCGACGGCGGCCTTGGCGGTGCGGATGGTGTTCTTGCGGCGGCCGTAAAAGCCTTTGGCGCGCTTCAGAACTTTCTTATGCTTGGCGTGCGAAGTGACGCCGCGTTTCACTCGCGACATGATCGATCTCCTTTAAGGGAACCTGTTTGCCCAGGATGCTGTCTGTCAGGCGTTCGGCAGGAAATATTTCCTGACGTTCTCGCCGTCAGTCTTGAACAGCACCCGCGTGCCGCGCAGATTGCGGATCTGCTTGGGGGTCCGCCGGATCATCATGTGACGCTTGCCGCGCTGGGCGTACTTCACCTTGCCGGTCGCGGTCACCTTGAATCGCTTCTTGGCGCCGCTCTTCGTCTTCAGCTTGGGCATTTTGCTCCCCTGATGGTGTTGGAGGCTATAAAAAGCGTCGCCACGGCATGCCCTTGGTCGATAGCCGGGCGGCGCAGAACCGCGGGGTTATAGCGATGGGTGGCCTGCCGCACAAGGCCACAGAAGCCGGAAAAGAAGCCATCCGCCTAGCTTTGCGGGGCCCGCGGCCGCAGCACTTTCAGGCCGCCACCGAGGCTCTCCACGCGGATCGGCGCAGCGAGGCGGAGCAACTCCCCGTCGATGGTCGCCTTGATCGAGGAGCGGTGCAGGCGGATGGAGGCGGCGTGGCTGGTCAGGTGTTCGACCAGCGGACTGGCTGAGGTGAGACCAACAGCGACTTCAGCGGTCAGGCGCGCGATCTCGAGGGTGGATCGGGCGCGAGTAAGGTAAATGCCGAGCAAACCGGTGTCTAGGCGGTCGGCGTAGGGCAGGTGGCCGCTGCCCAGGACGTTGTTGCTCACCACCAGTCCGATCGTCTCGCGTTCGAGCGTGGTTTCGGCCGTCGCAATGGACAGAAACAGGCGGTGGGGACGGCGCA
>Ga0265313_10003652_pt1 | contig 12323 bp, 11 predicted proteins | sample 4123metaG_FD_203122 | JGI IMG/M metagenome (GOLD analysis project Ga0265313, IMG submission 203122) | Rhizosphere microbial communities from Carex aquatilis grown in University of Washington, Seatle, WA, United States - 4-1-23 metaG | ecosystem: Host-associated > Plants > Roots > Rhizosphere >...
GCCGCCGCTTCCAGTCGTGCGATCCCCTCGCGCACGATCGCATCCGCCGGTCCCTCGACCAGCAGCCGCAGCCTCGCCTCGGTCCCGGAGTAGCGCACCAACACCCGTCCGCGCGTGCCGAGTTCATTTTCCAACGCGCGAATCGCCGCGTTGAGCCGTGGCAGTGTTTCCAGGGGCTTCTTCTCCGTCACTTTTAACGCTGCCGAAATCTGCGGAAATTTTTTCAACGCCCGCCGCAGTTCCGACAACGGCTTTCCCGTCGCGCGCATCACCTCGATCACTTTCAACGCCGCCACCAGCCCGTCGCCGGTTGGCGAAATCTCCGCGCAAACGATGTGCCCGCTCGATTCGCCGCCGAGCATTGCGCCCTCCGCGAACATGCGCTCGACCACATGGCGGTCGCCGACGGCCGTTCGTAAAACCCGCCCGCCCGCCGCCGCGATCGCCGCGTCGACTCCGAGGTTGCTCTGCACAGTTACGACCAGCGTGTTTTTCGCGAGTTTTCCGCCCGCCAGCGCATGCGTTGCTAGAATTGTCAGGATTTCGTCGCCGTCGAGCACGCCACCCTGCTCATCACACAGCACGCAGCGGTCGCCGTCGCCGTCGTGCGCCACACCCAGCCGCGCGCCGCTCGCCCGCACGCGCGCCGCAAGTTGCTCCGGATGCTCGCTGCCGACGCCCGCGTTGATGTTTCCTCCGTCCGGTGCGTCGCCGATTCCGAGCACCTCCGCCCCGAGCGCGCGGAAAGCCGCGGGACTCGTCGCGCACGTCGCACCGTTGGCTGTGTCGAGCACGACGCGCCAACCCGCCAGCGCCTTCGCCGGCAGCAGCTTCGTCACCGCGCTCACGTAATCTTCCGCCGAACCGATTACGGTGCGGAGAACTTCATGGTCGCGCGGGCTGGTGTGTGTCTCCACCAGCTTCGCTTCGATCCGCGCCTCGTCCTCATCCGTCAACTTCACGCCGCGCGGACCGAAAAATTTGAGGCCATTGTCCTCCGCCGGATTGTGCGATGCGGTCACGACCACGCCGAGCGCCGCTCCTTCTTTCACGACCGCACGCGCCACCGCCGGCGTCGGCACCACGCCGAGCGAAACCGGTTCCGCCCCGCCCGCGCGCAACCCGCGCGCCACCGCCGCCTCGAGCGATTCGCCGGAAAACCGCGTGTCGCGCCCGATCAGCACGCGCCCTTTTGCCTTCAACCAACTCGCCGCGGCGAAACCCAGTTTTTCCGCAAACCCCTCGTTGATCATCGGGCCGCCATAACTCCCGCGCACGCCATCGGTGCCAAAATACTCGCGTTTCATGGGCGATAAAACTCCCGCGTCGCCGCGATCTTCCTCGCGACCGCGCCGCCGACGAGCAGTTCCCGCGCGTGCGGCACGCCATCGCGCACATTTTCCGTTTGGCCGACGATCCACATCGCAACCGCCGCGTTCAATGCGATCGTATCGACCAGTCCCGCCGGGCCGCGCCCCGCGAGAATCGCCTCCGTGACCGCCAGATTCTCCGCGAGGTCGCCGCCCCGCAAATCCGCAAACGGCGACACGCCCAGCCCGAAATCCGCCGCGTGCCACTCCGCCTCGATTTCCCGCAACCGCCCGAAGCCGCGCACGCGATTCGGCGTCGCCGTCGTGAGCTCGTCGATTCCTCGCGTCGTATCGATCGCGCCATGCACCGCGAGCCCCGCCTCCGTCCCGAGCGCATCGAGCGCCGCCGCGAGCTTCGGCACCCACGCCTGCGCAAACACTCCCAACAACACGCGTGCCGGCCGCCCCGGATTGATCAGCGGCCCGAGGATGTTGAACACCGTCCGCTGCCCGCGCGCCGCGAGCGCCTTCCGCACCGGCGTGATGTGCTCGAACGCCGGATGATACGCCGGCGCGAAAAAAAACACGAAGCCCAGCTCGTCGAGCGCGCGCCGCAGCTTCTCCGGCGGCGCATCGAGCGCGACACCGAGTCCCGCGAGCAAGTCCGCGCTGCCGCACTTCGAGGTGATGCCGCGGTTGCCGTGCTTCATCACCGTCACGCCCGCGCTCGCGAGCACGAGCACGACGAGACTTGAAATGTTGAACCCGCCCGCGTGATCGCCGCCCGTGCCCACGATGTCGATCGCCCGCCCCGCCCACGCCTCGACGCCGGGATTCACCGCCCGCGCGCGAAACGCCCGCGCGAAACCCGCGACCTCCTCCGCCGTTTCGCCCTTCGCCGCGAGCGCCGTGAGAAATTCCGCCTTGGTTTCGTCCGCCTCGTCCGTCGTGGCGAGCGCCGTCGCCGCCGATTCGACTTCGGCCGGCGTGAGATCACGTCCCGCGGCAAGTTGGGCAGAAAGATCGGCCAGCGTGGACATGTGCCGTTGGAGTCAGGCGAGCGCCGCTTCCGCCGCAAATAAAATTGCGCCGCCCGCGGAAAGTTGAAACCAACCCGCGTGCGAAAATTATTCCTTTTTGTCTCCGCGCTGCTCGCCGCCACCTCCGCGCTCGCGCAGTCTTCCGCCGGCCAGCCCGCCACACGCGCACCGGCTCCCGCCGCCGAACTCTCGATCTCCGATGCCCTGATCCTCGGCACCGTCGAGGGAGTGACCGAATATCTGCCCGTTTCCTCGACCGGCCACCTGATTGTCGCGACCCACGCGCTGGGGCTCGAGTCCAACGCCCCGCTCGCCGGCCGCGACGGCCAGCCGCTTTGGTATGTGCCGCCGTCCGCGAAACACCCGCGCGGCGAACCGCTGACGCTGAAACTTGCCGCCGACACCTACACGATTGTCATCCAGTTCGGCGCCATCGCCGCCGTCGGCCTGCTCTACTGGCGGCAATTTCTCGCGATGCTGCGCGGCCTCGCCGGTCGCGACCCCGCCGGACTGCGGCTGTTGCGAAACCTGCTTCTTGCGTTCATTCCTGCCGCAGTGATCGGGCTCGCGCTGCACAAATGGATCGACGCGCACTTGTTTTCCATCGGCGCCGTCGTCGCCGCACAGGTCGCCGGCGCGTTCCTGATTCTCTGGGCCGAGCGCTACCGCCGCCGCCGCGCCGCGCGGACCGGCGAGTCGCACGACGTGGCCGACGTTGACGCCCGCCACGCGGTCAACATCGGCCTCCTGCAATGCGCCGCGCTCTGGCCCGGCACGAGCCGCTCGATGATGACGATCGTCGGCGGCTATCTCGCCGGGCTCGATCCGCGGCGCTCGGCCGAGTTTAGCTTCCTGCTCGGTTTCATCACGCTCACGGCGGCGACGATTTTCAAAAGCTACAAAAGCGGCGGCGCGATGATCGAGGTCTTCGGCTGGCCGCATGTGCTGCTCGGTTGCGTCATCGCCGCGGTGACCGCCGCGGTTGCGGTGAAATTCTTCGTCGGCTGGCTGTCGCGGCACGGCATGGCGGCATTCGCCTACTACCGCCTCGCGTTCGCCGCGTTGCTGGCGGCGCTGACGTGGCTCTAGCCGTCTTCTCGGCCTGCGTGTTGGGCTGCGTGCCCCGGTCGATTATGACGCTTGACGCCCAAAATCGCCGCTCTTTACTTCGACCCTTTAGCAAAAGCCGCAGGCGTTTTCCCGCCGGCGCTACGCGCTAAAAAACCTTTTCTCCCATGGCCAATCCGAAACGCAAGCAGTCCAAACGCCGCAGCGCCAATCGCCGCGCCGCCAACGCTTTTATCGCGCCCGAATTCGCGAAGGATCCGACCGACGGCAGCCTGTTCCGCCCCCACCGCGTGAACCCCAAGAACGGCATGTATCGCGGTCGCCAGGTCCTCAACGTCGAGGTTTGACCTCGCGCCACTTTACCGGTTCGCTGCCTACGAATGGTTACAACTTCCGGGGACACCGGGCGGATTGCGGTCGATGCCATGGGCGGCGACCTCGGTCCCGCTGAAGTCGTCGAAGCGGTCCGGCTGGCGTTTCGCCAGCATCCTTCGCTCAACCCGATCACGCTCGTCGGCAACGAGGCGGTGTTGCGCCCGCTGATTCAGCGCGCGGGCCTGCTGCGCCACGCGCCGGTGTCGATTCACCACGCGTCGGAAGTCGTCACGATGGACGACAAGCCGCTCGTCGCGCTCAAGCGCAAAAAGGACTCGTCAATGGTGCGCGCCATCGAGCTCGTGAAAGACGGTCGCGCCAGCGTCGTCGTGAGCTGCGGCAACACCGGTGCACTCATGGCCGGCGGCACGCTTCGCCTGCGCACGATGGAAGGCGTCGCCCGTCCCGCGCTCGCCGCCGTCGTTCCGCGCGAAAACGGCCACTTCGTCCTCATCGACGCCGGCGCGAATCCCGACGCGAAGCCCGAGCACCTTTTCCACAACGCCATTCTCGGCAGCCACTATTGCCGCGTCATGCTTGGCATCGCCTCGCCGCGCGTCGGCCTGATGACGATCGGCACCGAGGAGGGCAAGGGCAACGTGCTTTGCAGCGAGACCAATGATCTGCTGCGGCGCGCCGGCGATCTCATCAACTACGCCGGCCCGATCGAGGGCTTCCATGTTTTCGCCGAGCACGTCGATGTCGTCGTGTGCGACGGTTTCGTCGGCAACATCATGCTCAAGAGCTGGGAATCGCTCGTGAAATTTTTTTCCGGCATGCTGCGCGAAGAACTCAACGCCAACCCGCTCCGCGCCGTCGGCGCGCTCCTCTCGCAAGGCGCGTTCAGCGCGCTGAAGGAGCGGATCAATCCCGAGCGCTACGGCGGCGCGCCGCTGCTCGGCCTCAAAGGCAACATTCTCAAGGCCCACGGCTCCTCGAATCGCCACGCGATCAAGAGCGCGATCCTGGCCGCCAGCCAGATCATCCGGGCCGACATGAACCAACGCATCGAGGCCGACATCGCGCGCGCCAACGATCTGCTTGCCGTGCCGGTAGCCTGACGCGCCCGCCCGCGTCCCTCCGTCCGCCCGTGACCATTTTCATGGCCAACGCCTCCACTGTGATTCTCGGCACCGGCGCCTACGCCCCCGCGCGTGTCCTCACCAACGACGAACTCTCCCACACGGTCGAAACGTCCGACGAGTGGATCCGCACGCGCACCGGCATTCGCGAACGCCGCATCGCCGCGCCCGGCGAGCACACCTCCGACATGGGCGTCAAAGCCGCCCGGGCCGCGCTCGCCGACGCTCGCCTCACCCCCGCGGACATCGATCTCCTCGTCGTCGCCACGATCACGCCCGACCTCCCGATGCCGGCGGTGGCCTGCATCATCCAGCAAAAGCTCGGGTTGCGCACCGACGTCGCGTGCTTCGACCTCAACGCCGCCTGCTCCGGTTTTATTTACGCCCTCGACGTCGCGTGTGCGCTGCTCGTGTCCGGCCGCTACCGCCACGCGTTGATCGTCGGCGGCGAAAAACTTTCCTCCATCGTCGATTGGCAGGATCGCACCACGTGCGTGCTGTTCGGCGACGGCGCGGGCGCGGTCGTGCTCGGCCTGAGCGACCGCCCCGGCATCGGCCTGCTCGGCACGAAGCTCGGCGCCTGCGGCGACAGCGTTGACCTCCTCTGCATCACGCATGGCGGCAGCAGCCAGCCCGCGACGCCCGAGTCGATCGCCGCGCGCGGCCACACGATCAAGATGAAGGGCAAGGAAGTCTTCAAACTCGCCGTCCGCGCGATGGACGAGGCGGCGCGGGATATACTGGAACAACACGGACTGCGCGCGGATCAGATTGCCCTCGTGATCCCCCACCAGGCCAACCTGCGCATCATCGAAGCCATATCCGAATACCTCGAGCTGCCGATGGACCGCTTCTTCGTGAACGTCGATCGCTATGGCAACACCTCCGCCGCGTCGATTCCGATCGCGCTCGACGAAGCCCGCCGCGCCGGCCGGATCCAACCCGGTGACCTCACGCTGCTCGTCGCGTTTGGGGCGGGCTTGACCTACGCAAGTGCCCTGATTCGCTGGTAAGCTATTTTCTCGATGCGTCTTTTCTTCGTTCGCGCGCTCTCCGGCCTCGGTCTCCTGCTCTCCGCTGCCGGCTTGCTGACCGGCACCGCCCGGGCCGATCTCGTCTGGAACCCCGACACCGGCTGGCGCGTCGAGGGCGGCGTGCTTTCCGGCCTCACCGGCCCCGCCGGGCGCAACGCCCTCGATCTGATGAACCGCGGACGCGAAGCCGAGGAGCGGGGTCGCAACGGCTCCGCCATCAGCGCCTACAAGCGCGTCGCGAAAAAATATCCCGCGTCCGTTTACGCCTCCGAGGCGCTGTATCGCTCCGGCAAGCTCTACCTCGCGCGCAAGCAATACTTCAAGTCGTTCGACAACTTCAGCCAGGTCATCTCCCGTTATCCGAATACGAAGCATTTCAACGACGTCATCGGCGAGGAGTATCGCATTGCGAGCGCCCTGCTCGATGGCGCGCGCAACCGCATCTGGGGCATCATCCCCGGATTCACCAACCGCGCCCGCGCGATCACCTATTTTGAAACGATCATTCAGAGCGCGCCCTACAGCGATTACGCGCCGCTCGCCCTGATGAACGAAGCCCGCGGGCACCTGAAGGAACACGACATCGATGAGGCGATCGACTCACTTGACCGCATGATCAACACCTATCCGCAAAGCCTCCTCGCGCCCGATGCCTACCTGAAGCTCGCCCAAACGCACGCCCTGCTCGTGGACGGACCGAACTACGATCAGGGCTCCACGAAGGAGGCGATCACCTACTTCGAGGATTTTCTGATCCTCTTCCCCGGCGACGCCAACACCGCCGCGGCGGCCAAGGGCCTCGATACGATGAAAAAAGTTCTCGCCGAGAGCAAGATGAACATCGGCGACTTCTATTTCAAGAAACGGAGCAATTACACCGCCGCCCGCGTATTTTACAACGAGGCCATCACCTCCTATCCCGATTCCGAAGTCGCCGCCCGCGCGAAAAAGAAACTCGCCGAGGTCGAGGCGAAAGCCGCGAACAAACCGCTCGCGCCCGGCCAGACTCCGCCGAAGAAGAAAAAACGGTTTTTCTTTTTCTGAGCCGGACGCGGCGGCGCGGCGATTTTGCCCGCCCGCGGGGCGCTCGTCGTCAACTCTGCCTTGCCCCGCCCGCTTGCCTGTCCTCCACTCCGTTCGGCATGACTCCGCGGCTCCCCCTCCTGTTCGCCATCCTTTCCCTCACTCTGGCCGGCTGCGCCAACTACCAGCTCGGCACCGGTGGCAAGCTCGCCTTCACGACCCTCTACGTCGCGCCGGCCGAAAACAAATCCCACCTCCCGCAGGCCCAGGCCGTCGTCACCACGCAGATTCGCGCCGCGCTCGAGCAGGACGGCCGCGTCGCCCTCGCGAATTCGTCCCAAACCGCCGGCGCCACGCTCGAGATCGTGATCCGCGACTACCACCGCGACGTCGCCTCCGTCCAGGAACAGGACACCGGCCTCGCCCGCAAATTCACCCTCACGCTCGGCGCCGCGTGCACCCTTCGTCTTCGCAACGGCACCGTCCTCTTCGCCGACCGCCCCGTCACCGCCCAACGCGATGCGTTCACCTACGGCGGCCAGTTGCAGTCCGAATATCAGACGCTCCCGCTTCTCGCCGAGTCGCTCGCGAAAAAAATTTCCCACATGGTCCTCGACGTGTGGTGATTCGCCCGCGAGTTCGATCGCGCCCTTTCTTATTCGCCGAAGCGCCCGCGCGTCACCCCGCCGCCGGATAACTCCCGAGCCACTTCACCAGCGGGCAGAACTTCTGCAGCTCCGCCACTGCCTCCTTCATCGCCGGGTCGTCGTAGTGCCCCGTCACGTCGATGAAAAAATAATAATCCCACGGCCGCCGCTTGCTCGGTCGCGACTCGATCTTCGTCAGGTTGATTCCGCGTTCCGCCAGCGGCATCAGCATTTTCAGCAGCGACCCCGCGTGCGCCGACGCCTGGTCGCCGAGCGAGATCACAAAGCTCGTCACGTCCTTCCGTTCGCCCACGCGCCCCGACGCTTTTTTGCCGAGCACGAAAAACCGCGTGGTGTTGTCGGCCTTGTCCTGGATGTTTTTCGCCACGATCGGCACGCCGTGCGTCGTCGCCGCCAGCTCGCCCGCGATCGCCGCCGCGCCCGGCTCCTGCTTCGCGATCTGCACCGCGCGCGCCGTGCTCGGCGCATCGATCTGCTGCGCGTGCGGCAGATGCCGCTGCAGCCAGTTCCGGCACTGCGCCAGCGCCTGGTCTTTCGAATACACCCGCTCGATTTCCTCCAGCGGCGAGTTCGAAATCAGCGCATGCGACACCTCCAAATAAATCTGCGCGACAACCTTCAAGTCCGACTCGACGAACAAATCCAGCGCGTCGCGCACCGACCCTTCCGTCGAATTCTCGATCGGGATCACCGCGTAGTCCGCCTCGCCCTTTTCCACCGCCGTGAAGATGTCCCCGATCGCCGCCATCGCGTGATAATCCACGCTCGCGCCGAATTTCTTCATCGCCGCCTGGTGCGTGTTCGTCGCCTCCGGCCCGAGATACGCGATCAACAGCGGCTTCTCCAGCGCGATCGCCGCCGACATGATCTCGCGGTAAATCGCCCGCAGCGCCTCGTTCTTGATCGGCCCCTCGTTTTGCGCGAGCACCTTCCGCAACACCGCCTCCTCGCGCTCCGCCACGTAAATCTGCCCGCCCTGGTGGCGCTTCAATTTGCCGATCTCCGCCGCCAGCGCCAGCCGTTCGTTCAACACGTCCACGATCTTTCGGTCGAGGTGGTCGATCTGCTCGCGAATTTTTTGAAGGTCCATGTCAGGCCGGAATCGTTGCGTTGTTTTCCGCCGGCGGCTCGCCCGCCGCCGGTGCCACCGCCTCGTTCGTCGCCGGGACGCCCGCCGCCTCGAGCGGGAGTTGCTCGTTCGCCAGCCCCATGTCCGTGTCGCTCAGCGTCGTCGGATTCATCGCGCTCTTGAGCCACTCGTCGATCTGCCGCGACGACAACACGTCCGACGCCGGCAGCTCGTCGAGCGACTTCACGCCGACGAACTCCAAGAATTTGTCCGTCGTCCCATACTGGATCGGCCGCCCCGGCAAATCCGCGCGGCCCACGACGTAAATCAATTCCCGCTCGAGCAGCTTGTTGATCCCCGCCTCCGCCGACACGCCGCGGATCGTCTCGATCTCGCCCCGCGTCACCGGCTGGCGATACGCCGCGATCGCCAGCGTCTCGATCGACGACTGGCTCAACTTCACCGGCGGCGGCTCCGCGCGCAGGATGCGCACCCATCGCGCGAACCGCGGATGCGTCACGATCCGGTAGCCGCTGCTGCCCTCGATCAACAAAATCCCGTCGTCCGCCGCCCGCAATTCCGCCGCGATCCCGTCCATCGCCTCGCGAATCTGCGTCGCCGTCACGAGCGACGGCACGTCGGCGTATAGTTCCGGATCGTCCGGCGGCTCCGCGATCACTTCGGCGATTTCCGGCGCCGGCTCCGCCGCCTGGGCGGTTTTCAACTCGTCACTTGTCGCTCGCCCCTCGTCACTGGCCGCCGCGGCCCCGTCACTCGCTGCGGCGGCCGGCAGCGTCGCCGCCTCGTGAAACCGCGCCAACGCCGCCTGCACGTCCTTGATCGCCAGCGGCTGGCTCGACGACAGCAGCAACGCCTTGAGCACTTTTTTCAGGTTGAACGCCATGCGGAAAAATTCCCGTCGAGTGAATGCGGCGCCCCGTCGCTCACGCAACCACGAAAACAGCCGCGCGTTTTTCCGCCGCCGTCGTGTGCGCGTCATCGCCGCTTCCACGCTTGCCCGCCCCCGCCGCCTTTGGTCTGCTCGCACGATTTTCCATGAGCGCCACCACCCCGGCTAAGCCATCCGACTCCACCCGCAAGTTCTCCGCCATCGTCCTCGATGGCCCCGACCGCGCGCCGAACCGCTCGATGCTCCGCGCCGTCGGCTTCGGCGAGGCCGATTTCAAAAAACCCATCGTCGGCATCGCCTCCACCTGGAGCATGGTCACGCCCTGCAACATGCACATCGACCAGCTCGCGCGCGAAGCCGAGGCCGGCGCCAACGCCGCCGGCGGCAAGGCCATCGTCTTCGGCACCATCACCGTTTCCGACGGCATCAGCATGGGCACGCCCGGCATGCGTTACTCGCTCGTCTCCCGCGAAATCATCGCTGACTCCATCGAGACCGTCGCCGGCGCCGAGGGCTTCGACGCCGTTGTCGCGATCGGCGGCTGCGACAAAAACATGCCCGGCTGCGTCATGGCCCTCGCCCGCCTCAACCGCCCCGGCGTCTTCGTTTACGGCGGCACGATCCTTCCCGGCATCCATCCCGATTCCAAAAAAGAGTGCGACATCGTCTCCGTCTTCGAAGCCGTCGGCCAGCACGCCGCCGGCAAGCTCGACGACGCCGGCCTCGCCAAGGTCGAGGCTTGCTCCATCCCCGGCCCTGGTTCCTGCGGCGGCATGTATACCGCCAACACCATGGCCTCCGCGATCGAGGCGCTCGGCCTGTCGCTGCCCAACTCGTCCGCGCAGATCGCGATCAGCGCCGAGAAAAAGGAAGACTGCCGCCGCGCCGGCGCCGCCGCCCTCGCCCTCCTGAAGGCCGGCATCCGCCCGCGCGACATCCTCACGAAAAAAGCCTTCGAGAACGCCATCGCCGTCGTCATCGCCCTCGGCGGTTCGACCAACGCCGTCCTGCATCTCCTCGCCATCGCCCACACCGCGAACGTGAAGCTCTCGATCGACGACTTCACCCGCGTCGGCAAAAACGTCCCCGTCCTCGCCGACCTCAAGCCCTCCGGCAAATACGGCATGGCCCACCTCTCGCGCATCGGCGGCCTGCCGCCGCTCATGAAGCTGCTCCTCGACGCCGGCCTGCTCCACGGCGACTGCCTCACCGTCACCGGCCGGACTCTCGCCGAAAATCTGAAAAACGTCGCGCCCTATCCCGCCGACCAGGATGTCGTCCGTCCGCTTTCGAATCCGATCAAGCCCGACAGCCACCTCCGCATCCTCTACGGCAATCTCGCCCCGCTCGGTGCCGTCGCGAAGATCACCGGCAAGGAAGGCGTCACCTTCTCCGGCCGCGCGATCACCTTCGAGTCCGAGGAGGCCGCTCTCAAGGCGATCCTCGACGGCCGCGTGAAGCCCGGCCACGTGATCGTGATCCGCAACGAAGGCCCCGTCGGCGGCCCCGGCATGCGCGAAATGCTCGCGCCCACGAGCGCTGTCATGGGCAAGGGCCTCGGCAAAACCGTCGCGCTCATCACCGACGGCCGTTTCTCCGGCGGCAGCCACGGCTTCGTCGTCGGCCACATCACGCCCGAAGCCGCCATCGGCGGCCCGATCGCAATCATCAAGAACGGCGACCCGATCACGATCGACGCCGTCAAAGCCGAACTCACCCTCGACATCCCCGCGAAGGAATTGAAAGCGCGCCTCAAAGCCCTGAAGCCGCACAAGCCGAAGGAAACCCGCGGCGCCCTCGCCAAATACGCCAAACTCGTCACCACCGCCTCCGAAGGCGCCGTGACGGACAAAAATCTCTGATCAGAGACCACTAATCCTGCGTGCGATGTTGTAGAACTAGGTCGCCGAACCTCTGCCTGGCGTTCGTGTGATTGGCCGTGGCTTGATCGAGATTTTTTAAGTAAGACGGCTTACGCGAGCGCATGACCCGCACACGCCTCCACTACCACCACCGTCCCCCACGGTCATGAATCACGTTAAGTTACCTGCTTTTTGGCGTAAAGAGGCTCTGTCGTAGTTGTGCATGCAGCATGATAACGAAAAACACTCCCACGAGGCCGCCTACAAAATTGCAAGCGAAGCAGAACAGCAGACCGCGAAACGAGGTGGCGCCCTGGAGCACCGCCAGAAAATCAAATCCCGTAAGCGCCAAGACCGACGCCACCGCGCCCCTGCGCCACTTTGCTGGCCCGTTGTCCGCCGAAATGATAGCGTAAGCGGCTAAAGAACCCGGCAGCAAAGCCCATGTCGTCACGGCACGCCAGTCGGGCATCGTTGATGCCAATGATCCGCTGGCACTCCCAAACAGAAAATGCTCGATGGCCGGTTGGAGAAAATAGCCCGTCGCCGTGACCAGCACGGTCGAACCGAACAGAAACAGCCGCTCCGCCGTGCGCAATTCCCTCACTCGTGATCCCGGCGAATGAAAAGCTGGAAATAACGGAACACGCATCAGGCTTAGGCGGAGCATCACAAGCGCAGTTACGACTGACAGGAAAGTGAGCATGAAGTGTGGGGTCATAATTGCTGGCAAATTTTCTGGCCGAGGCGATTACTAACACTGCATGGGCGAGACTCTGCTTCATTTTCTAGCCGGTATCATAGCTCTTCTGGGCGCTATCACGCTACTGAGCAAAATGTGCGAATTGTGGTGGGGCTCGGAAGGGGAAATTAAGTTTCGTT
>Ga0265313_10003653_pt1 | contig 12323 bp, 10 predicted proteins | sample 4123metaG_FD_203122 | JGI IMG/M metagenome (GOLD analysis project Ga0265313, IMG submission 203122) | Rhizosphere microbial communities from Carex aquatilis grown in University of Washington, Seatle, WA, United States - 4-1-23 metaG | ecosystem: Host-associated > Plants > Roots > Rhizosphere >...
GATACGTGCCACCACCTTTAACAGTGGCTGCAGTCGTACCAATCTGGACTCCCTGATCATCGACAATGCGAAGATTCGTAGTCGTCGCCGTGCCGTTAACCGTGAGGTCTAACTCATTGAAGCGGATACTGTCGCCCGAAGCCAAAACGTCGAATTTCGCGAGCACTTGGCTGGTATTACCGGCCACTGCATAGGTCGAGGGGGTATTAACATCCTTGCTAATAACCACGCCACCGTTCGAGATAGTCGCGTTATAGAAGTTGACCGGGAAACCATCCGCCGCCACCGTTGCGATATTTGCATCGGCACCAATGCCAACGCCGTACATCGTATCAACGCCATGGACATCAGATGACTGTTGGATGGAGAACTGGAAAGTCCGGTTCACCCCGCCAGTGATATCGGCATAAAGCGAGAGCACCGTGCTCTGTCCGGAGGTGAGCATCAACGGAGCGTTCGAAAGATCGAAGGCAAGAACGTTGCTGCCGTCCAAGGACGCAACAGTGTTACCCAACTGGGTCGAGCCGCTCATCAGCTTAATGTTCTGAAGATAGCTCGGATTCACGCTACCGACGTTAGTGAAACGAAGATAGGTAACCTTCGCCGGATTATTGGTCGCCTGAATCGTGAACTGGGCAACGAGATAGTTCGTCTGACCCGCGTTCACCGAAACAGTGCTGCTCGAAAATCCGGTGATTTGAAGTTTGGCCAAATTAGTCACTGCCGCAGTCGTGAACTGGCCGGCATATACCGGGAAAGAACCCGTGAAAGTGCCGCCTACCACATCCGAGGCCGAAGCTATGCCAAAGCTCAAGATGTGACCGGCCGGAGCTCCAGAATTCACATCAACCGTAACACCAATGGTCTTGGTCGTGTTCGCCGGAACGGTGAACAAACCATTTCCATTCGCAAAGTTAACCCTGCCGTTGTTGAAACCTAGGTTGGAAGCCAACTGGATCGCACCATCGTAAAGGTAAACATTGTTCAGATCCGAGTCTTGTGAAAGACCGACTCTGGTCAAGGTCACGGAAGTCACCGTTACCGGTGTTGCACCCGCCGTGAAATTGAACATCGCAACCGGGGCGTTTACCGCGCCAGAAGCTACACTCTGCGACATCGGGCTATTGGTAGCAAGAGAGATGGTCATCGGAGCGCCAGTTTGATAAACCGGCGGGATAACGCCACCGCCAACTACCGGATTGCCACCCACTGAGGCAAGCGCGGCGCGGCTCTTGGGACCGAAGTAACCCGTCGCGGAAACGCCGACAGCTTTCTGCCAAGCCGTTACCGCGGTTTTCGTCAATGCGCCGAAGTAGCCATAGGCCGTTCCGGCAGGCATTGAGAGATAACCGCCATTAACGAGGATCTGCTGCAAAGCCGTAACGTCGCCTCCCTTGCTGCCAAGAGTGAGGTCTTGGGTGAAGCGATAAGAGGATGACGGAGCGCTCGCAGGAGAACCACCTTGAAGAGCGGTTAACTGTGTCTGTAAAGCCTGAATCTCGGCCATTAAGGTCGCGATCGTGCTAGCAGACGTCTGGGCAAAGGCCGGAATCACCGAACCAGCGAACCAAATGGCCGTGGTAAGAGTGAGGCCTACTGCCACAACTTTTCGACTTAAATTACTCATTTTTACTTTTAATTAATGCAAATAACCGACAATAAAGAATAAGGTTCTCTTATTAGTTAAAATGGCTATTTGTTTTTAGTATTAGACTTATTTTTGTTTTTATCCGACTTGAAACGACATTTTTATCGTTTAAGCCGCCGACCTTTTGGATTCGGGAACACCATTAATCCGGCTTATCAACTCCGCCTAAGTGAGGTAAGCGGCGGAAGCCAGGGAAACGGTGGATTAATATCGATTGGAAAACTGCTATATAAAAAGTAAAAGTCCCGCTTGAGGCGAGACTAGTAAATACAGATTAACGCAGATTAAAAACTGATTAACACTGATAAGAATCAGCGAAAATCAGTAGGATTAAATCGGTGCCAATCAGCATTTTTTGCCTAGCCTCACTTCTAAGCAAACTTAAACTTATTATAACAAATTACAGGACGATTCATCCTGCGTCAACCCCGCACGTCTGGGGTCAATAGTTATAACGATGGAAAGTTGGTCCCGTTACGGCAAAATCCAGGTGATGGTGGCAAAAATAAGGCTTAAAATCAGGACAAAAATGGTCACTTCCCTGAAGACCAGGGATCGATTCAGGGAACCGCTAAAACGGGCCAAGATCACGTCCCGGCCCATAATAGACAGGAGCGTAATGAAAGCGGCGGCATCCACGAAGCCGAGCGGAAGGACGGCCGCAAAGATCGCTATCTCCGCCACAATCAGGGAAAAGGACCAGGTAATAACTCTTAGACTCTTGTTCTCCGGCAAACCGTTGAAAACAAGGGCCTCTTTGACAATCACTCGAGAACCGATAAAAACCGCCAAAAACCACAGGACAAGGTTAAAAACTCCGTTGTTCGACGGGTCGGGCATTATGTAGAAAGCCATCAGGAAAAAATAAGCCGAGACGGCGGCATTAAGGAAGTTGTATGTGACAATCTTGTCTTTAAAGAACAGATTCGTTAGGCCAAAGATCAAAAACAATGAAACTCCGAACGACAGGGCTAAAAGAACTGACATGAGATTTATCAGGAAGTAGCCAGAAAGGGCGGACACGGCAGCCACCCCGAGAATGCTCAGAATAGAGAGCAGCCAAAAAGAGGAGCGCAACGAACGACGCTCCGGCGGTTCCGACAGATAAATTGCGAGCATCGCGCAAGCGAAGATAAAAACCGGCCAGAAGGAAACCCCGGCCCAGATGAGAAAACCAACCGCCAGGGCGCCCAGCGCGGCCTTACCGGGCAACTTCCACCCGGTTTTCCTTATTAAGGATGAGACTAATTTTTTGACCATCTTTTAATAGACCGCGGACAATCCTGTCGGCCAAAGTGTCCACAATGACTTTTTGAATCAGGCGCTTAACCGGCCGAGCTCCGAAATCCGGGTCAAAGCCGTTTTCCACCAGATATTTCTTAACCTCGGGCCGGACACTGATCGTGATGTTTTTTTCGGCCAGGCGCTTCTTTACCTCCTCTAGTTGGATGTCCACGATTTTCTCAACTGCCTTCGGCGTGAGCGCATTGAAGATAATCACTTCATCCAAGCGGTTCAGGAACTCCGGTTTGAAGGTTTCGCGGAGCGATACCATTACCCCATCCCGGAACTTCTGCTCCTTATTTTGGAACTCCTCATCGCTCTTCGATGAATTGAAACCCAATCCGGACATCTCGCGGAAGTACTCACTGCCGACATTCGAAGTGAGGATAATGACCGCATTCTTGAAATTCACGATCTTGCCTTTTGAATCGGTAAGCCGGCCGTTGTCCAGCACTTGGAGCAATATGTTAAAGACCTCCGGATGGGCTTTCTCGATTTCATCGAAAAGAATCAGGCTGTAGGGCCGGTGGCGAATTATCTCCGTGAGCTGGCCGCCCTCGTCGTGGCCGATATAGCCCGGCGGCGAACCAATGAGGCGCGATACCGAATGGCGCTCCATATACTCCGACATATCGATCCGGACGAGTGCCTTTTCGTCGTTGAACATGAACTCGGCGAGAGCCCGGGCAAGTTCGGTCTTTCCAACCCCCGTCGGCCCTAAGAATATAAACGAACCCAAGGGACGATTTTCATCGGCGAGTCCCGCGCGCGATCTCCGGAGGGCCCGCGCGACCGCTTCAATGCCTTCTTTCTGACCCACGACCCGCTTTTCCAAAGCCTCCTCGATGCGGGATAATTTATTCATTTCAGACTCAAGCATCCGGGACATCGGGATGCCCGTCCAGCGCGAAACGACCGACGCAATGTCTTCTTCGTCCACTAATTCTTTGATGAAGTTGCTCTTATCTTTTTTCCCGACCACTTTCCGGTCGTGTTTTTTCTCCAAATCAAGATAGTGCTTTTCGGCTTTGGGCAGCTCGCCGTAGCGTATCTGCGCCACGCGGTCGAAATCCCCCTCGCGTTCGGAGAGCTCCGCCGACCGCTTCAAATTATCTATCTCCCGCCGCAAATCATGAAGACTGCCCACTCCGGTTTTTTCTCCTTCCCACTGGGTGGAAAGCTCCGCATTTTGAAGCTTCAATTTCTTGAGTTCCCGCTCCACTTCCTTGAGACGCGGGGATTTAATTTTGGCTTTTTCTTTAGTTAGAGCCGACTTCTCGACTTCGAGTCTTGTGATTTCTTTTCTAATGCTCTCGATGCCACGGGGCAGGCTGTCGGATTCCAAGCGCCGGGCGGCGGCCGCTTCGTCTATCAAATCCACCGCCTTGTCCGGCAGGAAACGGTCGGTAATATAGCGCGCGCCGAGGTTCACGGCGGCGATGATGGCATCGTCTGTTATCTTCAAACCATGATGCATCTCATACTTCTCCTTCAACCCGCGCAGAATGGATATAGAATCTTCAACCGAAGGCTCCTCGACTAAAATCGGCTGGAAGCGACGTTCGAGCGCCGCGTCTTTCTCGATGTGCTGATGATATTCCTTGAGCGTCGTCGCACCGATGGCATGGAGTTCACCGCGCGCCAAAGCCGGCTTCAGCATATTCGAGGCGTCTATGGCGCCCTCAGCCGCGCCAGCGCCCACGATCATATGGATCTCATCTATGAACAGGATTATCTTACCCTCGGAGTTCTGGACTTCTCTCAAGAATGCTTTGAAACGGTCTTCGAATTCGCCGCGGAATTTGGTGCCGGCGATAAGCGAGCCTAAATCCAACATCACAATCTCCTTATTTTTCAGGGTCTCCGGCACGTCATCCGAGACGATCTTCTGGGCCAGCCCTTCCACGATGGCAGTCTTGCCCACGCCCGGTTCGCCGATAAGAACGGGGTTGTTCTTCGTCCGCCGGGAAAGAATCTGCATTAGGCGGCGCAGCTCTTCCTCCCGACCAATCACCGGGTCCAGCTTCCCATCGCGGGCCTTTTGAGTAATATTCACCGCATACTTTTCCAACACCTGGAATTTGGACTCCGGAGTCTCATCCGTCACTCGAACCGAACCGCGGAGCTGGACCAATACCCTGCTTAAAATTTCTTTCCGGGCATTAAAACGATTCAGCACCTCTTGAGCCGAGGAAGGTATGTCCGCAATAGCCAAAAGCAGATGTTCGCAGGAAATAAACTCGTCCTTAAACTTCATCGCTACCTCGCCCGCCTTGTCTAAAATTTTCATGAGTTCCTGGGAAAGGTATAATTGCCCGACATTCCCGCCACCCGAAAATATCTTCGGCTGTTCGTCCAATGCTCTCGTCGCCGCGCGCTCAAGCTCCGCCACATTCACGTTGGAACGGGTAAGAAGCGGCCTTACCAGGGTCTGCTCATCGCCCAAAAGCGCCAATAAAAGATGGAGCGCCTTGAGCTCGCCGTGATTCTGGCGCGCCACCATATCCTGAGCGTTCTGGAGCGCCTCCTGAGCTTTAATGGTGAATCTTTGGAAATTCGGCATTGGTTTGTCTATTTATTATAGGGAATAATAAGATAATTTGATACAATTGGCAATGGACATAAACGAGTGCTAACTATCTTTGAGTTTCATGTATGAAACTCGACTTTAAGAAACAAAAACGCCTTAATTTAAATTAAAGGCGTTTTTGTTCTTTTGTTCGCTCTCGATTTATTTATTCGGTACCGTAATAGCTTGGATTGTCGGGCTCACACTCGGGGCTAACTGTGGAGCGATTGCCTTCATTTTTTGAAGGGTCGTCTGGTCGACTATCCCGGTCGCGGGAATCCCCTGCGCGGACTGAAATTGTTGGACGGCACTCTTGGTGATTGTCCCAAAGTATCCGGTTGGTGCTGTATTAAACACTCCGGCTGACTGGAGAAGGGTCTGAACAGCTTTCACACTATCACTAGAAGCTCCCTGTTGGATAGTAGAAGCTGAAATGGTTGGGGTGGCTTGGATGCTACTCCCAACGCTGGATTGATTTTGACCTCCAATTGTAGAATTGGTTTGACCCACGGGGATAGTTATTGTTGGAGTAGCTGGTAGGATAGGCGTAGTCGGATATGCGGGAGATATCGGCGTGGTAGGATAACTCACGGTTTGTGACTCCAAAGCGCTAACGCGATTCTCAAGAGACATTATTCTGTTCTGAAGACAAATAATAACGCTCGTCCAATCCCCTAAACTAGCGTTCGCCGAGGTTGGCATTGCACAGGAACTCTGGGAAACTTGAGCAAACGAAATCATCGGTGCGACAATCGCGATAATTGAACCAATGACAATTAATTTTTTATTCATATTTTTAATCATTAACTGATAACTAGCTTTCGACCTTTTATTTCAGATAAAAAGTTATATATGCCTTAAGTATATAACATTCTACTGTCCCGCCGGACGCTCGGTCAAAAGAACTGGGATATCTATCGTCTTATCTCCCCTCTGCACCTTAAGCGTTACCGTATCGCCAATGTTGTAGCGCTGAACCAAGTTTGTGAGCGCGTTATCTTCATCTACCTTCACGCCGTTCACTTCCAAAATGATATCCTCTGCCTGAATACCGGCCTTATCCGCCGGGGAACCTTTTATGACTGCCGGTCCGTCCTCGCTACCGCGCACTAGCGCGCCGTAGTCAACCGAAATATTTTGGCTCTTTTCAATGTCCGCCGTGACCGCAATATAACGCACGCCGAGATACGGTATTTTAATATCTCCCGTTGCTTTAACGGAACTAATATCCCGCTTGGCCTGATCGATCGGCAAGGCAAAACCAATGCTCTGGGCATCGGAGGCCACAGCCGTATCGATGCCGATAACCTCACCCTTCAAATTGAGGAGCGGGCCGCCGGAGTTTCCCGGATTGATGGCCGCATCCGTCTGGATCACATTCTGGAGCGATTCCGAACCGATGTCGGCGCCGGAGGCGGTAATGCTGCGGGAAAGCCCGGATATCACGCCCACTGAAACCGTGTTTCGGAATTCTCCCAAGGCGTTCCCGATGGCTATCGCCGTCTGACCTAATTTTATGCTGTCGGAATCGCCGAGCGTCACGACAGGCAAGTTCATCGCATCTATTTTAATGACCGCCAAATCCTGCGCGGGATCGCGCGCCAACACTTTCGCATCGTATTTTTTGCCATCGTTTGTTAACACCGTATAGCTGGCCTGAGTATCCGCCACCACGTGTTTATTGGTCAGAATCATCCCGTCCGAAGAAATTATGAATCCACTTCCGCCGCCTACTTCCTGCTCCTGAGTCTTACCGGTATCGCACGGCTGGGTGAACTGCGAATTGTCTCCGCCGAAAAACTGCTGGAATTCCGGCGGCAGATTGCTGAACGGGCTGTAGGGACACTGCTCAATGACCGGCAGGTCTTTGGAGATGACGATTGAGACCACGGAGGGCGAGGCCTTTTCCACGGCCGAAACCACTGCCTGTTCATAGTCTATGGTCGGCGCATAGAGTGTGGCGGTCTTTGAAGTGCTTGTCGCCGTTGAAGTTGAATTAGAACCGGTGATAAAGCTCCAGATGTTGCCCAGTATATCAGCCTGTGCGGAACGCGAAGCGACGATTGACCCGAAGAATCCCCCGACCAGACCCGCGACGATTACGATGGTTATGATTTTTTTAGACATGAAAGGATTTAAAATTGTTTTTTAAATTTAAAAACTGGACCCTTTAATTAATTAACGAATTTCGTAGCTCAATGTTACAGTCACGGTCACATCTTGGGAGCCTGGTTCAATGGCCGGTGCCGGCGGAGCCATGCTTTTCACTGCCATATCCGAACTTGCACCCGCACTGTAGTTATAGTAAACCGGCTGAATACTACCTTCACTTATTCCCAAAAGCCTTCCCAGCGTGAAACCTCCGGCTTTGGCGATATCCTCCGCTTTAGTCTTGGCTTTGGCTATCGCTTCGGCGCGCGCCTGAGATTGTGCCGCGTCCGGATCATCGAGCGTGAATTGGAGCTGGGAAACGGTGTTTGCACCGGCCTTCACTACGCCGCCTAGAATATCGCCGATCTTCGTGAAATCCCGAATCTTCACCTGGACATCCTGGCTCACCGTGTAGCCGACAATTTCTGCAGGCGGGCACGGCTGAACAATAGTATCAGCGGCAGTCGGAACGGGCTGATAACAATTATAGGTCTGATAGCGAGGGGAAACGCTGTAGTTTTGAGTCTGAATATCTTTAGCATCGACTCCGTTAGACTTAACAAAATCTATTGCGGCATTCACACTCTTCGTATTATTGGCCTGCAAAGAACCAAGGTCACTTCCGCCCTCGGTCACGACGCTGAAATCGAATTGAGCCACATCCGGCACCGCCACGACTTTCCCATCACCCGAAACTGAGAAGCTTCTAAATGACGACGGCTGAATCGATTGGCCGTAACTAGATACGTAAGACCAAACCGAGTAGGCGCCGACCAAAAGAGCTACGATAATTGCGACATTTAAATATTGTTTTGTTTTTTCCATATCCATAATTTTAGCATTTTGAATCACCGATTCAATACTCCTTTCAAAATAACAAGGGCCGTGTCAATTTCGCTCTTGGAGGCGGCTTTCCCGAAGCTGAATCTCAGGCTTCCTCTCACCCTTTCTCCGCTCAGTCCAAGCGCCTGAAGAACGTGGGACGGCGAGAAAGATCGGGCCGAACAAGCCGAACCGGCAGAGGCCGCCACGCCCGCAATATCGAGCTTTATGAGCAGATCGCCGGCATACTCGGTCGGAAAGTGAACGTTCAGTATATGGGGCGCTCCGGCATCCCCGTTTATCTCCGCCGGGGGATATATTTTTTTGAGGCCCCGCCAGAAACGATCCTTGAGCAATTTCACTTCCCTGAAATTTCTGTCCCGATCTCTCACTGCCAATTCGACGGCTTTCCCAAAACCCACGATGGCCGGCACGTTCTCCGTTCCGGAACGCAAACCGAACTCCTGCCCACCGCCGGTAATGATCGGCGATAACATCTTCGGATTTCGCGCATAGAGTGCTCCGATCCCCTTCGGTCCGCATATCTTCTGGCCAGACAACGTCATTATATCCACGCCCAGTTTTCCGACGCTGCAATCAAAATAATTCAGGGCCTGGGCGGCGTCGGTGTGGAACAGGGGGTAAGCCCTTTCCTTTCTGAAATCGGCGATAGTCTTGGAAATTTCTTTTATGAGCTGAACGCTCCCGATCTCGTTATTCACGCACATCACAGAGACCAGGACGGTTCTTTCATCCAATGCTTCTCTCACCTTTTTGATCTCTACTACGCCGTTCCTATCCACTGGAAGATAAACCACCTCCACTCCGTCTTTCTCCAAATCCCGCGCGGTGTCCAGCACTGATTCGTGTTCAATACTGGTAATAATGATTTTAGGAGAAATATTTTTCCCGGTCCGAGATTGTAAAAAATATTTCACCACGCCCCGCAGGGCCAGGTTGTTTGCCTCCGTCGCCGAACCCGTGAAAACTACGTTCCGAAAATCGGTGTCCAAATTTTTTGCTATCACCTCTCTCGCCTTATCCACCGCTCCTAACGCCCTCTGACCGAAGGAGTGTAGCGAACCAGGATTGCCGAATTCCACGGCAAAATACGGCGCCATCGCCTTTATGACCGCCGAATCCACCGGCGTCGAGGCGGCGTAATCCAAATAAATCCTTTTGGGTTTCATATTTATTTGCCCTTACTCAGATCATTCAAAAGCCTTTCCACTATCTCTTTGCCTTTCGCATCCTCCTCGCAGGCGACCAGGAGCTTCATTAGTTTTTTTCTATGACCCCAAGAGAGCATTGCACCCTCCGATCCTTCGGTGCTTCCGTCCGGCAATCCCCTGAGCGGGAAAAAGACCGCCTTTTCTATGATTTCATCCAATTTAACGTCGATCGGCTCCGGCTCTTCTTTGGCCACCACTAGGAAAAAGTGATCCTCGTGAAATCTGGCTCCCGGCCGATCCGAAGGAATACGGATTGAAACGGAGAGCTTCTGGTCAATCAGACCCTTGTCGAAAGTCAGGCCTGACTCTTCCTCAAACTCCCGATGCGCCGCATCAATCAAATCTGAGTCTTTTTCCGGATTGAAGTGTCCCATCGGCATCTTCCATATCTTTTCTTCGACAAAAACATCCCCCGTCTTTTGGATGTTTCTTTCGCCGGCCTTATGCAATACCAAAAGAAGTCGGGGATCGTTTCCGTTCTGCCAAATATAAGCGATGCCCGCCGAATAACTTATGCCCTCCTCCGGAAAGAATGTTTCACCCTTCATGCCCCGTTATTTTCCGAACCGTTCTCCGAATCTTTTCCAGAAAAAGCATGAAGATTGCTCCGGCGCAATATTTCCAGAATGACCGTTATACCGATGGCGGAAACAATGGCGAAGCTCGTAAGACCGATGCCGCAGAGAATACCAATAGCTGAAACGAACCAGATCGTGGCGGCGGTCGTGAGCCCGCGCACGTGCACTCCGTGCTTTACGATTATGCCGGCACCCAAGAATCCCACACCCACGACGACATTCGCGATAACAGTCAAAAATCCGCTGTTTCTGGCGATTATGTCTGGCAAGTTTTCCGGTGAAGTCGCGATAATATAAGGCAAAGAGAGAGCGACAATCGAGAAGATCGCAGAACCGGCTGCGACCATCATATCGGTCCGGAGGCCAGCTTCCTTTCCCGCCATTTCCCGCTCCAAGCCGATAACGAGTCCTAAAATGACGGCGAGGCCCAAACGCAACAGCATCTCTTGTAATGTAAGCATGGGTTAATTATAAAGCTCAAAACCCAAATGACAAATTCCAAATGCTTGATCTTTGAATTTTGAGGTTTGATATTTATTTGTCATTTGAAATTTGGATTTTGGAATTTCAGCCTAATACTTCGGATTTTCTTCTTTCACTTTCTTCGCGTGGTTCACATACCTGGCGAGAGCAAAGAAGGCGCTTGATAGGCGGTTTAGGAATTGGAGCAGTTCCGGCGGCAATCTTTTCTTCTTGTTGTTAAACCTAACGGTCGCCCGCTCCGCCCGCCGGGCGATGACGCGGGCTACATCCAATCGCGCCGAGAGTTCGCTCCCGCCGGGCAAAATGAATTTTTTGATGATTGGCAGTTTTTTATCTATCTTACCGATGAACTTCTCGAGCTCAATGGTTTTCCGGCCGATCTTCTCGCGAAAACTTTTTGCCTTATAGCCGAATCCAATGACCGCCACTTCGGCCTGAACCATGAAGAGGGTTTCCTGGATTTCCCTCAATAATGGCGTAATATCCCGCGGAGCTCCCGTCCGGCAAAAGCCGGTCCAGGAATTCAGCTCGTCCAAGCTGCCCAAAACATCGAAAAGAATGTCATCCTTGGGAAGTTTCTTTTTCCCGAAAGCGGATTGACCTTTGTCTCCCTTGCCGGTGAAAAATTTGGTTTTCATGATTTATTTATTTCTTGATATTATTTTAGACCTTATATCCCTATCTTCATACAACTTCGGCAGCATCGCCTTGGGGCTCCATTTTTTCATCGTTTCTTTGAGATTAGTGCTCTTACCGTACTTCCCGCCTTTCGTATAGTCGCTGCCCAAAATCGGTCCGGTTTCGAAAAATATGAGTTGCGCAATGCGCCGGCCCACCACGAGCGGTATTGCGTAATGGCGGGAATTGTTAGTGATCTCCATCGTCCAGCGATTCACATATCCCACATCGCCCCAGCCAGCGCATTTGCAGACCTCAATGAAGTTACGGCCGATCGAAGAACGCGCCTTCATCATGGTGGTGATGTGATTCTTTCCGCCGATGAACTCGTTCGTGTGGGCCAATATCGTCTCGCCCGGATCGAGCAGGATGACTTTGTCGTCCGGCGAAATGCCATCCCATGAGAAGTTCAGTTTACGAAAAAGTTTTTTCGCCGGTTCGGCGACCGACGGTTTGGTTCCCCAGACGTAATCGGTGTGGGACTTGCTCCAGATGTTATAGATCGGGAGATGATACTTGGAACCTTTCTCGCGGAAGTAGTACTTTCCCAGCGTGATGTCATAACTCGATGTGCTCAAGTTTTTCCGATTGAACGGGTAGATGACGATATCGCCCCGCTTCATCTCTTCCAAAATTCGCCTGTCGGAAAGCGCCATATTAAGGACATTATGCAATAAAAACACCCGCTTGATAAGCGGGGTTTTTTACATAGCCTTCTTATTTTATGAACGCTATCTTAGCCAACAAAAGGACGATTATCGTGCCGTAGATAATAGCCAGTTTGATCTTCAGCTTTTGTATCTTCGTTTCTTCGGGGGACATTTAGAACCATTATAGGGGATTTTAGAAAAAATGTTTACGTTCCAAACATTGATTGT
>Ga0265313_10003655_pt1 | contig 12319 bp, 10 predicted proteins | sample 4123metaG_FD_203122 | JGI IMG/M metagenome (GOLD analysis project Ga0265313, IMG submission 203122) | Rhizosphere microbial communities from Carex aquatilis grown in University of Washington, Seatle, WA, United States - 4-1-23 metaG | ecosystem: Host-associated > Plants > Roots > Rhizosphere >...
CCAGCCCCTGGCCTGGGATAGCGCGTAAGCGCCCGTCTGTGGGTCCGTGGAATCGGCGACACCGAACTGCAGTGGAATGCCGTTTTGATCTAGGATCACCATAACGTCCGCTTTCCCACCCAACCGATCAACTCCGTAAGGCCGCGAAAGCGGCTTGGTCTCAAGGCTCACGGTTGCGGCGTCAAAAACCGGGATCAGTTGACCCTTGAATTCGGTCCTTCCAATTTGCACAGGTGCCGTTCCTTTCACACTGGATGCGCAAGAACTCAGGAACACCGGCGAGGCGACAAGGCAGCTCGCGAGGATTATTTTTAGGTGCATGGTTATGTTTGTTTGTATATGCCGAACGTCACAAATTAGCCGCGTTGCTGGCGACTGGTTCGGTTCATCTAAGCTCTGGTGGAATCTTTTCAAATGTCTGGGTAATTCCGGCTTCATTGGGCGCCTTCTTGTGGGCCTGTTTGATGTAGTCGATTGCCGACACCTGTCGTCCCTGGCTTCCGACGGCCAATCCTAGATTATGGAGACACCACGCTTCGTCAGCGGTATCAAGCCCGAGTGATAGCGCCTTCTTCAACAGTGCCTCAGCGTTCTCAAAATTGCCGCGTTCGGCCTCGACGGAGCCAAGAAGAAAGTAGGCCAAACCGAAATCGTCGTTCTTTTTTCGAAGACCATCAGCAACTCGAAAGGCGCCATCCAAATCACCGGCCGAAAATAGACGCCTCGCTTCTGCGACACCCTCTGAAAATTCAGAGTCATAGCTAACGAACGGGCTTGCCGCGATGCGACCCTGACGGTCGATCTTCGGAGCGGCAATTTCCGCTTTGCTTAAGTGGTCCTGTAACTGCTTCGCCGAAGCGGAGAGCTGCTGGTAATCAAGCTTACTTTTCTCAAGCGCGGCCTGAAGTTCCTGCTCCTTCTTAATGCGTGCGTCCTCTTTCGACGCACTAAGCGCTGTCGAAACGTTTCTTTCGCGTAGGTCGACCAGATGCTTTACGACTTGAACGACGACACCGCAGACCACGAGCGCAATAGCGACCCATTGAAGGTTCGCGGAAAGGCGCTTTAGCGCCGTAGGATCAGTGTAGAGCGAGTCCATTTTGTCTTTGCCGAACAGTGTTATTCGCCTTAACTCGGTTGGGCTTTTGATCGATATGGCCCGCGTAAACTTCAACTCGCGCTGCGGGCTCGATGGCCGCTGGCGCACCGTTATCTAGCGTGACCCGGCCGCAGACTTAAAGCATAAATGCTGGCGACCTCGGGCCGTGATACGTGACAGTTTGAATAGAGGGCTGACGGAAATCGGAACTGGACGGGCCGAATTCCGGGCTCGGCACTCAGACAAGGCCGAGCTTCATTTTGCCCTCTTCCGAAATCATCTGTTGGTTCCACGGCGGGTCCCAAGTGATGCGGACATCGGCGTCGGTGACGCCGGGGACGAGGAGAATTTTGCCTTTCGCGTCCTCGGCGATCGCGGGGCCCATGCCGCAGCCGGGGGCGGTGAGCGTCATGGCGACGTTGACCTTGTAGGCGGGCGCGGCGGGGTCGCTGGCGCCGACGGGGTCGGAGATTTTTTCGACGTCGAGCGAATAGACGAGGCCGAGATCGACGATGTTCACGGGGATTTCGGGATCGAAGACTTTGCGGAGCTGGTCCCACAAGGCCTCCGGGTCCGGGGACCCGTCAGCGAGTGACGAGTGACGAGTGACCTGTGACGAGTCGGCCTTTTCACCGAGCGCATCACCGTCCTTGCCGTCGATGCGGAAGAGGCCGAAGTCGGTCTGCACGGTGTAGCTGCCGCCGAGCGTCTGGTGAATGAGGACGCGCGTGCCGGCGGTGAGCGGGGCTTTGTCGCCGGAGGGAATTTGCGTGGCGGTGAGGTCGCGGGAGAGCGTGCGATCTTTCGTGAGGGCCATGAGAAGTCGGAGTTAAGCGCGGAGACGCCACCGCGCAAAGATCGGAAAAAAGATTTTTGAAGTTGGGTCCAAGCTGGGCGGATCGAAATTAGGGTCGGCGCGCCGCGGCGCTTACTTCTTAAACTGGGTTTGGATCAGGGCGCGGAGGGAATCGCGGAGCGGTTCGCTGGCGAGGCGAGCGAGGACTTCCTCGAAGAAGCCGAAGGTGAGGAGTTCGTCGGCGTCGGTTTTGCGGATGCCGCGGGAGCGGAGGTAGAATTCCTGCTCGGGGTCGATGCGGCTGGAGGTGGCGCCGTGGGTGCAGCGGACGTCGTTGGCCTGGATTTCGAGGCCGGGGAGCGAGTTCGCCTCGGCGTCGTCGCTGAGCATGAGGTTGCGGTTCGATTGATAGGCGTCGGTTTTTTGTGCGTCGGGATCGACGACGATCAGGCCGGAGAAGATCGTGCGGGCGTGGTCGCGGAGGGCATTTTTGTAGAGGAGATCGGATTTCGTGTTCGGTGCCTGATGGATTTGAAGCGTGCGCTGGTCGAATTCCTGTGCGGTGTCGGCGACGGTGAGCGCGAGCATCTCGGAGAACGCGCCGGGCGCCTGGAGCTGCGAGAGCGATTCGTGGCGGGCCTGGCGGGCGCCGAGGTGGAGGTTGAGCGATTGGACGCGGGCGTCGCGGCGGACGACAGTGGAGTTGAACTGGAAAGACAGGGTGTGGCGGGACCAGTTTTGCGCGGCGACGTAGGTGAGGTTCGCGCCGTGGCCGGCGTAGAGATCGTTGGCGCCGAGGGCGAGTGCCTGCGGGCGCTCGGCCTGTGACGTGTGGCTTGTGACGTGTGACGAATTGGAATCCAGCGAGACGAAGTAATCGACGACGGTGACTTGGGAATTCTCCTCGGCGATCACGAGCGTGTGTGGGAAGACGGCGGCGTTGGCGCCGGCGGCGATGTGCGTGATAACGATCGGCGCGGAGACCTCGACGCCGCGCGGGATGTAGATGAAGGCGCCGTCGGAAAGGAAGGCGGTGTGGAGTGCGGCGAATTTTTCGGAGCCGAGTTTCTGGGGTTGCGCCATGAAGTGGGCGCGGAGGAGATCGGCGTGATTCGTGGCGGCGTCGAGGAGGGTGGTGATGATGACGCCGCTGGGGAGGTCCGAGGGAAGCGAGGTCGAAACGAGGGTGTTGTTGAGGAAGGCAAGGGCGGCGGAGCCGAAGGGAGCGCGGGCAAGCTCGCGGGCTACCGGAGTTGTGGGCAAAGCGAAGCCGTCGAGCGTGAGGCCGGCGACAGTGCTGAAGCGCCAGGCTTCGTCGCCGCGCTTTGGCAGCGGGAGTGCCGCGAATTTTTCGTAGGCGGCGCGCTTGCGGTCGAGCCACCAGGCGGGCGCGGACGACTGCGTGGCGAGGTGCGCGGCGAAGGCTTCGGCAGTGAAGGAGCCGATCGATGAGGCGGAGAGAGTGGTAGCGGACATCTGAGGATGTGATTTGTGACGTGTGATGTGTGTCGAGTCAGGCAGGCGCGGTGAACTGGTCACACGTCACATGCCACACGTCACACGCTTCAGCGTCAGCCGACGCTGCCTTCCATTTCGAGGTCGATGAGGCGCTTGAGTTCGACGCTGTATTCCATGGGAAACTGGCGGGCGAGGTCGTTGATGAATCCGTTGACGGCGAGGCTCATCGCCTGGCCTTCGGTCAGGCCGCGCGACTGCATATAGAAGATCATGTCTTCGCTCACCTTCGAGACGCTGGCTTCGTGTTGCGTGGCGTTTTTGTCGCCGCGGACGGTGATCGCAGGATAGGTGTCGGTGCGGCTGTTGGTGTTGATGAGGAGCGCGTCGCACTCGGTGTTGTTCTTGCAGCCCTTGAGGTGCCGAGGGATGTGCACGATGCCGCGATAAGTGCTGCGGCCCTGGCCGACGCTGATCGATTTCGCGACGATGTTGGAGGTCGTGTCGTCGGCGGCGTGGATCATCTTCGCGCCGGTGTCCTGGTGCTGGCCGTCGTTCGCGAGGGCGATGGAGATGACTTCGCCGCGGGCGCGTTTGCCCTTCAGGACGACGCCGGGGTATTTCATCGTGAGGCGGCTGCCGATGTTGCAGTCGATCCACTTGATCTCCGCGTCCTCGTGGGCGACGCCGCGCTTGGTGACGAGGTTGAAGACGTTGTTCGCCCAGTTCTGGACGGTGATGTATTGGATTTTCGCGCCCTTGAGCGCGACGAGTTCGACGACGGCGCTGTGGAGCGTGGAGGTGGAAAATTTCGGCGCGGTGCAGCCTTCCATGTAAACGACCTCGCTGCCCTCGTCCGCGATGATGAGGGTGCGTTCGAACTGGCCGAAGTTTTCGGCGTTGATGCGGAAGTAGGCCTGGAGCGGCTGGGCGACTTTCACGCCGGGCGGCACATAGATGAACGAGCCGCCGGAGAAGACGGCGCTGTTGAGCGCGGAGAATTTGTTGTCGCCGGTCGGGATGACCTTGCCGAAAAACTTGCGGAAAATTTCCGGGTGCTCGCGGAGGCCTTCGGTGGAGTTGACGAAGATCACGCCTTGTTTGCGGACGAGATCCTTGATGTTCGAATAGGCGGCTTCGCTGTCGAACTGGGCTTCGACGCCGGCGAGGAATTTGCGCTCCTGCTCGGGGATGCCGAGGCGCTCGAAGGTCTTTTTGATGTCGTCGGGAACTTCGGCCCACGTGCGCTTGGGCTTCTGGCCTTGCGAAAGGTAGTAGCGGATTTTGTCGAAATTGATGTTCTCGAGATCCTTTGTCGCCCAGTGCGTGGGCATGGGTTTTTCGAAGAAGGTCTTTAGCGCCTTGAGGCGAAAATCGAGAATCCAAGGCGCTTCTTTTTTGACCGAGCTGATGTAGCGGACGGTGTCTTCGTTGAGGCCGGAGCCGGCGTCGAAGGCGTAGTCAACCTTGTAGCTGAAGTTGCCGGCGGTCTGGTCGATGCCGGCGACGGGGTTGTCGGCGACGGCGGAGTCGTCGAGCGCGGGCGCGGGCGGGGCTTCGAGGTCGGTCAGAGGCTTCATGGGCGAAGGGAAAGTTGAGAATTAAGAATCGGCGTGGAGCAGCGGCGAGCCGTTCAGGCGGCGGCTTCTTTTTTGAGCCAGTCGTAGCCTTTGGCCTCGAGTTCGAGGGCGAGGGACTTGTCGCCGCTTTTCACGATGCGGCCGTCGTGCATGACGTGCACGAAATCGGGCACGATGTAGTTCAGGAGGCGCTGGTAGTGGGTGATGAGGAGGATGCCGAGTTTTTCTCCGCGCAGGGAGTTGACGCCCTCGGCGACGATGCGGAGCGCGTCGATGTCGAGGCCGGAATCGGTTTCATCCATCAGCGCGAAGGCGGGTTCGAGCATGGCCATCTGGAGGATTTCGCAGCGTTTCTTTTCGCCGCCGGAAAAGCCTTCGTTGACGGAGCGCGAGGTGAATTTGCGGTCGATTTTCAGCAAATCCATTTTGGCGTAAAGGCGCTTGTAGTAGGCGGTGGCGTCGAGTTCCTCGCCCTCGGCGAGGCGCGCCTGCTGGGCGGCGCGGAGGAAGTTGGCGATGGTGACGCCGGGGATTTCGCTCGGGTATTGGAACGCGAGGAAGAGGCCGGCGCGGGCGCGCTCGTCGGGCTCGAGTTCGAGGACGGACTTGCCGTCGATCAACACGTCGCCCGAGGTGATCGTGTAGTCGGGATGGCCGGCGATCGCTTTCGCGAGCGTGGATTTGCCGGTGCCATTCGGACCCATGATGGCGTGAACCTCGCCCTGGCGGATCGTGAGCGAGACGCCCTTGACGATGGGTTTTTCGCCGATGGCGATGTGGAGGTCTTTGATTTCGAGCGAGGACATGAAGAAAAATTGAGAATCGAGAACGAAGAGCTGGAAGCGACGGACGCGGTCAGGCGCGGGCGCGGGTTTTGCCGCGGAAAATGATTTCGACCGACGAGGCTTCGTAGCCGGCGGGGAGAATTTGTTTAACCTCGTCGATCAGGCCGGCCGGCAGATCGACGTCGTGAGTTTCGCCCGTCACCTCGTCGTGAAAATGGGCGTGCGGGTGCAGGTTCGGGCAGTAGCGGGTGGGGCCGCGCTCGAAGTTCACGGCGCGGACGAGGTTGCACTGCACGAGCGTTTCGAGGCAGTTATAGACGGTGGCGAGGGAGATCGTGGGCATGTCGTTGCGCACGCGCGAGCAGACCTCCTCGGCGGTGGGATGGTCGCGCTTCTTCAGGAGGACGTTGAAAACAACTTCGCGCTGGGGCGTGGAGCGCAGGCCGCTGTCGGACAGTTTTTGGGCCAGCAGGTCGGGGCTAAATGCGGTGTCGGGGGCAATCATGGTTGCGGGTAACAAACTGGAATGGTTCCAAGTTTCAACTGATATTTAGAACTATTCCAATGATTCTATGAGTGTCTCCCATGCGCGACGGACGCAGCAGCGCGAGAGAAGCGCGACCTCAGCCGCGATGAAGCCAGTGCCACGGCTCGAAGGCGATGCCGTGCCGATTATCGCGCGGGTAGGAGAGCGTGAAACCGAACTCCGCGCCGCGCTTCACGAGCCAGGCGAATGCGGCGGTGTTGGCGAAGCTTTCTTCGAGCGGCGGATCGCCGGGCGTGCCGATGTCGAGGGCGCGGCCGGTGTGATGCTCGCTGTAACCGGGCATGGCGACGGTGCGAAGGATGTCGGCGAGGGAACGACCGGACGCGAGTTTGCCGCGGATGATTTCCGCCTGACGGGCAACGCTGCGAAAACCAGAGAGCGGCACCAGCAAAACGCCATCGGTTTCGGCTGCGACGTGTAGACGGTGCCATGCGGCGGCGGCGGCGCCAGTCAGGCGGATCTTGCGTCCATCATCAGCCGTGGCAATGGCGATGAGATCGCTTTCGATTGCTTCGGGTTGAAGCTCAAGATCGCGCGACGCCGCGTAGTCCGGCGGGATGCCGAGCGAGCGGTGGAGGGCGGCGATCGGGTCGGTCACGTTTTGCTTGCGCGCGAGATGCGCCGGCACCCGCGGCCAAATTACGCGCCATGCTCGGCGAGCCAGCGCTCGGCTTCGATCGCGGCCTGACAGCCCATGCCGGCGGCGGTGATCGCCTGGCGGTAAACATGATCGGCGCAATCGCCGGCGACATAGACGCCGGCGACTTTGGTTTTCACCTGCGAGCCGTTCACGGGTTTGAAATATCCGCCTTCATCGACGTCGAGCACTTCGGCGAACGGGCCAGTGTTGGGCACGTGGCCGATGGCGACGAAGATGCCTTTGACGGGGAGCACGGTTTCCGCGCCGGTCTTCACGTCCTGCACCCGCAGGCCGGTGACGGCGCCCTGCTCGACGCCTTCGACAGCGAGCGGAACGCTGTTCCAGACGGGCTGAATTTTTTCATGCGCGACGGCGCGGTCGGCCATGATTTTCGAGGCGCGCAGCGTGTCGCGGCGGTGGACGAGATAAACCTTGCTCGCGAAACGCGTGAGAAAAAGCGCCTCCTCGGCTGCACTGTCGCCGCCTCCGATCACAGCGACCTCCATCTTCCGGTAAAACGCGCCGTCGCAGGTCGCGCACGTCGTCACGCCCTTACCGCCGTAGAGTTCCTTTTCGCCGGGAATGCCGGTCATGCGCGGCGAGGCGCCGGTGGCGACGATCACGGTCTTCGCGAGAATCGTGCAGTCGCCGCAGACCAGCTTGCGCGGCGACGCGGAAAAATCGACGGCGGTGACGAGCGCTTGCTCGAAACGCGCGCCGAACTTCGTCGCCTGCTCGCGCAGGTTTTGCATGAGTTGAAAACCGTCCACGCCCGCGGGAAAGCCGGGAAAATTTTCGACCTCGCTCGTCGTTGTGAGCTGGCCGCCGGGCAGCGAGCCCTCGAGCACGAGCGGGGCGAGGTTCGCGCGCGCGGCGTAAATCGCGGCGGTCAGGCCCGCGCAGCCGGTGCCGATGATGACGACGTTTTCGACGGGAGCGGAAATGGACATACGAAATTTAGTTCAGCCGCAACATACCACACTTGGGAAGGGGAAAGTGGTAACGATTCGTAATGGAATAGAAGCCTGTGCTGCGACCCGCGGCGAAATTACCACCCGTAGTTTCGCTTGATGCGCAAGGCTTCGTAGAGGTCGGTTGGGAGTTCGAGGATGAAGCGGCTCGGCGTGAGCAGCATGCCGCCGGGGCCGCCGCGGGTCGCGACTTTGGGGTAGCTGAGGTAGAGTTCGTTGCGCGCGCGCGTGACGGCGACGTAAAAGAGGCGGCGCTCTTCCTCGACGTCGCCGCTCTCAATCGCGCGGCGGCCGGGGAACTGGCCGTCGGCGAGGCCGATCAGGAAAACGACGTCATATTCGAGGCCCTTCGCTTGATGGACGGTCGTGAGCTTCACGGCTTCGGCGTCGGGATCGACGTGGCGGTCGCTTGTCTCGCTATTGAGGAGGACTATCTGCGCGAGAAAATCCTGCGTCTCCTCGAAGCGCCCGGCGAAACCGACGAGCGCTTTTAATTCGTCGAGGCGGTCGAGGTAGTCGGCGAAGGCGCCTTTCAAGTAGTCGCCATACCAGCCGTCGATCGCGGTTTGCACAGCGTCGGCGGGTTTGGCGGTTTGCATGGACTCGGCGACTTGCTGGAGCGAGGCGCAGAAGTTCGCCCAGTCGTCGCGGGCATCCTTGGCGACTTTGCTGCGGACGTCGTCGGTGTTGAGCACATCGAGAAAGTTTTTTTGGACGAGGCGCGCGTGGTCGAGGGCGGCAGAGTATATTTTTTGCGCGCCTTTTTCGCCGATCTTCGGAAGAAGGACGGCGATGCGCTGCCACGCTTGTTCGTCGGCGGGATTATAGACGAAGCGGAGCAGCGCGACGAGGTCGCGGATGTGCTGGCGCTCGAAAAATTTCACGCCGCTGGTGATATGGTAGGGCAGGCCGGCGCGGGAGAGCGCGAGCTGGATTTCGAGCGCGAGAAAGTGCGAGCGGTAGAGGACGGCGATTTCGTTGAGCGAGACGCCTTCGTCCTCGGTGAGGGCGCGGATGCGCTTGAGGATGAACTCGGCCTGCTCGCGGTCGTCCATCGTCTGCACGACGAACGGTTTTTGGCCGTGACCGCGGGCGGAGCGGAGTTCCTTGTCGAAGTGGCGGCCCTTCGGCTGGGCGAGGAGGACGCCGTTGGCGAGGTTCAGGATTTCCGGCGTCGAGCGGTAGTTGACTTCGATGCGGTGGATGACGGTGCCCGGATGGCGGTCGGGAAACGTCATGATGTTTTCGAAATTCGCGCCGCGCCACGAATAGATGCACTGTGCGTCGTCGCCGACGGCCATCACGCAGTGGTGCGCGGCGATGCGATCGACGATCTGCGCCTGGAGCGTGTTCGTGTCCTGATATTCATCGACGAGCACGTGGCGGAAGCGGTGCGCGAAATACTGCGCGACCTCGGGCGCGTCGGTGAGGAGCTTGAGCCAGAATTCGAGGAGGTCGTCGTAATCGACGACGTTCTGCTCGCGTTTTTTCTTCGCGTAGGCGGTGGCAAAGGGCGCGAAGCGGTGGACGATCTCGTCGTATTGCGGGAAGTTTTTTTGGACGGTGTCGGCGATCGAGAGCTGGGTGTTGCGTGCGAGCGAGAGGACGTCGAAGAGCGGGCCGGGGCGCGGATGGGTCTTGTCCTTGAAGAAAAGTTTGTCCTCGTGCTCGACGGATTGCTTGAGGAGGGATTCGGATTCGTCGGCGTCGAGGATGGTGAAGTTGCGCGGCAGGCCGATGGCCTCGCCGTAGATGCGGAGCGCGCGGTGGCCGAGCGAGTGGAAGGTGCCGCCCCAGAAGCGCGGCGGCTCGATGCCGGTGAGGTCGTGCACGCGGTGGAGCATTTCTTTCGCGGCCTTGTTGGTGAAGGTGAGCAGGAGGATTTCGCCTGGCTTCACGCCTTTCGAGAGGAGGTAGGCGACGCGGTAGGTGAGCGTGCGGGTCTTGCCCGAGCCGGCGCCGGCGAGGACGAGCAGCGGGCCGGGCTCGGCGGTGACGGCGCGAAACTGGTCGTCGTTGAGCTGCGCGCGGAAGTCGATCGGCGGAACTTGTTCAGGCGGGCGTTGGTCGAGCGCAAAATCCATCAGGCAGCCAGATGGCCGTAAAAAAGCGCGGGAGTCGCGAAGAAAAACCGATGCGCGGCCGAGGGCGTGCCGCGGGAACGGCGAAAAACCGATCGTTCAGGGCAGCTTGTCGGGCGGTGCGCATTTTAACAGGAAGGCGGCGAGGTTCTGGTAAAACTCGCGGCTCTGATGTTCGGTCGCGAGGCCGTGAATGCCCTCGCGGTCTTTTGTGACCTCGACCGATTTTCCGGCGTCGCGCAAGGCGCGGGCCATGGCGTTGGTCTGGGTGATCTGCACCCGTTCGTCGATCAGGCCGTGATGCAGCAGGATCGGGCAGCGGACCTTGTCGGCAAAGTGCACGGGCGAAACCGCGCGATAGCGGTCGGCGTTTTTCTTGGGGTCGAGGTAATAGTTGGCGCGCCATTCGAACAGGCGGGCGAAATTCTGCGAGTTGGTCCATTCGTTGGCATCGTGTCTCACATGGTCTTCCCAATCGTAAACGCCGGCAAAACCAACGGCGCCCGCAAGCAGCTCCGGATAGCGCGTGGCGATACCAAGCGAAATGTAGCCGCCGTAGCTGCCGCCATATGCCACGACCCGGCGCGGGTCGGCGTTGCGCTGGTCAATGGCCCAGCGGATCCCATCCACAACATCGTCCACCGATGCGTAGGCGACCTCGATGGTGTTGTCCAATTCGTGGGGCCGGCCGAGACCGGCTGTTCCGCAGTAGTTGACCTGCAGCACAGCGTAACCGAGTGTGGCGAGAAATTGCACCTCGGGATTAAAGCCCCATGAGTCGCGCGTCTGCGGCCCGCCGTGGGAGAGCGCGATCAGCGGCAATTTTTGGTCGGGCGCGCGATTGAGTGGCAGGGTCAGATAGCCGTGAAGTTTGTAGCCGTCGCGGGCGACGAAGGAAATCGGCTGCATCGGCGCCCACTTCATGCGGGCGGCTTCGGGCCGCGAGACGATCACGGCCTTGATTTCTTGTTTGCGGCTGGCGTAGCGATAATAAGCGGGCGGGTCGGTGTCGGAAAAAACGCCGAAGAAGATGTCGCCATTTTGGAGCCCGCCAATCGAAGTGACGATGTGGCCCGGGAAACTCGTTTCAAAAAGCCGGGCGAGTTGCGCGTATTGCGGATGGAGCCAGAAAACCACGGGCTTGTCCGTCTCGTAGCGCAGGCCGACGACGGCGCCGTTCCGGTGGTCGATAATGGCGTCGGGAGAAATGTCGTAAACCGGGTCGGCGATCCGGACGGTGTCGAGTTGTCTTTTGTCGAGGCTGAAAGTCCGCACTTGCCGGCGTCCGCCTTCGCCGGGGTGGTCAATGAGGAGGTTGCGACCGGTGACATCGAACGTGACCACGTCGCTCTGCGGCGGCAGCACGAGCGGCTGCCAGGGGCTCTTCTCGGTGTCGCGGTAAAGATAAGACCACTTCCCATCGGACTCCGCGACCGCCGCGAGCCGCACGGCGCCGGCGATGTCGGCCAGCCAGCCGATGACTCGGCCGGGATTCGGTTCGGCTTCATAGAGGGTCAAAGACTTTTTATCCAAGCGCCAGAGGGGTCCGTAAAAATTGGCACTCGACGATTCCCGCACGAGCGCGGTGTCGGGGTTTTGCGGCAATGGATCGGTGACGAAAAGCGCTTTTCGGTGGGTGTCCAGCCGCGCGCAGGTCCGCAGGTTTCCGTCGGTGATCCAAAGTCCGGAGTAAAACTCGTTGCCTTCGTTGGCGAACACGACGAGCTGGTCCGGGCCCAGCCAGTAGAAGTCAGTGATGTTCTGATCGAAGCCCGCATCTATTCGCTGATTGACGCCTGATTCGCCCGCCAGCCGGCGGGTGCTGCGGGTTTTGAATTCGTAGGTGTCGAACACCTTCAAGCCGTCCACTTCATGGGTGAACGCGAGGTGCGAGCCGTCGGGCGACAGTCCGGCCCGGTCGAATTCCGGCGCGCGGAAAAGAACATCGATCAACTGGTTCACCTTTTCGGGAAGCCCGGAGTCTTTGCCGCTGGCAGAGATCGCCGGCAAAGAAACGGCGAGAACGAGGGCGGGGAGCAGTCTTGAAGCGTGGAGGAACGGGCGCATTTTGAGCGGCGAGTCGATATGGGGTTGCGACGATCCTCAAATATTAAAGTTTGCTGATTGCGTCAGCGCTTTCGACGGAAAACTCTGCGGCGTGATTTCGCGGGCACTATTCCGGCTGGAAAACGGCAGAAGTCCGTCGAGAAGCGCGCCGCGAATGCTTGGCGGCGCAGTGATCGGAAATTACTTCGGGCGCCAGCGCATGAGCTGGTGCGTGAGCGTCTCGCCGGAGGGAACGAAGCCGAGCCGCGCGTAGAGGCGTTGGGCGGCGGTGTTGACTTTGAGGACTTGCAGGCGAACG
>Ga0265313_10003656_pt1 | contig 12318 bp, 11 predicted proteins | sample 4123metaG_FD_203122 | JGI IMG/M metagenome (GOLD analysis project Ga0265313, IMG submission 203122) | Rhizosphere microbial communities from Carex aquatilis grown in University of Washington, Seatle, WA, United States - 4-1-23 metaG | ecosystem: Host-associated > Plants > Roots > Rhizosphere >...
CCCCACCCCCAGCCCCTCCCCTCAAGGGGGAGGGGGGCGAGAATTCCGATCTATTGGCCGGACCTTCTTTGACGGAGGGCGAGAGCGATTGTTCGGGGATCGCCGATGGACCCCCACCCTCGTTCCCTCCCCTCAAGGGGGAGGGAGGCCCGACTGCAACATCCTTGAGCGCGGCGAGGATCGCATCCGCGTTTTCCGGGCCGCCGGCGGTGAACAGGCCGTGGAGACGGCGGAGGTCCACGGCAGACACGGTAGAACGTGTTTCCAGCGATGGGTCGGGGATAGCCTCGCCGGGCAACAGCGCCAGCTGGAAGCGGCCGGAGGCGGCGAGCACCGTGAGCTGGTCGACGCCGTAGGTCCAGTAGGCCGCGCCGCCGAGCAGACGCACGACGACGAGCCGCGCATGTTGCGCGGTCTTTTCGATCCAGAGGTCAACCGAGAGGTTGTGCGAGAGCCGGAGCAGGTTCGCGAGCCGCACGCCGGTCGCGGCGGCACGGTCGACGGCGCCAGCGATCAGTGCCAGCTCCGAATCCGCGGCCGAGACGAAGACGATATCGCCCGACGACTGGCCGAGGTCGATCGCCTCGCCGTCCTGCTGCAGCGCGCCGGCCTGCGCGGTGAGAAGATGCATCAGGCCGCGGCGCGGCTCGCGCGCCTCAGGCTCTGGCTGATTGCGGGGCGGTCGAGCGGCGACTCGCCGATGACGACGAGCGCCGTTTCGCGCCGCTCGCCCGGCTTCCACGGCCGGTCGAACCATGCATTGACCCGCGGGCCGACGGCCTGGATCGCAAGCCGCGCATCGGAGCCGGGCAGCGCCGCCCAGCCCTTGAGCCGCAGCACATCGTGCGCGCGGATGGTTTCTCCGATGACGGCCAGCAGCTCGTCACGGCTAACGACGCCCGGGAGCTCGATCGAAAACGAGTCGAAATCGTCGTGTTCGTGGCCCGCGCCGCCATGCTCGAGTTCGTGCGCGCTGTCGCGACCCTCGAGATGATCTTCGCTGGCGATCCCCATGCCGAGGAGCGCGGCGATATCGACGTGCCCGTTGCGCGCGCGGATGACGCCGGTGCCCGGGCGCACTTCGGCGCCGAGCCGGGTCTCGACCGCCCCGAGCGCCCGCTCGTCGACGAGGTCGGTCTTGTTGACCACGACGAGGTCGGCGGCGACCAACTGATCCTTGAACAGTTCGCCGAGCGGCGTTGCGTGGTCGAGCATGGTGTCGGCCGCGCGCTGCCGCGCCACCGCGGCTTCGTCGGCGGCGAAGCGGCCTTCGCTCAGCGCCGCCGCATCGACCACCGTCACCACGCCGTCGACCGTCACCTGCGTCTTGATCTCGGGCCAGTTGAAGGCGCGGATCAGTGGCTGCGGCAGCGCCAGGCCGGAGGTCTCGATGACGATGTGGTCGGGCTTGTCGGGCCGGCCGAGCAGCGTCTCCATCGTCGGGATGAAGTCCTCGGCGACGGTGCAGCAGATGCAGCCATTCGAGAGCTCGATCATATCCTCTTCGCGGCAGCTTTCGTGCCCGCCCGCCGCGATCACCTCGCGGTCGACGCCGAGGTCGCCGAACTCATTGATGATGAGCGCGATGCGCTTGCCCTTGGCATGCGCCAGGAGATGCCGCACCAGCGTCGTCTTGCCGGCGCCCAGAAAGCCGGTGATCACCGTGACCGGGATCTTATCCATGTGCCACCCTCCGTGCGCACGTTGAGATGTGGGCTCTGCGCCCTTCTGAGTGGGTCGTATTTCGAACCGGAAAAGTGGAAGGCCACTTTACCTGAAATACTCCCAGCGTGCCGGCAGGTCTCCTGGCTCGCGGGTCGCGGTGAACCCCGGCCTTCCCGGCGGAAATCCGCCAGTGGCCAACGTGGGGTCACTCGCCGCTCACAGTTGCGGGGGCAGCCACGGCTTCGGTCCCTGATGGGTACGCCGCTCCGTGTTCCCTTTTGATCCCCGTGCCGCTGGGCGTGGGGAACCGACGACAAAATCAGTGTCACGAAAGCCACCCGCGCGCAACCGGCGGCCGATCCGGGATGCGGATCGGCCTCGCGATGGGCAGGGCGGGGGTGTGGCCTTCGGCCCGGGCGTGTGACTAAGCGTGGCTCACGAAGTCACTGTAGACCCACCCGGTCCGGCCGCGCGGATCCTTGACCTGCAGCCAGCCGCGCTGGTTGCCGAGGACGACGACCCTGGTGCCGCCGGCGAGCGCGAACAGGACGCCGGCCCCCATGGTGGGCGACGAGCGGACATTGGCCCCCTGGCCGGTGATCGTGACGCCCGCGATATGCGGCTTGGGCGGCGCGACGACGGCGGGCTTCGGCTTGGCCGCCGGCGTGATGTCGGCGTCCGAGACGGAGGCGGTGAGGAGCGACGAGCCGGCCGGCGGCGCCGACAGCGGGGCAACCGGCGCCAGTGGCGCGGAGGCCGATGATGCCGGCGGAGCGGCGGGCGTCGCCGGGGTCGCGGCGATGTCGCTGACGTGGATGGCGGTGGTCTGCACCACGCGCGTGTGCAGCCCATCCTCCATGGACGAGGGCGCCGCGGCGTCGGCCGGAACCGAGGCAAGCGGGGCCGGCGGCTGCACGGCCTGCGGCCCCGCGTTCAGCAGGGCAAAGGTCGAGGACACGACCGTGTTGTCGGTCAGCGTCGGAGCCGAAGGCGGCAAGGAAGCCGGTTCGACCTCCGCAACCGCTATCGGCGCTTTGGCTGCTGGCAGAGGGACGATCGCCGCCTTCTGGACGGGCGGCGCGGTGCACGCCGCGACCCCCGTCGCGAGGCATTGCACGGGCAGGGCGCCCGTTGCGGCGCCGAGGAAAACAAACAAGGCGGTGGTGACCAAAGCGGCGCGCACGAGCGGATTCTGGCTGAGCGCCGCTGCGAGTGGATGCGACATGTGGAACTCCCGATACTACATCCGATCCCTCGCCAGACCGGTACGCGCCCCCGCGCCACGGCCCGAACCTCAAGCCGCAAAGCGACTCAAATAGGGCGGCAATCGGACAATTGCGCCGCATTTCCCCGAGGGCAGTAAGCGGGACTTTCGCCCAGGCAGCGCGTCGGTTGAACTAGAACGGCGATCCGGTCTCAGACGACCACGATGCCCGAATGCTTCGCCTTGTTTTCCGGTTCGACGTGGATGGTGACCTGCGCGTGCCCCACCGCCTCGCGCAGCTTGGCCTCGATCCGGTCGCAGATCGCATGCGCGTCCTCGACGCTCATCGCACCGGCGACCACCAGGTGGAACTCGATGAAGGTGTGGCGGCCCGACTGCCGCGTCCGGATGTCGTGGGCTTCGATCGCGCCCTCTGCGTTTGCCGCGATGATCTCCCGGATCGACGTCATGGTGTGGGCGTCGACCGCAACATCCATCAGCCCGATGACGCTCTGCCGGATCACCTGCCATCCCGACCAGAGGATCGCGACGGCGACAAATCCCGCCAGCAGCGCATCGAGCCGGGCGTAGCCGGTGGCGATCGCGAGCAGGATGCCGATGATCACCGCGCCGGTCGAGGCGACATCGGAGAAGAGGTGCCGGCTGTCGGCGACGAGCGCCGCCGAGTGCGCGGCTTTGCCGGTGCGCAGCAGCAGCCACGCCCAGACGCCGTTGAGGATCGTCGCCGCGACCGACACGCCGATGCCCACCGGATCGGCCTTGAACGCGTGCGGCGAGGTGAGGCCCTCCCAGGCCTGGTAGAAGATGACGATGGCGGCGAGCGCGATGAACACGCCGATGATGACGGCCGAGAAGTACTCGGCCTTGCCGTAGCCATAGGGCAGGGCGGCATCGGCGGGCCGCGCCGCAAGCCGCACCGCGATGAACGCGACGATCGCCGTCACGACGTTGACGAGGCTCTCGACCGCATCGGCACTGAGCGCCACCGACCCGGTGAGCCAGGCCGCAAGACCCTTGAGCGCCAGCACCGCGACGGCCACGGCGAGGCTGAGGAGCGCGAAGCGTGCCGCCAATGCCGTCGAGTCGCTCACCTGCGCCGCCCTCAGTCGAAGTCTGGCTTTAGCCGCGCCGTTAGGGGTTCACAAGGCCTTGTTTCTGCGAATGATTTTGAGAAGCATCTGCATGCAGGCGAGGCCGCGCAAGGCTTTGATTGACCTCGCGGATCGCGGCGACCTAGATAGCCGCCGCTGAGCAGCCGCCATCGCGGCTGGGATTCACGTCCGGTGCGGTCGACCCAAATCGGGGACCAATCCCGGGGCTCGGAGGCTCGATGGATACGCTGTTGCCGCCCGGAAGTGGCGTGCTGTTGTGCGGACATGGCAGCCGCAATCGCCGCGCGATCGACGAGTTCGCCGTACTCGCGGAGACGATGCGCGATCGGCTGCCGGGCGTGCCGCTCGAGCACGGTTATCTCGAATTCGCCAACCCGGTGCTGCATACCGCTCTCGACCGACTGGTCGCGGCGGGCGTGCGGCACGTGCTCGCGGTGCCCGGCATGCTGTTCGCGGCGGGGCACGCCAAGAACGACATTCCAACCGTGCTTCGGACCTATGAGGCGACGCATCCGGGTATCAGGATCAGCTATGGCCGCGAGCTCGGGGTCGATCCCCACATGCTGCGCGCCGCGTCCGACCGCGTGCGCGAGGGCCTGGCGCAATCGCCGCGCGCCATCGCGCTGACCGAAACGCTGCTGCTGGTGGTGGGCCGCGGCGCGTCCGACCCGGACGCCAATTCCAACGTCGCGAAAGTGACGCGGATGCTGTGGGAAGGCATGGGCTTCGGCTGGGCCGAGACCGCCTATTCCGGCGTCACTTTCCCGCTGGTTGCGCCGGCGCTCGAGCATGCCGTCAAGCTCGGCTACCGGCGCATCGTCGTGTTCCCGTATTTCCTGTTCACGGGCGTGCTGGTCAACCGCATCTATGACGCTGTTGCCGAGGCGCAGGCCAAGCACCCCGAGCTCGAAATCCTCGCGGCGCCCTATCTCGACGACCATCCGCTGGTCGTCGAAACGCTCCTCGATCGGATCCGCGAAATCCTTGTCGGGCAGAATTTGATGAACTGCGCGCTCTGCAAATATCGCGAGCAGGTGCTGGGATTCGAGGCGGATCGGGGCCTCAAGCAGGAATCGCATCACCTCCATGTCGAGGGCATCGAGGCGGGGCCGGAGAACTGCCCCTGCGGCGGCGATTGCGACGGTTCCTGCCGCGACGAGGCGTTCTGCCGGCGGCACGGCCTCAAATGGACGCCGATCCACGACCACGCCCATCCGCATGTGCATGGGCCGGGCGAGCCGAGCCACCATCATCATGCACCGAGCCCGCATGCGGGGCACCCGCTCGGTCCGGTGAGCCTGCCGAAGGTGCAGGGCCGGCGCGCCCGAGAGGAACGGCCATGACCGACTACCTGCGCGACCCGGCGGAAATTTACGCACGATCGTTCGCGACGATTCGCGCAGAGGCCGATCTCGCGGGCATCGGCGAGAACATGGAGGACGTGGCGATCCGCATGATCCACGCCTGCGGCATGGTCGATATCGCCCCGCACATCCGCTCGAGCCCCGACGTCGTCGAGCGCATCGAGTTCGCGCTGGTCGAGCGCGCGCCAATCCTCTGCGATTGCGAGGCGGTGCGCGCCGGCATTTCCGAGCGGCACCTGCATGGCAACGAGCGGGTGGTGACGCTCGGCGATTCCCGCACCGCGGACCTGGCGGCCTCGATGCACACCACGCGTTCAGCCGCGGCGGTTGAGCTTTGGCGACCGCGCCTCAAGGACGCGATCGTCGTCATCGGCAACGCCCCCACGGCACTGTTTCACCTGCTTGAGATGCTCGACGCCGGCGCCCCGCATCCGGCCGCCATCATCGCGACCCCCGTCGGCTTCGTCGGCGCCGAAGAATCGAAGGCCGAGCTGGCACTGGGCACGCACGACGTGCCGTTCATCACCCTGCTCGGCCGCCGCGGCGGCTCGGCGATGGCGGCGGCGGCGCTCAACGCCATCGCGCGCGGCATCGCGGCATGACCGCGTGGCTCGAGATCGTTGGCGCCAGCGAAGGTGAATTGCCCGCGTTGCCCGAAGGCGCGCCGGTCATTGGGCCCGCGCGGTTCAAACCGCAGCTTCCGCAGCTGACCGCCTGGCGTTCGTTGCGGCTCGACGACATGATCGGCCAGGTGCTCGAGCGGCGCGGCACCCCGACAACGCTGCTCGTTTCGGGCGATCCGCTGTGGTTCGGTTTTGGAGCAACGCTGTCGCGCCATCTCGATGCGAGCGAATACCGCGTGCGCCCGGCGGCATCCTCGTTCCAGCTGGCAGCGGCCGAGATGCGCTGGCCGATGCAGCATTTGACGACGCTGTCGCTGCACGCGCGGCCGGTCGAACTGCTGCACCCGCACCTCGCGCCCGGTGTGCGCACTCTCGCGCTCACCACCGACGAGACCACCGCGCCCGCCGTCGCGGCGCTGCTCGTCGAGCGCGGCTATGGCGGCACCATGCTGACCGTCCTCGAAAATCTCGGCGGCCCTCAACAGCGGGTGCAGTCGGCGACGGCAAACGGCTTCAAACTCGGTATCGGCAGTTTCTATGTGCTCGCGATCGATTGTGTCGCCGACATCGACGCGCCGCTCCGTCCCCCTGTGCCGGGACTGCCGGACGATGCATATGAAAGCGACGGCCAGCTCACCAAGCGCGAGGTCCGCGCCGCGACGCTCGCCCGGCTTGCGCCGTATCCGGGAGCGCTGCTCTGGGACGTCGGCGCGGGGTGCGGATCGGTGGCGATCGAATGGATGCGCTCGGCTCGCGATGCGGCGGCCATCGCCATCGAGCGCGATTCGTCGCGCGGCGCGTTGATCGCCCGCAATGCCCGGCGGCTGGGCGTGCCCACGCTGCGCGTTGTCGAAGGTGAGGCATCCGCGAGCGTCGCCGATCTGCCGACGCCGGACGCAATCTTCCTCGGTGGCGACGTCGCCAACGACGCGCTCTTCGATCAGTGCTGGCAGCGGCTCAGGCCTGGCGGGATGCTGGTGGCCAATGCGGTGACGATGGATGGCGAACAGGCGCTGTTCGCGCGTCAGCAAAGGCTGAGCGGTGACCTGGTGCGGATCGATGTCGCCAGTCTCGATGCCGTCGGCGGACATCGCGTGCTGAGGCCGCGACTGCCGGTGACGCAATGGGCGGTGCGCAAGCCATGAGCGCCGACGCCGGAACGCTCTACCTCGTCGGCGTCGGACCCGGCGACCCCGAGCTCATGACGCTGCGGGCGGCGCGCATCCTCGGCAGCGCCCATGTGGTCGCCTACCCTTCGAGCGGCGACGAAGCCGCTTTCGCACGGGACATCGCCAAGGATTTCATCTCCCCCGGCGCGCTTATGCTGCCGGTGACGATCCCTATGACGGTCGAGCGCGGGCCCGCGCAGCAGGCCTATGACGCTGCGGCGACTCTCATTCTCGACCATCTGCGCGACGGGCGCGACGTCGCCTGGCTGTGCGAGGGCGACCCGCTGTTTTATGGAACGGCGATGTACGTTCTCGGCCGGCTGGTGCAGCGGGCGCGCGTCGAGATCGTCCCGGGCGTCACCTCGCTGACGGCATCGGCCGCGGCGATTGCCCGCCCGCTCGCGGCGCGTAATGAGATTTTGAAGGTTCTGCCGGCGCCGCTGCCGGACGAGGTGCTGCGCGCGGAGCTTGCCGATGCCCCTTCGGCTGCGATCATCAAGGTCGGCCGGCATTTCGATCGCATCCGCATGCTGCTCGGCGAGACGGGGCACGCGGCCAACGCCGTCGTCGTCGAGCATGCGACCACCATCCGGCAGCGCATCACGCGGCTCGAGGAATTCCGCCACGGCGAGCGTCCGTATTTTTCGACCATCCTCTGCTATCGCGGGCTCGAGGCGTGGGCGTGACCCCGGCAGTCGTGACCTTCGCCGAAGGCAGCGCCGGACTGGCCGGGACGATTGCCGCCGCGCTCGGCGCCGAGGTGTTCGCCTGCGGTAGCGACGGGCTCGAAGCGGGCACGCTGCTGCCGAGATTGTTCCGCGAGGGCCGACCGATCCTCGGCATCTGTGCTGCCGGCATCCTGATCCGGGTGCTGGCGCCGTATCTCGCCGACAAGCAGGCCGAGCCGCCGGTGCTCGCCATTTCGCGCGACGGCGTGTCGGTCGTGCCGCTGCTCGGCGGGCACCACGGCGCCAACCGCCTGGCACGGCAGGTCGCGGAAGCGATCGGCGGTACCGCCGCGCTGACTACGGCATCCGACATTCGCTTCGCGCGGGGACTGGACGAACCGCCGGCGGGCTGGGCGCTCGGCGATCCGGAGGGGGCGAAGGCCGCGATGGCCGCCGCTCTCGGCGGAGCGGCGATCGCGCTGACGGGCGATGCTCCCTGGATCGCCGAGGCCGGCTATGAGATTTCCCCGCAAGGGAGCATCAAGGTACGAGCCAGCGAGCGTCTCGATGGCGATGAGGGCCTGGTCTACCGGCCGCAAACGCTGGTCGCGGGGATCGGCGCGGAGCGCGGAGTTGCCGCCGGCGAGGTGATCGAGCTGATCGAGGCGACGCTCGCCAGCGCAAACCTGTCGCCCAGATCGCTTGCGGCCTTGGCGACAATCGAGCTCAAGGCCGACGAGACCGCATTCGCCGCGGCGGCGGCGTATTTCGACGTGCCGCTGCGGCTGTTCACCGCCGCCGAGCTGGACGAAGAGCGCGACCGGCTGGTCCATCCATCGGCGCTGGTCGAAGCGGAGACGGGCACACCAGGTGTCGCCGAGGCCGCGGCACTCAAGGCCGGAACCTTGATCGTGCCAAAGCGCAAATCCGCCCGCGCGACCTGCGCCATCGGACGAGCCTCGGCGCCCATCGACGCCGCGACCTTCGGCCGGTCGCGGGGCGCGCTCCACGTCGTCGGCGTCGGGCCCGGCGATCGTGCCAGCCGCACCGGCGCGGCGGTGGATGCGCTCGGTGCATGCACGGACTGGGTCGGATATGGGCTTTACCTCGATCTTGTCGCCGATTTGCGGTTCGGCCATGTAGAACACCGTTTCGCGCTCGGCAACGAGGAGATGCGGGCACGGGCGGCACTGGAGCTCGCGGCATCGGGCAAGACTGTGGCATTGATCTGCTCGGGCGACGCCCAGATCTACGCCATGGCAGCGCTGGTCTATGAGTTGCTCGAGGCCGAGGGCGCTCGTGCGGTCAGCGCCAATGCGCGGCGGGTCGAGATTGCCGTCCATCCCGGGATCTCCGCCATGCAGGCGGCAAGCGCCGCGGCCGGCGCGCTGCTCGGGCACGATTTCTGCGCCATCTCGCTCAGCGATCTCCTGACTCCGGCGAGCGTCATCCGCAAGCGCCTCGATGCTGCCTGCCGTGGCGACTTTGTTACGGCGCTCTATAACCCCCGATCGGAGCGCCGCACCGCGTTGCTCGCCGAAGCGCAGGCGATGTTCGCGGCCTCGCGTCCTGCCGATACGCCGGTGGTGGTGGCGCGCGATCTCGGCCGCCCCGGCCAGCGCGTCGAGGTCACCACCATCGCGGGTTTCGATCCGGCAAGCGTCGACATGCTGACGATCGTGGTGATCGGCGCCTCGACGTCGCGCATCCTGACGCGCGGCAGCGGCGAACGGCTGGCCTATACACCGCGCGGCTACGCCGGCAAGGTCGCCCCGCCGTGACCGTCTATTTCATCGGCGCGGGCCCGGGCGCGCCCGATCTCATCACCGTGCGCGGCCAGCGGCTGATCGAACGCTGCCCGGTCTGCCTCTATGCCGGCTCGCTGGTGCCCGCCGCCATCGTCGCCTCGGCGCCTGCGGGGGCGTTGGTGCGCGATACCGCCCCGCTCGATCTCGAGCAGATCGTCGGGCTGATGGCCGAGGCCGACGCGCGCGGCGAGGATGTGGCCCGCGTGCATTCGGGCGATCCCTCGATCTACGGGGCGATTGCCGAGCAGATGCGGCGCCTCGAGGCGCTCGGCATTGGCTATGAGGTGGTACCGGGCGTTCCCGCGTTCGCGGCAGCTGCGGCGCGGCTCGCGACTGAACTCACGCTCCCCGATGTCAGCCAGACCATCATCCTGACGCGCACCGCGGGCAAGGCGTCGCCGATGCCGCCGCGCGAGAGCCTGGAGATCTTGGGCGCGTCCGGGGCGACGCTCGCCATTCATCTCAGCGTCCGCAATCTCGGCTATGTCGAAGCGGCGCTGCTGCCGCACTACGGCGCCGAGTGTCCCGCCGTCATCGTCTACCGTGCGACCTGGCCGGACGAAGAGGTCATCCGCACGACGCTCGGCGAAATGCGGGCGCGGGTTCGCGAGCGCAAGATCACGCGCACGGCGCTGGTGTTCGTGGGGCAGGTGTTCGCGGCCCGCGATTTCTCCGACAGCCGCCTCTACGCGGCGGGCTATGCGCACCTGCTGCGCAATGCCGGCAAGAAGCGCGACCGTCAGGTGCCGAGGTGAAGCGCCTCGATCGCGGCGTCCACCGTCGCCACCTCGACGGCCGGTCCATAGGCCGGACGATCGACCATGATGACGCCGATTCCGAGCTCGCGCGCCGCGGCCACCTTGGCGGCGGTCTGCTCGCCGCCCGAATTCTTGCTGACCAAGACGCCGATCTCCTCGCGGCGGAGCAGCGCCCGCTCATCCTCGAGGCTGTAGGGAGGCCGATCGAGCAGCAGCCGCGCGTGACGCGGCAAGGCCTCGGCCGGAGGCTCGATGAGCCGCACGACGAAGGTGCAGTCGGCGCGGGCGAGAAGCTGCTCAAGGCCCTCGTGGCCGGTGGTGACCAGCGCGTGGCATCCTGCCGGGAGGGCCCTGGCTGCGGCGCCGATGTCTGGAACGTGACTCCAGCGCGCATCGTCCGGCTCAACCCATTCCGCCCGCATCAGGCGAACCAGCGGAATACCGGCCTGCCGGCCGGCGGCGACCGCGTTGACGGAAATCAGCCCGGCATAGGGGTGCGTCGCATCGACGAGCCGCTCGATGCCCATCGCGCTCATATAGCCGACCAGCCCGGGCACGCCACCGAACTTGCCGACCCGCAGCGCGCCCGCGGGAAGCATCGGCCGGCTGGTGCGGCCGGCGAGCGACGTGATGACATCATGGCGGAGCGCGACGAGCCGATCCGCGAGTTCGCGGGCTTCGGCGGTGCCTCCGAGGATCAGCACGCGCATCTAGGCGCTCTCCCCGACGATGCTGCCGGCCCGATCGACGACGAGCACGTCGACGTGGACGCGGTCGCCCACCATCTCTTGCGCCGCATCGCGCGCCGCCTGCGCCACGGCCGTTGCGAGGGGGACACCGCCGATCGCGAGCAACTCGCTCGCAGTGTTCGCCGCGCGCCCCGGGGTCTGCAGAGGCGCCGGCAGCAACTGCACGAGCCGCTCGAGATCGACGGTGCCGCGCGCCGAATGCAGGTCCATCGCGCCCTGCGCGAGCTTGGCCATCTTGGCGAAGCCACCGGCGATGGTCAGGCGTTCGACCGGATGCCGCCGCAGATATTTGCAGAGGCCGCCGACGAAATCGCCCATGTCGAGATAGGCCGCCTCGTCGAGTCCGAGCCGAGCCCTGGCCGCGGTTTCGCTACCGTGTCCCGTCGAGCCGACGACGTGGCTGAGCCCCATCGCGCGCGCTACGTCGACGCCGCGCTGGATCGATGCGATCCAGGCCGCGCAGGAATAGGGGACGACGATGCCGGTGGTGCCGAGGACCGACAGGCCGCCGACGATGCCGAGACGGCCGTTCCAGGTTTTTTCGGCGAGCGCCCGGCCGTTGCGGATGGACACGGTGACGCAATAGTCGCCTCCGGGGGCGAGATCGGTGATGACTTCGCGGATCATCCGCCGCGGCACCGGATTGATCGCCGGCTCGCCCGGCGGAATCGGCAGGCCCGGTTTGGTGACGGTGCCAACGCCGTCGCCGGCCGCGAAACTCACGCCGGTTCCGTGCGGCCCGGGCGAGACTCGGGCGATGACGAGCGCGCCGTGCGTGACGTCGGGGTCGTCGCCGGCATCCTTGATGATTCCGGCTTCGGCCCAATCGGTGCCGCGCGCCTCGTGCGCGAGCGCAAAGCTCGGCGTCTGCCCACCCGGCAGCCGGATCATCACCGGATCCTCGAACGTTCCGGTGAGCAGCGCGGACAACGCCGCGCGGGTGGCGGCGGTCGCGCAGGCGCCGGTCGTCCATCCGCGGCGCAGCGGCCGGCCCGTCGGGATCAGCTCGGAGGCATCGTCCATCGCGGCTCTATAGCATGAGGTCGCAAATGCTCGCCTTCGCCGGCCGCACCGGGCCCGCGGCATCGGGTCCGCGCCGGGCCAACGGCATCGTCATCGCCGCGCCGCGATCGGGCTCGGGCAAGACCCTCGTGACGCTCGGCCTGCTTGCCGCATT
>Ga0265313_10003658_pt1 | contig 12311 bp, 10 predicted proteins | sample 4123metaG_FD_203122 | JGI IMG/M metagenome (GOLD analysis project Ga0265313, IMG submission 203122) | Rhizosphere microbial communities from Carex aquatilis grown in University of Washington, Seatle, WA, United States - 4-1-23 metaG | ecosystem: Host-associated > Plants > Roots > Rhizosphere >...
GTCGCGAACCGCCCCGGATTGCCGCGCCGCCTCGGCGCCGAGGGCCGGGAACGCGCAGCCGCGGCCGGGCGTATCCCGCTGCGCCACCGACAGATAGTGATCCAACAGCGCCGGAAGTTTGCGGCCGAGCGCGCCCTCGACCACGGCGTGCCACTTCCGGGCCGAGTGGCCAAGCATCACGCGGCTGGCTTCTGCCGCAAGGTCATCTTTCGAGGAGAAGTGGCCGTAAAAGCCGCCGTGGGTGAGTCCGGCCGCCTTCATGATGTCGGCGACGCCGATCCCGTCGAAGCCTTTTTCGCGGAACAGCGCGCCGGCGACCTCGACGATGCGCTCGCGGTTGGCGGCAAAGGTCGCGCGGCTGACGCGCATGATTTTCTGCCCCTGAATTCTTTAGGTTGCGTTCTTGACTTTATTTATGACGGACAACATGAATAGCGCAAGGGCGCGCTTTGCTGTTTCGTTGCTTTCCGCCTCGCCCGCATGCCGCTTGGCCAGTCACTGGCCGGAGTCGTTCCGATGTCGATTGCTCTTGCCCCCCGCCTCGCCGGCCGCAACATCCACTACGCCTGGGTGGTCGTGGCGGTGACCTTCCTGACCATGCTGGTGACCGCTGGCGCGATGGGGGCGCCGGGCGTCATGATCGTGCCGCTGGAGAAGGAATTCGGCTGGTCCGACGCACTGATCTCGAGCGCGCTGGCGCTGCGCATTTTGCTGTTCGGGTTGATGGCGCCGTTCAGCGCCGCGATCCTCAACCGCTTCGGCCTGCGTCCGGTCATCGTCAGCGCGCTTGGCCTCGTCGTGGCGGGCTTCCTCGCTTCGTTCGCCATGACCCAATACTGGCAGCTGATCGTGCTGTGGGGCATCGTGCTTGGCTTCGGCACCGGCCTGACCGCGATGGTGCTGGGGGCGACCGTCGCCGCGCGCTGGTTCACCAGGCACCGCGGCCTCGCCATGGGGCTGCTCTCGGCAAGCAACGCCACCGGCCAGCTCGTTTTCCTGCCGGCGATTGCAGCGCTCACCGAGCGCTTCGGCTGGCGCCCGGCGCTCGCTGCCATGTGCGCCATGCTGGGCGTGACCGGCGTGGTCGTCGCGCTCCTCATCCGCAACCACCCCGCCGACGTCGGCCTGCCCCCCTACGGCGAAGACAAGGTCGTGCCACCGCCGCCACAGCCAACGGGGCTCGGCACGCTTTTGAAGACGCCGATCCTGACCTTGAAGGAAGCCGCGCGCGAGCCGGTGTTCTGGGTGCTGTTCGCGACGTTCTTCGTTTGCGGTGCCAGCACCAACGGCCTGATCCAGACGCACTTTGTGACGCTCTGCGCCGACTACGGCATCGCCGCGGTGGGTGCGGCAAGCCTGCTCGCCGTCATCGGCGCCTTCGACCTCGTCGGCACCATCGGTTCAGGCTGGCTGTCCGACCGCGTCGACAATCGCTGGCTGCTGTTCGTCTATTACGGCCTGCGCGGCCTGTCGCTGCTCTACCTGCCGTTCACGTCGTTTACGCTTTACGGCCTGTCGATCTTTGCCGTGTTCTACGGCCTCGACTGGGTAGCGACGGTGCCGCCGACGGTGAAGCTGACGGCGGAGCGCTTCGGTCGCGACAAGGCGGGGCTGGTGTTCGGCTGGATCTTCTGCGGCCACCAGCTCGGCGCCGCCACCGCCGCCTTCGGCGCCGGCCTGACGCGCACCGAACTCTCCACCTACTTGCCGGCGTTCTTCGCGTCGGGGTTGCTCTGCCTGATCGCCGCGCTGCTCGCGCTCACAATGGCAAAGCCCAGCCCGAAGCCGGCGTTGGCGGCTGCCTAGAAAAGCGTCATCGGCAGCCTTAAAAAAAATGTGCCGCATCGGCAACAGATGGGGCCAAAATCCGCGCGAACGACCGGACGGCTTCGCGCGGCACAAAACCTGTTTAAGGTGCGAATCGGTCGACACTGGAGATGGGACGAAATGGTCGTGTCCGCGGCACGCGCAGCAGCCCTCGCGGCAATTTCCTGCATTGCGATTGGCGTGGCCGCTCCGGGATGGGCGGACGCACCGGCGAGCACCGCCGACCAGAGCCGTCTTCTCAAGGTAATTCTCAAGCATCCGGGCAACTATGACGCGACGTTTGCGTACGTGCGCGCTTCCGAGAAGCTCGGCGATTACGAGGCGGCCATCGGCGCGCTCGAGCGGCTGCTTTTCTACAATGCCAAGCTGACCCGCGTGAAATACGAGTTGGGCACGCTCTACTACCGCGTCGGCTCGTTTCAGATGGCGGCGACATATTTCCGCCAGGCGCTGGCCAGCCCCGACCTCGATGCTGAGACCAGGGCGCGCATCGAGACCTATCTTCCCGGCACCGAGAAGCAGCTTTCGCCCCTGCGCTCGTGGCTGTTCGTGCAGACCGGCGTGCGCTACCAGTCGAACGCCAGCTTCACGCCGTTCAGCGATACCATCGAGGTTGGCGGCAGCCCCAACCCCATCGACCTGTCCGGTCCACACGGCGCGGACTGGAACGCCTTCGCGCTCGCCCAGTTCGCCAACGACGCCGACTTCGGCGACCAGGGCAGCAGCACGCTCGAGACACGCCTTACCGGCTACGCCACCGACCAGTTCCGCCTCGAATCACTCAACGTCGGCTACATCGCCGGCAGCGTCGGTCCGCGCTTCGCGCTGGCGCCCTCCGAGTGGCCGGGCCTGACGGTAAAGCCGTACGTGACCGGCTCGGCCGCGTGGGTGGGCGGCGCGCCCTACGATGCGACCGGCGGCGGCGGCGTTTCGCTGTCGGCGCCGTTCGGCAAGGCGCTGACCGTCTCGCCGTTCGTCGAGTGGCAGAAGGCGACCTACCCGAACGCCGACCCGACCGCGACGCTCGGCACCGCCGATTGGCTGACGACCGGCGCCAGCGCCGGTCTGCGCCTCAGCGACACGGTGAGCCTCAACGTCGCCTTCAGCTATCGGCGGAGCGACGGCGTTAACGCCTGGCAATCGAACGACCAGTTCTCCGAAGAGTTCGACATGCCCATTCGCCTCGACCCGCCGCTGGCCAGCATCGGCCAGAAGTGGACGGTGACACCGTTCGCCGTCCTCACCCAGACCGCCTTCGATGCGCCCAACGCGGCGATCGATCCGGCGACGACGCGCGACGACAGCAAGTGGCAGCTTGGCGTCGCGCTCGACGCGCCGCTGACGACGCACCTCGGCCTCGCAGCTGCCGTCTCCTACGAGCGCAGCAACTCGAACATCGCGAACTATTCCTACGACAACTGGTCGGTCGTCATCGGCCCGACCGCCCGGTTCTAGGAGACCAACGATGCCCTGGGAGAAACGCTCGCGACTGCTGACCACGCTGGTAACGGCGCTGCTGTCGACCACGGCGCCGCTGACGCGTGCGCTCGCCGACAGCGTCGGTTCGGTGAGCGCAGTCAACCCGTCGGCGAACGGTATTCTGCCCGGCGGCAGCGCGCGCATGCTGTCGCTCGGCCAGGATGTGCTGTTCAAGGAGACGATTAGGACGACCGGTGAGGGTTCCGCGCAACTGGCGTTCCTCGATCGCTCGACCCTCAACGTGGGGCGGAACAGCAGTCTCGTCATCGACGAGTTCGTCTACAACCCGGCGGCCGGCACCGGCTCGATGGGGCTGACGCTGTCCAAGGGGGTGCTGCGCTTCGTCGGTGGCCAGATCAGCCATACCGCCGGCGTCACCATCAACACGGCGGTGGCGGTCGTTGGCCTGCGCGGCGGCTCGGCCACCGTCGGCATCGGCGGCGAGAAGGGCGGCGGCTGCGAAGGCACGATCTTCATCAACCACATCGGCGCGCTGACCCTGAAGAACAAGGTCGATCAGATCGCCATCACCAAGCCCGGCTACGGTGTGTGCGTCACCGATCCGGACAAGCCGTTTCCGGCGCCGTTCCTGGTTCCCGACGCCCTGTTGCAGGGCTACCTCGGCAACTCTGGCTCGCACGGCGACCAGCACGGCGGCGCGGCCGACCTGCCGAGCGACCAGATGACTGCGCGCGCCGGCTTCGATTTCCCCCGCCTCGATCCGCCGGGCAGCCCGCCCGGCAGCAACCCGTTCGATATCGTGACGATCATCAACAGCGGCGACAGCAACGCGGCCGGCAGCGCCCAGAGCCAGCAGGGCTACGGCGACTGAACCGGGCGTGCGCCGGCGGTACGAAACGGAACGTTCAGCAACTCGCAGATGCGCTGCGCGACGATGGCGGACGGGTCGACATCGAACCAGGTCCTGAAGCCTGACGCGGCCGCGCGGCAACGCGCCTGCAGGTCGGCATCGCTGTAAGCGCGGCGGACCGCATCCACCACCCAGTCGGTGGTCGCCTCGGCAACGCGGCAGGTGTCGCCAAAGCCATGCGCCTTGACGAAGCCGCCGGTCACCCGGGTGTCGAGCCATGTGGACAGGATGACCTGGGGTATGCCGACGGCGAGGCAGCCGGAGGTCAGTTGCTCGCCGCCCTGGTGCACGACACAGCGCGCGCGCGCGAATATCTCCTTCACCGCTACCGGACGATCAGACAATGCGATCCGCGGCAACCGTGCGCGCGTCTGTTCCGTGAGATTCGGGATGTAGGCGCGCACCGGCATGTCGAGCGCTCCCAGCGCATCGACGATTTGCGGATAATCCTGGACGAGGCCGTGCAGGTACACGAAGACCTCGTCGCCCGGCCTGTCGGGAAAAGCGTCGCGCAGGCCGGGTACGCTCGGCGGCAGCACCGGCTCGGATCTCAGTTCGCCGAAAAAGTCGAACTCTGCCGGACCGCTCGGCATGACCGCGGCAATGCGCAACAGATCGCCGATCTTGCTGAGCGGAAAGCGCCCCGCGACGGCGAGGCCCTGGTTGATGGCGGCGAGCAACTCGTCGACAGGAACGGCGGGGCCGGGCCGACCGGGAAAAACCGGAAAGCCGCCATCGACAATCGGCGGCAGGCGGACACAGAAACCCATGGCGACGACCGGCAGGTGTTCGCGGGCGGCGAGCACCCCGCCCCAGGCCTGCTCGCACAGCACCAGATCGGGTTCGAAGAGGGAGAACAGTCCGTCGTAGTGGGCGATCGCCGAAGCCACCGCAGTGCTGGACATCAGGCCCACGTGGGCGACGAAATCGGTGAGGCCGTTGATGCGGTTGCCGTACCAGCCATTTTGCCCGGCGCGCTGGCTCGGCCAGACGAAATTCTGGATCGTGTGCACGCCGATGGCGGCGAACTCGCGGTCGGCGGCGCTGTTGTCGTAAAGCGCCGCCAGACATTCGACGCCGGATGCGCGCAGATGCGTCGCCACCGCCAGCAGGTTGGAGTAGTGCGTGCGGCCGGCACCGTATTCCCAGGCGAGCAGCACGCGCTTGGCGCGCGGCGGCCTGGCGGCGTGTGCGAACGGCGACAGCGTCACAGCAGCGTGCGCGAGATCTGCCGGGCGATGGCGTCCAGCTTGGGCAGGAAGCGGTCGCGGAGATCGTTGCGGCTGGAGCGGCTGGAATGGGCGGATAGGTTGATCGCGCCGACGTTCACGCCGCCGCGCGTCACGATCGGCACGGCGACCGAGCGCAGCCCCTTCTCCAGTTCCTCGTCGACGATGGAATAGCCCTGCGCGCGATCGGCGCGGATGCGCTGGAGCAGCGCGTCCGGCGAGGTGATAGCGCGCGGCGTGGTCGGCGACGGCGGCGCCTTGGCAAGGCGCGCCAGAATCTCGGCGTCGGCCAGGAAGCCGAGCTGTGCCCGCCCGAGCGAGGTGTGAAAGGCAGGCAGCCGCGTCCCGATGGTGATCGTCGTCGACATGATGCGGTGCGGAGCCGGCATGCGCGCGACGTAGACGATCTCACTTTCCTGCAGGATCGCGGCCGAGCACGATTCCTGCACGTCGTGGCTGAGCTCCTTCATCAGCGGTTCGGCACGATCGACCCAGGACTGCGTCGACAGATAGGCGAAGCCGAGTTCGAGAATCCGCGGCGCCAGCGAGAAATCGCGGCCGCGCTGAACCACGTAGCCAAGCGTCGAAAGCGTGAGCAGCACGCGCCGGGCGGTGGCCCGCGACAGGCCCGTCGCCGCGGCAGCTTCCGAGAGGGTCATGGTCGGCCGCTGTTCGCCGAAAGACCCGAGCACCGCCAACCCCTTGGCGAGGGTTGTCATGAACTCCTTGTCGGCGCTTGGATCGGCGGCCGGATATGCGGCAACGATCCCTTCCTGCCGCGTTGACATTGGCGTACCCCGCGGCCACAGTGGTCGCATAACGAACAGACGTTCGATAGTCGAACATGGCGCGGTGGTCAAGGGGCCGGCTGCGCCGCCTCCGGTCATCGGAGGACAATGGGAGGTAAGGTCGGCAGGTTATGCCATTCGCGGCCCTCGATTCAGCCCTGACCGGTCCCTTGTTCGCGACCACTGAAATGCACGCGGTGTTTTCCGACCGCGCCCGGCTGGCCGCATTTATCGAGGCCGAGGCGGCGCTGGCCGAAGCGGAAGCCCGCCACGGACTGGTTCCCTCTGCCCTCGCCGCCACCATCCGCAAGCTGAACGTGGACGATTTCGACATCGCGGCCATTGGCGCGCGCACCGCCGATGCCGGCGTGCCGACCATTCCTTTCGTCAAGGCGGCCGAAGCGATGCTGCCGGAGAAGCTCCGCGGCAGTTTCCATAAGGGAGCCACCAGCCAGGACATTGTCGACACCGCGCTCGCCCTCCAGATGGCCGCGGCCTTCGAACTCATCGCCGCCGACCTTGCCGCGATCATCGGCGGACTGGCGGCGCTGGCGAAGAAGCATCGCCGCACGCCGCAGGTCGGCAGAACCCTCGGCCAGCACGCCTCGCCGATCACCTTTGGCTTCACCGCCGCGGTGTGGCTCGCCGGCATCGCGGAGAGCGCGGCCGAACTGCCGGCACTGCGCCAGCGCGCGCTGGTCGCTTCGCTCGGGGGGCCGGTCGGCACGCTCGCCGGCCTCGGCGATGCGGCGCCGGACGTGGTGCGCGACTTCGCCGCGATCCTCGACCTCGGCGAGACGCCGATCACATGGCACACCGCGCGCGGCCGCATCGTCGCGGTGGCTGCGTGGCTGACGACACTGATCGGCGCGCTCGCCAAGATCGCGACCGACGTGGTGTTTCTGTCGGCAACCGAGGTCGGCGAGGTGAACGAGGCGGCGGCGGCAGGGCGCGGCGGCTCCTCGGCCATGCCGCACAAGCAGAACCCGGTCTCCGCGACGGTGATCCTCGCCGCGCACACCGCCGCCGGCGGACACCTGTCCGCGCTAACCGCGGCGATGGCGGCGGCAGGGCAGCGCCCGGCCGGCGCCTGGCAATCGGAATGGCTGAGCCTGCCGCCGCTGTTCGGCCTCGTCTCGGGCGCGCTGCGCGAAGCCAGGCGGCTGGCGACAACGCTGGTCGTTCACCCCGAGCGCATGCAGGCCAATCTCGCACTAACCCGCGGCCTGCTGTTTGCCGACGCGGTCGCCTCGCGGCTTGCGGCAAGGCTCGGCCGCGAGGCCGCGCACGAAATCGTCGAGGCCGCCGCCACGGTGGTGCGCGACAGCGGCGAGACGCTCGCCGCCGTGCTCGCCGCCAATGCCGCGATCCCGGCCGCGCTCAGGACGGAAATCGCTGGCGCCTTCGATCTGAAACCGGCGGTGGACGCCGCGGCGAGACAGACCGACCGCGCCCTCGCCGCCGACCGCGCCGCACGCCGCGCACTGACCACCGGAAGGAAGAAGTGATGCCCACGGCGCGCGTTGGCGACATTGACTTCTACTACGCGCTGAGTGGACCGGAAGGCGCGCCCGTGGTCGCGTTCTCCAACTCGCTCGGCGCCACCACGCGGATGTGGAACGGCGTCGTCGAACAGCTGGCCAGCCGCTACCGCTGCCTGACCTACGACACCCGCGGCCATGGCCGCTCCGGCTCGAAGGATGCGGCCGTCTCGATCGACGATCTTGCCGCCGACCTCGCCGGACTGCTGGGCGAACTGGACATCAAGGCGGCCCACATCGTCGGCCTGTCGCTCGGCGGCATGACCGCACAGGCGTTCGCCCTGAACTATCCGGCGCGGGCGCTCAGCCTGACCCTGATCGCCACCGGCGCATACATGCCGCCCGCCGATTTCTGGAGTGCTCGTGCCGCGCTGGTGCGCGAGAAGACCACGGCGCCGGTCGCCGATACGCTGATCCCGCGCTGGTTCACCGAAATCTTCCGCGTCAGGGAAAAGGACATCGTCGAGGCCACCCGCCGCGACGTGCTGGAGGTCGAGCCGCTGGGCTACGCCCGCTGCTGCGAGGCAATCGCCGGCATGGACCTGCGCCCGCGCCTCGGCAAGATCGCCGCGCCGACGCTGCTCGTTGCCGGTGCCGAAGACCCGGTGGCGCCGCCGGCGATGCTGGAGGAGCTCCGCACCCTCATCCCGGGCTCCGAGCTCGTGGTCCTGCCGCATACCGCCCATCTCGTTTCGGTCGAGCGACCGGACGCGGTTGCGGCGCACCTCCGCCTGTTTCTCGATGCCCTCGAACAGCGGCCGGCCGCAGGCGGTGCCTTTGCGGCAGGGCTCGCCAACCGACGCAAGGTTCTGGGCGCAGAATATGTCGACCGCTCGCTCGCCAACGCCGGCGCGATCGGCCTGCCGTGGCAGGACTTCATCACCCGCTACGCCTGGAACGAAATCTGGGGCGATCCCACGTTGCCGCACAAGACGCGTTCCCTGGTGACGCTGGCGATGATGATCGCGCTCCACCGCGAGGAGGAATTCAAGCTGCACGTGAAGCCGGCGCTCCGCAACGGCGTCACCGTGCAGGAACTCGCCGCGCTGATTCGCCAGGCGGCGGTCTACGGCGGCGTGCCCGCCGGCAACGCCGCCATGCGCTGGGCGCGCGACGTACTGGGCGACGATTTCAAATGAACGATTAGCTGAAGAAACGGGCGTAACGGATTCAATTGATGACACAATTTCTCTCTCTCCATGACGCGGTCGCGGCTCACGTGAAGGACGGCGACACGGCCGCGATGGAAGGCTTCACGCATCTCATCCCCTTCGCTGCCGGTCACGAAGTGATCCGTCAGGGGCGGAAGAGCCTGAAGCTGATCCGCATGACGCCCGACCTGATCTACGATCAGTTGATCGGCATGGGCTGCGCCGAAAAACTCACCTTCTCGTGGGGCGGCAACCCCGGTGTCGGCTCTCTCTATCGGCTGCGCGACGCGGTCGAGAACGACTGGCCGAACCCGCTGGCCATCGAGGAGCATTCGCACGCTGCAATGGCCAACGCCTACGACGCCGGCGCTGCCAACCTGCCGTTTGCCGTGTTCCGGGGTTATCGCGGCGCCGAGCTGCCGCGCGTCAACCCGGCGATCCGCTCGGTCACCTGCCCCTACACCGGCGAGGTGCTGGCGACCGTCCCCGCCATCCGCCCGGATGTCACGATCATCCACGCGCTGAGGGCCGATCGCGAAGGCAACGTACTGCTGGAAGGCATCGTCGGGGTGCAGAAGGAAGCGGTACTGGCGGCCAGACGCGCCATCGTCACCGTCGAGGAAGTCGTCGACGATTTTGGGCCGCGCAGCCGCAACGCCGTGATCCTGCCGTCGTGGACGGTGACGGCGGTGGCTGAAGTGCCCGGCGGCGCCTATCCGTCGTACGCGCAGGGCTACTACAAGCGCGCCAACGCCTTCTACAAGCAGTGGGACGCCATCGCGAAAGAGCGCGACACCTTCCTCGCCTGGATGAAGGAGAACGTGCTCGCCAGGGACGCCGGCGCCTTCCGCGCCCATGCGCGGGCGGCCTGACATGACCGCGACCTGGACCCCAACCGAAATCATGACGATCGCCGCCGCGCGCGCGCTGAAGAACGACGACGTCTGCTTCGTCGGCATCGGCGCGCCCTCGGCCGCCTGCAACCTGGCGCGGCGGACGCATGCCCCCGATATCACGCTGATCTACGAATCGGGCACCATCGACACCAAGCCCGAGGTGCTGCCGCTCTCGATCGGCGATGGCGAACTCTGCGACACGGCGCTGACCACTGTCTCGGTGCCCGAGATGTTCCGCTACTGGCTGCAGGGCGAGCGCATCTCGGTCGGCTTTCTGGGCGGCGCGCAGATCGACCGCTTCGCCAATCTCAACACCACCGTGGTCGGCCCCTACGACCATCCGAAGGTGCGGCTTCCCGGCGGCGGCGGCGCGCCCGAGATCGCTACGAGCTGCGGCGAAATCTTCATTACCATGGCGATGTCGAAGCGCGCCTTCGTCGAAAAGCTCGACTTCGTCACCTCGCTCGGCCACGGCACCGGCGCCGGCAGCCGCGAGAAACTGGGCGTCAGGACGAAAGGGCCGAGCCGCGTCGTCACCGACCTTTGCGTGATGGAACCCGACCTCGCGACACGCGAGCTGACGGTGGTGTCGCTGCACCCCGGTGTGACCCGCGAGGCGGTCGCCGCCGCCTGCGGCTGGGCGCTCCGCTTCGCCAGCGAAGTCGGCGAGACCCCTGCCCCGACCGCCACCGAGCTTGACGTGCTGCGCGATCTTCAGGCCCGCACCGCCCGCGCCCACGGAGGCGACGCATGACGAGAGAAGCCTACATCTGCGACGCCATTCGCACGCCGATCGGCCGCTATGCCGGGGCGCTGTCACGCGTGCGCGCCGACGATCTCGCCGCGATCCCGATCCGCGCGCTGCTCGCCCGCTATCCGGGTATCGCCGACAAGATCGATGAAGTGATCCTCGGCTGCGCCAACCAGGCCGGGGAGGACAACCGCAACGTCGCCCGCATGGCCGCGCTCTTGGCAGGTCTGCCCGACCACGTGCCGGGCACGACCATGAACCGCCTCTGCGCTTCCGGCCTTGACGCGGTTGGCACCGCCGCCCGCGCCATCCGCGCCGGCGAGCTTGATCTGGTGATTGCCGGCGGCGTCGAATCGATGACCCGCGCGCCGCTGGTCATGGGCAAGGCGGAGAGCGCCTTCCAGCGCTCCGCCGACGTCTATGACACCACCATCGGCTGGCGTTTCATCAATCCGCTGATGAAGGCGCAGTACGGCGTCGATTCGATGCCCGAGACCGGCGAGAACGTTGCCGAGGATTACCAGGTCACCCGCGCCGATCAGGACGCCTTCGCGCTGCGCTCGCAGCAGCGGGCACAGCGCGCGAAGGCCGCCGGCGCGCTGAAGGACCGCATCGTCCCGGTGACCGTGCCCGGCGTCGGCAAGGCCCCGGCGACCGAGTTCGCCGAGGACGAGCATCCCCGCGGCGACACCACGCTGGAGGCGCTTGGCAAGCTGAAGCCGATCGTGAAGGCGGGCGGCACGGTAACTGCCGGCAATGCATCGGGCGTCGACGACGGTGCGCAGGCGCTGATCATCGCCTCGGCCGAAGCCGCCGCCAGGCACGGCCTGACCCCCATGGCGCGCATCGTCGGCATGGCAAGCGCCGGCGTGCCGCCGCGCGTCATGGGCATCGGCCCGATCCCGGCAACGCGGAAGCTCATCGCGCGCCTCGGCATGAAGATGGGCGACTTCGGCTTGATCGAGATCAATGAGGCGTTCGCCAGCCAGGCGCTGGTTTGCCTGCGCGAGCTCGGGCTTGCCGACGATGCGGAACACGTCAACCCGAACGGCGGCGCAATCGCCTACGGTCACCCGCTCGGCATGTCGGGAGCGCGGCTGGCGGCCGACGTCGCCTTCGGCCTGAAGGCCCGCGGCGACCGCTACGGCCTCGCGACCATGTGCGTCGGCGTCGGCCAGGGTGTGGCGCTGGCGCTCGAGCGCGCCTGAGGAAGGAGCCCGGAAAGCGGGCTCGAAGGGAGAAGCCGATGACGGCCGAGACCGGGTATCCGTTGAAAAGTCTGGAAGCTCATCCACCCTATCTCTGGCCGGCCTACGTCGGCACCCAGCTCCGCTCGCCGAAACGGCCGCTGGTCGTCGTGCCGCACACGCTTTCGGAGCTGAGCGGCCCGGCCTACGGCCACGAGAAAGTCCTGGAGACCGACTCCGACCTGACGCGCCAGCATGCCGGCGAGCCTATCGGCGAGCGCATCATAGTTGCCGGCAGGGTTACGGACGAGAGCGGCCGGCCCTTGCGCGATACCCTGATCGAGGTCTGGCAGGCGAACGCCGGCGGCCGCTACATCCACCACGTCGACAATCACCCCGCACCGCTCGACCCGAACTTCTCCGGCGCCGGGCGCTGCGTGACCGATGGCGAAGGCCGCTACCACTTCGTCACCATCAAGCCGGGTTCCTATCCCTGGCTGAACCACCCCAACGCCTGGCGCCCGAACCATATCCACTTCTCGCTGTTCGGGCCGTCGTTTCTGTCCCGCCTGATCACCCAGATGTACTTCC
>Ga0265313_10003659_pt1 | contig 12300 bp, 12 predicted proteins | sample 4123metaG_FD_203122 | JGI IMG/M metagenome (GOLD analysis project Ga0265313, IMG submission 203122) | Rhizosphere microbial communities from Carex aquatilis grown in University of Washington, Seatle, WA, United States - 4-1-23 metaG | ecosystem: Host-associated > Plants > Roots > Rhizosphere >...
GCTATCATACCCTGCTTGCCGGGATGGCCAGGATCGACTGCATGGTCGGTCAAAGGCTGCTGGCGGGCGAGCCCGTCGGTGTCATGGGGCAGGATGACACCAAGCCCGCTCTTTACGTCGAGCTGCGCCATAACGGCCAGCCGGTCAACCCGTTGCCCTGGCTCACGGCACACAAAAGTAAGGCTAGTGGATGATTCGCAAGATTCTGATCGCGGCGGGAACCATCGCCCTGCTGTCGACGACCGCCCTGACCCCGGTATCCGCCCAGGCGGCCGAGCGCAAGGAAACCTACAAGCTGCTGGACCTCTTCGCCGAGGTCTTCGACAAGGTTCGCACCGAATACGTGGAGCCGGTCAATGACGAGGATCTGATCGAGGCGGCCTTGAACGGCATGCTGTCGTCGCTCGATCCCCATTCCAGCTACCTGAACCCCAAGAACTCCAAGGACATGGATATCCAGACCCGTGGCGAGTTCGGTGGCCTGGGCCTGGAAGTGACCATGGAGAACGGCTGGGTCAAGGTGGTGTCGCCCATTGACGATACCCCGGCCTTCCGCGCCGGCATGCAGCCGGGCGACTTCATCACCCATCTCGACGGCGAGCAGGTCCAGGGCCTGTCCCTGTCCGAGGCGGTGGACCGCATGCGCGGCCCGCCCAATACCGATATCCGTCTGACCGTGCGCCGCGGCGACGCCGCCGAGCCGTTCGAGGTCAAGCTGACCCGCGCGGTGATCAAGGTCCAGACCGTCAAGGGTCAGACCCAGGGCGATGTCGGCTATATCCGCATTTCGCAGTTCAGCGCCACCACCCATGCCGACCTCCTCCGCATCGTGGCCCAGCTGAAGAAGGATATCGGCAAGGCCCCCACCGGCTTCGTCATCGACCTGCGCAACAATCCCGGCGGCCTGCTCGATCAGGCGGTGGCGGTCTCCGACGATTTCCTCGACAAGGGCGAAATTGTCTCCACCCGCTCGCGCCGGCCCGAGGACACCCAGCGCTACAACGCGCGGCCCGGCGACATCGCCGACGGCCTGCCGCTCGTGGTGCTGATCAACGACGGTTCGGCCTCGGCCTCGGAAATCGTCGCCGGTGCCCTGCAGGACCACAAGCGCGCGGTGATCATGGGCACCCGGTCCTTCGGCAAGGGCTCGGTCCAGACCCTGATGCCGCTGCCCGGTCACGGCTCGATCCGGCTGACCACGGCCCGCTATTACACGCCCTCGGGCCGTTCCATTCAGGCTGTGGGCATCGAGCCCGACATCAAGGTGTTCCAGTCCAAGGTCGAAGCCCTGGCCGGAGCTGAACGCGAACGCCGCAGCGAGGCTTCGCTCCGCAAGGCCCTGCCCAATCCCAATGGGACGCCGACACCTCCGCCGGAAAAGGACAAGGCCGCCAAGATCGAGGACGCGCTCAAGGCCGCTCCGCCCGAACCGCCGGCCGGCAAGGCCGATGTGGTCAAGGACAAGGACGGCAAGGACAAGCCCCCCGCCCCGATCAAGCTGGGCGACCCCGCCCAGGATTACCAGTTGTCCCGGGCGCTCGACCTGCTGCACGGCCTTTCGGTCTACCGGCCGCCGGCCGCTCGCTAGGACCGGACGTCCATGGCCTCGGATCGTCACGACGACCTCGACGAGTTGGACGAGGAGCCTTCGTTCGAGATCGTCGTCGACGAGCCGATGCCGGAACGCGAGCGCAAACCGCTCAACCTGAAGCCCGCCCTGATCGGGCTGCTGGTGCTGATTCTCGGCGGCGGCCTGGGGATCGGCGCCTATCTGCTCACCGCCTACGACACCCGCGACCTGATCGGGCTGCTCGACGTCGGCGAGAATCCGCCCAAGCTGACCATGGCCATGCCCGGACGCGGCGAGGAGCCGCCGGCGGGCGGCAAGCCCCAGCCCGGGCCCATGGGCGGCGGCCTGCTGACCCCCCCCGGCACCGCTGGCGGCGAAATGCTCAAGGCCCTGCCCGACGACGCCCCGCCGCCGGAGCAGACCCCACCCAAGCCTTCGGCGGCGCCCCTGGACAAGCTGGCCCCCGATGTGCCGCCGCCGGCTGCGCCCGCCGCCCTGCCGCCGGGCAATTACCAGCAGGAAACGGTGCTGCCGCTGCCGTCCTCCACCAAGGTCGCACTCAAGCCGCCGGTGGACGCCTCCGGCGTTCCCACCCAGCCCAGCCCGCGCACCGCCGACAAGCCTCCCAGCTTCGATACCATGGCGACGCCACCCAAGCCGGCGGAAGCCAAGCCGCTGCCGCCGGCGCCGCTCAAGGACATGCTGCGCAAGACCCAGGCCGGCGACCTGCCCTATCCCGCCCCCGATGGCCGCCAGCCCTGGCAGGCCTATGCACGGCCGTGGTCGGGTCCCGCCGACAAGGGCAAGATCGCGGTCGTGGTGGTCGATCTCGGCCTGGACAAGGCCGCGACCGAGACCGCCATCGCCAAGCTGCCGCCGGAAGTGGCCCTGGCCTTCAGTCCCTATGCCCCCAGCCTGGACAAGTGGATCAAGAAGGCCCGCGATTTCGGGCACGAGGTGCTGATGAGCCTGCCGGCGGAAAGCGCCGGCACGCCCGCCCGCGATCCCGGCCCCTATGGCCTGATGTCCTCACTGTCGCCGGAAGCCAATCTGATGCGCCTGGAAACGGTGATGTCCAAAGCCGCCGGCTATGTCGGCCTGATCTCGCTGGGCGGGGCCTACGCCGCCTCGCCCCAGAACGAGGCCACCCTGGCCGCCATCCGAGACCATGGCCTGCTCTATATCGGCAACGGCACCGCTCCGCCCGACCGCCAGCCCCCCCTGGCGGCGATCACGGCGGTAGTGGACCAGGACGCCTTCCGCGAGGCCATCGACATGCGCCTCAATCAGGTGAGCATCGCCGGCCGCACCAAGGGCCGGGCCCTGGCGGTGATCAGTCCCCGCCCGCTGTCCTTTGACCGGCTGATGGTGTGGATCAACGATCTGGCCGGCCAAAATCTGGTGCTGGCACCGCCCTCTACCCTCGCCCAACCCGCGACCCAACCGGGGAAGTCATGAGCAAGCACAAGAAGGACAAGGTGCCGAAGCCCTATCTCGAACGCCCCTATCGCCCCGGGATCGGGCTGGTTCTGCTCAATGACCGGGGGCTGGCCTTCGTCGCCCAGCGGATCGATACCCCCGGCAATGCCTGGCAGTTCCCCCAGGGTGGCATCGACGAGGGCGAGGACCCGCGCCAGACCGCGTTGCGCGAGATGAAGGAGGAGATCGGCACCGACAAGGCCGAGATCCTGGCCGAATCCATCGACTGGATCGCCTATGACCTGCCGCCCGAGATCGCCGACAAAAGCTGGAAGGGACGGTTTCGCGGCCAGAAGCAGAAATGGTTCTGCGCCCGCTTCACCGGCAGCGACACCGACATCGATCTCGATACCGAGCATCCGGAATTCGCCCGCTGGCAATGGATGGACCTGGCCGAAGTCCCGGCCCTGATCGTCGGCTTCAAGCGCGCCCTATATGATCAGGTGGTGGCCGAGTTTCTTCCCCTTGCCCGCCGTATCGCCGGCAAGGTCTGAGCAAGAAACTTTGGTGACCGGCAGGTTCGGGGGCTTGTTCCCTTCGCTGGCCATTGCATAGTGTGCCCCGCTCTCACTTCTTAGCTGAAAGTTGCCCATGTTTTCCCTGATCAACTTCGCTACCGACAGCCGCTCCGTCATCATCACCATGGCCAACGCCGCCAAGCGCAACGCCTTGTCCGGAACCATGATCGATGAAATCCTGATGGCTCTGGCCCAGGCCCGCGCGGCCAAGGCCCGCGCCGTCATCCTGCGCGCCGAGCCGGGCTGCAAGGTGTGGTCCGCCGGCCACGACGTGACCGAACTGCCGGAAACCCGGCGCGATCCCCTGGGCTGGAGCGATCCGTTGCGGGTGGTCATTCGCGCCATCGAGGAATTCCCCGCACCCGTCATCGCCCTGATCGAGGGCGGCGTCTGGGGCGGCGCCTGCGAAATGGCCCTGGCCTGCGACATGGTGGTCGCCACTCCCAACGCCACCTTCGCCGTCACCCCGGCCAAGATGGGCATCCCCTACAATGTCAGCGGCCTGCTGACCTTCATGAACGCCATGAGCCTGCATGTGGTCCGGGAAATGGCCTTCACCGCCCAGCCCGTGATTGCCGAGCGGGCGGAACGCCTCGGCATCATCAACCACATCGTCTCCGCCGAGGAGATCACCGAATTCTGCGGCAACCTGACGCGCGGCATCGAGAAGCTGGCCCCGCTGGCCATCGCGGTGATGAAGGAGGAGATGCGCCTGCTGGCCTCGGCCCACTCCATCACGCCCCGCATGTTCGAGAAGGTTCAGGGGCTGCGCCGCGAGGTCTATGACAGCCACGACTACCAGGAGGGCGTCCACGCCTTCCAGGAAAAGCGCCCGCCGGTCTTCAAGGGGGAGTGATACCGCCGAGGCCTCGAACGGACTCGTCATGCCCTTCGACCACCGGGAGGAGGGATCTCGTCCTGGCGGGACTTTTCAGCGCGGGCACCGCCGGTATGAGCGCTTCGCTTCGCGAATGGGCGGCCGCCCAAACCCGCCCGGAGGAGACCTCCGAACCTCCCCTTTATTCTAATCAATAAGATGGAGGGGCCGGGAGGCTTCAGCCTCCCGGTCGGGGACCGGGGCGGAAGCCCCGCCGAGACGCGGGAAGTGCTACTTCACCAGCAGCAGAACCAGCAGGATCGCCGCCAAAATCCAGGGAATCAGCGGCGAGCCGGCGCGCGAGCGCCGCTGGTCGCTGAAAATATTCTTCACCGTGTCGGGGTGAAGCTTGAGCCCCTGATTGACCAGCATGGAATAAGTCTTCTCGGTCTCGGCCAGCAGACGGGGCAGGCGTTCCAGCGAGCCGATGACGCTGGAGACGGTTTCCCGAACCTTGGCCTCCGGCCCCAGATTCTGACGCATCCAGCCTTCGATCAGCGGCTGGGCCAGATGCCACATATTGGTGTTGGGGTCGAGGATGCGGCCGACGCCTTCGGCCACCAGCATGCTCTTTTGCAACAGCAGCAGTTGGGGCTGGGTCTCCATGGCGAAGGTCTCGGTGACCTGGAACAGCTGGCCCAGCAGCTTGGCGATGGAAATCTCGTGCAGCGGACGCCCCAGGATCGGCTCGGCGATGGAGCGGCAGGCCTGGGTGAAAGAATCGATGGACTGATCGGCCGGCACGTAGCCGGCAGCGAAATGCACCTCGGCCACCTTGCGATAGTCGCCCGACAGGAACCCCAGCAGCATCTCGCCCAGGAAACGCCGGGTACTCTTGTCCACCCGGCCCATGATGCCGAAATCCACCGCGACCAGAGTGCCGCCGGCACCGATGAACAGGTTGCCGGGATGCATGTCGGCATGGAAGAAGCCGTCGCGGAACACCTGCTTGAACATGGCCTCGGCGGCCTTGGCCAGGATATCGACGGGATCGTACCCGGCTTCGCGCAGCCTTTCCACCTCGTCGACCGGAATGCCGGAAACCCGTTCCAGGGTCATCAGCCGCCGGCCGGTGCGCAGCCAATCCACCTCGGGGACCTTGAAATTGTCGTCGCCGCGGAAGTTCTCCGCCAGTTCGGCGGCGGCGGCGGCCTCGAAGCGGAGATCCATCTCCAGGGTGACGGATTCCTCGAAGGTCTTGACCGTCTCCACCGGCTTCAGGCGGCGGATGCGCGGCATGGTCAGCTCCGCCCATTCCGCCAGCCAGTACAGCAGGTCGATGTCCTTGCGGAACTTCTCCTCGACGCCGGGGCGCAGGATCTTGACCGCCGCTTCGTGACCGTCGGCGGTGACGGCGAAATGCACCTGGGCAATGGAGGCCGCCGCCACCGGGGTATCGTCGAAGCTGGAATAGAACCGGTCGAGCGGGCCGCCCAGCTCTTCCTCGATGATGGCGCGGGCCTCGGCCGCCGGGAAGGGCGGCAGCTTGTCCTGCAACCCGGACAGATCGGCGGCCATCTCCTCGCCCAGCAGGTCGGCGCGGGTGGACAGCGCCTGTCCCAGCTTGATGAAGGACGGACCCAATTCGGTCAGTGCCTCGGCCAGACGCTCTCCCGGCCGGCCCGATCCCACCGGGGCCTTGCCACCGCGCAGCAGCGCCGACAGATAGCGGGCGGCGGGAACGACTTCTTCCAGCAGGAACAAGGCATCGTGGCGGGCCAGGACGCGGCCGATGGTGAACAGCCGGTTGAGGTTGCGCGTGGCTCGGATCATCTAGACGCGCCAGCCGGAGTGAATGGCGGCGATGCCGGCCGACAGGTTGCGGACGCTGACCTGGGCGAAACCGGCCTGGCGGGTCAGTTCGGCCATCTCTTCCTGGGGCGGGAACTTGCGGATGCTTTCCACCAGATACTGATAGGCGTCGCGATTGCCGGTCACCATCTCGCCCACTTTGGGCAGGATGGAGAAGGAGTAGGAATCGTAGGCCTGCTTAAGCCCGGGCACGATCACATGGCTGAACTCCAGACACATGAAGCGCCCGCCGGGCTTGAGCACCCGATAGGCCTCGGCGATGGCCTTGTCCCAATGGGTGACGTTGCGCAGACAGAAGGCGATGGTGTAGCGGTCGACGCTGCGGTCAGGGATCGGCAGGGATTCGGCATTGCCGCAGACCCAGGAAATCCCGTCGAGAATGTTGCGGTCCACCGCGCGGTCGCGGCCGACGGCCAGCATCTCGCGATTGATGTCGCAGACCGTCACCGGCCCGCCCCCCCGCTTCTTCCAGCCAAAGGCGATGTCGCCGGTGCCACCGCCCACATCCAGCAGAGTCTGGTCGGGCCGGGGCCGCAGCATCTGAAGGAAGGTGGACTTCCACAGCCGGTGAACGCCGACGCTCATCAGGTCGTTCATCAGATCGTATTTGCCGGCCACGGAGTCGAACACGTCGCGCACCAGCGAGACCTTGTCGTCCTCGGCCACGGTGCGGAAGCCGAAATGGGTGGTGCCGGAAGAGTGGGGATGGTGGGAACGGATCATGGGGCCGCACCTTAGCTTGGTTTTTTCGCAGTGTCACGACTCGCAACGGCGAAGCCGTGCTGGCAAGGCGCGGGGACTCCCATATACTCATCCCCATGCCCGAGCTTCCCGAAGTCGAAACCGTCGCCCGCGGCCTCGCCCAAGTCTGGGAGGGGCGCCGGCTGGTGTCCGTCACCTGCCACCGCGCCGGGCTGCGCCAGCCCTTCCCCAAGGACTTCGCCCAGCGCCTGAGCGGCCGCCTGATCGAGAGCGTCGGCCGGCGCGCCAAATATCTGGTGGTGCGCCTGGACGGCGGGCTGGTCATGCTCGGCCATCTCGGCATGTCGGGCCGCATGGTGATTTCGCCCCTGCGCAACACCCCGCCCGGCCCCCACGACCATGTGGAATTCGTCACCGATGCCGGAGTTCTGGTGGTGCTGAACGATGCGCGGCGTTTCGGGCTGCTGACGCTCTGCGAGGCGGGGGAACTTGCCGCCCATCCGCTGATGGCCGGAATCGGGCCGGAGCCGCTGGATGACCGCTTCGACGCCGAAGCGCTGTCGCGCGCTCTGGCGGGCAAGGCAACCCCCATCAAGTCGGCTCTGCTGGACCAGAAGCTGGTGGCGGGGCTTGGCAATATCTATGTGGCGGAAAGCCTGTTCCGCGCGGCCATCTCTCCCGAGCGGCCGGCGGCCGCCGTCACCGGCGAGGAAACGGCGCGGCTGGTGGACTGCATCAAGGCGGTCCTGCGCGAAGCCATCGCGGCCGGCGGCTCGACCCTGAGAGACCATATGCGGCCCGATGGCGAGCTGGGCTATTTCCAACACAGCTTCAAGGTCTACGGCAAGGCCGGGCAGCCCTGCCCCCACTGCCCCGGCCCACCCGGCTGTACCGGCATCCGCCGCATCGTCCAGGCCGGCCGCTCCACTTTCTATTGTGCAGAGCGGCAAAGGTGATGGTATAGGCTTTGCCATGGTCAATTTCCGGCATCTCGCTACCGCTTTGGCGATTCTCTTCGCCGCCGCCATCGGTCCCGCCCGGGCCGAGGGTTTCCTTAGCGTTTACGAGGACCTGCCGTTGGCTCCCGGCCTGGCCGAGGTAGCGGGGTCGGGGCTATCCTTCGATTCGCCCGCCGGCCGCATCGTCGAAGCCCACGCCCATGGCGCGGTCAAGACCGCCGAAGTGCTTCACTTCTATGCCAGCACCCTGCCGCAACTTGGCTGGACGCGGGAAACCGACAAGCTTTACCGCCGCGAGGCTGAAGTCCTCCGGCTCGAAACCGCCAACGACCACGGCGGCCTCAGCATCCGTTTCGCCATCTCCCCCGAATAACCCAGGGAAGGAAGGACCCCAATGGCTTACGAGAACATCACCGTCGAGATTCGCGGCCATGTCGGCCTGATCACGTTGAACCGGCCCAAGGCCATGAACGCGCTCTGTGCCGCGCTGATTACCGAGTTGGGCCAGGCGCTGGACGCCTTCGAGGCCGACGACGAGGTGGGCGCCATCGTCCTCACCGGCTCGGAGAAGGCTTTCGCCGCCGGTGCCGACATCAAGGAAATGGCCTCGCGCGGCTATATGGACGTCTACCTCGCCAACTTCATCACCAATGGCTGGGAGCAGATCACCGTCTGCCGCAAGCCGATCATCGCGGCGGTGGCCGGCTTCGCCCTGGGCGGCGGCTGCGAGGTCGCCATGATGTGCGATTTCATCCTGGCCGGCGACAACGCCAAGTTCGGCCAGCCGGAAATCACCATCGGCACCATCCCCGGCGCCGGCGGCACCCAACGCCTGACCCGCGCCGTGGGCAAGGCCAAGGCCATGGAAATGTGCCTGACCGGCCGTATGATGACCGCCGCCGAGGCCGAGTGCTCCGGCCTGGTCAGCCGGGTGATCCCGGTGGCCGAACTGGTGGACGAGGCGGTGAAGGTGGCCGGCAAGATCGCCGCCCTGTCGCGCCCCATCGTCATGCTGTGCAAGGAATCGGTCAACGCCGCCTTCGAAACCAGCCTGTCCCAGGGCATCCGCTTCGAGCGCCGGCTGTTCCATTCCACCTTCGCCACCGACGACCAGAAGGAAGGCATGGCCGCCTTCGTCGAGAAGCGCAGCCCCGCTTTCAAGAACCGCTAAACTGGTGTCGAGCCCCGGCGTGAACGCCGGGGCTCGATTCCCCTCTTGACGGGGGGGGATGCGCGACATATAAACGCGCCTTCGAATTTGCACCCTAGTCTCAAGGTTTCCAGCAATGGCCCATCACAAGTCGGCAAAGAAGCGCATCCGGCAGACCGAGCGCCGCACCGAAGTCAACCGCGCCCGCGTTAGCCGTATCCGCACCTATGTCAAGAAGGTGGAGCTCGCAATCGCCAGTGGCAATTCCGACGCCGCCCTGGCTGCCTTCAAGGCTGCCGAGCCCGAGCTGATGCAGGGCGCCCAGGCTGGCGTGCTGCACAAGAATACCGCGTCGCGGAAGGTCTCTCGCCTCTCCGCCCGCGTTAAGGACATGAAGCCTTTGGCATAGCCTAACCCATTGGTTTTACTCCTGGTTTAAAGGCCGCGCCCCTGGGCGCGGCCTTCTTCATTGCAGATTCGAGGCAAAGCCGGGAGTCTGGGAATGCAAGCGGAAAATTTTCGCCGTTCGCGTTCCGATCACGTTGCCAGGACTGATTCTCATCGGTAGAGTTCCATCCATCGGCAGGTGGTGCGGAGCCATTTCCGAGAAATCATTAGAATTTGCACTAATGTTTTATTTGCCTGCCTCGATTCTTATGTGAGGCCGGCCACAGATTGTTCATGATGATTTGTAATATGACTCATGGAGTGTGTTTACAGACTTCGCTGGTTAGGAGTATGACTCCCGCCGGCAAGTTGTGAGTCGGATTGGCGGGCGCGGCAAGGCGACCGAAAATTCAACCCACCCGGCCGTTCCGCCGGACCACTTGGGGGGTGGCGTGGATTAAGGTTGCATTAAGGATTTGCGACCATCCGCGAAATGGAACGTAAGGATTCGGGGATCGGTGATGGGCAAGAGCGAGTGGGATAGGGTCAAGGTCAAGCTGCGGAACGAAGTGGGCGACGCCGCCTATCGCTCCTGGCTCCGCCCCATCACCCTGCATGCCGTCGATGACGGCGCGGTCAAGCTGGCGCTGCCCACCCGGTTCATGCGCGATTGGGTGTCCACCCACTACGGCGAACGGATTCGCGCCCTGTGGGGCTCGGAAAACCCCGCCATGCGCCAGATCGAGATCGTGGTGGACCTGGCCAAGGCGGCAAAGGCCGAAAGTGCGGCCGCCCCTGCCCCGGCCGCAACCGGGGCCAAGGCCCGGACCGCGACAGCCGAGCCCCGGCCGGTGCCGCAGGCTGCCTCCGCTCCCGGCCCGCTGCTCAATGACGGCGAGGAGCTGGGCGCCCAGCTCGACCCCCGCTTCACCTTCAAGAATTTCGTGGTGGGCAAGCCCAACGAATTTGCCTATGCCGCCGCCAACCGAGTGGCCGATGCGGATGTCGTGTCGTTCAACCCGCTATTCCTCTATGGCGGCGTCGGCCTGGGCAAGACCCATCTGATGCATGCCATCGCCCATCACATCCGCGAGCGCAACCCCCAGCGCACGGTGCTGTATCTCTCGGCCGAGAAGTTCATGTACCGCTTCATCCGGGCGCTGCGGCATCAGGACACCATGTCGTTCAAGGAGCAGTTCCGCTCGGTAGACGTCCTGATGATCGATGACGTCCAGTTCATCGCCGGCAAGGACGCCACCCAGGAAGAGTTCTTTCACACCTTCAACGCCCTGGTGGACCAGGGCCGCCAGATCGTCATTTCGGCCGACAAGTCGCCCAGCGACCTGGAGGGCATCGAGGAGCGGCTGCGCTCGCGCATGGCCTGCGGTCTGGTGGCCGATATCCATGCCACCACCTATGAGCTGCGCCTGGGGATTCTCCAGTCCAAGGCCGAGCAGATGGGCGTCCAGGTGCCGCAGAAGGTAATGGAGTTCCTCGCCCACAAGATCGCCTCCAATGTCCGCGAGCTGGAGGGCGCCCTCAACCGCGTCGTCGCCCATGCCCAGCTGGTGGGACGCGCCATCACCCTGGAGACCACCCAGGAGGTGCTGCACGACCTGCTGCGCGCCTCGGATCGCCGGATCACCATCGAGGAGATCCAGAAGAAGGTGGCCGAGCATTTCAACATCAAGCTGGCGGAAATGAGCTCGGCCCGCCGGTCGCGGCTGGTGGCCCGGCCGCGTCAGGTCGCCATGTATCTGGCCAAGCAGCTGACCTCGCGCTCGCTGCCGGAAATCGGGCGCAAATTCGGCGGCCGCGACCATACGACCGTCATGCATGCGGTGAAGAAGGTGGAGGAGATTCGGGAATCCGACCTTAACTTCGCCGAGGACGTGGAACTGCTGCGCCGTATGCTTCAGAACTAGGCAGGCCCTGGCTCGAATCCGGCGGATATAGGACGTTCGCGCCATCCTACACAACCCAACGCCATCCTAAAGTATCGCTCGTCTTCGTGGAAAACATAACCTAATGGTTATAGTAATCCACCCCCGTCTCGGGTATCAACTGTAGGGTGGAGTGTTGCCGGGAGATCGAGCCATGACAATCGCTTGGCGAGAAGCCATGAACGTCGGGGATCCGACCATTGATGCCGATCATCGGCATCTGGTCGATATGATCAACGTGTTCGAGGCGGCGATCACCGGCACCATCGACCACAAGAAGGTGGCCCGGGTGCTGTTGGGACTGGTGGAATATACCGGCGCGCATTTCAAGCGCGAGGAAGATATCCAGCTCAAGATCCGCTACCCCTACCACGATTCCCACCGCCACGGGCACCGCGACGTGCTCAAGCAGCTGACCGGTATCGTTCAGGCCTATACCATGGCCACCGGCCCCCGGCGCGACGAAATGATTCGCGGGCTGGGGAAGTTCCTGCGCGAATGGCTGGTCGATCACATCATCCAGTCGGACCTGCGTATGCGGCCCTATGTGCTGAAATATCAGGCCAGCCTCGTCGACGCCGAAAAGCGCAAGCGTGCCGCCATCGCCATGTCCGAGCACGTGGCCGGGGTCAACTAGGCCCTCTCACCAAGCCGCCCCGCCCTGGAGCCCACACCATCGTGTGGGCTTTTGGATTTCCGCCTCAAGACAAGAAAACCCCCGCCGGTCGCCCGGCGGGGGTTTGACTTGGTCGGATGCTAAACCGTGATGCCCAAAATGTGCATCACGGTCTAGGCTGTAGTGACAATTTAATTATCTGAGCCAGAACATGATGCTGGCGAGTTTAACGAAGCCCATGAAGTTGGCGGCGATCTTGTCGTACCGGGTTGCGATGCGTCGCCATT
>Ga0265313_10003661_pt1 | contig 12299 bp, 13 predicted proteins | sample 4123metaG_FD_203122 | JGI IMG/M metagenome (GOLD analysis project Ga0265313, IMG submission 203122) | Rhizosphere microbial communities from Carex aquatilis grown in University of Washington, Seatle, WA, United States - 4-1-23 metaG | ecosystem: Host-associated > Plants > Roots > Rhizosphere >...
TCACCGCCTGGACCGCCGTCTGGGGCCCGCGCTATCCTGTTTCACGCCCCTTGCGGGCCTGCAGGGCTTTCATCTACCTCGACAGCGTCGGCACGTGAAATGACCACTTTTTCAACGGGCTGCTAGGGTATGCACGAAATTAGAGTACCACAACGCTCGCCGTCGAACCCGCGCCCTGAGGCACCCTGAGCCGGGCGGCAGGCGAAAATCACGCTGACTGGGCGGCGCCGGCGATGAGGGGGAATGGCGCTTACCCGCGGCTGTCCAAAGTGGGACGGTCAACCCATAATGCCGTTGCAGCGCTCGCTCGTAGGCAGTTGCACAGCCGGGATCGGCCCCTTAGGCTTTCGCCATGGGAAATCAACGAACACGAAGGGGAAGCGGTCGACAATTGGCTGGCTGGCTCGGTTTCCTGGTGGCGACCGTCTTGATCGCGTGTGCAGGCAAGCAAACGCCCAAAGACACCATCAGCGATCCGGGACAAATGCTGTTCAATGGTCAAACCTCCTCGAAGATCGATTGCTACAAGTGCCACAACGGCGACGGCAGCGGCACCTGGCGGGGGCCCAACCTCGGCGAGCGCGTTCCCAAGCTCAATGACGACGGCATCGCCAAAGCGATTCTGGAAGGCCCGGGCATGATGCCTTCGTACAAGGGCAAGATTGACGATCAGCAGATCGCCGCCATCACGGCCTGGCTGCGCGGGAAGTATCCGTTGGCAACGAAATAACGTCGGCCGGTCACTCGTCCGCGGCGGCGGAGACGTTGCCGCCAGCAAGGATGCCCGCTCGCCCAGCGGCGATGCGAAGCACGTCACCGCTGACGTGAATGCGACGACCCGCGACGGAAAAATCGGTACTGATCGGGCTTATCAGCTCGTGAACCGGGCGGCCACCGTAGCGATTCGTCAGTGCCGAGGCAAACCCTTGCTCAGCAGCAACGCGCGCGCCATTGCGAAGGTCGCACGCTATTCCGGCCAGCGTCGGCTGACCGGCGCAGTCTTCGAGCTGAGCCTCGGCGCGCACCGACGCCACCAACAGTGGATCACCCGCAAGATCGAGAGTCCACGCGACAGTTTCGCGAATCGATTGTGGCGTGGCAGTTCCGGTCACTCGAACCTTGGAGGCCGCGCCGCCGACCGTCTGGACGCTGATGGTGCGAAGCTCGATCGAATCGCCCTGAAGTGCAACTGTCAGCGGCTTCGGGCTCGACAGGCGGCCTAGGATGAGGTTGATGGTAGCCAGCGGAACCTCCACAGCCAGCGTTGCCTTACCGTGGAGGACGCCGTTTGTCGCCGGCGCTCCGCGCGCGGGTGCGGCACCTTTGTCCTTGGGGTTCTCGCTCACCGACACGGCAAGTCCGACGCTGCGCTCGCCAAACGTGGGCACCAAGTGAAAGAACATCCCGGCGCCGGCCCAATCAAACTGCAAAGCCGACGTCGGCAGCGTCCCCATTTCCGTGCGCTTTTCGAACCGCACTGGCCCGCCGCTGCGCGATCCACCGTGGACGGCTACGGCGTGCATCAGCCAAAACTTCAGCTCCCCTCCTGTGATCGCTGCCTCCACATCAGCGATGAAGAGCGACTGACCTTCGCCGACGAGTGTCGCTGCGGGTTCGGCCAGCGCGCCGAGCGGCATTTGGCAGCTGCCCCGAATGGTAAGCAGGCTTTGCACTTTGCCGACGCTATTCTGCAAGATCACCGCGCGAAAGCGGCCGGCTCCGCCTTCTCCGACGCCGCAGAATCTGAGCTCGGCCAAACTCGCGGTTCGCGCACCAGCGAAGACCGCGTCGGCCAAGGCCCGCGGTAGATCGAGCCGAGCCGGCAACGTCGCTCGGATTACCTCGTCAAGCAAAGTCGACGCGACGTGGATCTGTGCAGGCTCGGTGACTGCCGCGACAGACGATGAGAAGCGCACGACCAACGCCAGACCAAGCAGAACGGAGCCGAACCTAGCGCATCCTTTGGCTTGAATCATCGGACGCACCCTAACCCAAGTGCACGCTCCAGTCACACGGGTGAAGAAGCCGACCAGCCCGTGCCTACCACTCTTCGCCGGCCGTTGCCTCGACCACCTCGTGTACGAAGCGTCGCTGAATGGGGCTGTCGACCCGACTGACGGAAAAGATCAAGCGAGCCGCGCGGCCCACTCGTACGGAGGCAGTGTCTCCGTGTAACGCCACGCCCGCCAAGTCCAGCTCGCCGCCGTCCACCTGCAACGCTGTCGCGCCCGAAAGATCGCAAGCGGTCATTTCCACGCGTGAATCCGCCACGTCGACCGCAACCTCGGTCGAGAACACCACCGTATTTTCCAGCACCACCTGCGAATTACGAATGTGGACTTGCCGAGCGCGAACGTCCTTGAGCGTGGCCACGCACCCGTCGAGCGTAATCTCGGAATAGTCGCCGGAGATTTCGACGCCCCGCTGGCCTTCGCAACGGATGGGTCGGTCCGGGAGAATCGGAGCCACGCGCACCCGCTGCCACGGTCGAGGCCGCGCCGTCGCCAACCCTTGCAATAGGAAATCAACGACCGCCGCTGGGTGCTGGGCCATTGGATCGTGTCCCGCGCCGTCGAGCACCCGAAGCTGAGCGTACGGCAGCCGCGCCTTGAGCAACTTTCCTGCGCGCAGCGACGCAACGGCATCGCTACCGCCCCACAAGATGAATGTGGGCGCCTGGACCTTGGCGATGATCGGCCCGAAATCCTCGAGAATCGTGGCCAGCGCGGCGATGCGCGTGGGCGTTTTCAGCACCTTCGCGCGCACCAGATCGATGCGCAGGAGCAGCGACGGATCGGGCGACGTGGACAGCCACGGCAGCAACGGATCGAGCGCTTGCGAGGAACTCTCCATGGCATCGGCGGCAACGGCTTTGCCGGTCTCTGCAAAGACGCCGAGCACGTTGTCGAGCCCTGCGGCGATCGCGAAGCTCACGTACGCCTTTCGATGGAGCACGCCCGCCACATCGATGAGAAACAGCCGCTCGACGTCGGCCGGGTAACGAGCGGCGTACGCCAGCGAGATGGCGCCACCCATGGAATGACCGACCAGATTGATCACGCCACGCGAGCGCTGTGCGACGAGCGCGTGGATGAAGTCGGCGTAAGCCTCGGGCGAATAGAGGTCATGCCCGTGTGTCGACCGCCCGAAGCCCGGCAGGTCGAAGGTCAAGACGTGGTAGTGCGCAGCTAGTGCCGGCACGATGGGATCGAAGTCGGTGGATCCATTTTCGCCCAAGCCATGCACCAGCACGACGGTCGGGGCCTCGCGCCGGCCTGCCTCCATCACGTAAGCCTGGCCGGTGAAACCGGGTGCATCGACCATCTCGCTGCGGTAGCCGAGTAGCTGCTGAATGGCCCTGGAATCTTCGAGCACCACCCGTGGCGCCGCCGGTTGCTCGACCCTACCGCTGGATGCGGCGCAAGCCCCTGCCCCGGCCACCAGCAGGGCCGCCCATGCGGCGAGGCATCTCATGCGGGCGACAATACGCTGCTACCAGCCCATGCCGATCTGCAAAGCGATCTCGGTCGGATAATAGCTTTCGCCCGTCTGCGACGAAGTTAGAAAGGCCGAGGATGTATTGGCTCACCCGCAGCTCGCCGTAGATGCGCGCGCGAGAATCGCGAGTGAACGTGATACCAGCCTGGCCATAGACGGTGCACGTAGCGCCCGAGCTGTTGTCGCTTCCGTTGGGACCATCGGCGATCCAAATGCGCGGCGAAACGCCGGCCCCCAAGTAAGGTGCCACCGAGGCGGACGACAAATAGAAGCTGCCGCCCAGCTCGGCGAACACGCCGCCCATTTGGATGTTGTTCGAGCCGTTGGCCGAGCTCGACGGGATGGCAGCGCCGATGCCGAACTCGACGAAGGAATCGCGACTGCCGAGACGACCATCGAATTGCAGCGACATGAGCGGCGCAAAGCTCCTGCCGCTAGCCACCGGAAAGATGAGGCCCGTCTTGATGCCGAGTGCTTTCGGATACTGCGACTGGACCGGCGTAGAGCCTTCCGCCGCCCAAGGCTCCCCTGCCGGCGGTGAAGCCGGCGCCCCGTAGGTTGCGCTGGCGATAGGTTGCCGCCACGCCAATGAGTGCGCCAGGCGCGTGGCGGCCGCCTCGATGTCGTCGAGGCTGGAGGCGGCCGTCTCGGCCCGGAACAGCTCGGCGCCGTCTTTGGTGTAGCGAACGCCGGCCACGGTGACCCGCGCGCCAAGCTGCAAGGCACGCAATTGAACGTATTCCGTGGCGCCCAGCTGCATCGCGGTGGCAGGCGCCGACTTCGTGCGTGCGAAGATCGGCTTCGTCTCCATGGGCTGAGCAACTTGCGTGCGGAGTTCGCGCGCAAAGGCGTTAGCGAAAAGAAGACCGATCACGTCGCATTGGCCTTCGGTCAAGTTGACGCCTTCGACAGGCATGACGGCCACAGTGGCCGCCCGGGCTTGGGAGGCCAAGAGCAAGGAGAGTACGGAAAGAAACGTCCATCGGTATTTCATGTGCTACCACCCCACGCCCATTTGAAAGGCGATCGTTAACGGATAATAGGTGCCACTCGTTTGGTCGCTGTAGCCGTAGCTGTAGCTGCTCGGGATCGCATCCACGACTCCCAAGCAATATTGCGAGAGTCGAACCTCGCTGTAGAACCGGGCCCGAGAATCCCTGGTGAACGTCACGCCTAGCTGGCCATACGCTGCCAGTGTGGCGGATTCCTTATTAGAGGCGTATGGGCTCGACGACATCCAAAGCGTCGGCGCGATGCCACCGCCGGCATAGATTCCCACCCCTCCGTCCGTCAGATAGTAGCTGCCCCCCAGCTCGGCGTACAGCAGGGTGACCCGCACATCACCGCTCGCCGAACTGTCATCGAGAGGAACGGCCGCACCCACGCCGAACTCGAAGAAGTAGCCACGTGCACCGATGCGACCGTCGAATGCCGCAGAAACCACGGGAGAGAATGTCCTGCCCGACGAACGTGGCACGAGCATGGCCACCTTCGCGCCGAGCGCCTTGGGGTATCCCCGGCTCGATTCCTCGCCGCTTGGTGGCGCCTCGACGGTTGGCGGAGCTTCCTTCGCCAAAGCCAAATTCGGCATCACCGGCTGGTGAAGGATCAGCGCACGAGCGAGCTTCGCCGTTTCAATCTCCATGGCGTCGAGGGAAGGAGCAGCGGTTTGAGCGCGATAGGAGACAGCGCCGTCTTTGCCATACAAGGTACCCGTGAGCTTCACCACAGTGCCGAGTTGCATCGCGGTCAGCTCGACGTAAAACTCGACGCCCATCTGCGCGGCGGCGGTCATGGCATTCGGCGTGTGCGCGCGAATAGGCTTGGTCTCGAGAGGCGACACGACCGCGACATTTGCGTCGCGAGCAAAGGCATTTGCGAAAAGCACGCCGATAGCGTCGCACTCGCCGGGAGTGAGGTTGACGCCCTCCACAGGCATGACCGCCACCGTGGCACCGTAGGCTCGCGGCGCCGAAAACGCGCAAAAAACGGCGATTGCGCTGAAGAGCCCTGGCAGCAGTCTTCTCGAGGTCATTGCGTTCCTTCTGTGACTCGCGGGTTGCATCGCTTGCGTACGTAGCAAGTCCCCTGCCACTGAAAGCGCGAGTCTTCTCATCAGCAAGGCGCAGCCCACACAGGGTACCACTGGTGAAAGTTCACCACTTCACCACGTCCTCAGTCCAGCAGGAACTTCTCGGCGAATCGTCGCACGAGCAGAAGACCGAGCGCGCGGCCGGCGCTGACCGACTTGCTGCCGATGAGAGCGAGCCCGAGCGCGAACAAAACCCAAGAGAAACCGTAAAGAGGCGGACCGACCAAGAGCAACTTGGGCTGTTTCGTCCAGGCCGACATCGCGCCCAACGCAAAAATGGCTGGCCAGCCGAAAACGTAACTTGCCGCCAGGATGACAAGGCCGAGCAGGACGCGCGGCGGAGGCCGCCGCAGAAATTGCGGATCGATCGGCGTGGCAAGCGCCTTCTGCACCAGCCGACGCGCCCGTAGCCATCGTCGCAGACGAGTCATGGCTCTTCGAGGGGTGCCGCCGTCAACAACTCCAAGATAGCGACGCGGTCGCGTTTGCCGACCGGCGTGATGGGAATAGCGGAAACGCAACGCAGGCGACGCGGCCATGCGGGCGACGGCAGCTTCGCGCGCAGCTCGAGCGCCAGCTCGCTTGCTGGTCGTTGCGAGGCCGCCAGTGCCACAATCTCCTGGCCGCGCCCGGACTCGGACGCCAGTGCCATGACGACCGCATCGCTGACGCCGTCGAGGGCCCGCAAGATGCCTTCAACTTCGGATAGCGCCACACGCTTACCACCGACTTTCACCACGCCGTCCACACGGCCAAGCAAGAGGAACCGACCGTCGGGAAAGATCTCGGCCCTATCGCCAGTCACGAAGGCGTCGTCGCCCGAAGCATTCGCGGACACGAAGGGCGAACGCACACACAGGGTCTCGCCCTCCACACCAACGCCGACGCCAACCTCGACGTCCGGGAGGGGCAGCCAAGGTGCATCGGCCACGTCCTGCCGGCGAATGGCTACGCCGCCGGTTTCCGTCGAGCCGTAGACCTCGAGAGGCCAAACACCCGTGCGTGCGTGAAACTCGGCGGAATCGGCGCTCGAAAGAGGCGCGCCCGACGAAAGGACGAGCCTTAGATGGTGGCGCGAGCTCATGCACGATGCGAGTGCGCGCAGGTGGGCCGGCGTGCTGACCAGAATCGTCGCGCCCGACGCTTCAATCTGCCGCGCGATCTCCTGTGGAAAAAAGGGAGAGGTACGCTCGACCGTGGCGGGTGAGACCAGCGGAAGCAGCACCGAGAAAAGCAAGCCATAGATGTGGTGTGGCGCCGCGGTCGCGAGGATGTGATCGTCGGCGCCGACCTGCAACGCATGCGCATGAAACATGGCTTCGGCCAGCAGATTGCGAGCGCTCTTGACCCACAGCTTCGGCTGCCCTGTCGTGCCTCCGGTTTGCAGGAACACACACGGATCGCCGCTGAGGGCCTGCAAGTCGGCAGCCGCCCCGGAGGGCCACGCCGCCGAGATCCACTCGGCATCTAGCGTCTGCAACGACGGCACCCATTCTGCCGGCCCCAGCCAATGCGAAAACGCCCGCGCGCGAAACGTCTCGGCGAGCGCCTCGGGTGAGAGTGCGGCGGGAAAAATAACGTGAATGGCGCCGACAAAGGCCGCCAGCAGGGCGGCAGCCACCTCGGCCCGATCCTCGCAGGCAACACACAGCCGCAAGCGCTCCGAGCCGCGAACGATCTCCGTTAGCTGCAACGCTCGCGCTGCCACCGCAGCGACGGTCACCCCATCGGGCGAAAAAGCTGCCTGCATGCGAGCGGCCCAGGGCGCGTCCGCCCCGAGGGCCGCGAACGCCAGCGCCGTTTCCGTAGGAAGCACGCTGCATTCCCCGGTGCACGCGGCCAGCCCATTCACCTCGACCGAAAAGCGCAAGCTTCCCGGCGGCCCCTTCTTCACCCGCAGCCGCAAGGTCGCGCCCGGGTCGACCCGCTGCCTAAAACGAATGCGCCGAAACCCGCTGATCTGCACCGCCGGCTCGGTCCGCGTCTGCCAGAAAAGCGCGATGGATTCTTCGACCAGCGCCAACATGCCCACGCCCGGCAGGAGCGGCATGGCGGGAAAGTGGCCCTGAAACCAGACCGCGTCCGGCTCGGCCCAAATGTTCGTTACTAGCTCATCGCCGCGACGGAACTCGAGCGTCGGTCGCAGGCGCGGCATCGTGGTATCAGGGCGTAGGTACGTTCTCGGGCAGGTTCGCTAGCACGTACTGGACCGCATCCTCGACGGTGCGGATCTTCCGCGCTTGCTCCTCGTTGACCTTGACTCGGTATTGACGGTCGAGAAGCGCGAGCATGTCGAGAGCGTCGATGCTGTCGAGCCCGAGGTCGTCGAACATTTTCGATTCCGGCGTAATTTTTTCCAGGGGAACGCCAAACCGCTGCGAGAGATAGTCGACAATGAGCTTGTAGGCTGTGCTGTGGTCCATGTTCCGCGCATCCTGTCGCGCACCCTCGAACTAACACGCGACCTTTCGGCACGTCAATCCCGCCGCTGCCGCTCCCCACGCAGGCCTTGCGGGAGCAGGCGGCGGCATGCGATAGAAGAAACCGGGTTCGCACGTCGCTGCCGCATTTCTTCCATGAAAGCTCCTCGGAACCGCCGCGTTTTTGTGATCGGTCGTGCCGCCATGACCGCTCTCGGAGCGACCGCCGAAGAAACATGGCGCAACGCCGTGGCGAATCAGGCCGGTTTTCGTCCGCTTTCCCGCTGCTCGCTGGGAGCCCCACCGCCGGGCGCAAGCACGGTGCTGCCTACGATCGTGGGCGAGATACCCGACCGCGACCGCACGCAGTACGCCTTCGACACGGCCAAGGAGCGGCACAACTGGAATGCCGCGTACGTGCTCGCGACCGTCGCCCTCTGCCAAGACGCGCTGGCCAGCGCCAAGCTGCCGATGGACGACAGCACTGCGCCGCGCACGGCGTGCCTGCTGGGATCGGCCATCAACGGCTCGGACAGCCTTCGAGAAGCGTTCGTCCGCATGCAGACCATCGGCGCCAATGGTGTCAGCCCCTTTCTGCTCCCCAACGTCTGCGCCAACGTGCCCGCCGGCAAGGCCGGAGCCGTCCTCGGCTTCACCGGGCCGATCTTTTCGCCCCAAGGAGCGTGCGCCTCGGGCAATCACGCCATCGCTCTCGGCGCGCGCCTGGTTCGCGACGGCGACGTCGACTTCGCCATCGCGGGCGGCGTGGAAATGCCGCTGGTGCCGGAAATCGTTCTCGGCTTCGCCAACATGAACGCCAGCTTCAAGCTGCGCGCCAGCGACCGCGCCTTCGAAAATCCTGGCCAGGCGTCGCGGCCCTTTAGCGTCGATCGCCGGGGCTTCGTGCTGGCCGAGGGCGCTGCCGCCGTCGTGCTCGCCGCCGACGACGTGGTGGCGGCCCATGGCCTCACCCCGATCGCAGAAGTTGCGGGCGTCGGCTGGACCTCGGATGCGCATCACTTCACCCGTCCGCACACGCCGACCATCGTGCGCGCCATCCGCGATGCTCTCGCCGATGCGGAAATCGACGCAGGCGCCATCGGCAGCATCAATGCGCACGGCACGTCCACGCCCGCGGGCGACGCCGTCGAGGTGGAATGCCTCAAGGAAGTTTTCGGCGAGCGATTGCCCAAGGTGCCGGTCACCGCCAACAAGAGTCAAGTCGGCCATTCGCTCGGGGCTGCCGCCGCAGTGGAAGCCGTGCTGGCGCTCCTGGCGCTGGAACACCAGACCGTACTGCCGACGCTCAATTACGTCGCCGATCCCGCGCTGACCGGACCCGATTTCGTCGCCGCAGCCCGGCCGCACGCGCATGACCATGTGCTGTCCAATTCGTTCGGCTTCGGCGGCACCAACTGCTGTGTCGTCTTCCGCGGGGTGTGACGTGCGCGCGCCTGATTTTCAGCCCACGCCCTACGAAAAAGACCAGCGTTACGTGCGCGACGCCAAGACGGGACTCGTCTGGCACCGCGTCTCCCAGCGCGTGCTCTTCGCCGACACGGATCGCACCGGCGCCGTCTACCACGCCACCTATTTGCGCTTCTTCGAACTCGGCCGCGCAACGCTGCTGCGCGACTCGGGCTTTCCGCTGCGCGAGCTCGAAGCCAAGGGATACTCGTATCCCATCTTCCAGCTTGGGCTCGATTACTTTCGACCGCTCGACTACGACGACCCCATGTGGATCTACACGCGCTTTCGCGAGCTGCGCGCCGTGAGCATCGACTTCGAGTACCTCATCGCGCATGCCGATTCGGGCTTGGTGCTGTGCCAGGGCTTCACCCGCCACTGCGCCACCAACCGCAAAGGGATCCCCATCGCGGTGGATCCGATCACGGCAAAAATCTTCCACAGCTTTCCCATCTGACGCCCGTGCCGCGCGCCCTGCCCGTCGCCATCGCATCCTTGCCCGAGTTCGGCGACCACCGGATTGCCGGCAAGGCCATCGTTCCGGCGGTCTATCTGCTCGACCGGATGGTGCGCGCCGCGACCGACGCCGGGCTCGTCGAGCAATCGCCGCTGGCTATCCGGAACGCCAGCTTTCCGCGCTTTCTGCCTGCCGACGAGATCGAGCGATGCGCTTTCGACCTGGCCGCCGAGATGGTCGACGGAGACGCGCGACTTCAGCTGTCGTCGAAAATCACACTTCCGAGCGGTATTCAGCGCACCCGCGAGCATGCCATCCTGACGCTCGGAAATGCGCCGGAGCTGCCAACTCCGCCGGAGATCGTCGGCGAATTCGACGTGTCCGCCGAACGCCTCTATCGCGAGCTGATTCCGTTCGGCACGCGCTACTGCAATCTGCGGGGCACGCTTCGCCTCAGCCGCGCTGGCGCGCTCGGCACGGTCTGTTCGCCCGAGCCCGGATTTTCCGAGCCGTCGCTTGCTGGCTGTCCCTACCTTTTCGATAGTGCCATGCACCTCGCCTGCGTGTGGGGACAACGCTATGCTGGCGTCGTGGCCTACCCTACGGGCTTTGTATCGCGCACCATCGTCTCGCCGCTTCCACAGGGCGAACGGCATTGCGTGGTCGCTCCGAGCTCGCAAGACTCGCACAATCTCAGCTTCGATCTGTGGCTTCTCGACGAGCACCGCCGCCTTTGCGACGTCGCCCTTGGGTTGTCCATGGCGCCGCTGGCAGCCGGCCCGACGCCTCCCGGCTGGATGGTCCATCCCGATCGTCAGAGGTCGCGATGAACGACGCCGCCGAAATCGAATCGCTGATTCCGCATCGTCTGCCCATGCGCCTGGTGGAAAGCTTCGATCCGCCGGTCGACACCAGCGTGGTCGCCTTTGCGGAGGTTCGCGAAGGGTGGCCGACCGTCCGCGACGGCAGCGCCCAAACCTTGGTGCTGATCGAGCTTATCGCCCAGACCGCGGCGGTGTTGCAGGGTTTCCGCGAGCGTGCGGCGAACCAGCCGGCCACTGGAGGGCTCCTGGTCGGCATTCCTGCGCTGCAGGTGACGACGCCGCGTATTGCCGTGGGTACCCAGCTTGTTTGCCACGTCAGCATCTCCCACGGCGCCCCCAACTACTTGGCCTTCGAGGGCCACGTGACCGACACCACCGGCGCGTTGTGGCTCGCCGGATCGATCCAGGCCTACCGTCCAGACTTCATGGAAATTTTCGGAGCAAAAACATGACCGAAGCAGCCCCCTCGCCCGCCCGCCCGCTCGCACTCGTCACCGGCGCAAGCCGCGGTATCGGTCGCGCCATCGCCGTCGAGCTCGCGGCGCGCGGCATGCACATCGCGGTGAACTACAAGAGCAACGAGCAAGCGGCGATGGAAACCATCGCGCAGATCGCGGCGAAGGGCGGCAGCGCCGAGCTGTGCCCGTTCGACGTGGCGGACGAAGCCGCCGCGAGCACGGCCCTTTTGCGGCTGTTCGAACGCCACGAACGCATCGCCGTGCTGGTGAACAACGCCGGCATCGTCGCCGACGGGCTCTTCGCCATGATGCCCACCCGGGACTGGAAGAGCGTCATCGAGACGTCGCTCATGGGCTTCTTTCACGTCACCAAGCCAGTCATTCAGAAAATGATTCCGCAAAAGAAAGGCAGCGTGGTGACCATCTCGTCGGTGTCGGGCCTCATCGGAAACCGCGGCCAGAGTAACTATGCCGCTGCCAAGGCCGGTCTCATCGGCGCTACCCGCGCCCTCGCCTCGGAAGTAGCCCGTCTCGGAATCCGCGTGAACGTCGTCGCGCCCGGCCCCATTCAGACCGACATGATCAAAGACGTCCCGCTCGACATCATGAAGAAGATGATTCCCATGGGCCGCGTGGGATTGGTCGAAGAAGTGGCAAAGGTCGTCGCCTTCCTTTGCTCCGACGAGGCCTCGTACGTGACCGGCCAAGTGGTCTCCGTCAACGGAGGCATGGTCTAGCCATGCGCTGGGCGCAGGTTTGGATTTTGGCAGGAGCCCTCGCCGCGGCACCGACACGCACGTCGGCCGCCACCTGGTACGACGACTGGGCCAGCATTCGCAAAGCCGCGGCAACCGTCAAGTCGATCGAAACGAGCTTTATCCAAACCCGCACGCTTAGAATTCTAAAAAAGCCGCTCGTGTCGAGAGGCACGATGGCCTTTCGCAGGCCGAACGATTTGCGCTGGGAGTACCAGAGCCCGCTGCAGACGCTGCTGGTCGCTCATGGTGGCGACATCCATCGCCTGATCATGCACGACGGCGCCTGGGTGAGCGATGCCAGCGGTCGCTTGGAAGCGATGAAGAT
>Ga0265313_10003662_pt1 | contig 12297 bp, 13 predicted proteins | sample 4123metaG_FD_203122 | JGI IMG/M metagenome (GOLD analysis project Ga0265313, IMG submission 203122) | Rhizosphere microbial communities from Carex aquatilis grown in University of Washington, Seatle, WA, United States - 4-1-23 metaG | ecosystem: Host-associated > Plants > Roots > Rhizosphere >...
AGCAGTTTAGCTGCCTTCCAGGGTTCCCACTTATCCACCGCTCCGGTGGGACTGATATGATGCGGCGGCGATGACGGACGGCGGCGATTGGACAAGGGTAGGGGGTTGGGAAAATTGGTGCAAAATTACCCGCGGAAATCCTGGTTTTTGCTACCGTGGAAGGGTGGATAAGTGAACGAGGTTCTCACCACCGCCCGGATGGCCGCCGCCGACGCCTTCGCCGTGAAGGCCGGCGTGCCGTCCCTGACCCTGATGGAGAATGCCGGCCAAGCGGTCGCAACCGCCATCGCCGCCCGCTACCGGCCCTGTCCGGTGGCGGTGCTGTGCGGCCCCGGCAACAATGGCGGCGACGGCTTTGTCGTGGCCCGGCTGCTGGACGAACTGGGCTTCAGCGTCCGCGTGGCGACGCAAGGCAATCACAAAGGCGACGCCGACCTGATGGCGGCGAAATGGAGCGGCCGGACCGAGCCCCTTGAACCCGAGGCCTTGCGCGGCGTCCGCCTGGTGGTGGACGGGTTGTTCGGCGCCGGGCTGGCCCGCCCCCTGGGTGGGGTCTACGCCGGGATGGTGGAGGCGCTGAACGATCTTCCCGTGGTGGCGATCGATCTGCCCAGCGGGGTTTCCGGCGACACGGGCCAACCGCTGTCGGGCGTCCATGTCCGCGCCGCGCTTACCGTCACCTTCTTCCGCAAGAAGCCGGCGCATCTGCTGCTGCCGGGCCGCATCCTGTGCGGCGAGACCGTGGTGGCCGATATCGGCATTCCTGCGCAAGCGGCCGTTGCAAACCTGCACGAAAACACGCCCGCGCTCTGGCGCTATCCCTGGCCGAAAGCCGAAGGCCACAAATACGGCCGTGGCCATTGCGTCGTGGTGAGCGGCGGTCCGGCGGCCACCGGCGCGGCGCGGCTGGGCGCGCGCGGGGCGCTGCGCATCGGGGCGGGGCTGGTGAGCGTCGTCTCGCCGCCCAATGCGGTGATGGTCAATGCCGCCCATCTCACCGCCATCATGCTCAAGCCCTTTGACGGCGCCGGCGGTCTGGCGACGCTGCTGGAAGACAGGCGGCTCAACGCCGTGGCGATCGGACCGGCGCTGGGGGTGAAAAGCGAAACCCGCGCGCTGGTGACGGCGGCGTTGAAAAGCGGCGCCTGCGTGGTGGCGGATGCCGATGCGCTCACGTCATTCCAGGATGATCCCACGGCGCTGTTCGCCCTGCTGCACGACCGGTGCGTACTGACGCCGCATGACGGCGAGTTCGACCGGCTGTTTCCCGGGTTGCGCCAAGGCGCGACGAACAAGGTCGAGGCCGTGCGCGCCGCCGCCGCCAGGGCAGGCTGCACCGTGCTGCTCAAGGGCGCAGACACGGTGATCTCCAAGCCGGATGGACGCGCGGTCATCAACGCCAATGCGCCTGCCTTTCTCGCCACCGCCGGGGCCGGCGATGTGCTGGCCGGTTTCATCGCCGGGCTGCTGGCGCAGGGCATGACCGGGTTCGACGCCGCCTGCGCCGGGACCTGGCTGCATGGCGCCGCCGCCGCCCATTTCGGTCCCGGCCTGATCGCGGAAGATCTGCCCGAAGCGCTTCCCGCCGTGCTGAAAGACTTGCGGGAGAAGGAGGATGGCTGAGCTGGAAGTCGTGCTGGTTTCCCGTGCCGATGACGATGTCGCCGCCCTGATCGGCGAACTGAATGAGGAACTGGGGGCGCTCTACACCCCGGAGCAGCGGCATGGCCTGGCGCTGGATGCGATCTTCCAGCCGCATATCCGTTTCTTCGTTGTCCGGCGCGACGGCCGGGCGCTGGGCTGTGGCGGCGTCGCCTTCCTCGACGGTTTTGCCGAACTCAAGCGCATGTTTGTCCGGCCCGAAATGCGCGGACAGGGCGTCGCCGACGCCCTCATCGCCCGGCTGTCAGCGGAAGCCCTGGCCGCAGGGGTCACGCTGCTGCGGCTGGAAACCGGCTCCCATTCCCTGGCCGCCATCCGTTTCTATGACCGGCTGGGCTTCCGGTATTGCGATGCCTTTGCCCCCTACGCCGCCATGCCGCCGGCTTCGATCATCACCAGCGTTTTCATGGAAAAGCGGCTTTTGCCGCCGGACGGCCCTGTGGCCTAGCAACCCCCCAAAACCCCTGCTATAGGGGCCCGCTTCGGCGGCCCCTCTTTCCGGGAAGAGACCTGCCCAACGCGGACATGGCGGAACTGGTAGACGCGCTGGATTTAGGTTCCAGTGACGAAAGTCGTGGGGGTTCAAGTCCCTCTGCCCGCACCATTTCCTGGTGCGCCAGGGGCGCACCAGGAAATGCCAAGGGCCTGCCGCGCCAGCGTCTTCGCGGGACGGCGGCAGGCGAAAACTGAGACCCTGGCGGGTCATGCTTTTAGTAAGGACGTTCGACATGCAGATTACCCAGACCGTCTCCGAAGACCTCCGCCGCCAGTTCACCGTCACGGTGCCGGCGGCGGAACTGGACAGCCGCGTCACCCAGCGGCTGCAGGAGATGAAGGGCAAGATCAACCTCAAGGGCTTCCGCCCCGGCAAGGCGCCGGTCTCCCATCTCAAGAAGCAGTTCGGCAAGCAGCTTCTGGGCGAAGTGGTCGAGCAGGCGGTCAGCGAAGGCAGCCAGAAGGCGATCGCCGACAATGCGCTGAAGCCCGCCATCCAGCCCCGCATCGAGCCGGTGGGCGACATCAATGACGTGGTGGACGGCAAGGCCGACCTCTCCTTCACCGTCACCGTCGACCTGATGCCGGACTTCACCCCCGCCGACGTCTCCCAGATCAAGGTCGAGAAGCTGGTCGCCGACATTGACGACGCGGCGGTGGACGAGCAGCTCAAGCGCATCGCCGAGAGCATGCGCTCCTTCACGCCGCGCGCCGCGGACGAGAAGGCGCAGAAGGACGATGTCGCGGTGATCGACTTCGCCGGCAGCATTGACGGCGTTGCCTTCGAGGGCGGCACCGGCAACGACTTCAGCCTGACGCTGGGTTCGGGCCAGTTCATTCCCGGCTTCGAGGACCAGCTGATCGGCGCCAAGGCCGGCGACCAGGTGGAAGTGAAAGTGACCTTCCCCGCCGCCTATCATGCCGCGGAAATGGCCGGCAAGGACGCCGTCTTCGCCGTCACGGTGAAGGAAGTGAAGGCGCCGGGCGAAGCGGTGGTCAGCGACGAAACCGCCAAGACCCTGGGCCTGCCCGACCTCGCCACCCTGCGCGAGCGCGTCCGCGACCAGATCAAGGGCGAATACACCCAGGCCGGCCGGATGCATCTGAAGCGCCGCATCCTGGATGCGCTGGACAAGATGCACGACTTCCCGCTGCCGCCCGCCATGGTCGAGGCCGAGTTCGCCTCCATCTGGGCCCAGGTCGAGGCCGAGCTGGCGCGCGAGGGCAAGACCGCCGCCGACGAAGGCAAGACCGAGCAGGAACTGAAGGACGAGTATCACAAGATCGCCCAGCGCCGTGTCCGCCTGGGCCTGGTGCTGGGCCGGCTGGGCGAGCAGAACGGCATCCAGATCACCACGGACGAGGTCAACCGCGCCATCATGAACCGGGCGCGCCAGTTCCCCGGCCAGGAGCAGCAGGTCTTCCAGTATTATTCCAGCAACCCCAACGCCCAGGCCGAGATCCGCGCCCCCCTGTTCGAGGACAAGGTGGTGGACTTCATCGCCGAACTCGCCAGCGTCACCGAGAAAAAGGTGGACAAGGACACGCTGTTTGCCGATCCGGAAGACGAGTAGGGGTTTCGCAGAGTCGTAATTCGGGCCGGGAACGCTATATTAAGAGCGATCCTGCACGAATCGGCCGTTCGCAAGAGGCGCCCTAGTATGTTCGATAAAAGCTCCAACCCGACCGAGTTCTACAACAACACCCTGGTGCCGATGGTGGTGGAGCAGACCGCCCGCGGCGAGCGCGCCTTCGACATCTATTCCCGCCTGCTCAAGGAGCGGCTGATCTTCGTCACCGGTCCGATCGAGGATTACGGCGCCAGCCTGATGACCGCCCAGCTTCTGTTTCTTGAGGCCGAAAACCCCAAGAAGGAAATCCACATGTACATCAACTCGCCGGGCGGCATCGTCACGGCGGGCATGGCGATCTACGACACCATGCAGTACATCCGGCCCAAGATTCACACCTATTGCATCGGCCAGGCCGCCTCGATGGGTTCGCTGCTGCTCTGCTCCGGCGAAAAGGGCAGCCGCTGGGCCCTGCCCAACGCCCGGGTGATGGTGCATCAGCCATCCGCCTCCTTCTATGGCCAGGCGGCGGATATCGCCCGCCACGCCCAGGAGATCGTCAAGCTCAAGCGGCGGCTGAATGAGATCTATGCCAAGCATACCGGCCAGTCTGTCGAGGCGGTTGAAAAGCTGCTCGACCGCGATACCTACATGACGGGCGAGGAAGCCAAGGCGTTCGGGCTGATCGACCAGGTCATGGAACGCCGGCCGGACACCCCCGAAACTCCGGAATAGGCCGGAAATCGCGGTTTTCTACCCCAGAAGAAACGGTCATTGCCCCGCCAGTGGCGCGTGGAATTAGCGTTTTTTCCTTATTCTTGAATGGCTTGGGCGCTTTTAAACAAATCTTGATCCCGCCAGCCCTAGCATGGTCGAATGTTGGGATGGGCGGCTGCTTCGGCTTCCGCCTTTGTGCAAAGCAGCAAAGGCCTTCGGGGCTGGAAGCTGTCCGCCCCGCGAGGGGAGAATAAGGGTCGGAAAGGGCCCGGTGGAAGACGATGAGCAAGGCCAGCGGCGGCGAGTCCAAGAATACGCTCTACTGCTCCTTCTGCGGCAAGAGCCAGCATGAGGTCCGCAAGCTGATTGCGGGCCCGACCGTCTTCATCTGCGATGAATGCGTCGAACTCTGCATGGAAATCATCCGGGAGGAGAACAAGACCTCCTTCATGAAATCCAAGGAGGGCGTGCCCACCCCCCAGGAAATCTTCAAGGTGCTGGACGATTATGTCGTCGGCCAGGCGCATGCCAAGAAGGTGCTCTCGGTCGCCGTCCACAACCACTACAAGCGCATCAATTCGTCCGGCAAGAACGGCGATGTCGAGCTGGCCAAGTCCAACATCATGCTGATCGGCCCCACCGGCTGCGGCAAGACCCTGCTGGCCCAGACCCTGGCGCGCATCCTGGACGTGCCCTTCACCATGGCCGACGCCACGACGCTGACCGAGGCCGGCTATGTCGGCGAGGACGTCGAGAACATCATCCTCAAGCTGCTGCAGGCCGCGGACTACAATGTCGAGCGGGCCCAGCGCGGCATCGTCTATATCGACGAAGTCGACAAGATCAGCCGCAAGTCCGACAACCCCTCCATCACCCGCGACGTCTCGGGCGAAGGGGTGCAGCAGGCGCTGCTCAAGATCATGGAAGGCACCGTCGCCTCGGTGCCGCCCCAGGGCGGGCGCAAGCATCCCCAGCAGGAGTTCCTGCAGGTGGATACCACCAACATCCTCTTCATCTGCGGCGGCGCCTTTGCCGGGCTGGACAAGATCATCGCCCAGCGCACCCAGGGCTCCTCGATGGGCTTCGGCTCCAATCCCAAGGGTCCGGACGAGCGCGGCACCGGCGACCTGCTGCGCGAGATCGAGCCGGAGGATCTGCTCAAGTTCGGCCTGATCCCGGAATTCATCGGCCGCCTCCCCGTCCTCGCCACGCTCGGGGATCTGCAGGAACAGGCCCTGATCGAGATCCTGACCCGCCCCAAGAACGCGCTGGCCAAGCAGTATATGCGCATGTTCGAGATGGAAGGCGTCAAGCTGCGCTTCCAGGAAGAGGCGCTGCACGCCATCTCACGCCGGGCCATCGCCCGCAAGACCGGCGCCCGCGGCCTGCGTTCGATCATGGAGGGCATATTGCTGGAAACCATGTTCGAGCTGCCCACCCTTTCGGGGGTGCAGGAAGTGGTGATCACCGCCGATGTGGTCGAAGGCAAGGCGCGCCCGCTCTACACCTATTCCGACAAGGTCGAGGCTCAGAAGTCGGCGTCCTGACCTTGGGGAAGTTCCCTCAGGTTCCGCGCGGCTTTCTGTGCATGGCTAACGCGCCGCCCGGACTGGTGAAATCGCCATCTTGAAACCGCGGGCGTTGCGGCCCACTTTAAGACGTCCGGAGTCGTGTTTTGGGGGCGTCTCAACATCATCCTCTTCCGCGCCCAGGTGGGGCGGAAGGGCGGACACAGGCCGGCGGGCTGGCCGGCAGGAGCATCTCATGGCGGACACTTCCGCGAAGAACCTCAACCAGACCACCGTGCCGGTGCTGCCGCTGCGCGACATCGTGGTTTTCCCCCACATGATCGTCCCGCTTTTCGTCGGGCGCGAAAAGTCCGTCCGCGCCATCGAGGAAGTCATCAATGACGAGAAGCAGATTCTGCTTCTGACCCAGAAGAACGCCGCCGAGGACGACCCCACCGCCGAGGGCCTGCACAGCGTCGGCACCATGGCGACGGTGCTGCAGCTGCTCAAGCTGCCCGACCAGACCGTGCGCGTGCTGGTCGAGGGCAAGTCCCGCGCCCGGGTCAAGGCCTTCACCGGCCGCAGCGACTATTTCGAGGCCGAGATCGAGCGGCTGCCCGACGGCGCGCCCGCGGCCCAGGAAACCGAGGCGCTGATGCGCACGGTCAAGACCAATTTCGAGCAGTACATCAAGCTCAACAAGAAGATCCCCTCCGAGACCCTGGCCGCCGTGGCCCAGATCGAGGATGCGGCCAAGCTCGCCGACACCGTCGCCTCGCATCTGTCGGTGAAGATCGGCGAGCGCCAGGCCCTGCTGGAGATGCTGTCCACCGCCGAGCGGCTGGAGAAGATTCTCTCCCTGATCGAGGGCGAGATCGGCGTGCTGCAGGTCGAGCGCAAGATCCGCAGCCGGGTCAAGCGCCAGATGGAGAAGACCCAGCGCGAATATTATCTCAACGAGCAGCTCAAGGCGATCCAGAAGGAGCTGGGCGAGAGCGACGAAGGCCGCGACGAGATCAACGATCTGGAAGACCGCATCCGCAAGACCAAGCTGTCCAAGGAAGCGCGCGAGAAGGCGCAGGCCGAAGTCAAGAAGCTGCGCTCGATGTCGCCGATGAGCGCCGAAGCCACCGTCGTGCGCAACTATCTCGACTGGCTGCTGTCGTTGCCCTGGGGCAAGAAGAGCAAGGTCAAGAAGGACATCGCCGCCGCCGAACGCGTCCTCAACGACGATCACTTCGGTCTGGAGAAGGTCAAGGAGCGGATTCTGGAATATCTCGCCGTGCAGCAGCGCGTCGGCAAGATGAAGGGCCCTATCCTCTGCCTGGTCGGCCCCCCGGGCGTCGGCAAGACCAGCCTGGGCAAGTCGATCGCCAAGGCGACGGGCCGCGAATTCGTCCGCATGTCGCTGGGCGGCATGCGCGACGAGGCGGAGATCCGCGGCCATCGGCGTACCTATATTGGTTCGATGCCGGGCAAGATCGTGCAGTCGCTGAAGAAGGCCAAGACCTCGAACCCGCTTTTCCTGCTGGACGAGATCGACAAGCTGGGCGCCGATTATCGCGGTGATCCCTCTTCGGCCCTGCTCGAGGTGCTGGATCCGGCGCAGAACGCCACCTTCAATGACCATTATCTGGAGGTCGATTTCGATCTTTCGGACGTGATGTTCGTCACCACGGCCAACAGCCTGCACATGCCCCAGCCGCTGCTGGACCGCATGGAAGTGATCCGCATCGCCGGCTACACAGAGGATGAGAAGGTCGAGATCGCCCGTCGCCACCTGATCCCCAAGCAGATGGAAGCGCATGGCCTCAAGGCCGAGGAATGGACCATCACCGACGCGGGCCTGCGCGACCTGATCCGCTATTATTCGCGGGAAGCGGGCGTGCGCAATTTGGAGCGCGAGATCGCCAATCTGGCGCGCAAGGCGGTGAAGGAGATCCTCACCAACAAGGCCAAGTCGGTCGAAGTGACGCCGGAGAATCTCGGTACCTACGCCGGCGTGCGCCGGCATCGTTATGGCGAGATCGAAGGCGAGGACCAGGTCGGCGCCGTCACCGGTCTGGCCTGGACGGAAGTCGGCGGCGAGACGCTGACCATCGAAAGCGTAATGCTGCCGGGCAAGGGCCGCTTCCAGGCCACCGGCAAGCTCGGTGATGTGATGAAGGAGTCGATCGACGCGGCGCGATCTTATGTCCGCTCCAAGGCGACCAGCTTCGGCATCAAGCCGCCGACCTTCGACAAGGTCGACATCCATGTGCATGTGCCGGAAGGCGCAACGCCCAAGGATGGACCATCCGCAGGCCTGGCCATGGCGACTTCGATCATCTCGGTGCTCACCGGCATCCCGATACGCCGTGACGTCGCCATGACCGGCGAGATCACCTTGCGCGGCCGCGCCCTTCCGATTGGCGGCTTGAAGGAAAAGCTGCTGGCGGCGCTGCGCGCGGGGATCAAAACGGTGATCATCCCCGAGGAGAATGAAAAGGATCTGGCCGAAGTGCCTGACAATGTGAAGGCCGGTCTCAGGATCGTGCCGGTGAAGAATGTCGGTGAAGTGCTCCAGATCGCCCTGGTGCGCCAGCCGGAAGCCATCGACTGGGTCGAGCCGGAGGCGCCGATGGTGCCGCGGGTGGCCCTGGACGAGGGCGACCCCGATCCGCTCATTACCCACTAGAGGTTGAAAGATCGGGCCCGGAAACCTCTTCCGGGCCCGTTTTTCTGCCCGTTTTGATGGCAAAATCGGCCTTTTGAGGGGTTTTTCGCCTTGCCCGCTCTGGCAGGCGCCCCCTAGAGTCCGCGCCGCAGGGAAGCGTCACAAGAAGGAGCCGTCCGTGAACAAGAACGACCTGATCCAGAAGCTTGCGGATACCACCGGTCTGGCCAAGAACGACGCGGCCAAGGCCGTGGAAGGCACCTTCGACATCATCGCCGCCACCCTGAAGGAAGGGGACGAGGTTCGCCTCACCGGCTTTGGCGTCTTCGTGGTCGCCACGCGCGCCGGCGGCAAGGGCCGCAATCCCCAGACCGGCGAGGAGATCACCATCAAGCCCTCCAAGACTCCGCGCTTCCGTCCCGGCAAGCAGCTCAAGGAATCTCTCAACTGAGCCGGGAAGTGATGCGTCGAGATCGGCCGCGCGCCAGGTCCGTCCTGGTTCCCTTGCTCATGGTCTGGCTGGCGGTGCATGCCGTCTTGCTGCTTCTGATCCTCAGCCTGAAATTCCTGGGCGTGAAGACGCTGGCGCTTCTACTTCTGCTGACGGCGGCGTTCTGGTTCCTGACGGGCCGGCGTCGGCCATCCTTGCCGCGTCTTTCCGGCATGGTATGAGGCGATAGCCTCAGGGGCGGTTAGCTCAGCTGGTAGAGCATGTCGTTTACACCGATAGGGTCGGCGGTTCGAGCCCGTCACCGCCCACCACAGGATTTTGGCAAGCGCTCAATTTGCCCCCGCGCTGTCTGTGATGTCACCGCTGTCATTCGCCATCGCTGCTGGGTCAGGCTAGGTTCGCGGCATGAAAACCAGACTATTTTTACTTTGCGGGTTGCTGCTTCTGACCGCCTGCGGCTCGAAAAAGCCGCCGGATCCATCGGCATGGAACCCCTATACCGCCGACCCGCCGCGCGACGAGAATTTCCATGGCGGGCCGGGCGAGGCGCTGAAGAAATACGACGCCAACAAGGACGGCACCCTGACCCGCGACGAGCTGTTCGCGGGGCTTCGGGCCGAGTTCAAACTTGCCGATACCAGCAAGACCGGCTGCCTGCCGCCGGACCAGGTCGCCGCCATCAACCGGGCGCGGATCGAGGCCGACCAGTCCACCGCCACGCCGTTGCAGGACTGGAACCAAGACGGCTGCGTCAGTTTCCAGGAATTCGCCACCGCGCCGGGCTCGCTGTTCGATGACCTCGACCGCAACCATGACGGCAAGATCACGCCGCAGGAGTTCGACCAGGCGGCGGGGCGCGGCGGCCGTGGCCAACCTGGCCAGCCTGGACGCGAGGAAGAGGGCCGCGGCCGGGGCGGGCGTGGCGGACGGCCTTAGCGTTCCTTGACTTGCGCGGATGCGCCCCCTAAACCGGCGCCCTTCGCGTGAAACGCGGGGGCGTAGCTCAGTTGGTTAGAGTGACGGCCTGTCACGCCGTAGGTCGCGGGTTCGAGCCCCGTCGCTCCCGCCATTTCTCTCCGGAAATGGCTCAGTTCATCCCCCGCGACGTCGCGGGTTCATCTCGCCGTGCCTGACGCTGCTGCCAGGCACGGCTCGATCCCGTCGCTCCCGCAATTTCCCCCCAAAGGAATGGCCCTTATTAAGAACGGTTCGCAAGTTTGCGAACGGTTTCCACTGTCATTTTTGACAGCGACAGAGTGCGCGAATTTTCCGGTTTTTATGCCCCGAATCTTGCTTTACACCCGCGTTGCGCGAGGGCGGTGCCGGCCTATACTGCACCCGCGAAATAACACATTGGTCCGACCCGAAAGGGGGCGTTCAAGCGCTGGGTCGGACTTTCGGGGTTTGGCATGGAAAAGCTGCTGCTCGAATATCTTCCGATCCTGATCTTCCTCGGGATCGCGGGCGTTCTGGGCAGTGCCCTGATCGTCGTGCCGCTGATCGTCGCCCCGTCCAAGCCCGATCCGGAGAAGCTCTCGGCCTATGAATGCGGCTTCCCCGCCTTTGGCGACGCCCGCATGAAGTTCGATGTCCGCTTCTACCTGGTTTCGCTGCTCTTCATCATCTTCGATCTGGAGGTCGCATTCCTGTTTCCCTGGGCGATTACCCTGACGGATGGAAAATGGGGCGATGGGGGCGTCTTCGCCTTCTGGTCGATGATGGCGTTCCTGGGCGTGCTGACGGTCGGCTTCATCTATGAATGGAAGAAGGGCGCGCTCGAATGGGAGTGATCCTCACGCCTCATGGCAGCGCCGCCCGCACCGGCGTCGAAGGCGGCAATCCGCAGATTTCCGACAACGATCCCTATTTCAAGGCGCTGCAGGCCGAGATGGCCGACAAGGGCTTCCTCGTCACCAATGCCGAAGCGTTGGTGAACTGGGCCCGCACCGGTTCGCTGATGTGGATGACCTTCGGCCTGGCCTGCTGTGCCGTCGAGATGATGCAGGCTTCGATGCCGCGCTATGATCTGGAGCGCTTCGGTTTCGCCCCGCGCGCTTCACCGCGCCAGAGCGACGTGATGATCGTCGCCGGCACTCTGACCAACAAGATGGCCCCCGCCCTGCGCAAGGTCTATGACCAGATGCCGGAGCCGCGCTACGTCATCTCGATGGGCAGCTGCGCCAATGGCGGCGGCTATTACCATTATTCCTATGCCGTGGTGCGCGGCTGCGACCGCATCGTGCCGGTGGACATCTATGTTCCCGGCTGCCCGCCCACTGCCGAGGCCTTGGTCTATGGCGTTCTTCTGTTGCAGCGGAAGATCCGCCGCACCGGCACCATCGAGCGCTGAATGAGCGACCCTCAAGCCCTTTCCGAAAAGCTCTCCGGCGCGCTCTCCGCGCTGATTGCGGAAACCAGGATCGCGCGTGGCGAGCTGACCATCACGGTGGAGCCGGGGCATCTGCTCAGCGTACTGGGCTGGCTGCAATGGCAGGGCGAGTTCAAGATCCTGGTCGATCTCTGCGGCGTGGACTGGCCGCAGCGGGCCAAGCGTTTCGACGTGGTCTATCATTTGCTGTCGCTGACCAACAACCAGCGCATCCGGGTCAAGGTCATGGTGGGCGAGGGCGAGGCGGTGGCGTCCTGTGCCCGGGTCTATCCTGCCGCCAACTGGTTCGAGCGCGAGGCCTTCGACATGTACGGCATCGCCTTCGAGGAGCATCCCGACCTGCGCCGCATCCTCACCGATTACGGCTTCTCCGGCTATCCGCTGCGCAAGGATTTTCCGCTCACCGGCTATGTCGAGCTGCGCTATGACGAGGAACTCAAGCGCGTGGTCTATCAGCCTGTGCAGCTGGTGCAGGAGTTCCGCGATTTCGATTTCATGAGCCCCTGGGAGGGCGCGCCGCACATCCTGCCCGGCGACGAGAAGGCGGCGATGGCCCCTGGCGCAACTTCCGGCGATCCGGGGAAGAAGCCATGACCACAGTCACTGTCGACAATAAGCTGGGCAACGCAGCGGAAGAGCCGACCCTGACCATCAATTTCGGGCCGCAACATCCGGCCGCGCATGGCGTGCTGCGTCTGATCCTGGACCTGGACGGCGAGATCGTCACCCGCGTCGATCCCCATATCGGCCTGCTGCACCGCGGCACAGAGAAGTTGATCGAGCACAAGACCTATCTGCAGGCGCTGCCCTATTTCGACCGGCTGGATTACGTCGCGCCGATGAACCAG
>Ga0265313_10003663_pt1 | contig 12294 bp, 9 predicted proteins | sample 4123metaG_FD_203122 | JGI IMG/M metagenome (GOLD analysis project Ga0265313, IMG submission 203122) | Rhizosphere microbial communities from Carex aquatilis grown in University of Washington, Seatle, WA, United States - 4-1-23 metaG | ecosystem: Host-associated > Plants > Roots > Rhizosphere >...
CTCGGCATTTCTCTGGCTCTTTCGATATTTCTCGGAATCCAAAAAGCTTCCACTCTTCCGCATTCGGATGCACCCTTATGGTACTTTTCACAACCCTGATCGCCTTTGTCGCATTTGTTTTCTTCGCATCCCCCGCAACAGCAAGGAGCACAGAAAAAGAAGGTGCGCGTGGGCAGATCGAAATCAAGGCCCCAGCTCGCATTGTCTGGGAAGCAGTACATAGAGAGCGCGCATCGGATCCTGACCTTTGCTACAGCAAAGTAGTCGAGAAAAAGGGCGACAAAATAATGCTCGAACAGAAATTCAACGGTATGCCCATCATTGGAGAGGCCGTCTGCCTTTTAGAGCAGACTGAGTTAGTAAACCAGAGAATCGACTACAAACTGGTGCATTCAGACAAATTCAAAGCCCTGAGCGGCAGCTGGGTCTTGACCGAATTGCCTGACGGAATCACAAAATTGGAACTGCATTCGGTGCTGAATACGGGCTTGCCTTTTTCTGAAACGATCATCAATTGTGTGCTGAAAGGGCGTATCAATAAGCGCCTTGAGAGGGTGAAAGTGTCGGCTGAAAAAATCCTGGAAGCCGAACTCAATACCCCGGCCCTGGCTGGGAAAGAGCCAGCCGTCTTAGACTGAGCTGAATCGAGGCTGCCTCTAAAGTCCGGCGGCGATTTTCTTTGTATTGAGCGGCAGTTTGAGCGCAGCGCCGCGTTGCGCGCGCAGCGGCTGTTGGACTGTGTGTTTGGCCGACCTGGCCGTCTGGCAGAATTTCATTGAGCTGCTGACGGGGAGTCCATACGACACGAACCTGCCGGCTCCCCACGGCACCCTCACGACCTTAGGGGGCGGATCTTTCTTGAAACGATTGTCCCAGCAAGTTTTGTACGAGACGTACATTTTGCGAATGTATGAGGTATCACATGGACACATCTTTTGAATCGGATGATTCACATGCGAACAATTTTCATTCATGGCCGAATTTTGGTCTAGCGTGTGACCAAAATAACCGAGCGCGTGCCCGGCTGAATGGAGCAATACCGCACGCAATTGCGCTGCGCCCAGGGTGTCGCAAGTGCTGTCTATGAGCCTGATTTTGACACGCTCCAACCAGCAGTTTCTGAATGAAGGCATGTTCTCAGCAAGCTCATGGCTGGAGGTGAATTCTCTGCATACAATGATGTCGGCTGTTCTAAAATCCTCCACGACGGTGAATCTCAAAAGACCTTCTGTGGATTGGCACCAGTCTCTCATGCATGATATGAAGGTCTGCTTCACCAGCCCGTCTCGGACGGTCGCTGTGTCGCCGGCGAAATATACCCGCACCTGTCCATGAGTGTAATGCCAGCCATACAGTTTTGTGCCGTCATCTCCCGACCCGAAAATAGTAGTTCCTTCAATCGGCTGCGGAAGCCGTTCGCCTTCTATGTATAATTCCTCGTACTGAGGATGAGCCTTCGGTGCGTCAAAATTCTTTTTCTCGGCTTTTATTTGCGGACCGTCGGACACCGATATAAAAGAAAATGCGTTTCTCGGTTTACTGGAAGAAGTCCTTTGAGGCAGGCTGTCAGCCGTCCTTGCTGCAAATGGATCGTGCGGATCATCCGACCATGTGTACAGGCTTGGATCCAATTCCTCATCGTCGGCAAAAGCATGGTTGTAGTCCTGGCTGTTTGTGCCCTTCTGTATTGCCGGGCCGCCTGAGGAGACAAACTGGTCGCCGCTAGAACTGAATGAGTCTCCGATGGTGCGAAAGCTGTCACCACCGGAGCAAAATGAGTCGCCTTCGCATGCTTGAGAGGAGAACGTATCGCATGTCGAATCGTATGCCTCTCCTCCACCTTGGGAGGAGCCAGATATGAACCGGTCTCCCTGCGCCTGTGCCTGCGCGCCTGACGGCTGCATAAGAGCAAGTAGAGTGGATGCTCCGAGTACTAAGCCGTGCAGAATCAAGCGGCTCGAAAGCTGCATTTTCATCTATTTTTTTGCCCGCCCAAAACGAGCGCTTGGTAAGTGGCACGATTTTATATTTCGAGCTGGATGGATTATAGGGGGTTTCCCCTGGATCTTTTCAAGCGGCATTCTGGAACATTCAACCGTTATCGGTTGAGTTTCTAGAAATACCTGAGACCCTTGGAATACAATGGTTTTCGGCAAAATTGAAACTTGATTTGCGCTTGCAAAAGTCTGGAAGCTAAAGCGATATCGCTTTAACTTCTAAATCTGACCGTCGGTCGAATTTTTGGTGGACGCTAGCCGCCGGCCGCTTTGAGAAGTCCGTCGTAGAGGTGGATATTGGCATCAAGAACGCCTGCCAATCCTTCCAAAACAGATTCGGCGCCGTCTTCTGTATCGGCAAAAAAGACTGCCAGTTGAACGGATTCTTCCGAATGTTCAACCTCAACTGTCACGTGGTCGAACCATATATGTTGATCGAGTCCGTGGTGGGCAAAACTTTTCTGCATGTGGCGAAATTCTTCAATGGCCAGAATTTCGGTGGCGGTAATGGCGCCTGCTGAGACTGCCGGAAACAAATAATGCGCTTCCAGTTCAGTATCAACCGGAAAATAGAACTTCGGCACTTGTTCCATGTATTTTTTTACGCCCGGCTCGAGCGGGACCTTTTGCATTTCTTCAACCGACACGCCGGCGCGCACTGCCAGATCAAATAATTGTAATTGGTGGCGATGATCAGGATTTCCATTGCCGTATTCGTTGCGCACATTCTCCAGAATGAAGCCGACTGCTTCTTCCGGCATAATCGTGGCAGCTTTGAGCAAAAGCCTGCGCAACAAAGAAGCATGAGCATCATAGTTGGCGAGAAATTTGCACACCTGCTCGTGATTTAGTTTTGTCCGATCGAGAAATTCGAAAAGCGGATGTTGGAAACAGGGATGCTCGGCAGCAAACTGCCTGGCATAGGCGCCCATCTTTTCTTTTCCAACTGACGTTGGCACGCGCTCGGATTTCAGGCGTGCGGCATCCGTTTGTAGTTCAACCATCAGGATCTCAGAGTTTCAGCTTTGGCTTGAGTTTCGCGCACGGAAGCACCGGCTCCGGCCTTTGCTTCTTCAGGCTTTCCCATCTCGCCTTCAGCCTCTTCTTTTTCCAAAAGCCATTGCGCTTCCAGCGCTGCCTGGCAGCCGGTGCCGGCTGCTGTCACTGCTTGTCTGTAGACGGAATCCATGACGTCGCCGGCGGCAAAGACGCCGACTATATTGGTGTGCACGCCGTTGGTGACCTGGATGTAGCCGTTTTCGTCGAGCGGCAAATGTCCTTTAAACAAATCGGTATTGGGCTGGTGTCCGATGGCGATGAAAACACCGTCGGCAGGCAGCTCTTGTACTTCATTGGTTTTGATATTGCGGACTTTGACGCCGGTCACTTCGCCTTTGGAAACATCGGTGATGTCTTCCAGAACCGAGTTGAGCAAGTAATCTACTTTGGTATTGCGCTTGGCGCGCTCGACCATGATTGCCGATGCTCTGAATGCTTCACGACGGTGAATGATGGTTACCGAAGTAGCAAATCTGGTCAAAAACATCGCTTCTTCAAGGGCCGTGTCGCCGCCGCCTACAACGAAAACTTTCTTCTCTTTGAAAAAGAAGCCGTCGCAAGTGGCACAGGCAGAGACGCCGTGACCCATCAATTTGTTTTCTGCTTCCAGTCCGAGCAGTTTTGCCGATGCGCCTGTGCAGATGATGAGCACGTCGGTGATGATTTCTTCGCTGGAGGTTTTGATCGTGAAGGGGCGTTTGGAAAGGTCGATGGACTCAGCATTGTCGTAAATGTACTGGGTTCCGAAACGCTCGGCTTGAGCAATCATCTGCTCCATGAGCTCGGGACCCTGAATGCCGTTCGGGAAGCCGGGGAAATTTTCCACATCAGTAGTAATGGTCAACTGACCGCCGGTTTGCAGCCCTTGAATGACTAAAGGCTCAAGATTGGCTCGGGCCGCGTAAATTGCTGCGGTAAGCCCGGCAGCTCCTGACCCAAGAATTGTTACTTTCTTTCTGATAGACATCGGCTCGTTACCCCGGACTAGTCCGTCAACCCGGACTTAACTTAAGATTGTAGGGCTGGAGCGGGCTTATATTCAGGAGATTCACGATAACTTATCAATTGGCATCCAGGGCGAATCTCGGTTGAGAAGGGCGTTGAACATCAAGCAACCAGGCTTTTTGCTGGACAGCCCCGATATTGGTTGCAAAGGTGTTTTTCAAATTAATCCTCAACCGCTTCCACGCTCACGTTGGTCACGCTTGTGACGCTGGGCCTGAGTCCAAATGGCAAGTTTATGCGCAGAGAGTCGAAATCGGACAATAGTTTGAGCTTTTGCTCCTGCAATTTGATCATCGCTCTGGTGGCGCTGACATCCTGAGCGGCGATGGCGCCGACAAGCTGGTTCATGCGTTCGAGATCATTCAATTTCCCGAGCAACTGCTGGGCTTTCACAAGCTCCAAATTGGTCAGCCCGAAAAAGTCGGCGAGCAGATAGCGCCAGGCTTTGACGACCAGGCGCAGCTCATGCAGCTCGCAAGGCGTCTGCGCATGAGCTTCCAGCACTCTGGCTGTATCTTCTTGCTCGGACAGAAGCGGCTCCAGGTGGCTGTAGGCGGATTGAAACAGCTTGGAAGATCCCGCATGTTTGACGGCAATTTGCTGAGGTCGTTTGAGAAGAAACTTCAAAAGGTCCTTGGCCAGCCGTTTTACCTTCAGTTTTTCCAACTTTCGTGCCACTTTCGCGCCGGCCTTGGCGCGTTCTTTCTTAAATACTTTCTTGACTGAATCAGGCAGTGCATACTCTTCGGCCAGCTCGATGTTGACGTCCCAATCACGAGCTTGCCCGAGCAGTTTGTGCAGTTTTCGCAAGGGATTTCCGGTTTGCTTCCAGAATTTTTTCTCGTTCCAACCGTCACGCTCGAGCACGTACCAGATAGATTCCCAGCGTCTGAGCACGACCCGGGTTTCATGCACAAGTTTGGGCGCCGGCTCTTTGCCGAGCTTTGCTTTGGCCAGCTTCTTCAGCACTTTTTCTACATCTTCATAGATGCCCAGTGCTGTCTTTTGCTCGAGTTCCAGCCAGGGCTGTTCGCGCAGATGCGGGGGTGCCGTTTCCGGTGCCTCGCGGATGCCTTGCAGGCGGCTGAGCCGATTTTCCAGGGGAATCAAAACCATAGTTATTTCATCCAATCCTCGATAATCTGCCTGGAACGTTTGACCACCAGGTCTTTTCCGCCTCGCGCATAAACTGCCTGGGCCCGCTCGACGAAAGACGGCATCGTCACTTTTCGATACTCCGGCAAATGGTGCGGTTGTCTGAGAAATTGGCGCAACGGCATCGCTGCTTTGGACCAGACAAAATTCTCGGCTAACTGATTGGCTCCCCGGCGACATTCCTCCTGCCGCTCGGGGTTATTCAATAATTCTAGAATAGCTTGTGTCCAACCGTCGACATCGCCGTAGCCTAAAGCGCGCCCGGCGTGGTGCGCTTCGATTAATTCGGCGAGCTGATCGCCGCCTGTCGTAAGCACAGGCAGCCGGGCCCAGAAATAGTCCAGTAAGCGCGTGCGGAATGAAAAACGCGTCTCAGGCAAATCGAAATGTGCGGACACTCCTATATCTGCGTCCAAAAGGAAATTGACGCGGTCTTCATAAGGTGTCCATTCTTCATGGAAGAAAACAATGCGATTTAATACGCCCAATTCTTGAGCCAGGTCTTTGGCTTTTACAGCCATGTCCATGAGTGGAACTTGCGGATTGGGCGATTTCATGCCCATGAAAAACAAGCGCAGATTGGGCATGGACTCAGACGCCCGGGCGGCTGCGCGTATGACTGTGAGCGGATCGAACCAATCCCAGATGCCGCCGCCCCAGAGCAGAAGCTTGCTGTCTGAGCCGATCCCTTCGATATTTCCTTTAGGTCCTTTCGCATTTGGACCTCGCCTGACCGGCTCGCCTTCCTGCAAACCGAACGGAATAACATCAATGAGCTTGCGCATCGATGGATCGAATGAATACATGTCGGGATTGATTCTTCCCAGTGCGCAGTAACGTCCGAGCCAGTAATCGCGCTGGCGTTCCGATGCGCAAACTGAAAAATCGCATGCCACCATATGCTGTTCCAAAACTTTATGCATCAGGCGATAACTGGCATTGGCGGCGACGTCTGAATTTTGGTATTGAACGAGAATGGAGAAAAGATAAGGGTCGTAGAGATCGACGGTCAGATATTTGCCAAGCGCGGCCAGACCGGGATATGGTTTCAAAACATTGGCCTGGATGAAAATCGCATCGTGCTCAGCAGCCAGATTGTACAACTGGGTTTTGTTCAGTCCGCCTTTGAGTTGAAAGTTATCCGGAAGGTTTCGCCTTTCTTTCAGTTCGGCTATGACGTCCAGGGGAATTTTGTGCGGTGTGAAGACTGTGACAGAAACTTCATCGGACAAAGTCAAACCCAACTCGAAGGCGCGAATGGCTGGACCAGCCATCTGCCTGGCGATCGGCTCGAGTGTGACAAAAATTATGCTTTTGCAGGAATTCACAGATTTTTCGGCGCCCATCTGCAAATATCGCTCCCTCTGTGGCTTTATGCTAATGCTCAAGCCGGAATGACGCCGGGGTTGCGTAATTTTCATTGAACGCAATTTCCGAGAGCGTCATTATATCTCCTTCAGGATAAGCTCGGTGGCTTTCAAGAGAATATGTACAATATGTGATTTGGAATCTGCGGACAATCCGGAAGCTCATCAAAATGGCAAATCCACTAATAAGCGTTGTAATTCCCAACTGGAACGGCAAAAAGTTTCTGCCCGGTTGCTTGGATTCGCTTAAGTCGCAGACCTACGAGCCTATTGAAGTAGTGATTGTCGATAATGGCTCAAAAGACGGCTCAGTCGAGTTTTTGCAGGAAAGTTATCCTTACGTAAAACTCGTAACATTTCCGGTCAATACCGGCTTCAGCCCTGCAGTCAACGCCGGCATAAAAGCATCGACCGGCGAGATGGTCGCGCTTCTGAACAACGACACGGTGGTCGATCCCAATTGGATGGCTGAGCTGATCAAATCAATGAACGAGCATCCGGAAGCCGGCAGCGCCGGTTGCAAGATGCTCGCCTATGACGATCATGAGCTTCTCGACGGCGCCGGAGACGGCTACAGGCGAGGCGGCTTGCCCGGAAGAATCGGGCACAAAGAGCGCGACACCGGACGTTTCAATCGCAAACGCTATTTGCTCGGTGCCTGCGGCGGCGCGGCCCTTTACCGTCGTGAGCTGTTTGCCGATATCGGCTATTTCGATGAAGACTATTTTGCGTATTTGGAAGACGTCGACCTCGGGCTCAGAGCGCAGGCGGCAGGGTACAAGTGCATTTACGTGCCTACATCGATTGTCTATCACCTGGGTTGCGGTACTACAGGCAGTGGCTATAGCCCACTGGTCGTTCGTCTGTCTGCGCGCAATAACTGGAACACCATCGTAAAAAACATTCCGGCGCCCTTGCTCTGGAAATTCCTTCCGCACATTTGTTTCTGGCAGTTTTATTATTTGGCCGTCGTCACTGTGCGTGGAGGACAGCTGGTTCCGTGGATTAAGGGCACCTACGAGGCGATCAAACTATTGCCAAAGATGCTCGAAAAACGTCGCGAGATCAATCGCCTGAGAAGAACGTCACTAGAATACCTGGAACAGCTGATCATCGAGAGCGAGAAGGATCTGGGCGATTCCAAAACACGTCTCTACAAACAACATCTGGCCAGCTTGGCTCGATAGCTGTATTTTGCCCGCAGCTGCCGCGTTGCACGCGGCTGAAAATTAGTAGCTGCCGCGTTGCACGCGGCTGAAAGCTAGGTTTCTTCAGCCGATCTGGGCAGAACTGCGAGCGCTTGCTGACAGAGCTTTACTGCTTCGCTCAAGCGGACTACGGTCGATTCCATTTGTTGATGTGCTTTGGAAGACTTGCGCGAATCTATTAAATCAACCGATAGCCTTAGCGATGTCAGCGAGTCTTCCAGCAAAGACTCGGAGTTCAAAATCAGCTCAACCACTTGCTTTAAGCGGTAGGTCTCGTCTTTGGCGCGGCAGTCTCCGCAATATCCAAGAATGTCAAAACGGCTGGACCGGTGCTCAAAACCCTTGCGCTGGGCGACCGATTTTCCAAATCCTCTGATCAGATCGTCGATGAATTCAATGGTCAGTCCGCAGCCGAGGCAGATCAAATGATCGTGATCCGGGCCTTCTTCGGCCGGTTCGTAACGCATGCCCCGATCGCCGGAGACAGTATTGACGTTGCCATCTGCTTTCAAGCGATGCAGATTGCGATAAACAGTGGAAAGGCTGAGCTCATAGCCCATTTCGAGGGCTCGTTCGTAAACTTCAGCAGCCGTTACGTGCGTGCCTTTTGGGAATGACTTGACAATTGTGGAAATAGACTCTTGTGACTGACCATGCTTGCCGGTTTTCTTGCCGGACTTGGAAGCGTCGGAAGCGTTTTCTATATCTTCTGTCTGCACACCATCATCTATATGTTCGCTGCCCGGGTCACTGGACTTTTCATTCGGCGATTTATATTCGAGACTATCGCCAGGTTTGTTTGTCATTAGATTGAAAACGCTATTGAGAAAATTGTCAGTTCAGGTGTGGATGATATGGCCTTCGCATCCATGGTGTCAAATTGCTGAAGGAACGGGTATTTATGCGTCGTTACTTTGGTAAAAAATGCTCAGGCAAGATGAATAAGGTTTCCACCCCCACGCACCTCTCTTGGGAAGGTGCTGTAAGCCTTACTCTGCTTGTTAATCTTTCTCCTTGCAGCAGGGCGATTCTTTGTAAAATGAGTTACGCTTAATTGACAGGGTAAATCGCAAATAGTAACGTTTTAGCAGTCTCGGTAGTGAGAATGATTTGCAAAATTTGGCAAACTCCTTGCGGTCATTAGCATTGTCGTTGCTCTCACAAGAATTCTTCAGTCAATTCGGATCTGTCTAAAACGATTGATTGAGGAAAGACAAACAAAATCGGAAAGTCGGTGCCGCCGGAGTACGCTCTCAAACTCCCAGCCAGTGCCGACTTTTTGCTTGTCTTTGCGGGCGTGGACTTTGATCAGGCTTTGCCCGTCTTCAGCTTCGATTGGACTTTTCCCATCCTCAATATTTTGCTAGCCTCGACACTTTGCTAGCCCTGGCAATTCGCCAATGTGCGATGCTATTGCAGGTTATTGATCGAATTTTTGAACGGGACTCGGGTCAAGAAGTGAAAGTCACTATCAATAAAGAAAGCGCAGTGCCGATACGCGACCAGTTAATCGAGCAGATTGCTTTGCAGATTGCATCCGGTGCTCTCAAGGGACAGGAGAAACTGCCCAGCATTCGCGCCCTGGCGCAGCGATTGGGCATTCACTACAGCACGATTACAGCAGCATACAATCATCTTGCTGGAGTTGGATTGCTCGAAATTCGTCAGGGTTCGGGCGTTCGTGTGGCCGGCAAAGTAAAAGCTGAAGTCAAACAATCAGACCTCAATAAAATGTGCCAGGATTTTTTGGCCACAGTCAGTGAAAACGGTTTTTCGCGCAGTCAATTGAAACCTTTGCTTTTGGACATGCTTGAGAAGAAGTCCGTGAAGCGCTTGATTGTGGTCGATCGCAATAAAGACTTTCACGCCGTTCAGCTGGCAGAGTTAACACCGGAATTTTCTCAAACAGTAGTAGCCATGACTACAGAGGAGATGAATCAGCACACGGATTGGATTCCTGACTCTCTTGTAATCACCAGTCTTTACCACGTCTTCGCTTTTGAGAATTTGATTTCCGATCGCACCCGATTAATCGTCTGCGACATCGAGCCGGCCCGTCAGGAATTAGACCACGTACAAGAATTGAAGGATGGCAGCTTGGTGCTTTTGGTGTCGTACAGCCAAACTCTTCTCAACATGGCGACAAAACTTCTGGCCGCGCAACGCGGTGAGCAAATTGCGGTCAGATCGGTTTTGACATCCGATCAAACTGAATTGGCATACATGATGAAGTACGCAACCATTGTAATTTGCGATCTGGCCAGCGAACCGGTAGTCGCTAAAGTAGCAGGCAAGACGCCCTTTATGGTCTTTCGGCTCTATTCGAAACACACAATAGAGCGCATTAAAGAACGTCTGAAAAACTGGGGATAGAACGATTGAATAACCACTTTTGGTGGCGGCGGAAAAATTGAAGAACGGATATAAGGCACAAAAACAATTTTTCATCGACTAGGAAAAACTTGGATTTTCCGAGCCTCTTTGAATTTTAAAATTCAGCAACGGTCGTTGTTATTATTCAGCGCGCGATCACGCCAAGACCCGGTCTGTCCGACAGTTTCATGTATCCATCTTTATAGACGGCGCCTAGGTATGGATCATCCGATAACAAAAGTGCACCATCAAGATCTAAATGATCGACAAGAGAGGCCAGGTGCACTGCAGCGGTTACGCCCAGTGAAGATTCAATCATGCAGCCGAACATAATCTGCATGGAATGGGCGCGCGCCGTGTGAATGACTTTCAGAGCCTCGATCAGTCCGCCGGTTTTGGCCAACTTGACGACGACACCATCTATGGCGCCAGCCAGTCTGGCTACATCGTTGGAGCGGCAAATGCTCTCGTCTGCGTAGATTGGGATTGGAGAACCTTCTTTGACCATTTTCCAATCATCATATAGAGCATTTTTCGGCAGCGGTTGTTCGATAAACTGCACGCCATTTTCGTTCAGGAATTTGGACATCTCGATTGCCCGTTTGGGCGTCCAGCCGCCGTTGGCATCCACACGCAGCGGCAGATCGGGAGCGGCTTTGCGCACACGTTTAATAATCTCGTGATCGAATGTCGTTCCTTGCTTTACCTTGAGAGTTTTATATCCTTGCGACACTGCTTCTCGGGTCTTTTTCTCGATCATTTCGGGGTCGGCAATGCCGATGGTAAAGTCGGTGATGGGCGCTTGCAGATTGGCAAGACCTAGCATTTTGTAGGTGGGTGCATTCAAAATCTTGCCGCAAAGATCGTGCAGTGCCATTTCGATAGCTGCTTTGGCAGCTGCGTTTCCAGCAATCGATTTGTCCATGCGCCGGGCAATTTCTGCAATGGAAAAAGGATCGTCTCCCAGAATTTCTTCTTTGGCAAATGTTCCAAGAACTGCCTGGACTGTCGCTTGGCTTTCATTGTGATATTCGGCCGGCGCCGCTTCACCCAGACCGGTCAATCCCTCATATTCGAGTTTGACGAGCACATTATGGGTCTTTTCCGAAGTTCCGTAAGAGATGCCAAAGGGATGAGTGGTAGTCATCTCCAAGGGTTCAAAAGTCAGACCGATTGCGCGAGTACGGGTTGTCTTCACTAGTTTTTCTCCTGGTTGGCGAGGATCGCGTCGAAAAGTTCTTTAACTCCGTCGCGCACAGGATCCTGGCAGGGCAGCCCGGTTTCCTCGCGCGCAGCGGCAATGGCACGGTCGGCGTCTTCTTTGTTCAGTCCCCATGTGTTCATGGCGATTCCTACCACTTTTGATGGTCTCAAAAGCGATGCCATGTGCTCGTTGGCTTTGATTGTGGTCGTCAAAGAAGGCAATAGAAGCGGCAAATCGCATATATTCGTCTTGGTTGCTTTGGTGACCAGAATCATTGTTTTTGGTGCGGACCCGTGGATGAGGGCCAAGCTGACACCTGAAAAGCCAGGATGTGAGAGCGATCCTTGACCCTCAACAAAAATGAAATCGTGATCTTTAGCCGCGTCCATCACCATCTGTTCGGTGGCTCCGGCCATGAAATCGCCGATCACACGGTCTATAGCGATGCCTTCCCCACAAATCATGATGCCGGTCTGCCCGGTGGCGATGAATTTGCTCTTTTGTCCGCGGCGGCGGGCTTCGGCGTCAAGTTCCAAAGACGCAGTCATTTTGCCAACCGAGCAGTCAGTGCCTACGGTCAAGACGACATGCCCTTTTAAATCCTGGGCCAGCCCGGCGCCCACAGGCAAAGGCATGGGCGGCTTTCGTACATCGAAAAGCCGCCTGTTGAGCCGTTTGGCCGTGGCAGAGATTTCTTCGTCGTTTTCTAAAAAGTCGTGTAAACCATTGACTACATCCATTCCGCATTCAAGCGCCTGGATTATGTCTTTGCGCCAGTGCTGAGGCATCTGTCCGCCCGTCCAGGCTGTGCCTAAAAGAAGTGCTGTCGGAGAGTGTTTCAGCGATTCGCTCACGGACGCGACGATGGGCGCGTCGCAATTCAAGCCGACCGCGTCCCGCACAGATAATCCGGACTTCTGACTGTC
>Ga0265313_10003665_pt1 | contig 12285 bp, 11 predicted proteins | sample 4123metaG_FD_203122 | JGI IMG/M metagenome (GOLD analysis project Ga0265313, IMG submission 203122) | Rhizosphere microbial communities from Carex aquatilis grown in University of Washington, Seatle, WA, United States - 4-1-23 metaG | ecosystem: Host-associated > Plants > Roots > Rhizosphere >...
CTGATCGTGCTGTATGACGACAACGGCATCTCGATCGACGGCGCGCTGTCGCTGTCCGACTCGACCGACCAGGTGAAGCGCTTCGAGGCGTCGGGCTGGAATGCCAGCCGCATCGACGGCCACGATCCGCAAGCAATCGCCGCGGCCGTCGAGCGCGCGCAGAAATCCGACAAGCCGACCATGATCGCCTGCAAGACCAAGATCGGCTTCGGCGCGCCGACCAAGCAGGGCAGCGAAAAAGCGCACGGCTCGCCGCTCGGCGCCGACGAGATCGCGGGTGCGCGCAAGAATCTGCATTGGGACTCGCCGCCGTTCGAAATTCCCGCCGACATCCTCAAGGCCTGGCGCGACTCCGGGCAGCGCTCGAAGGCCGCGCACACGGACTGGGACAAGCGCATGATGACGCTGCCGGCCGAGCAGCGCGCCGAATTCGAGCGCCGCATGCGTGGCGAATTGCCGAAGGCGTTGCGCGACACGGTGCAAGTCGTGAAGGGCAGGCTCGCCGCCGAGCCGAAAAACATCGCCACCCGCTCGTCATCCGAATACGCGCTGGAAAGCCTGACCGTCGCGGTGCCGGAAATGGTCGGCGGCTCGGCCGACCTTACCGGTTCCAACAACACACGCACCAAGGCCATGAAGGCGATGAGCGCGGCGGACTATTCCGGCCGCTTCATCCATTACGGCATCCGCGAGCACGGCATGGCCGCGGCGATGAACGGCATGGCGCTGCATGGCGGCATCATCCCCTATTCCGGCACCTTCCTGGTGTTCTCGGATTATTGCCGGCCGTCGATCCGGCTCGCCGCGCTGATGGGCGAGCGCGTCATCCATGTGATGACGCATGATTCGATCGGGCTCGGCGAGGATGGGCCGACGCATCAGCCGGTCGAGCATCTGGCGGCGCTGCGCGCCATTCCCAATCTGCTGGTGTTCCGGCCCTGCGACGCGGTCGAGACGCTGGAGTGCTGGCAGCTCGCGCTGGAGAGCAAGGACCGCCCCAGCGTGCTGGCGCTGACGCGGCAAAACCTGCCGCAGCTTCGCAACCGGGTCGACGCCGACAATATTTGTGCCGCCGGCGCCTACGAGATTGCCGGGCCGGGCGGGCACGCGGATGTCTCGATTTTCGCCACCGGCTCCGAGGTCGAGATCGCCGTCAATGGCGCCAAGCTGCTGGCCGAAAAAGGCGTCGCGTCGCGCGTCGTCTCGGTGCCGTGCTTCGAACTGTTCCTCGCGCAGCCGGACCATGTGCGCCGCGCCATCATCGGCGACGCCCCGGTCAAGATCGGCGTCGAGGCCGCGGTCCGGCAAGGCTGGGACGCCATCATCGGCAGCGACGGGCTGTTCGTCGGCATGACTTCGTTCGGCGCCAGCGCACCGTATAAGGATCTTTACAAGCATTTCGGCATTACCGCCGAGGCGGTGGCGCAAGCCGCGCTGAGTAAGCTTGGAAAGAGCTGAGTTAGAGACTATTTCTCCGTCATGCCCGCGCTTGTCGCGGGCATCCACGCCTTCCTACCTCTATAAGCAAGGCGTGGATGGCCGGAACAAGTCCGGCCATGACGGGTAACGAATGAGCCGGGAGCGACGTCAATGACACTGCGTGTTTCGATCAACGGATTCGGCCGCATCGGGCGCAACATCCTGCGCGCCATCGCCGAGTCCGGGCGTGACGACATCGAGGTGGTCGGGATCAACGATCTCGGCCCGGTCGAGACCAACGCCCATCTGCTGCGCTTCGACAGCGTGCACGGCCGCTTCCCGGGAACCGTCACCGTGAAGGGCGACTCGATCAGCATCGGCAATGGCGCGATCAAGGTGTCCGCCGAACGCGATCCCTCGAAACTGCCCTGGAAGGATCTCGGCGTCGATATCGCGCTTGAATGCACCGGCCTGTTCACGACCAAGGACAAGGCCTCGGCCCATCTCACCGCCGGCGCCAAGCGTGTTCTTGTCTCGGCGCCTGCCGACGGCGCCGACATGACGATCGTCTATGGCGTCAACCACGACAAGCTGACCAAGGACCACAAGGTGGTCTCGAACGGCTCCTGCACCACCAATTGCCTCGCCCCGGTCGCCAAGGTGCTCAACGACACGGTCGGCATCGAGACCGGCTTCATGACCACGATCCACGCCTATACCGGTGACCAGCCGACGCTCGACACCATGCACAAGGACCTCTATCGCGGCCGCGCCGCCGCGCTGTCGATGATCCCGACCTCGACCGGCGCCGCCAAGGCCATCGGCCTGGTTCTGCCCGAGCTCAAGGGCAAGCTCGACGGCGTCGCGATCCGGGTGCCGACGCCGAACGTCTCGGTGATCGATCTCAAGATCGTCGCCAAGAAGGCGACGACGGTCGAGGAGGTCAACGGCGCGATCAAGCGCGCGGCGCAGCAGGAGCTCAAGGGCATCCTCGCCTATACCGAGGCGCCGAACGTCTCGATCGACTTCAACCACGACCCGCATTCGTCCACTTTTCACATGGACCAGACCAAGGTGATGAACGGCACCTTGGTACGCGTATTGTCGTGGTACGACAATGAATGGGGCTTCTCCAACCGCATGGCCGACACCGCGGTGGCGATGGGGAAGCTGATTTAGTTTTTCTTGTCCCGGTTCTGCAGCGCCCGGGACACGAGAACCCGAATGGCAAACTTCCGTACGCTCGATGAGGCCGACGTCAAGGGCAAGCGCGTGCTGCTGCGCGTCGATCTCAACGTGCCGGTCGAGGGCGGCAAGGTCACCGACGCGACGCGGATCGAGCGCTCGGCAGCGACCATCACCGAGCTCTCCCACAAGGGCGCCAAGGTCATCCTGCTGTCGCATTTCGGCCGGCCCAAAGGCCGCGACCCGAAGGATTCGCTCGAATCGATCGCGCACGCGGTCGGCCGGCTGCTGCACAAGCCGGTGGCCTTCGCCAATGATTGCGTCGGCCCCGCCGCCGAACAGGCCGTCGCGGCAATGAAGCCCGGCGACATTCTCTGTCTCGAGAACACGCGCTTCCACAAGGAAGAAGAAAAGAACGATCTGGATTTCGTCGCCGCGCTGGCCAAGCTCGGCGACATCTACGTCAATGACGCATTCTCGGCGGCGCACCGCGCCCATGCCTCGACCGAGGGGCTCGCCCACAAGCTGCCGGCCTTCGCCGGCCGCGCCATGCAGGACGAACTCGAAGCGCTCGCACAGGCGCTGGACGATCCGAAGAAGCCGGTGCTCGCGCTGGTCGGCGGCACCAAGGTCTCGACCAAGCTCGCGCTGCTCGAAAACCTGGTCGGCAAGGTCGATGGCCTCGTCATTGGCGGCGGCATGGCCAATACGTTCCTGTTTGCGCTCGGCACTGAAATTGGAAAGTCGATTTGCGAGCGCGACATGGCCGACACGGTGCGCCGCATCCTCGACAAGGCGGAGGCGCGCAATTGCGCGATCATCCTGCCGGTTGACGGCATCGTCGCCTATTACTTCGAGGCGCACGCGCCCTCGCACGATTACGGCATCGACGCCATTCCGAGCGAAGGCATGATCCTCGATATCGGCCCGCTCTCGGTCGAGCGCGTCAAGGCCGCGATCGACGGCGCCGCCACCTTGGTCTGGAACGGTCCGCTCGGCGCTTTCGAAATGCCGCCGTTCGACAAGGCCACGGTCGCCGTATCGCGCTATGCGGCGGAACGAACCAAGGCCGGGAAGCTTGTTTCGGTCGCGGGCGGCGGCGATACCGTAGCCGCCCTCAACCACGCCCAGGTGGCCGGTGATTTCAGCTACGTTTCGACCGCCGGCGGCGCCTTCCTGGAATGGATGGAAGGCAAGCTCTTGCCCGGCGTCGAGGCGTTGAGGATAAAATGACGGCTGAAGCCGTCACGACGAGAGGGAGACGACGATGAACCTCGCTGAATTGAACAAAGTGGCCGTGGCGATGACCGCCCCCGGCAAAGGCATCCTGGCGGCCGATGAATCCTCCGGCACCATCAAGAAGCGCTTCGACGCCATCGGCGTCGAGTCGACCGAGGACAACAGACGCGACTACCGCGAAATGCTGTTCCGCTCGGTCGACGCGATGAAGAACAATATCTCCGGCGTCATCCTCTACGACGAGACGATCTGGCAGAACGCGAAAGACGGCACGCCGCTGGTCGACCTCATCAAGAAGGCCGGCGCGTTGCCCGGCATCAAGGTCGACGAAGGCACCAAGCCGCTGCCGTTCTGCCCCGGCGAGGTCGTCACCGCCGGTCTCGACAAGCTGCCCGACCGGCTGCCGAAATATTACGAGCAGGGCGCGCGCTTCGCGAAATGGCGCGCGGTGATCGATATCGGACCGAAGATGCCGAGCTATGCCTGTGTCAGCGCCAACGCACACGCGCTCGCCCGCTACGCCGCGCTGTGCCAGGTGGCGCAGATCGTGCCGATCGTCGAGCCGGAAGTGCTGATGGATGGCGCCCACGACATCGACACCTGCCTCGAGGTGACGGAATTCGTGCTGAAGGAGACGTTCCAGCAGCTCTATTACCAAAAGGTCGCGCTCGAAGGCATCGTGCTCAAGCCGAACATGGTGGTGCCGGGCAAGAAGAGCGGCAAGAAAGCCTCGGTCGAGGAGGTCGCGGAAAAGACCGTGCGCGTGCTCAAGGCCTGCGTGCCGGGCGCGGTGCCGGGCATCGCATTCCTCTCAGGCGGCCAGTCGGATGAGGACGCCACCGCGCATCTCGACGCCATGAACAAGATCGGCAATCTGCCCTGGCGCCTCACCTTCTCATACGGCCGCGCCTTGCAGCATGCGCCGCAATCGGTGTGGTCCGGCAAGTCGGAAAATGTCGCGGCGGCCCAGCGGGCCTTTTCACACCGCGCCCGGATGAACGGCCTCGCCTCGCTCGGTCAGTGGAAATCCGATCTCGAGAAGAAGGCGGCCTGAGTCCAGCAGGCAAGCGAAGGCCGCGCCTGAGGCGCGGCCTTTATTGTCGTCGAAGGCGCGTGCTGCTCAGCAGCGTGTCGTCGTCCGGACCTTGGTACGGTCGGTATTCTCGTTGGTCTTTGAGACCGTCTTGGTCGAGCAATCGCTTACGCCAGTGGTGATGCGCTCATGCACAACCGGGCGACGCTCGCGGATCACAACGTCGGAACGCGGGGCGCCGATTTTTTCCTTAACCACGACGTGAGGAGCAACTTTCTCCTTAACGACGAGTTCGTCGGCCTGCGCGGCGATCACGCCGAAGGCCGTCACAGCCAAAGTCATAGCAATAAGATTGAGTTTCATGATTGCCTCCGTGCTATTGAAACCGGAACCCTAACTCCGCTAGCAGCCGAATAGTTCCAACCTATTTTCCCACCCAAGGACATCCCAGTGATCGACCTTTACACCTGGACGACCCCGAACGGCCGCAAGATTTCCATCGCGCTCGAGGAGCTCGGCCTGCCCTACACGGTGCATCCGATCGACATTTCCAAGGACGAGCAATTCGCTCCGGCCTTTCTCAAGATCGCGCCAAACAACCGGATTCCGGCAATCGTCGACCACGATACCAACATGTCATTGATGGAATCGGGCGCGATCCTGATCTATCTGGCCGACAAGACCGGCAAGCTGATGCCGAAGTCGGGCGAAGGCCGCTACAAGGTGATCGAGTGGCTGATGTGGCAGATGGGCGGACCCGGCCCGATGCTCGGCCAGGTGCATCACTTCGTGAAATACAACAAGGGCAAGGCGCCCTACGCCGAGGAGCGCTATCTCAAGGAGGCGCAGCGGCTCTACAAAGTGCTCAACACCCGGCTCGACGGCCGGCCATTCGTCGCCGATGAATACTCGATTGCCGATATTGCAATCTGGCCATGGATCTCGCGCTTCGAGTGGCAGACCATCAACCTCAACGACTATCCCAACGTGAAGCGCTGGTATGAGACGATCGCGGCGCGGCCGGCGGTGCAGAAGGGCTACAAGGTGCCGAAGGACATGGGTCCAATTCCGATGCCCTGACAGGCATTGGCCGGTGCCGATGCCGAAGCGGCATTATTCGATCGCGACGATCTCGGCGTCCGAATTGCCGGCCTGCACAATATCGCCGACCTTGCGGCCGGCGAGCGACCGCGCGACCGGCGATACATAGGACAACGTGCCGGCGGACGGATCGGCTTCGTCCTCGCCGACGATGCGCCAGCTTTGACGCCGGCCATCGTCGCGCTCGATCGTGACTGTCGATCCGAAATGCACCGACGCGGTGTCGGGCGGCGGCGCCATCAGTTGCGCGCTGGCGCGCCGCTGCTGCCAGTAATGCAGCTCACGGCCGGACGCGGCCAGTGCGTCGCGATCTGCCGCCGCCTGAGCCGCCGCATACTCCGCCTGCGCGCGCGCCAACGCATTCTCGATCAGTTCGAGACCGCGCGCCGTAACGTAATTCGGATGCGGCGACACCGGGCGCTCCGGCAAAGCTTCGACCGCGTCGCTTTCCTTGACGAATGCTCGGCTCATGCTTTCCAAATGGTCATTCGCATCCGCGAGTTCCATGGCAACCCGGCAACGAATTATTTGTACCAATCCGGAACGGTCACAAAACGGACGCGATCTGCCATCACGGATGAGTGATCAACGGGGGGAATTCCTTTTCAACGCCGAACAATCGCAGCTGCCTTTTCGTGGCGGTGCTGACGAAGGAACTTTGCTTGATGCGACTACTCTTTGTGCCCACCAGCCTGCTGTTGATCGTGTGGTCGGTCCCGGCCGGAACTCTACCGAGTCAAAGCCTGCCGGACGATCCGGCCGCCATGTCGGTGGTCAATAAATCGGTCGGCGGTGTCCCCGAGACCGTCCTGAAAATTTCACGCAGCACGAGCGGTGTGGCGCCGGCCGAGACCACCGCCGAACTCGATCGCGCCGACATCGAAGCCGCCCCCGCGCCGGTCGCCGACATGCAATTGCTTGGCGATGCCTTCAGCGCGCTCGATGCCGTGGCGCGCGAGCCCGGTCTTGACGCGCCGGAAGCCATTCCTTTGCCGCCGCACCGCGCCATCCCGCACGCGCAGGTCTGTGAGGAGCTCGCCTCCGCGGCCGAGAATAATGACCTGCCGGCGCCGTTCCTAATCCGCTTGATCTGGCAGGAGAGCGGCTTCAACCAGAACGCCGTCAGCCGTGTCGGCGCCCAGGGCGTCGCGCAATTCATGCCCGAGACGGCGGCGCAACGCGGCCTGCTCGATCCGTTCAATCCGCTGCAGGCCGTGCACGCCTCGGCCCACTTGTTGCGCGACCTGTTCCTCCAGTTCGGCAATCTCGGCCTCGCGGCGGCGGCCTATAATGCCGGCCCGCGCCGGGTGCAGAACTGGCTCGACCGGCGCAGCACATTGCCGCAGGAGACGCGCGACTACGTGCAGCGCATCACCGGGCGGGCACCCGAGCAATGGAAGGGCAAATTGACCGCAGCGCCAATCCGCGTCCCGGCTGCGGCGCCGTGCCAGCACGAGGCGGGCCTGCTCGCAGCCAATGGGCCGCGCGTGATCCCGATGCCGCCGATTGCGCCGGACCTCACCGGTGCGCGGCCGGACGGGTCGGTCACGACCGCCGCGCTGGCGAAACGGCCTCACAAGGGTACGCACGCGCCGCAAACAGTATCGGCTGAAAAGGCGATCGCCGCCAAAGCCGACACGAAAACGACGGTTGCGGCGAAGGTCGCCACTCCGAAAGCCGCCCCGGTGAAAATCGCCGCGGCGGTGGGAGGCGCCGCTCAGGCCAAGCTGCAGGACAAGGCGCCAGACAAGAAAGTCCGAGTTGCCGAAGCCGGCCACAGCACTAACACGCACGCCAAATAGCGGCTGGCCCTCTTTCCGTCAGATTGCGGTAACATGCCAGGGTCATGGCATCGCGCCCGAAACAAGCAGAGCCCCGCCCGGCTCCGCGCCTCTATCTGGTCACCCCGCCCGTCACCGACGCGGCGGCCCTCGCCGGCGATCTGAGCGCGGCGCTCGACGCGGCCGACGTCGCGGCCGTGTTGCTGCGGCTCGCCGATGCGGATGAGCGCAGCCTGATCAATCAGATCAAGATTCTGGCCGACATCATCCAGCCGAAAGGCGTCGCGCTGCTCATCGACGGCCATGCCGAGCTGGTCGCGCGCGGCGGCGCCGACGGCGCGCATCTGACCGGCATCGACAATTTCAGCGCCGCGCTCGAACTCCTCAAGCCCGACCGCATCGCCGGCGTCGGCGGACTCGCCACGCGCCATGACGCCATGGTCGCAGCGGAATCCGCCGCCGACTATGTGATGTTCGGCGACGGCGAGCATCAATTTGCGGCGACCGAAGAGCGTGTCGACTGGTGGGCGCCGCTGTTTGAATTGCCCTGCGTCGCTTTCGCGCATGAGGCCGGCGAGATCGCACCGCTGATCGCGGCCGGCGCCGATTTCATCGCGCTCGATTTCGTCTGGCGCGATCGTCGCGGCGTTGCAGCCGCGCTGGCGGAGATATCGAGCCAATTGCGCCTGCCGGAGGTCGTGCCATGAGGTTCATATCCGGCGCGGCTCTGCTGCTCGCGCTCATGGCCACGCCAGCGGCGGCGCAAACGGCGAAGCCGTCGCCTGCGAGCGGGATCGACACCGTGTTCGGCGCCTATCAGCGCGGCTACTTCATGACCGCGTTCAACGGCGCAACCGAGCTCGCCGCCAAGAACGACCCGCAAGCGATGACCATGCTGGGTGAGCTCTACGCCAACGGTCTCGGCGTCGGCCGCGACGATAGCAAGGCCGCGCAATGGTATCAGCGCGCCGCCGACCTCGGCGACCCGCAGGGGATGTTCGCCCTGGCGATTTTCCGTTTTTCCGGCCGCGGCGGTCCGCAAGATCATGCCGCCGGCGTCAAGCTGTTCGAATCCGCCGCCGGGCTCGGCAATCTGTTCGCCGCCTATAATCTCGGCCTGCTTTATCTGCAGGGCCAGGATGTGCCGCAGGATTTCAAACGCGCCGCGGATCTGTTCCAGTTGGCGGCGCGCGGCGGCGTTCCGGAGGCGCAATACGCGCTCGCCACGCTTTACAAGGACGGCCGCGGCGTTGCGCAGAGCGACACCGACGCCATGCGGCTGATGCGGCAGTCCGCGCTCGGCGGCAATCTCGATGCCATGGTCGAGTTTTCCATCGCCCAGTTCAACGGCAGTGGCACCGCAAAAGACGAGACCGCCGCCATCGCCCTGATGCGCAAGGCGGCGCAGCGCGGCAGCCCGATCGCGCAGAACCGCCTCGCCCGCATCCTCTCAGCCGGTCGCGGCGTGCCGGCCAATCCGGTCGAAGCGATGAAATGGCACATCATCGCCAAATCCGACGGGCGCGGTGACCCCGATCTCGACCAGTACATGGCGAGCCAGAAGCAGGACGACCGCACCGCCGCCGAGAAGGCCGCAACGCGCTGGCTGGTGAGCGCACCGCCGCGCCCTTGACGCGGCTTGCCGCGGCGGGCAGACCTCGCCGCCATGCTCCATTCCGCGCTGCTCAACGTGATGATGGCCGCCGCACGCAAGGCCGCGCGCGCTCTCAAGCGCGACTTCGGCGAGGTCGAGAAGCTGCAGGTCTCGCTCAAGGGCCCCGGCAATTACGTCACCGCCGCCGACAAGCGCGCCGAAGAGACGCTCTATGCCGAGCTCTCCAAGGCGCGGCCGGGCTATGGCTTCCTCGGCGAGGAAGGCGGCCGCCGCGAGGGCGCCGACAAGAGCCACACCTGGATCGTCGACCCGCTCGACGGCACCACGAACTTCCTGCACGGCATTCCGCAGTTTGCGATCTCAATCGCGCTCGAGCGTGAGGGCACGCTAGTGGCCGGCCTGGTCTACAATCCGATATCGGACGAGACCTTCGTGGCCGAGCGTGGCAAGGGCGCCTTCCTTAATGACAGCCGCATCCGCGTCGCGGCGCGCCGTGAACTTTCGACCGCCCTGATCGCCTGCGGCATGCATCATATCGGGCGCGGCGACATCCCGCTCAATCGCAAGGAGATCGCGGCGCTCCAGGGGCAGGTCGCCGCGCTGCGCGCCCACGGTTCTTCGGCGCTCGACCTCGCTTGGGTCGCCGCCGGCCGGCTCGACGCCTATTGGGAGCGCGCCATCCAGGCCTGGGACGTGGCGGCGGGAATCGTCCTGGTGCGCGAGGCCGGCGGTTTCGTCACCGATCTGAACGGTGGCGACGCCATGCTCGCCAAAGGCGAAATCGTCGCCGGCAACGAGACCATGCAGCGTGCGGTCATGAAGCTGGTCGGCGAAGCCGGCAAGTCCTGACGGTCCTGATTCGCCGCCGCCTGCGGCCGGCAACCGCAATTTGAACTCAATCTCCCGCTTTATCCGCGCCTAAGCGCCCGATTTTTCCTTGTCACCGGTCTGTGGCATATTGCGGCGAAGCGTAGCGCCAGCCACGAAAACCATATGGCATCCGACGTCGATCCCCTGAAACTGTCCTCGCCCCGCATCTTCCTGGTGCGGATGCTGGTGTTCGTCGTGCTGTGCGGGCTGGTCGCTTTCCTGCTGCACAAGCAGATCCAGAACGCCTTCATGGCCAATCCGGGGCTGAACGCGCTGATCATCGGCGTACTGGCGATCGGCATCATCCTGTCGCTGCGGCAGGTGGTCCGGCTCTATCCGGAAATCGCCTGGGTCAATAATTTCCGCCTCGCCGATCCGGGCCTCGCGGTGGAGCGGCCACCCGTCTTGCTGGCGCCAATGGCGACCATCCTCGGCAGCCGCGTCGGGCGGATGGCGATGTCGGCGCAATTGATGCGCGGCATCCTCGATTCGATCGCGACCCGGCTTGATGAGGCACGTGACATTTCACGCTACATGACCGGCCTGTTGGTGTTCCTCGGCCTGCTCGGCACGTTCTGGGGCCTGATCGAAACCGTGGGTTCGGTCGGCAACGTCATTCAGGGACTGAAGGCTGGCGGCGACGCCGGCACCATGTTCGATTCGCTGCGCGAAGGTCTCGCCGCGCCGCTCTCCGGCATGGGCATTTCGTTCTCCTCCTCGCTGTTCGGCCTTGCCGGTTCGCTGGTGCTGGGCTTCCTCGATCTGCAATCGAGCCAGGCGCAGAACCGCTTCTATACCGAACTGGAAGACTGGCTTTCGACCACCGTCTATGACCACGCCGCCGAGCCGGGCGCGATCGGCGTCACCGCCGGAATGTCCGGGGAGATGCGCGGCGCGATCGAGCGGCTCAAGGACGCCATCAACGAGAGCGGCGGCAGCAAGGCTGCGACCAGCGCCATGGCCAATCTCGCCGAAGCGATCCAGGGCCTGGTCCATCACATGCGGACCGAGCAGCAACTGATTCGCGATTGGGTCGATTCCCAGGCCGATCAACAGCGCGAGATCCAGCGCCTGCTTGAATTGCTGGTGCGCGACAAGGTCCCGCACCGCTGAGCGGCAAGGAGTAAAGCATGGCGCTTGCCAGAGCCCGCCGCGGCGACAGCGGCATGAATTACTGGCCGGGCTTCGTCGACGCGCTGTCGACGCTGATCCTCGGCATCATCTTCCTGCTCACCGTGTTCGTCGTGGTGCAGTTCTATCTGCAGCAGGAAGTCGCCGGCAAGGACACCGCGCTGCAGCGGCTCAATGCGCAGATCGCGCAGCTCACCGAACTGCTGTCGCTGGAAAAATCCGGCAGCTCGAACATCCAGCAGCAACTCGCGCAATTGCAGGCGAGCCTTGCCGCCGCCGAAAGCGACCGCGACAAGCTCAAGGGCCAGTTGGCCGGCGCCGGCGCCAATACCTCGCAGGCCCAGTCGCAGATCGGCGACCTGACAACCAAGCTCGAAGGCGAAAAGCGCATCAGCGCCAACGCGCTGGCGCAGGTCGAAGTGCTGAACCAGCAGATCGCGGCGTTGCGCCGCCAGCTCGCCGCAATCGAATCCGCGCTCGACGTGTCGGAAAAGAAGGACAAGGAGGCGCAGAGCCGCATCGCCGATCTCGGCCAGCGTCTCAATGTCGCACTGGCGCAGCGGGTGCAGGAATTGACGAAGTATCGTTCCGACTTCTTCGGCCGCCTCCGCGAGATTCTCGGCAACCGGCCCGACATCCGCATCGTCGGCGACCGCTTCGTGCTGCAATCCGAACTGCTGTTCGATGTCGGCAAAGCCGATCTCAGGCCGGAAGCGCGCGACGAGATCGACAAGATCGCCGCGGCGCTGCTCGACCTTGGGCAAAAGATTCCAAGCGACATTGCCTGGGTGCTGCGCGTCGACGGCCACACCGACATCCGCCCGATCAGCGGCACCGCCGGCCAGTTCAAGTCGAACTGGGACCTGTCGGCGGCGCGCGCCATCGCCGTGGTGCAATATCTGATCACCAAG
>Ga0265313_10003666_pt1 | contig 12285 bp, 12 predicted proteins | sample 4123metaG_FD_203122 | JGI IMG/M metagenome (GOLD analysis project Ga0265313, IMG submission 203122) | Rhizosphere microbial communities from Carex aquatilis grown in University of Washington, Seatle, WA, United States - 4-1-23 metaG | ecosystem: Host-associated > Plants > Roots > Rhizosphere >...
GCCGGCCTATTCCGCCACCTCGACCCGCACCAATTGCCCAGCCTCGACGGCGGCAAGCCCGGACAGGTCATCGGCGGTACGCCCCCAGATATTGGATGGAGCCGCCAGCCGGATCTCGTCGGCCTCGGAGCACGGAGTCGGACCGAAACCGATGATGATGGATTCACCTTCGGCACGGAACGCCAGCTCCCCCAACTCAACCACGTCGCGGCAATCCGCCTCGCGCTCGGCATGAATGGGGGCCTGGAAATAGACCTCGCCCGGCCAAATGGTCGCGCGCGCCTCGAACGGGGCAGCGGCGATAATAGCGGCCGCCGTCGCATTATCGTACAGCTCCACATGGACGACGACTCGCCCGGTGGTGATCTTCAACGTCTGCATTCCTGCCGGTCCTCGGTCAACTTTGCTCCGCGTCTAGTCTGCCCTTTCCTGCGGCGAATGACCAGACGCGGATGCATTGTCTCCCTGCCTAGGCCGTTGCGGCTATTTCGGCTTGCGGGAATGCAACACCTCGCGGGTGTGCTTGGCGATCATCATTTCCTCGTCGGTGGGAATCACCCAGACCGAAACTGCGCTTTCCAACGTGCTGATCAGCATGGCTTCACGCTCATTGGCCTCATCGTCGATTTCCACCCCCAGCCATTCGGCATGCTGGCAGACCCGCTGGCGGACCTGGGGCGAGTGCTCGCCGATGCCGGCGGTAAACACCAGCGCGTCGATACCACCCATGGCGGCCGCGAGCGAGCCCAGCTCACGCGAGATACGGTAGACGAACAGTTCCACCGCCTCGGCGGCATGGGGCTCTGAGCTTTCCAGCAGCACCCGCATGTCATTGCTGACGCCAGAGACTCCGAGCAGGCCGGATTGCTTGTAGAGAAGATCCTCGATTTCCTTGGGGGTCATGCCCTTCTGCTGCAGCAGATAGAGCACCACGCCTGCATCGAGCGTGCCAGTCCGTGTTCCCATGGGCAGGCCGTCCAGGGCGGTGAAGCCCATGGTGCTGGCCATGCTTTTACCCCCGTCGATGGCGCACATGGACGCCCCGGATCCCAGATGGCAGACCACCACCTTGCCCCGCGCCGTGGCCGGCGACAACTGGCGCAACTGGCGGGCGATATATTCGTAGGACAGGCCGTGGAAGCCGTAACGCTTGACCCCCTCGCCGGTCAGCTTGCGCGGCAGGGCGAAGCTCTGCGCCGTCCAGGGATTGGAGCGGTGATAGGCGGTGTCGAAGCAGGCCACCTGGGCCAGATTGGGATGAATCTTGGTCAAGGCCCGGATCGGAGCCAGATTGTGCGGCTGGTGCAACGGCGCCAGCGGCACCAGGGTCTCCAGTTCCTCCATCAACTCATCGGTGATCAGCATGGGCTGCGAGTATTGCGAACCGCCATGGACCACGCGGTGACCGGCGGCCCTCAGTTCGGCATCGCCAAGCTGCGCCTCGATCCACTCGATCATGTACTTGAACAGAGCCTCGTGGCTCATATTGGGCTGGTCGGGCCAGCGCTGCTCGTTGAGCACACCGCCATGGGGGGACTTGGCGATGAAATGGGGCGCCACGTTGATCCCCTCCACCTGGCCCTTGCACGACAGAACCGGCTTTTCATCGCCATTGGAAACGTAAAGCGAGAACTTGATGCTGGAAGAACCGGCGTTGATCACCAGGATGCCGTCACGCGTGGTCATATTGCTTCCCCCTGAGATTCATCTCGGGCGGGGCCAAGACGCCCCGCCGCCACCCACTTCACGGATTGTCAGCCCGCCTTCACTTCGCCCTTGGACCGCCGGGCATGAGCGAACAGAACCGCCACAGCGCAGGAGGCCAGACGGGCCTTGGCGCTGTCGGCACGGCTGGTCAGCACGATCGGCACCCGGGCTCCGAGTACGATGCCGGCGGCGTCGGCATCAGCCAGATAAGACAACTGCTTGGCCAGCATGTTGCCGGCCTCGAGATCGGGAACCAGCAGGATGTCGGCGCGGCCCGCCACCGGCGAATTGATCTTCTTGATCTTGGCCGCTTCCTCGCTGATGGCGTTGTCGAAGGCCAGCGGACCGTCCAGCTGGGCGCCTGTGATCTGGCCGCGATCAGCCATCTTGCACAGCGCCGCCGCCTCGATAGTGGAGTTGATCTTGGGATAGACGGTTTCGACCGCCGACAGGATCGCCACCTTGGGAAGCTCGACCCCCAGAACATGGGCCAACTCGATGGCGTTCTGCAGGATGTCGGCCTTGTCTTCCAGGGTCGGATAGATGTTGATGGCCGCGTCGGTGATCAGCAGCGTGCGCGGATAGGTGGGCACGTCCATGACGAAGACATGGCTGATGCGCCGCGCCGTCCGCAGGCCCTTATCGCGCGAGGCGACCTCGTGCATCATCTCATCGGTGTGCAGCGAGCCCTTCATCAGCGCTTCGGCCTCGCCCGAACGGCACATGGCGACAGACTTTTCCGCCGATTCGTGGCTGTGCTGGGTATCGATGATACGCAGACCGGTGAGGTCCAGGTTGAATTCCTTGGCCACCGAGCGGATCTTGGCCTCCGGCCCGATCAGGATCGGGTCGATCAGCCCCTGGCGCGCAGCCTCAACCGGGCCTTCCAGCGAGACCTGATCGCAGGGATGACATACTGCCACCGAAATAGGGGCGAGGTTGGTGCAGCGGGCGATGATATCCTCGAACACATGGTGGCGGCGGCGCAAGGCCACTTCCTGCAGTTCCATGCGAGGCTGAACCACCTTCTCCAGCGGCGCGGCGACGCGGGCGCGCCCAGTGAAGACGCTCTCATTCTTCTGATTGGTCGCCTTGCAGTCCAGCACCACCAGATCCGGCGCGACCTTCTCGATCACGGTGATGGTGATGGTGACGGTGTCGCCGACCTCGACCGTGCGCTGGAACTCCAGGTCCTGGCCGCGATATACTGTACCCGGCCCCGGCAGTTCGTTTCCCAGCAGGGCGGACAGCAGAGAACCGGTCCACATGCTGTGGGCGACAACCTTGCGGTGATGGGCGAACTTCTCGGCGCTTTCCACGCTGTAATGGGTCGGGTTAAGATCACCGGTCGCGACGCCGAAGAGTTCGACATCCTTCATGCTGCAGGTCCGGTCAAGGGTCGCGCTATCACCGACCTTGATTTCAGCAAACGTCCGGTTATGCATCATTTCGACCATTCTCAGCTCCTCGAACCCTTGTGACGCGGGCATGTTGCGTCGCGAAATATAGCCACCAACCCATTGGTTATACAATGACCGCTTCGTGACGGTAGGTGAATGCAGGACCCGCCACGCCGAATTCGTTGCGACGCAGCATGAGCCAGACTATCCTTTCGTTGCCCCGCTTTGGTGGGCCAGATCGGGATCAAGCATGAGCACACGCAACCTGAAGTCCCTGTTCCGCCCGCAATCCATCGCGGTCGTCGGTGCCTCCACCAAGCCCAAGAGCATCGGCCAAGTGGTGATGCGCAATCTGCTCAAAGGCGATTTCGCCGGCCCGGTGATGCCGGTCACCTCCGAGCATCCGTCGGTGGCGGGAGTGCTGGCCTATCCCGACGTGGCCTGTCTGCCCCAGGTTCCGGACCTGGCCCTGATCTGTACGCCACCGGCCACCGTGCCGGGCATCATTCGCACCCTGGGCGAGCGCGGCACCAAGGCAGCCTGCATCATGACCAGCGGGTTGCACCACGTGACCGACGACAACGCCAGCACCATGCTGGAGCTGGCCATGGCCGAGGCCCGCCGCCACGATATGCGCGTCCTCGGGCCCAATTCCATGGGCATCCTGGTGCCCGGTATCGGCCTCAATGCCAGCTATGCCCATGAGAGCGCCTTCAACGGCAAGCTGGCTTTCGTCTCGCAATCGGGCGCGCTGTGCACCGCCGTGCTTGATTGGGCGCGGACCAAGGAGATCGGCTTCTCCCACTTCATCCACCTCGGCGACACCGAGGGCGTCGATTTCGGCGAGGCGCTGGATTATCTCGGCAGCGATCCTTCCACCCGGGCGATCCTGCTCTATATCGAGACCATTCATGAGCGGCGTAACTTCATGTCCGCCGCCCGCGCCGCCGCCCGCAACAAGCCGATCCTGGCCATCAAGGCCGGCCGCTCCAAGGAAGGGGCAAGAGCCGCCGCCTCCCATACCGGCGCCCTGGCCGGCTCCGACGCGGTGTTCGACGCCGCCCTTCGCCGCGCCGGCATGCTCCGTGTGCGCGACATCGAGGAAATCTTCGGCGCGGTCGAGACCCTGGCCCGTTCCAAGCCCATGCGCGGCAAGCGTCTGGCCATCCTGACCAATGGCGGCGGCATCGGCGTCATCGCCGCCGACGATCTGGCCGAAATGGGCGGTGAGCTGGCCCAGTTACCCGATGAGGTCATCCAGAAGCTCAATGCCTTCCTGCCCCCCAACTGGTCGCAGGGCAACCCGGTAGATATTTCGGGCGAGGCCGACGGCGAACGCTACGTCAAAGCTCTGAACATCCTCAGCGAATGCCGAGCGGTGGATGCGGTACTGGTCATGCATGCCCCCACCGCCATTTCCGATCCCAATGACGTGGCCGCGGCCATCGTCAAGACCACCAAGGACCGGCCGCGCGCCAATGTCATGACCTGCTGGGTCGGTAACGAGGCGGTCCATCGCGCCCGCCACCTGTTCGGTGGTGCCGGCATGCCCGCCTACGAAACGCCCCGGGCCGCCATCCAGGCCTTCATGCACCTGATCGAATACCGCAAGAATCAGGAATTGCTCATGGAGGTGCCGACCTCGGCACCCACCGACTTCACCCCAGACACTGCGCGGGTTCGCTACCTGATCGCCGATGCCCTGGCCAAGGGGGGCGGTACATTGAACGAGCCAGAGGCCAAAGCGGTGCTGGAGGCCTATGGCATTCCCACCGTCGAGACCCATGTAGCCCAGACCCCCATGGTGGCCGGAAAGATCGCCATGGCCATGAAGGGGCCGGTAGCGCTCAAGATCCTGTCGCCCGATATCCTGCACAAATCCGATGTCGGTGGCGTGGTCCTCAACCTCCACGGTGCCGTCGAGGTGGAAAAGGCCGCCCACGCCATGATGGAGCGGGTCCAAAGTGTCTTTCCCGAGGCGAAGATCGATGGCTTCACCGTCCAGACCATGGCGCGCCGCCCCGGCGCCCAGGAACTGATAGCCGGCGTCGCGACTGATCCGGTGTTCGGACCGGTGATCATGTTCGGCCAGGGTGGAATCGCAGTGGAGATCATCGCCGACCGTGCCATGGCGCTGCCGCCGCTCAACATGAATCTGGCGGCAGAGGTCATCTCGCGCACCCGGGTTTCGCGGTTGCTGGAAGGCTATCGCGGCCGCCCCCCCGCCAACCGCGAGGCCATACAGCTGGCGCTGGTGCAACTGTCGCAGCTGGTGGTGGACTTCCCCGAGATCGTCGAGTTGGACATCAACCCGCTCTTCGCAGATTCCCAGGGGGTCCTGGCCCTGGACGCCCGCATGGTGGTGAAGCCCGCCCGCCCCGGCACCGAACATCTGGCCATCCGCCCCTATCCCAAAGAGCTGGAGGAATGGTTTACCCTGACCGACGGGCGCAAGGCGCTGCTACGCCCCATCCGGCCGGAGGACGAACCCAACCACCATGTCTTCGTCTCCAAGCTGACGCCGGAGGATATCCGCTTTCGCTTCTTCGGACTGGTACACGAGTTGCCCCACACGGAGATGGCGCGTCTCACCCAGATCGATTACGACCGTGAAATGGCCTTCGTCGCCGAAATCGAGGGCGCGGACGGGACGCCCGAGACCCTGGGAGTCGTGCGGACCGTCACCGATCCCGACAATGACAAGGCAGAGTTCGCCATCGTGGTGCGGTCCGATCTCAAGGGCTCGGGCCTGGGCAAGCGGCTGCTGGTCAAGATGATCGACTATTGCCGCTCGCGCGGGACCCACGCCATCGCCGGTCAGGTGCTGAGGGACAATCCGCGCATGCTGTCCTTCGTCCAGCATCTGGGTTTCGTGCCGATCCGCACCGTCGATGGAGATATCGTCGAGGTTGAGCTCGACCTCAAACGCGAACCGGTCAAGGCCTCCGAGCCGACAGAAGCCCCGGTCGGAGCGTGATCCAGACTATGGTAGCTGTTGCCCACCGCCCCGACTTGGCCCAAGATACGGCCGTCGGGGAAGGAGGGCGCTTGGGCGCCCGGGGTGAGTGGGGACCAGTCTGACATGTCACTGCCAACAATCATCGCATTCACCCTCAGCTTGCTGCTGTTCCTGGGCGCGATCGTCGAATCGACGACCAATTTCAAGATATTCCTCCATCTCACCGGCTTCCTGATGGTGGTGGGCGGAACCCTGGCGGCGACCCATGTCGGCTTTGAAGCCCGCTACGTCAAGCAGGCGCTGGGTAATATCAAGGCCATCTTCTTCTCGCCAAAGATGGCGCGCGGCATGCTGACCAATGAGGTCGCCCGCGTGATCCGCTGGGGCTACATGGTGCAGAAGAGCGGTATCCCTGCCCTGGAATCCGATTCCAAGAGCCTGAAGAACCAGGACGCCTTCCTCGCCTTCGGGGTCAATCTGGTGATTTCTGGCTATAGCGGCCCCGAAGTCCGCCAGATGCTGGAGAACCAGATCGAGACCACCTTCCAGCGCCATACCGTGCCGGTGGAAATCCTCAAATACATGGCCAGCAATGCCCCGGCCTTCGGCATGATGGCCACCCTGGTGGGTCTGGTGATCATGCTCGACAACATGGGCAGTGATCCCTCCAAGCTCGGCCCCGGCATGGCGGTCGGCCTGCTCGGCACGCTCTACGGCGTGCTGTTCGCCCGCCTGATTCTGATGCCGGCGGCGGAAAAGGCCCATCAACGCGAATCCATCATCCGCTTCCGCAACATGCTGGTGGCCGAAGGCCTCGCCCTGCTGGCCGAGCGGCGCAATCCCCGCTTCATCCAGGACGCCATGAACAGCTTCCTCGACCCGGCCATTCACTTCGATATCGACAAGGCACCGAAGAAATAGGACCGCCGAAGCAATGACCCCGGTCATTGCTTCGGAGTTACGGGCAAAGCCCGGCGCGCCTCCTGGCGCGAAAGCCAAGGCGGACGAAGGTCTGCCGGCCGGCGATTGAGGGACTAGAGAACCATGAGCAAGTTCGCCAAGCAAAACAAGGAAGCCGCCGAGGACTGGCTACTGTCCTACGCCGACATGATCACCCTCATCATGGCGTTCTTCATCATCTTGGTCTCCATGTCCAAGATCGACCCCAACATGTACGAGCAGGTCCAGTCGGGCATGGCCAAGGACATCGGCAAGCGCGAGGTGACCAAGCCGCTGCAGGACATGAAGAGCGAGTTGCTGGGCCAAGTGGCCGGCGCCGGCGTGGAGGATACCGTCGATGTCGGCAAGGACGATAAGGGCGTAGTGCTCAACCTCGCCAGTGGAACCATGTTCAAGCCCGGTTCTGCCGAAATCCGCCAGGAAATCCTGCCGCTGATGAAGGAAATCGCCGGAACACTGACCCAGAAGCGCTTTGCCGACTATCAGGTGGAAATCCAGGGCCATACCGACGACACCCAGGTGCGCACCCCGCAATTCCCCAGCAACTGGGACCTGTCCACCGCCCGCGCCCTGTCCACCCTCAAGCTCTTCAGCGAATTGGGCGTCACTCCGTCGCGCATGAAGATCGGCGCTTACGCCGAAAATGCCCCCCGGGTGCCCAACCGCAGCGATTCGGGCCAACCCTATCCCGAGAACCAGGCCATCAACCGCCGGGTCGAGATTCACGTCTATCCAAGATAGGGCTTAATCCTTCCCCACCAGCCGATCCAGTCGCAGCCGGTCGCGGGAATCGCTGAGCCGGCGGACGCCTCCCAGCACCGCAGCTACCGCCCCGGCGGCGGTTCCGCCTGAAATCAGGAACATGATCAGAATCTGGTAGCGGACCGCCTGTGTGGGATCGACGCCACCCAGAATCTGGCCGGTCATCATGCCGGGTAGCGAAACCAGCCCGGTAGTCCCCATGGCATTAACGATGGGCATTACCGCCGCCCGCAGCGCCTTGCGCACCACCGGCAGGGTGGCGGCTCCCATGGTTTCGCCCAGGGCCAGCCGCGCCTCGATGGCTGACCTGCCCTCCACCACTGCGCCGGTCAGGGTATGCAGTCCCAGGCTGATTCCGGTCATGGTGTTGCCCAGCACCATGCCCAACAGCGGAATGGCGTATTGCGGGTGATACCAGGGATCGGGACGCAATTGGGTGGTCAGGCCGAACACAGTGACCAATCCGGCTGCCGCCAGCATGCAGCCGGTTCCAAGGCCGTACCCCCACCAGCCGGCGAAGCGGCGGTCCTGCCTCGCCATGATCTCCTGGCCGGCGAAGGCCACCATGGCCAGCGCCGCCAACCCTGTCCAAAGCGGCGACACCGCCGCGAACAGAACCTTCAGCACCAGCCCCACCAGACTGAGCTGCACCACCATGCGCGCCGCCGCGATCATGATCCGACGTTCCAGCCCGAGATCGAGGCGCAACGACAGCGCCGCATTGGCCAGGACCAGCAACGAGGCAACGGCGAGATCGCCGTAATCCAGCGCTATATAGCCGTTCACGCCGCGTCCTCCCGCACCCGGCCGGCCTCCACCACCAGCCGCCGCCGAGCGACTCGGAGAATCTGGGCCGGGTCATGACTGACCCAGACCAGGGCGGCCCGCTGATCGCGGCACCACTCCGCCAGCATGGCCTCGACCGCATCGCGCGAGGCTGCGTCGAGCTGGGCGGTGGGCTCGTCCAGAAGCAGAACCGAAGGCTTGCGTTCCAGCGCCCGCAACAGAGCAAGCCGCTGGCGTTCGCCGGTTGACAGCCGCGACACCGGCGCTTCCCCCATATCCTCAGGCAGAAGCAGACGGCGGACCGCCGCCGCCATAGCCGGCCAGTCATCGAAGTGCGCAGCCACGCTGTCCGCCCACCATCCAGGCTCGGCCGCGAGATAGGCCACCCGCCGTCGCCAGGATGGCCCGCTGACGGAAGAACGGGAGATTCCGTTCAACCGAACCTCGCCCTCGTTAGGGTCCAGATCGGCGATGGCACGCAGCATCAGGGTCTTGCCCGAGCCGGATACGCCCAGCACCGCCAGACACTCCCCGGCCGCCATGGAAAAGCTCACCGGCTCCAGGCCCGATCGGGTCAGGTCTTCAACCTCAAACATGGCCCTGCCATCTCCCGGACATCACGATCCTAATTGACCCAAGCCGCCCGACTGCGCAAGTGTCATTGACCGTAAGCTACTCCCCCCTACCCCATGACCGACAAACCCCGACCATAATGACTGCCCCCTCTCCTCACCCCCGCATCCTCAACGCCGATGGATCAAGCAATGTGGTTCGCCTCGGCCTGCCCCGGCGGTCCTGGCTCAACGACCATTACCACGTCCTGCTGACCGCCTCCTGGCCGGCCTTCTTTGCCGCCATCACTGCCCTGTACATGGTGTCCAACGCCCTCTTCGCCGTGGCTTATCTCGCCTGCGGCGACGTGATCGAGAATGCGCGCCCCGGTTCGTTCGTAGATGCGTTCTTCTTCAGCATCCAGACCATGGCCACCATCGGCTACGGCAAGCTGATTCCCATCGGCCCCGCCGCCAACCTGCTGGTCGCTGTGGAGGCACTGGTCGGCATGCTGGGGCTGGCCCTGGCCGCTGGCCTGATGTATGCCCGCTTCACCCGCCCTACCGCCGGCGTATTGTTCAGTTCGCGGGCGGTTATCACGCCGTTCGACGGGAAGCCCACCCTGATGCTGCGCATGGCGAATCAGCGGACCGACCAGATTGTCGAGGCCAGTATCCATCTGGTTTTGGTGCGCAGCGAAGCCAGCGATGAAGGCCAAATCTACCGTCGCTTCTACGACATCCCCCCGACCCGCGAGCGCTCGCCTGTATTCTCCCTGTCCTGGACAGTGATGCACGTCATCGATCACCACAGTCCGCTTTACGGCGAATCCAGCCGGTCGCTGCAGGACAGCCACGCCGAATTACTGGTGCTGTTCACCGGTCACCACGAAGCCTTTGCCCAGACTGTCCATGCGCGGCATGCCTATTCGCCCGAGGAGCTGGTGTGGGGCGGGCGCTTCGTCGATATGTTCATCACCCAGTCCAATGGCAGCCGGGCTTTGGACCTCCGTCTGATTCACGAGATTATCCCCCCATGAGCCGCGCCATCGCCCCCCTTCTCGCCCTGATTTTCCTCACAGATCCGGCGACAGCCGATACGGTGGTGGGCAACAGGGTCTTCCTGGACTTCGCCTTCGAGCCGTCAGTGAAGGAACTGGCGGCCGCCAAGCGCTGGGGCCGCGAATACTTCGCCAAGGCTGACGCCGCCGGCCGGCCAGTAACGGTGCGCGTCGCGCGAACCAATTCCACCAGCCTGCTCAGTCTGGAATCTGTCGCGATCTGTGATCGGGTCAAGGCCTGCCCGCTATTGGTCTTTCGCGATTTCGCCGCCCGACCGGTGCTGAATACGACCGCCTTCCAGAACGTGGTGATAGAATACCGCAACAATGAAACCTACCTGTCCTACCGGCTGTGGGACACGGTCAACGATTGCCGAATCTCCAATGTCGGCAAGGCACTCTGCCGAAAGACCAAGGCAAAGTGACGGCTTCCGGCAACCCGCCAAACATGTTAGGAACAATCCCTGCGCCTTGATTAGGGCGTACGGGGAAGACGGGACCGATGCAGACCGGGGCGAAAACCACGAGAACCAGATCGGCCGGACGTTGGGCAACGCTCGCCGTGACTGGGGTGTTGGTCTCGGCCTGCAACCTTACACCCGATTACACCCGCCCGCCCCAGGACATCCCTGGCAATTTCCGCAATCTGGTTCCCGAAGCCGCACCGGAAGTACCGCCGCCGGTGTCGCAATGGTGGAAGTCCTTCGGCTCTCTCGAGATCGACGTCCTGATCGAAGAGGCGCTGGCCAATAATCACGACCTCAAGGCCGCCACCAGTCGCATCGCCCAGGCCGAGGCCCTGGCCGGTTCCTCCGCCTCGGCTTTGCTGCCCACCGTGTCGCTGACCGCCAAGCGTAGCGTCGATGAACCCAATGGCGGCCAGGGCACCATCGTCACGCCGCCCACCAACAAGGTTCACAGGCTGTCGGCCATCGGTGCCTCGGCCAGCTACGAACTGGACGTCTGGGGCAAAGTGCGGGCCTCTACCGCGTCGTCGCTGGCCTCGGCCCTGGCCAATGTCCACGACCGCGAAGCCATCGCCATTACCCTGGTTTCCGATCTGGTCAACACCTATATCCAGTATCTGGAGGGGCTTGATCGGGAGCGGGTGGCCCGCAGCAACATTGCCAATATGAAGGCCATGCATGCGGCGGTGAAGGAGCGCGTCCGCCTGGGTGAAAGCTCGGAACTGGAACTGGCGCAGCAGCGCAACGTCCTGGCCCAGGCCGAGGCGACCATCCCGCCGATCACCCTCCAGCGCGAACGTGCCTTCAACAAGATCGCCATCCTGCTCGGCCGCGCGCCGGAGACCCTGGCGCTCAGCGCCAGATCGCTCAGCGATCTGACCATCCCCGACGTCTCACCGGGATTGCCATCCGACCTGCTGCTGCGTCGCCCCGACATCAAGAAGGCCGAGGCCAATCTGATCGCTGCCAACGCCAATATCGGCGTGGCGCGTGCCAAAATGTTCCCTAGTCTGGCCCTGACCGGCGAGCGTGGCTGGGCCAGCCAGCTGGCGGACAATTTCACTTCACCATTCAGCATTTACTACACCGTCGCCGCCAGCCTCACCGCCACCATCTTCGATGCGGGCAAGACCCAGGCGGACATCGATTACAGCAAGGCCAAATATGCCGAGCTGGTCGAGGTCTATCAGCAGGCCATCCTCGCGTCGCTCCGCGACGTGGAGGACGCTCTGGTGGGAATCCGCATGCAGACCGAACTGGAAACGGCGCAAAAAGAGGTGATGGCAGCCTCGCTGGACGCCTACAACCTAAGCTCCGAAGCCTTCCGCCTGGGTATGGTCGACTATCTCAACGTATTGGAAACCCAGCGCACGCGATTCCAGGCCGAGGATGCCAAGGTCCAGGCCCGTTTCGGGCGGCTTGAGGCGGTGATCGGCCTTTACAAGGCGCTAGGCGGCGGCATGGAGACAGAGGAGCCGGTAGAGGCCAAGCCCGCCGAATCCGGCGAGACGCCGGCCGGGAAGGACGCGGGCTGACCCCGTCCATGACAGAGACCTACAAAGCCTATTGGTCCAACCCCGAACTGGCCATCAACCTCCTGGTCCTGCTGCATATGGCCGGCGCCCTCGTGGT
>Ga0265313_10003668_pt1 | contig 12277 bp, 12 predicted proteins | sample 4123metaG_FD_203122 | JGI IMG/M metagenome (GOLD analysis project Ga0265313, IMG submission 203122) | Rhizosphere microbial communities from Carex aquatilis grown in University of Washington, Seatle, WA, United States - 4-1-23 metaG | ecosystem: Host-associated > Plants > Roots > Rhizosphere >...
ATTTTAGATCCTTGTCGTAATATTCGATCTTGAAAAAGACCGTATGGCCGTCTGCGTCGAACGAGCCGAAATCGTGCTCCTGATGCGGATCGTTGGCGTGGCAAAAATCGTCGTAGACCTCGATTGTCTTGACGATGCGAGCGACGGCCTCGGCGCCGAGGGCAGCGATCCCGGTGGTCATGACAGCGTGACCACTGCCGCGGCTGATTTTCTGCCGCAGGTCATCGTTGAGGGCACGAATGCGGGCGGCTTGGTCGTGTGACGCTGATGTAGACATGTTGGGCTCCATGAATCGCTCGCGCTGGCCCGACCCGCGTGCGCCGCAACCTTGCGACGGCGGCAGAAGGCCAGGCATTGGGATTGAGTTGTTGGTTGGTAGGGTAACGGCGGCCCAATTGGTGATTGGTCACACGAGCCGCCGTCATTGCGGTTTACGCGCTTGGACTCGGTGGCTCGCTCAACGCGGTACTGATCAGCGCGACTGCTGCTTTGTGCCGCACAAACCTCGGCAGTTTGGGAAAATCGCGAAACCGCAGGGTCAGCATGTCGCCGTTGCGGTCGAGGACGATAGCCTCCCACCAGCCGTATTCGAGGTTTTCCTGGGCGACCACCAGGTGGCCGGGCGCGATCTCGTCCCAGCTTTTCGGCAGGCCCGACGCGATCACCGGCAACGGCGGCTCGTCGTCCTTGGCGAGTGCAGCCTGCGGCTCGTGAGCGAGGGTCGCGATGAACTCGCTGTACAGAGTCTGCCTGACGTTTGGCACGAACCCTTTGCCGTTTGAGTACAGCCGACCGACAGGCAGTTTCTTGGCCAGCGCCGCCAGATCCTCGGTCGCGGCCTGATAGACATTGAGGCCCATCGCCTTGGCGGCAGTCGTGACCAGTTTGGTATCGGCACCCTGGAACCTGGCGCCGCGCGGCTTGTGCTGGTCGTCATACCCGAGGACGATCAGCGGTACGGAAGCAACGGCGGCCTGGGAATTGCCCTTCGTCTTAGACGTGGTCTTGGTCATGAGTGGCCTCCAGAAACGCCAAAGGGGCCCGTGGGGCCCCTTTGCGGTGAATGCGACAGATGTTTGCAGTCTGGCCGGGGCTTTCCCGGCGGTGGTTTTGGTCTCATGGGAGTAATCTTCCCTTCCTGCTGCGGTATAGAGAAGCTGAATCGCTTCTCGATTAAGATTATAGAAGATTTAAAATAGACAGAAAAGGCCTATTATTACTGATTAATACTTGTAATATAACGACATATACTATGTTATATTCAGTATTTCCCTGTCGCACAACTGCCGAACTTGGCAGTAGATGTTGCCGCAAGACTTGCGATCATCAATGCGATTGCCGTTACAAACGCCAAGGCCATTCAGAGCGCAGAACCGCCAGATGGCGTGCTGGACGAACCTAGGGAAGATGGCAGGGAACGCCGGATTGAACGCACGGGCGTCGATTTGCTGGGCAACGCGGCCCAGAATTTCGGCGCACTTTCCTGGCTGGTAGCAGGCCGCCCCGTAGCCGTGTTCGGCGTTGAACCGGGACAGGATGCCGGTGCGGTGCAGAAAGTTGTGGACCAGTGTATCGACCGCGATCATGCCGCCGCCGACCTCGCGCCAGAGGTCATAACCTCTCGGCGCCGCCAGCAGGATGCATGACAGGGTCATGGTCAGCACTTTGTCGGACACGCCATAAATCTCCCGCAGCGGCTCGATCAGGGCGGCTCGTAACCGGGCAGGTCGGTCGGCATCGTGCGGCTGGTCGGCTTGCCGTAGCTGCTGGTCGATCCACTCGACCAGATCACCGGCCGCCAGATCGCGAATGAACAAATACAGCGAATAGGTGGTCTGGTTGAGGCGGCCGTTGCGCAGGTCGTGACTCGGCACTGGGCAATCCTCGATATGGTCGGGCTCCGCACAGGTCCGGCTGATCTTGTCGTATCGGCAATCATGAAACTGCCAGTAGGTCTTGAGCTTCGGACATGACGGTCCGGCGGCCATCTTGGCGTCGATGTCATGCCATTCGGCTTGGCCGTGTTGCGCCATGTAGTCGGCCGCGACACGGTCTGAGATTCCCTGATAGCTCAGAGCCGCTGTCAGCCAATCGAACAGCGCCGCCGTGTCATGGCGGCGGATAGCAGCGGCAAGCCCTTCACCCTGCAGCTCATCCAACAAATCGGCCGCGCCAGCAAGGCAGCAGACCCAGTAAATGATGTGGATCGCATGGTCGAGCGCCGCAACGTCGGCGGCGCGTGATCTCGAAATCTTGGGGCGATGCGATCTGCCTGTTCGACGGGGGCGGCTGGACGAATGTTTGCTGAGACGGTGTTGTGAAGCCTGAGGACGCGCTGCCATGTCAGATCATCGCCACGAGCTTGCGCTGGGCATCGGTGTCGCCGTCGATGTACCGCTGGGTGGTCTGGATTGACCGGTGGCCAGCAAGCAACTGAACGTCGCGCAGCGAACCACCGGTCTTGTGAACGAGCCTGGCGGCGCGGGTGATGAATGTTCGGCGACCCGAATGGGACGAGCAACCTTGCAGGCCGATGTCCTTGAACGCACGATTGAACCACACGACGATGCTGAGCGGCGTCATAGGGCCGCCGCGCTGCGAAGGGAGCACAAACTCTGAGGATCCGGCGACCAGTCGCCACGCCTTCAAGGCAATGGCGAGGTCGGGATGTATCGGAATCGACCGGCCGCTTCCTTTCTTGGCCGCTGTGTCGCGCAGCTCGATGACGTTGCCGACCTGGCCGTTACCATCCGCAACCATGTCCCACGTCAGTTTCGCAATCTCGCCTGCCCGCAAACCGGCTTTGGCCGACAGCAACACGATCAGTCGATTGCGCAGCGGATTACGGGTGAAGTCGGCAAACAGCAGGAGGTCGTTGAAGTGATCGGATGAAAGAATTTTGGCTTGCCGACCAGACATTGTTGAAGCCTGTAATTTTTACACTTGAATAGAAGAAACACGCAGCATCGACAACTAGAAATACGAAAATCCCATCGCCAGTTTGACTGATAAGGAAAGTACGTTTTCCTTACGATATGCAACCGCATGGCGGGTTTTGATTCCGACACTCGGAGGTTCGATCCCTCCCGCCCCAACCAGCAGAGAGCATCGAAGTCGTCAAAGCCAAATCACGGAGTTCTCTAGAGCATAATTCGATCTGATTGAATCGGAATTGGGATTCCCAAGGCGGGGCAAATCATGATTCAAGCTGGCCACTGGGAAGGAGGCCAGCATGAATGGCGAAGCCGTATTCGGAAGATTTGCGCGAACGTGTTGTAGCGGCGGTTGAAGGCGGGCTGTCGCGCCGGCAGGCCGCCGCATTGTTCGATCTTGGCATCAGCACGGTTGTTCATTGGGTGCGGCGCTTCCGTGAGACCGGCGGCGTGGCAGCCAAACCCATAGGTGGCGATTATCGTTCCCGCCTGACAGCGCAACGTCGCTGTCATCGAGGCTCGCGTACCCATGCTCGTCGACGCGCGCTACCTCATCGAGAGATTCCAGGCCATGGTCCGGCAGAAGGCTGTTGCCGAACTCGAACCGTGGATCGCCGCCGCTGGGGCGGGTCTGATCGGATCTTTTGCCAGCGGGATCCTCAAAGACAAGGCCGCGGTCTGTGCCGCCATCACCGAGCCCTGATCGAATGGCCAGACTGAGGGGCAGATCACCAACCTCAAGCTAATGAAGCGCCAGATGTATGGACGAGCCAAAATCGACCTGCTGCAAGCCCGACTGATCGGCGCGGTTTAACGCAGTGCTTCATCATCGGATTTGCGTCAGAGCCACATTTGAACGCCGATCGATACTAAGTTCGTCTCGACTGGACAGTTGGTACATCTCACTTTCATAGGTGCATCCGACCCGGAGCGCGAGGTCTGCCGGCTCACTTGAGATAGGACTGAACGGCTTCGATCAATTCGTCGGCGCCGCGGCTGCGTTCGGGCGGCATCGCAGGATCAACCACGTGGAGGCGGATATGGTCTTCGATTACCTCAGTCATCAGGCCAGATAGACCGCCCCGCGCAGCAACGATTAGGTGCAGCACAGCTGCACATCCCTGCTCCTCCTGAAGCGCGCGCTCGACTGCTTCTATCTGGCCGCGGACGCGACGGACGCGGTGGAGCAGCTTCGTTTTCTCGCTTTTTGTATGAGACACGGTTGACGGCTTTCCTGCTATAGGATATGGGGTATAGTATATATCGTAACGGATATGGTATACGAGGGTTCTCGGGCAGTCGAGTGCCACCGCATGCCTTCCCGGAGAGTGGCGATCCTGCCAATGCGGGGCGGCATTCCCGAACTCGATAAAACACAGACGGCGAGCCGCCGATCGTGCGAGGAAATGACGGCCAGAATTTCGGCCGGCATTTCGCGTGGCGCGCCGGCTGAGAAGGCGGTGAGCATGCTGGCGAGTCTTTTGCAAAACCTTCTTCGGGTCGCGGGATATCGTTCCGGACCAATTGCTGAACGTTGCACCGACGATTCGGCCAATCTGCCATGTCACAGCTCCCTGCGGATGATGCGACGGCAGTTTTGGCTTGCCGATGGCATGTTTCGCCCCCGGGCAGGCTCGGACGAAGTCGGCATGGTGCAGCCGGCCACGCCGGAGCCCTCGAGTTTCCGATAAATAAACCAATCAAACAGTGGTCCCGTCGATCGCATGTCGTCCGATTAAATTCATCTGGATTGGAAGCGGCTTGAACGGAGAAAAACGATGGATGAACAACCTAGTTGTCCTGCTGTCCGGCGTTTTTGCCGCACGGTGGGAACCCCAGCGGGGATCGTAAACAATAATTTTTTGGCTGCTGCTCACCCGGGCCAGGTAGAAGACTAGCGCTTCGACTTGCCTCGCGCCGTGATGAGCGGCAGCGGAGGTAAGCCATGAAGAAATCCTGGGCAGCCGGACATCGCAAGAGAATTGGACCGCCTAACCGCACGCAGTTCGTCGGCAAGCTTTTTCCGTCGCAAGTCCACAACGGCATCGCGATTTCGCCGTCAACGCCGGACGGCAAGCGCGCACGCGTCTCGGGAATCGACCAGGGCTCAAGCGCAACCGCGGCCGTGTTGGACGAGTTAGGTCGCGCGCTCGGTACGGTAACGGCGGGAAATCATCCGCGCACCTTCAGGCTTTTGCAGTCAGGGCGCCGCAAGCTTGCGCGCAAGGTGATCGAGGAAGCCTGCGAAGTCACTGTTGAAGTGGTCAAGCGCAATCCGGATGGCATCGTCCGCGAGAGCGCTGATCTGCTCTATCACCTCGTAGCTCTCTGGTTCCACACCGGCATCGAGCCAAGCGCGGTCTGGCACGAGATGCAAATGCGCGCCGGGACGCTTGGCCTCGCCGAGAAGCTCCCGAAGTCGGCCGATCCCAAAGCGGACGCCGCTCAACACAGCGGCTGAGGCCGAACATTCACAGGAGTTCGACATGTCCGACAACGCGATCGCCCATCCTCCGATGCAGCAAAGCGCTGCTCTCGACGACGCCCATATCGGCGATATCAACGGCGCGCTCGGTACCATCCTTGTAGGCGATCACGGTCCCCGTCACGGCTGGCGAGCCCGTCTGCTGACGTTGCTCGCGATCCTGGGGCCCGGGCTCATTGTTATGGTCGGCGACAACGACGCCGGCGCGTTTGGTACATATACGCAGGCCGGCCAGAACTATGGTACGTCGCTGCTGTGGACCTTGATGCTGCTCATCCCTGTTCTCTACGTGAACCAGGAAATGGTGCTGCGGCTCGGTGCCGTCACGGGTATCGGCCATGCCCGGTTGATTCTCGAACGTTTCGGCAAGTTCTGGGGCGCCTTCAGCGTCATCGATCTGTTTCTCCTCAACGCGCTGACGATTGTCACCGAGTTTATCGGGATCAGCCTGGCGTTGGACTATCTCGGACTGCCGAAGGACCTCGGTGTCCTCGTCTCGGCGCTGCTGGTGATGGTGGCCGTGAGCACGGGCAATTTCCGCCGCTTCGAGCGCTTCGCAATGGTCCTCGTTTTTGGCAGCCTCCTGCTCGTCCCGGTCATCATCACGGTTCATCCGTCGCTCGTCCAATTGGCGCGTGACTTCACCATCCCGCACTTGCCGAAGGATGCGCCGTTAAGCGACGTGATGTTGCTCATTATCGCAATTGTCGGCACGACAGTCGCGCCGTGGCAGTTGTTCTTCCAGCAAAGCTATGTCGTCGACAAGCGAATCACACCACGTTTCATCAGATATGAGCGCGTCGATTTGTGGATCGGCATTGCGCTTGTGATGATCGGCGCGGTCGCCATGATGGGCTTTGCCGCCGCAGTGTTCGCCGGCCGCCCCGAGGCCGGCAACTTCACCGACGCCGGCGCCGTCGCGGCGGGATTGGAAAAGTATGCCGGCAGACTACCCGCTGTTTTGTTCGCTTTGGCGCTTATCGATGCATGCATCATCGGGGCGGCTGCAGTGTCGTTGTCAACAGCCTACGCGTTCGGCGATGTGCTGTCGCTACGGCATTCCCTGCATCGGAAGCCGAAGGACGCAAAGGGCTTTTATGGAGTTTATTTTGGGTTGATCCTGCTCGCCGCGGTGTTGGTTCTCACCCCGGGAACGCCGCTCGGCCTCTTGACCAACACAGTGCAGACGCTCGCAGGCGTTTTGTTGCCAAGCGCCACCGTATTCCTGCTCCTCCTCTGCAATGACCGTGCGGTTCTCGGTCCATGGGTCAATTCGGCGCGGCTCAATCTCTTTACGGGCGCCATTATTGCGATCCTCGTGATGTTGTCGATGATTCTTACTCTCTCAGTGCTGTTCCCCACTATCGGTGAAAAAACAATATTTGGAACCCTGATCGGCGGCAGCCTGATAGGCATCGTTGCCGCGATCGGAATTAAGTTCGCTCAGCGAAATTCATGGGCTACTCCGGCTTTACAGGACAGGCTCGGACCATTCGAGCAGCAACTGCATCAAGAACGCGATGTTTGGCGCATGCCGCCAATCGAGCAATTGCCGCCGGCGCAGCTCACGACCCTTAACCGCGTCTGGCTTGTTGTGTTGCGCGCGTACCTCGTAGTCGCGGCGGGCTTGGTTATCGCGCGGATCGTGACGCTCGCAGTCGGCGCGGCGTGATTTTCAGAGCCTCGGTGCAACGACGAAAATAAGTGTGATCGTCGACAGTCGGATTTAAGGATAGAGGGGCAACGGTGTTCAGGCTTTCTGTTTTTGCAACGACAGAGCCGAAAAGTATTAAGCGACGGCGCTGTCACATGACTGTCGTGGCTCAATCAGCAATATCGTTCGTTCGGTGAGCAATCGTCGGGGTTGGGACTGTGTTCAGATGCGGGTTTGTTACTGGCGTTTCGCTCCTTGTGCTTGCGGGTAGCGCCACAGCTGCCGACTTGCCGACCAAGGTGCCGGCGCAAACTGCTAGCTACGATTGGACCGGTTGGTACGCCGGCGGTCACCTCGGCTATGCCTGGGGCAACTCAAATTTCACATCGGCACCGCATGGCCTCATCGGCTCGCTCGACTTGTTCCAGTCTTTCGATGCGTTCAAAGGTACGGGCAGTTATTTTGAAGGGATGCAGGTCGGCTACAATTACATGCTGCCAAATCGGTTGGTGATTGGCGCCGAGGGTGACGCTTCTTTTCCCAGTCTTCAAGATTCGTCGGGAATCTCCATTGGTGGCCAGTCGGTCGTATTGTCGGCCGGCGGCCCTGAAAGCTACAGAGAAACGGCACTCTCTTTCGGCACGATGCGGGGTCGCATCGGTTATGCGCCTGGCAATTGGTTGTTCTACGCGACGGGCGGCTTCGCCTGGAGTTACAACCAACTGACGTTGACGCAACTGGCAAGCGGCGTGACCGACTCGCCGTACCTTTGGCGATTGGGCTGGGCTGCCGGGGCAGGGGTCGAATTTCCGGTCATTCCGCACTGGACGGCGCTGGTTGAGTACCGCTTTACCGACTACGGCAACGGCAGCGCGCTGTTCGGCAACGCAAACCAACGCTTCAACTCCGATTGGTCGATGCAGGAATTGCGTGCTGGCCTGGACTATCATTTCGGCAATGACTTGACGCCGAGCAACTCGGCGGCCGCGGCGCTCGACCCCGATATAGTCAATATTCACGAACAATCCACGCTGCTCTGGCAAGGCTATCCGCCGTTCCGCTCGCCTTTTCAGGGCCCGAACAGCCTCCCCGGCATTGGGGAAGGTCGCCAGACCTCGGACGCGACGCTTTATGCCGGGGTCCGGCTATGGCAGGGAGCCGAATTGTGGATCGATCCTGAACTCGATCAGGGCTTTGGGCTCGGTAATACGCTTGGCGTGGCTGGTTTCCCCAGCGGAGAAGCCTATAAGGTCGGCTTTGCCTATCCCTATGCGCAGTTGCCGCGCGCCTTTATGCGCCAGATCATCAATCTCGGTGGCGACGCCCAGAAGGTCGATGCCGGAATCAACCAATTCGCCGACTCGCAGACCGCCAACAGGCTTGTCGTCACTGTAGGCAAGCTTGCGGTCACCGACGTTTTCGACAACAACAAATACGCGCACGATCCGCGCAACGATTTTATGAACTGGGCGCTGGTTGACACTGCTACTTTCGACTATGCCGCCAATGCTTGGGGCTATACGTATGGCGCGGCTGCCGAGTGGTATCAGGGGAATTGGACGGTGCGCGGCGGATTTTTCGATTTGTCCATTGTTCCGAACAGTACAGACCTTGATCCGAGTTTCGGACAGCACCAGTGGGTCGGTGAAATCGAACGGCGTTTCGATCTGTCGGGACATCCCGGCAAGCTTGCCATCACCGGGTTCATCAGCGATGGACGTATGGGGAACTTCGCGGATGCGATTGCACTCGCGGCGGTAACCGGCGGGCCAGCCGATATCGCCGCAGTCCGGCAGTATCAAAGTCGCGGCGGCATAAGCCTCAATCTTGAACAAGAGATCACGTCAGAGTTTGGTGTATTTGCACGCGCTGGCGTCGCCAACGGCGCCATCGAGCCCTACGAATTCACCGACGCGGATCGCACCGCAGCGGCGGGGCTTTCGCTAAACGGCAAACAGTGGGGCAGGCCGGATGACACCGTGGGTCTAGCCGGTGTGGTCAATGGCATTTCCAAGGTGCACCGGGAATTTCTCAATGATGGCGGCCCCGGCATTCTTGTCGGCGACGGCATGCTGCCACATCCCGGACCCGAAGGCATCGTCGAGACTTATTACAACTATGCGCTTTCCTCATCGACACATATCACCGCTGACTACCAATTCATCGTCAATCCCGGATACAACGAGGACCGCGGTCCGGTAAATGTCTTCTCCGGGCGCGTCCACTGGCAGTTCTGAGGCCGAGGAGCTTTCGCTGTTGATGTCGATGTCGCGAGCCGGCGTTTCGACCTCGATCTCATGGATCTCCGGGCCTTGCGGCTAGGCAGCCGAAAGAGCTCGCGGTCATAAGCGTCCAAGCTCGTAATACTTCACAATGGCCCTTTTTGCATTCATTCCGATCCCGGACTTCTTCGACTCGCTTTTCAGTTTATTCGCAGCATTCGTGCTCGGCACCTTAATCGGGGCAGAACGCCAGTACAGTGTCAGCGGGGGCGTGCGCATCCGGCATCCGTATAGCGCGCCAACTATCGATTGGGGGCGATGCTGCACGTGCTCAGGTCTGGAAATGGCACAACGCGTTGAATCGTGATGTACGCTGTCAGGTCAGCTATCGAGGCATGAACGGACCAACGGACCTAACGCAAGCGCGTCCAAACTGACCTGATTAACACGGGCTCTCCAAGAGCTTGTGTAGTGCACACCGATCTTCCAAATGAGTTAAACGCTTGCCGAGTGACGGCGATTTTGGCTTAATGGGATTGGAGACGTGTGAGCCAGAGGGACCGCCATGGCAGCGGATGCCGCGCGCGCCGGACGACCATCAGCTCGAAGCTAAAATCTTCATCTCCTATACGCGCAAGGACATGGCCTTCGCGGATCGGCTCGACGCCGCGCTCACACGATGCGAACTCCGAATGAGGCGCCATCAAAAGGAAGGTTTGCGATGCCCTACCGCATAGACAACATCGACCCAAGGACGACAGTCATGATCGTCGTCGACATGCAGAACGACTTTGTTGCCGAAGGCGCGAAGCTCCAGTCGGCGCAAGCGCACGCCATGGTGCCAAAACTCGCCGCTACACTCAGATTTTGTCGGGAGAAGGGCATCCGCGTTGTCTACACGGCACATGTCCATCGCCGCGACGGCTGCGATATGGGACTATACGACGATCTTTATTCGGTGGTCGCGGATCGCTCGGTGCTGGTCGATGGGTCGCCGGGGGCCGAGATCTACAAAGACCTGGCGCCAGCGCCGGGCGAGCACGTCATCAAGAAACACCGCTATAGCGCGTTCTTCGCGACCGACCTTGATTTGATATTGCGGGAATGGGGCATCAAAACCATAATCATATCCGGCACGACGACGGAAAACTGCTGTCACGCAACGGCACGCGACGCCATGTTCCGCAATTATCAAGTCGCGTTCCTTTCGGATGCGACGGGAACATTCGACTATCCGGACGTCGGTCAGGGCGCACTGTCGGCGGCCGACGTCCATCGGGCCACATTGACTATACTCGCGTTCTCGACAGCCGACGTTATGACCGTCGACGAATTCAAAGGGCGCGTGGTCGGCGCCAATGTCGCCGCGGCGAACAAGGCGGCGTAACGGGCAGAGCAAGTGGAAGCAACCCGGATTTCGCAGAGCGAAATCCGTTTGCTGCTGCAGAAAGGGTACGATTCGCTATTGCAGCGGCAATCAACGAGGCAATTGCGGAACGAAGGCCGGCCCGTGCCGCAATGACCGGCCCAGCCCGAGCGTGCCGACAAATCGACAGGCCCAAGATACAGGAGTCTCGTACTTCGATGGGCGACGGGTTCGCCGCGAGCATGGATTGGCCGAGAAGGACCTTTCCCGAGTGGCGCACGCCAGCGGCAACCATATCGCCGTTCCATGGATGTTTGAGGCGGCGATTGCTCTCGAACTGTGAATTTTCGTTCGCTACTACGTCAACACACGGCTAACCATGCGCACCATTTCTGCCGCCCGCCTCGGAGGGGTGAATCTTGCGCTAACCGAGCTATCGTCATACTGTTTGGTCATCGTCAAGAGTTCGGGCTTCTGCGAATCGGCCCGATGCCGGCCTGCTTCTCCGAGCAAGGTGGATCGTGCAGACGAGGCGGCACTTGGGGTGCCGCAAACAAACGGAGAAATCCAAAATGGCAGTCAAGGCCTCTGGACTGAAAAAAGTCAGGCGCGAAGAATGGCGGCTTGAGCTCGAAAAGCTTGCCAAGGAAAATCCCTTGATATTGCACACCGACGCCGGCCGTACTTTTTCAATGGTGCGCCGGATGAACGCCGAGAAGAAAATGGGCATTCCCATAAGCCTGCGCTCTGGTTTCGCTATCTCGACAGAAAACGGAAAGGCGGCGAACGCGATGAATAAAGAAGAGTGGGACGAGTTCTACGATGCTCTGTCTAAACATCTTAGGCGCAACTATCCGGGCTTGTACGCGAGCCTGCTTTGGGCCCAATAAAAGTGAAAGAAGGGAGACGAAGCCGCTACCGTACGTCGACTCGCTTTATGCGCGAGCCGCGTTACCGCCCCTTCCCTTTTTCTCATCTAAACCACCGACCCGGCGGCGCAGACGAATTATGGCACATCACAAAAAAGGGCCGAGCGAGCGACTTGATGGTCCGGCTCCGCGGTCGATCGCGCCGGGGAGTTCAATATACGTGATGAGGTGCGCACCATGGTTGGCTGTCGGATGTTCGTTTGTACCGACCCTATGGGCCGACTTTCTCGACCAAGTCGACGACCATCGGTGCAGACAGGCTGTCGGCAGTTCATGTAGGCACTGAAACAGAGCAATAATGGAGGGGCAGTTTGTCGATGGAGCACCATCGGCCAGCCCGGACTCTGAGAGGGAAAGCACCGGCATGGATCTCGACGCAGTTGTTGAACCGGAGTGGCCCTCGCACGCGCCCGTAGGTGTGATCACAATGGTTAATCCGGGGCACATGTCCCTTGAAATGTACCAGTTGACTGGCGGCGCGGCCGTCGCTAGACACGGGCTACCACGGCGTCGGGCAGGTCCAATCCCTTGCCCGGTGGATCGTGTGCTCAGCCCGGCGACGCATCGCCCATTTCGTTGGAACCCGGAGTTCTGAGCAGCCGGCGCGAGACCACGCGGTGTCGCAACAGTGGGCCTCTCTTGTATTGAGGGGCTAACTATGTCTACCGCTCTTGAACGGCTCCCCCCT
>Ga0265313_10003669_pt1 | contig 12268 bp, 8 predicted proteins | sample 4123metaG_FD_203122 | JGI IMG/M metagenome (GOLD analysis project Ga0265313, IMG submission 203122) | Rhizosphere microbial communities from Carex aquatilis grown in University of Washington, Seatle, WA, United States - 4-1-23 metaG | ecosystem: Host-associated > Plants > Roots > Rhizosphere >...
CGCATTTGACGAGGTTGTATAAGATCGGCAACCACTCTGTTTTGGCCATTGGCCGGCGGCGCAAGACATCAAATACGGTGCTTTGATTGTCGATACACTGATACATCAATTTTTGCATATTGATATCGAGGGCAATGCCGTTATAAACGGCCCGCTCGAAATCGGCTTCGGTCAAATTAGGCAATCGCCTGACCAGGTAGGATTCCATGCTCAATCCATAACTGTTCAGCTCTCTTACATATTCGCGCAAAGGCGCTCCCTGAGAAACCAATGTTTCCAGAGACTGACTTACGGTGCGCAGCGCAGTCCGTTCATTATCATGAAACTCGAATCGTCCGGCTTGCCAGGTCATCATCTCAATTACAGCCAGATCGCCCTGCGAATCCAGCGCATTGGCGTGCAAAGGTTTACCGCCCTCAAAGAATATCTCGGCGCCGCCTTGTGGGCTGTCGACAAACAGGCGTCCGGTCAATTCATGCATGGCTACGGAAAGAAGCAACTTGGGCACCTGAATATTAGTCAGATCGCCCTGCATAGAAGCCTGATTCTGAGCGGCCTGCAGTCCGGCACCGGCGTTGCGAAAAGCCTGGGCAAGATTGTCTGCATTGGCATTATTGTTTTTGAATCCTGACAGCGTTGTCACCTGTTCAGCGGATTCTTCCACAGGACCACCCGTGCACTCGCGGGCCACGAGATTGTGTATCAAAGCCACATCCGGGCTCTGATAACTCCAGGAAGGAGGCGGCATATGCTCAGGCGGCCTGTTGGGATCGTCTGTGAATTGCGCGTAGAAAAGCCAGACCGGATCGGTATCATCCATAGGACATCTTACCGACAACATCTTCTCGTGGTGCTGACTGCTGTTGATGAAAATCAGTTCGACTATACGACCGCGCGCATGCTGAGCCTGAGTGAGCATCTGAGCAATATGCTCATAGGCAGGAATGCTTCCCAAAGTGGGCATGCGAATTGGTGGAGGTGGCGGTTGTGGCTTGGGTGGTCGATACATATTGATTTAGCCAGACTGAGCGGAGTGGATATTTTTGAACAGACATACTGGAATGGTGCTGTTGGCTGCTTTTGTTCTTGCCTCCTTGGCGGCGGCAATCAGAAAAGCCGGGTCATCGCAATCTTCCGGCACTCCGGCCACACCAAAGCTGAGCGATATGTGGGTGGGATGCAGCTGAGGGGCAAGCGGGGTTTGCATGATCAATTCGATCACTCTTTGAGCGAAAAACGCCGCACTATCGGTGGTGGTATGCGGCAATATGGCCGCAAAATCGAAAGTCTCAAAGTGGGCCAGAATATCAAGATTTCTCCTCACTGAAATGAGGCGCCGCACCGCTTCATTGAGCAAAGGGCCGGAAAGTGGTTGCAAGCCCATCGAGTCGCGCAAACGCATATCGAAAAGCACGATGCTGAAAGGAACATTGAGCCTCTCATAGCGGTGAAATTCTTGCTCAAGGAAAAATAAGAACATCGGATAAGTGTAGAGACCCGTCTCCGGCCTGACTAATTTGCTCATCACCCCTTGAATTTGCGAGCGATCGAGACTTTGCACTTCCAACAGTCCCATGCGCACGCCAGCCGGAGGCTTGTCTGAAAAAGCAACTAAATCGGCATGCAAAAGATTGAAGAGAATCGGCACCCACTCGGTCTTCACCAGTGGTCTGCGGCGCAGTATTTCAAACAATGTGCTGGAATTGTCGACGCTCTGGTAAAATTGCTTTTGCAAATTCATATCGATTGGCACGAACTGATTGACTCTTTGTTCGAAGTCTCGCTCGGTCAAATTGGGGCTCTTGCGGAAAAGATAGGTTTCCATTTTCACGCCGGTATTCTGCAAGTATTTCAATTGGTCGAGCAAACCGATCCCTTCCATGAGCAAGGAATCAAGCCGCTTTTTGACAGTGCGCTCGATGGTTCTTTCGCGTTCGTAAAAACGAAATTTGCCGTCTTCCCATGTCAGTGATTCGAGAATGGCCAGATCACCTTGAGCGTCAGCCGCCACCGCATGCACAGGAGCGCCATCTTCGAAGTAGAATTCTCCGCCCCCCTTGGAAGACTTAACTGCCAGCCGGCCGGTCATTTTCGTCATGGAGATTGACTGCAGCAAGTTGGGAATGGGAAGGTTTTGCAAATCACCTTCCAACGAGGCGGCGGCGTCCGGCATCTCTGGTGCCGGAGCCCCGGTTTGGGCCGGAGACATGCCGTGCAAGGTAGCCATCGACATGGGAAAAGCAAGCGAGCCGGTGTCGCGCGGATTGGCGATGCCGCCTTTGAGATTCAATTCGGTGCCGGTGGTGGAAGCGCGGTTGCCGATTGCTTCGCCAACATCGGTGCCCAGGCACTGGCTTTCAATCACGGCTTGAACAAAAGTGACATCGGACTGTTGCATCTTGAAAATGACGACGACACGATTGCCGTCGCCTGTGGTCAAGGTCCAGGTCGGCTCGGTATATTCAGGCTCGAAACAAACAGCGATGATGTAGCCGAATTGCTGCTTTTCAGGATTAAACGGCAATTCAACCGTACGTCCCCGCGATTCATGCGCCTGCTCGATGATTTTTATGAGCTGCTCATAGGTCGGCAATTGACCTATGCGCGGCAGCCGGATTGGCGGAGGAGATTTTTGAGGTCGAAACATCGATTGCGGAGCTTGCCCTTTTCAGACCTCAGGTTAAACACACCGAGGCCAAAAACACCATTATTAGATGCCTACCACTTATTTAGATCTGACAAACCCTGGAACCCTTTGCAGACGGCTCTCGGTCCGATAATTACTGATTTCCTAAATGGCCCCTCAGGTTTCGCCTTTCAAGCTCAATCTATTCTTGCCTTCCCGGCTTATCAGCCTCTTCAGTTATTTCTTTCACCGGCGATTCTGTATCAGCCTGCGGGTCAGTGGCGATTTCGGCTGCTTGAGAAGCAACAGGCTCGGGCGCCGGCGCCATCTCGCTGCGCATAGAGAGCACCACAGCGACGATCGCCGGTCCGGCCAGAAGCACGGCTGAGACGGCAAGAGTGGGCAGCATAATGGGCAGTCCATGAAAAATAATAGTCAGAGTGCGGGCAAATAGCATGCACCCCAGACCAGCAGTGAAATAGGCAACCGGATTGGATTTGGCGATGCGGGACACAAATAACCAATTGAAGGCATACACGACCATCGATGTGCCGAAGCTGATTAACGCATCCTGCCAGTGCCTGCTGCCCAGACAGTTGCCCAGAGCCACCAGCGTAACGACGGCAAAGAAGACTTTGGCGCTGCGGCAAAAGCGCGCGTAAATTCCCACCATAATGCAGGTCCTGAGCACTTCCGTAATACCCTCTATTGGTGCGGCGACAAGCGCATCAAGGGGCGGAAACTGCAGGCAAAGCAGGGTGGCGACTGTATTCAATCCGGACTGCTGCACTTCCGGTGAAAAATGCACTCTCAGTACGCCTGAGGTTTGCGATATGAACTCGGAAATGGCCACATAAGCATAACCGGCCAGCGCTCCGTCTACCCACATAGACCGCTGCACGGCTCGATTGTCACGATTGTGCGGCCGGAGAACAGCCAGAAAGAAATTGGAAAGTCTTTCTTTGGGAAACAATATGCGCAAGGATGCAATCGCCAGGGCAGCTACGATTGCACTCATGCAAAAACCACCGATGTACCCTTGCAGATAGCGCGATATGACATCGGTCAAGTAATTGCTGACCGGAGTTGTGGTCTGATAACCCCAAAAGAGAGTGGGCAATGAATTGAGCTGATTGGGGATTAGCGTTAACGCATAGGCAAATCCAATTAAAAGGGCCGGGCGGACTCTGATTGCCCGCGCATGCAGCACACCTATCACCCAGATGGAGCCGAGAATGAGCGCAATTACATAACCGCCCATCGTCAAATAACCGGCCAGCTCTTCGCGCAAACTCTTTTTGCTGCGCTCGAATTTCCACTTATCCGGCACTTCCCACGACCAGTTGGCACCGGACACGATGTTTCCATAAACAGTCATGGTCGTTTTGAATCTGGCTTCAGCAGCGTCATATTGCTTGGAGCGGAAGGTAAATGTCCAGTCGGTGCGCGCCGGTCTCTTCTGTTCGGAAGCGCTTTCCAGCTCATAAGGCTTTAAATATGGATAGATGGTTTCGAGGTCGTGATTGGCTAATTTCAGAGCTTCTTCTTTTTTGAGGATTACCCCTTTGGTATCTTCAGCCAGGCGAATGTCGACGCCTATTTCCTGCCCTTCTCCATCGAGCTGCACTTCATATTCATCAGGAATTTTTGGTTTAAAAAAGCGCACTCGCCAGCAATAACCGCCCGAATGCGAGCTTTTGACGATTTCATCGGTTTTTGCAAAGCCCACTTTCTCGAATATATACTGCTCCGAGTCACCGGCACCTTGTTCTGAAAGGTAGCTGACCACACTGTATCCCGGCGCTTCAACGCCATGGCGCTTCAAAATATCGGCAGCCCGTGCTTCGGCCTGCGCCCTTTCAATATGAACATTGGCGTTCATATTTAAAATGTGAGGGCGCATCACAAAACAGGTCATGCCCAGGACAACTGTTATGACAAAGAAGAACAGACGTTTTTGAGGAACGTACTGTTTGTAGCTGATCGGCCTTTCTTCAGGCTCGGGATCTTCCAGTTCTTTGACATGAATGGTGTCGTTAATCGATCGGTTGAGCAATTTTGGTGCTGCCTGATCTTGCCCAGCCTCTTTTGCCTTCGATGCTCCCCAGCTCATCAGCACAAGGAAAGGTAAAACCGATAGAAACGCTGATGCTTTCAGCCAGGGATCGCCGGATGAAAATAACGGCTTGACACCAAGGAAGGTATCAAACAGATAGTGAGAACAAACGCAGGCGATCAGTCCGTAGCGACGCAGGATCCAGCCGTCCAGCATGCCGCCCAGTGTGAGCTCGACGCCGCGAGCATAGAAAGGCTGCTGCGGATATGTGCTGTGCATAAATCCCCAGGCTGCAGCTTGAAAAAGATTGGCCACCCAGAAATTACCCGATATCCGCATCATCAGACTCATTCCGACAACCCGGTAAAGGGCCTCTTCCATAAATGAAGCTGAGATACCAACCTTCATGGCTGACAGGGCCGGGACGAAACTGCTGAGAATCTCGTAGTTCTCAACGCCCAGTGGGCACCAGAAACCGATTTTTTGCCCGACTAGGTAATAGAAAACCACATAACCAAGATCGATCATAAAGAGCAGCTGACCGACAAGAAAGGCCAGCACAATAGGCCTGGACTTCAGACCTTTGAGAGAAAAAATATTTTCGATTGCCGTATGGTCCGGAAATGTTCTTCGATAAAGCGCTTCTGCTGCCCCAAAGAGGACAACGGCACCGAGGGTCTCCGGAATGACACGAGCCAGCATGCGGGCTAATTCGTTGCTTATATATGAACCGAACGTAATTGCTGAGTCATAACCATCGATCAATTCATTGAAATTGTTGAGGTTATCGAGAAAGGGAACAATCGAATAAATCAAAGCAATGGCAATAACCGGACGCCAACGAATATTGCCGGTCATGACCGCCCAACCGAAGACAAAGACACTGGCCAAACCGAGCAAGGTCATGAAAATTTGCGCCACTTTGGCCAGCATCGAATTGTAAGAGCGAATGTTGGCAAACTTTCTTTCCCAGGCTTCCGGCACATGCAGATAGCGGTTATAAGCATCGATCTGATCGCCGGCAATGCTGACAAAAACCCGCAGTTTTGCCCCTTTATAATCCTTTTTCGTGTCTTCGAAAGTGAATGAATGGTCTTTGCGTTTTGGCTTCTGGCTTTCCTCGTCCTTGATCAAATCAAATCCGGTGAGCGAGTTGCCTGTAACTTTCTCAACAAAATTCCTGGCCAAGGCTTCCGCATCTTTGTGCGACAGGGACTTCATTTCCTTGTCGTTTTCAAAGTCGCGATCGACACCGGCCAGTTTGCCTTCCGGATTGATCCAGATGCGCAATTCTTCCTGTTGCAACTCGCGCACCAGGCGCACGCGCCAGTACCAGACCGGAATTTCTTTGACCATCAGCTGGTTGGCGGTGCGAGCGCCCAGCTCGTATTCCAGAAAACTCTTGGCATCGTCGTCATAAGAGAAAGTTATGGACCGAAGCGCGCGCTGCGTAGCCGGGTCGGGAGATTTGGGGTCGAAGCTGCCGGCGGTCTTCTTGGAAGCGCTGCCGACCTGGGCAGAGGCTGGTTCTAACTCAATTTGTCCGGGCGAGCCTGAACCTTTGGCTACCTTGGCTTCGCTGTCAGTGGTTTGAGTTTGTGCGGCAGGAGATTGAGAAACAACCTTGGTCGGTTCCGGGTTATAGCCCAGCTTGACAGCCCATTCACAGGCTTTTTGAATAACCTGGTCTTTGGGCATCGACAGATTGAGCGACGCGGCAGCGAAAACCTCGTCGTTTTTCGAGAAATAAATGACACAGCCGATGATGGCAAAAATGGCCAGCCACCAGAGGTGGCGGTAGGGGGACTTCTGGTGAGCCTCCAGCCTGTTAGGGTCGACGGAGACGAATTCTGCCATGGGTTGCCGTTATTCTTTAGGTCGACTGATTTTAATACCTGCCATTGTAAATACTCGACAAGGGGAGCGCCCCTGATTGTTCCCGTAACTGTTGTCAAATACATTGAAATTGACGATTTGAAACCCAGGTTTTCAAAGTGGAAGACAGCCTAAAATCCAGGCGAATTCTTTACCTGAGGAGTTATGATCTGCCCTCGTGCTAAGTTGCCTCGCCGGCTCGGGCGGCCCCCCTTGTGTCGCACAGGTCCAGGCGGACTGGAGCGTTTGCGTGTCAGATACGTTCATGTGGAATGAAAAGTGCGAAAGAATGTCTCGCCCAGAGCTTGAGATTCTCCAGCTCGGCAGGCTCAAGAATTTGATTGAGCGGCTCTATGAAAAAGTGCCGTTTTACAAAAAGCAAATGGATGAAAGAGGAGTCAGTGCCAGGTCGTTGAACACACTGGCCGACCTGAAGAACTTTCCTTTCACAAAAAAATCCGACCTGCGCGACCATTACCCCTTTGGTTTATTTTCCGAGCCTCTAACCAACGTCACCAGGCTGCATGCATCTTCCGGCACCAAAGGAAAACCTACGGTCGTAGGCTATACGAAAAACGATCTCGACATGTGGTCGGAAGTTTGTGCACGCTCTCTGGGAGCAGCCGGTGCACGCCCCGGCGACATTCTGCACAACAGCTATGGATACGGACTGTTCACCGGCGGACTGGGAATGCATTTCGGTGCAGAAAAATTCGGCGCCACGGTTGTCCCCGCCTCTGGTGGCAGGACCCAGCAGCAGATTTTGCTTCTTCAAGATTTCGGCTCTCGCATTTTGTGCTCCACTCCGTCTTATGCATTGAACATCGCCTACACCATGGAAGAGCATGGCATCAAGCGCCAGTCTATTAAGCTGGAACGCGGCATCTTCGGGGCAGAACCATGGACCGAAGAATTGCGAAATCAGATTGAGGAAAAACTGAAAATCGAGGCCCTCGATATTTACGGATTGAGCGAAATAGTCGGACCCGGTGTTTCCATGGAATGCGCTCAGGGACGCAATGGACTGCACATCTGGGAAGACCATTTCATACCGGAGATTATCGATCCGAAAACCGGCGCCGTCCTGCCCATCGGTGAAGAAGGCGAATTGGTCTTCACGACACTGACCAAAGAAGCGATTCCTGTCTTGCGCTACAGAACCGGCGACATTTCCAGACTGGCGCTCGACACATGCTGCTGCGGGCGAACGATGGCGCGCATGCAACGGGTGAGAGCACGCCTGGACGATATGCTGATCATTCGCGGAGTCAACGTTTATCCTTCCGAAATAGAAAAGGTACTTTTGGCCCTCGAGGAACTTTCACCTCACTATCAACTGGTTATCGATCGCAAAAAGGCGCTCGATTCGCTGGAAGTAAGAGTCGAAGTTACCGAAGAGCTGATCAAAGCCTGGGGCCATTTCGACGACGGTCGCATTGAATTCTCGAATCTTTCCGGGCAGATTCAAATGTTGCTGAAGGACAATCTCGGCATCACCGCCGATGTTCAATTGATGAAGCCTAAAGACGTGCCGCGCAGCGAGGGCAAAGCAGTTCGCGTCATCGACAATCGCAAAGAAGAGAAATCTGAGGTGGAGAATCCGGCCCCCAAAACGGCTGTTTCTTCCAAAGGCAAATGACAATTTTATTCAACAAAACAAGGAGATAACCATGGTAAAGCTCATAGCGCTCTATAAGAAACCAGCCGATACAGCCGCATTCGACGACCGCTATTTCAATGGTCATATTCCCCTGGCCAGCAAGATTCCGGGCCTCAGAAAATGCGATGTTGCCAAAATCGTCGGCACTCCGGGCGGAGATTCCGAATATTATTTGATGGCTGAGCTTTTCTTCGACGATATGGAAAGTCTGAAAGCAGGCATGGGCTCGCCGGAAGGCAAAGCAGCCGCCAAAGATGTGATGAGCTTCGCCAAAGACATCGTCTATATGATGTTCGCTGAAGAAGTAAAGGTTCCCGCATCCGTTTAGGACCAGGTCAAAACGTCCTTGCTGAATTTAAGCGCTTGCATTTGACCGCAACGATTTAAACAGGCAAATCACCAAGGAGTAGAAATGTCGCATACATCCACGGCAGACAGCGTATTTACAGGCGCGCCCCCCGAATCATTCGGATTCAAGCGCATCATTTATGCCAAGTCCGGCTTCACCTCGACCATCACCATCAACCGTCCAGACGTGCTCAACTGCTTCGACTCGTTGACATTAAAGGAATTGGGTGCGGCCTTCGTTGACTCGGCTCAAGATGACAATGTCGCTGTTGTAATCATCACAGGCGCCGGCAGCAAAGCCTTTTGCACGGGCGCCGATTTGAAGGAACAAGAAGACTATATCCTCAAAAAGCCGAACAACTATTACAAGTGGATGTATCAGTTTATTGAAATGCACGACCGCCTGCGCAATATCGGCAAGCCGACCATTGCCAAATTGAACGGCATGGTGGTGGGTGGAGGCAATGAGCTGAACATGGCTTGCGACCTGGCAGTGGCTGCCGATCATGTGACAATCAGACAGGTGGGCGCCGGGCGCGGCAGTGTCGCCGCCGGTGGTGCCACCCAATGGCTGCCTTTGATCATCGGCGATCGCCGCGCCCGCGAGATGCTACTGCTTTGCGAACCAATCGATGCGTACACGGCCCTGGAATGGGGTCTGGTAAACCAGGTGGTTCCTGCCTCCATGCTCGATCAAACTGTCGATGAGATGGCCCAGAAACTCTATAACAAACTGCCCGAATGCACGCGTTATACAAAACAGCAACTCAATTTCTGGCGCGACTTCTCCTGGAGCATGACCGTAGGACATGCCCGCGATTGGCTGACCCTGCACGCCGGAGCCCATGAAACCGCTGAAGGTCTCAGGGCTTTCAGGCGCAAGCAGGAAATTCCCTATCCGCAAATCAGAAGCAAAACAGCAAGTCCGGCCAGCAACTTCAGCGGACACGTTGATGTGGTGCCCTGCCCTACCTGCAACGAACCGATGCCGACGTCAAATGCCTTTTGCGGCTCTTGCGGCACCAAATTGAAAGGCTAACTAAACTGAAAGGCGTAACTCACAGATTCATACTCTGACTAAAGGAGCAAGAGATGATGACCCTCACTTACCGAAACATTCTGACCGCTACTGAAGATCAAATCGGCATCGTCACCCTCAACCGGCCAACCGTGTTGAATGCACTGAGCCACGACTTGATGGACGAGCTCGTCAAAGCTTTGGAAGAGTTCGACAAAGATGAAAACATACGGGTAATCATCCTCACCGGCAGCGAGCGCGCTTTTGCCGCCGGCGCCGACATCAAAGAAATGTCGGATGAAACGACGATCTCGATCATGAATAAAGATCGCTTCGCCACCTGGGACAGAGTTCGCTCCATAAAGAAACCGATTATCGCGGCCGTCAGCGGCTTCGCCCTGGGCGGCGGATGCGAACTGGTGATGACCTGTGACATGATTATCGCTTCGGAAACTGCCCAATTCGGTCAGCCCGAAATCAACATCGGTGTTATCCCCGGTGCCGGCGGCACGCAAAGACTGACCCGCGTGGTCGGCAAACACAAAGCCATGGAAATAATCTTGACCGGACGTTCCATCACCGCTCAAGAAGCCCACGCCCTGGGATTGGTCAACCGGGTTGTCCCGGTAGAGCTTTACCTGGACGAAGCAAAAGCGCTGGCCAGAGAAATCGCCAAGAAATCGCCTGTAGCTGTAAAACTGGCTAAGGAAGCGATATTGAAAGCATTCGACGGCTCCCTTTCTGAAGGTCTGGAATTTGAGCGCAAAAACTTCTACATGCTCTTCTCTTCCGAAGATCAAAAAGAAGGCATGCGCGCCTTCCTGGAAAAGCGCCAGGCCACCTTCACCGGGAGGTAGGGGCGATGCCTTGAGTTTAAAAAACCTCAATTCATCCCTATTTGCATCAATTCGCATCAATAAAACCGGAGAATCAAGATCATGGCTGAAGAAACAATTTTATTGACAGAGATCAAAAACGGCGTCGGCATCATCACGCTTAATCGCCCGGACAAACTGAATTCGTTTACTGACGAATTGACCTTCCGTCTGCAAGATGCTTTGAAAGAAATGGAGAAATCCAAGGATGTAAAAGCAATTGTAATCACCGGACAGGGACGCGGTTTTTGCGCCGGACAAGACCTGCAAAGCCGCAGCGTCAGTCACGAAGACGGCGTGCGCCCCTCTCTGGGTGATTCGATTCGCCGCCGCTATAACCCCATTATCACCAAGATCCGCAGAATGGAAAAGCCGGTGATTGCCGCTGTCAATGGTGTCGCCGCCGGTGCCGGAGCCTCTCTGGCATTTGCTTGCGACTATCGCATCGTTGCTGAAGGCGTCAGCTTCATTCAGTCATTCACCAAAGTCGGTCTGGTCCCGGATTCCGGCGCCACCTTCCTGCTTCCTCGTTTAATCGGCGTTACCCGCGCCTTCGATTTGATGCTCTCCGCCGATAAGATGGAAGCCAAAGAAGCACTGGAACTGGGAGCGATCAATAAGATAGTTGCAGCTGATGCCCTGATGAAAGAAGCGACCGAATTGGCCGAAAAACTGGCTAATGGTCCGACCAAAGCATTTGCCCTCACCAAGCGTGCGGTCAATCGCTCTATATTTCCCGATCTCGAAGAACTGCTTGAGTACGAAGCACAATTGCAAGAAATCGCCGGACGCTCCGATGATTTCCAAGAAGGCGTCAAAGCCTTTGTGGAAAAACGTACTCCTGCCTACACAGGCAAATAGTTTTCTGTGAGCAATAATCTGAACCTGAAAACGTTCCTCTGGCGCGGCGCAATGCTATTGCTTTGCGCTTTGCCCGCCCTTGCACCGGCTTCTTTTGCTCAGGTGAAATTGCACGCGCCGTGCGCAAATAAAAACGTAAGTGAACTCTCTTTCCTTGCAGGAAAGTGGAAAACGAAAAACGCCAATTCCTCCTTTGAAGAACACTGGATGGCACCGGCAGACGGCTCGATGATCGGCATGGGAAGAGAGATGGACGGCAATAAAATGCAATTCCATGAATACTTGCGCATAGAGCAAAGAAAGGATGGAATTTTCTATGTCGCTCAGCCAATGGGCAAAGCACCCACCGATTTTCGGCTGACCAATGAGAATACAAACACGCTGATGTTCGAGAATCCTGAACACGATTTTCCCAAAGTAATTACTTACGAAAAGCGCATAGATGGCTCGCTCTGTATAACCGTGTCTGGAAATGGTCCCAAGAAAAATAAATCCTTTCAACACATCTTGTTCAAAGAATAGATTTTATTGAGACTTTAGAACCCTGATTCGTGCGGCTGAAGTTGCTGCAATTCTTGATCTTTCTGTTCTTTCTGCGCTTGCTGGCGCATATATGGAGACGGTTGAGGAGCCTCGGGAGCGGCTTGAGTCGGTTGGAGCATTTGCTCGAGCATGCCAATTCTCTGTTTCACTGCCGAGGTTCTTTTCACGTCGGCACAGGTGCGGCAAAACTCTTTGTATTCTTTGATGGCTGATGATACGTGGCGTTCTTGATCAAACATCATGGCCAAATCGAGATGCGCTTCTGCATTGTCTTTGTTGATGCTCAAAGTTCTATGCAAGTCCTCCAGGGCATGCTGGTGGTCGCCCAGGGCAAGATAACATTTGCCGCGACTGGTAAACAGCGTTTCTTCATCCAGTCCTTTCAAGGTTTTTTCGCTGTTGAGCA
>Ga0265313_10003670_pt1 | contig 12265 bp, 13 predicted proteins | sample 4123metaG_FD_203122 | JGI IMG/M metagenome (GOLD analysis project Ga0265313, IMG submission 203122) | Rhizosphere microbial communities from Carex aquatilis grown in University of Washington, Seatle, WA, United States - 4-1-23 metaG | ecosystem: Host-associated > Plants > Roots > Rhizosphere >...
GATGCCGACGCTGCCGCCCGAAGGCGAATAGATCATCGAGTTCATGCCCACCACCTGGCCGTGCAGGTCGAAGGTCGGGCCGCCGGAATTGCCCTGGTTGATGGGGGCGTCGATCTGGATGAAGTCATTGTACTGGCTGTTGCCGGCGCCGCCCTGGCGGCCCAGGTCACGGCCCAGCGAGGAGACGATGCCCGCGGTCACCGAGTTGGAAAGGCCGAAGGGATTGCCCACCGCCACCACCCAGTCGCCGACGCGTAGGGTGCGGTCGTTGCCGAACTCCACCGTCGGCAGCGAGCCGCTGGCTTCGATCTTGAGCAGCGCCACATCGGTGGCCGGATCGGTGCCGATCAGCTTGGCGGTGAATTTGCGCTTGTCCGGCAGGATCACCGTGATCTTGGTGGAATGGTCGATGACATGATTGTTGGTGACGATGAAGCCGGCCTTGTCGATGATGAAGCCCGACCCGGCGCTGATGGCGCGGTGCGGCTGGGCGGGCTGGCCGCCGCGGCCCTGGCCGAACTGGTTGAAGAAGTCGCGGAAGGGCGCCGGAATCTCCTGCTCGTCCGTCTCGGTGGTCATGCTTTCCGAGGTGATGGTGACGACGGCGGGGCTGACCCGCTCCACCAGGTCGGCGAAGCTGAAGGGCGCGGCGGCTTCGGCCATGCGCGGATTGCGCGCCGGTGTGTTCTGCGCCAGCTGCACCGGATCACCGGCGGCGGCCTGGATGGCGCGCACCGGCGGCAGCAGGGCGAAGGCGCCCATGCTCAGCACCGTGACGGCGGCGGCGGCGCCCATCATCAGGCCACGGCGGTGGCGGCGGGAAAATTGCTTGAAGGCAGAGGTCAGATCGGTCGGCATTTTGGCTCCTCGCGGGCACGAATGTTGTCCCCAACGCCTGTTAGATAGCGCGCTGGCATTTCCAAATTATATCCGTATGATTAAAAGTCGGCAATCTCTTTGGAATCATTGGATTCCTGGGCCTTTTTAGCCCGCGAAATCACGCCCCAGGCCACCCCGCCCGCCCCAGCCAGCACCAGGAAAGGCGCCAGCCAGAGCAGCCAGGTGGCTGATTCCAGCGGCGGCTGCATCAGGATGAAGTCGCCATAGCGGGCGCGCAGATACGCCTTGATCTCGTCGTCGCTGCGGCCTTCGGCGATCTGCTGGCGCACCAGATGGCGCAGGTCGGCGGCGAGGTCGGCGCCGGATTCATCGATGCTCTGGCCCTTGCACACCGGACAGCGCAACTGCCGCTGCAGGGCATGGGCGCGCGCCTCCGTCGCCGGATCGGAAAATGCGTCGGGGAGCGGCGCGGCGATCGCCGTGTTCGTCGCCAGCAGCAGCGCGAGCAGCAGGCGCTTGGGCCGGAAGGCTTTGGTCATCATTCCGCCGCCAGGACGGCCGCGGGCGCAGGCTTCGGCTCGGGCGCCCGGGCGCGCAGGCGCCCGAACAGACTCAGCGCCCCGCCCAGCGCCATCACCAGCGCGCCCAGCCAGATCAGCGGCGCCAGCGGCGAGACAAAGGCGCTCAAGGTCCAGCGCCCCTGCCCGCGATCGTCCCCCAGCACCAGCTTGAGATCGCGCAGGCCGGTGGTGCGGATGGCGGTGACGCTGAGATCCTGGCCGCCGGCGGCATAGATGCGCAGCTCCGGATGCATCACCGCCGTCACGGCATCGCCGTCCATCAGGTCGATGGTGGCGCGGCTGCCCTTGTAGTTGGGACCATCGACAGTGGCGACGCCGTCGAAGCGCAGCGTATAGGGACCGACGGTGAGCTTTTCACCCGGGCCCACCACCACCAGCGCCTCGCTGCGCCAGACCGTGGTGGACGCGATGCCCAGCAGCGAGACGCCCAGCCCGGCATGGGCGATGGCGGCGGCGAAGGCCGCCGCGCGCGCGCCCTTGCGCCGCAAGGCGTCGATGGCGCTGCCGCCGATCAGCCAGCCGGCGACGGCGATGGCGCCGATGCCGGTGGCGATACGCGGCGAAGCCAGCACCAGCGCCGTCACGGCGGCGACCGCCGCGGCGCCCAGCGCCGGCGCCAGCGTACGCGCCGTAGCCTTGAGGTCGGCGCTGTACCAGCCCAGGCGCGGCCCGAACGGCATCAGCAGCATCAGCAGGATGAAGAGCGGTATGAAGAACACCGCGAAGAAGGGCGCACCGACGGTGATCTTCTGGCCGGTGAGCGCATCCAGCGCCAGGGGATAGAGCGTGCCCGCGAACACCACCGTCAAGGCCACCACCAGCAGGACATTGTTGATCAGCAGGGCGGTTTCCCGGCTTTCCGGCTTGAAGGCGGCGCCGCCCTGCAGGGAGGGCGCGCGCCAGGCGAACAGGGCCAGCGCCCCGCCCACCGCCAGGCCGATCAGCACTAGGATGAAGAAGCCGCGGGTGGGATCGCTGGCGAAGGAATGCACCGAGGTGATGACGCCCGAGCGCACCAGGAAGGTGCCGATCAGGCTCATGGAGAAGGCAAGGATGGCCAGCAGCAGGGTCCAGCTGCGGAAGGCGCCGCGCATCTCGGTCGCCAGCGCGCTGTGCAGCAGCGCCGTCGCCACCAGCCAGGGCATCAGCGAGGCATTCTCCACCGCGTCCCAGAACCAGTAGCCGCCCCAGCCCAGGGTGTAATAGGCCCACCAGCTGCCCAGGGCGATGCCGCAGGTCAGCGCCATCCAGGCCACCAGCATGAAGGGCCGCGCCGCGCGGGACCAGTTCTCGCTGTCGCCCCCGCCCAGGATCAGGGCGGCGGCGGCATAGGCGAAGGAGGCCGACAAGCCGACATAGCCGAAATAGAGCATCGGCGGATGCATCGCCGCGCCCGGATCCTGCAGCAGCGGATTGAGCCCGGCGCCTTCGAACGGGGCGGGATCGAAGCGCAGGAAGGGACTGGAGGTGAAAAGAATGAAGAGCAGGAAGGCGGCGGCCAGCAGCCCCATCACCCCCAGCGCGGCGGAGGTGAGGCGCGGGCCCCCGCGTCCGGCCAGGGCGATGGCGGCGGTATAAAACGCCATCACCAGCATCCAGAGCAGCATCGAGCCTTCATGATTCGACCACACCGCGGTGATCTTGTAGAGCAGCGGCTGCAGGGTGGTGGAATCGTCGGCGACGATGCGCAGCGAGAAATCGGACACCAGATAGGCGTAAACCAGGGCGCCGAAGGCCAGCACGATGAAGACGAAGAAGCCCATCGCCGCGCCATGGGCGATGCGCCGGGCGGTGGCGTTGGCGTCCTTCGCCCCCAGGATGCCGGCATTGGCCATCACCAGCGACAGCGCCAGGGCGAAACACAGGGAAAGCTGTCCCAGTTCGCCGGTCATTGGCCGCCGCCCTTCTGCCATTCGCCGCTTTTCTTCAGCGCCTGCACCACTTCCGGCGGCATGTATTTCTCATCATGCTTGGCCATGATGTCGGTGGCCTGGAAGGTGCCCGCGTCATCGAGCGCGCCGGTCGCCACCACGCCCTGGCCTTCGCGGAACAGCGCCGGCAGCACGCCGCGATAGACCACCGGCACGGTGACCCTCTTGTCGGTGACGGTGAAGCGTATCTCCGCGCCGCTGCCATGGCTGACGCTGTGGTCGGCCACCAGGCCGCCGATGCGGAAGGTGACGCCGGGCTGGACATGCAGCGCCGTCACTTCGGTGGGGCTGCGGAAGAAGATGACATTGTCCTTGAGGGCGCCCAGGATCAGCCAGGCCGCGCCGCCCGAAGCCAGGACGATGGCGGCGGCGAAATAGAGCCGGCGGCGCTTTTTTGGCGACATCAGTGATGACCGCCGTGATGGAGAATCCGATCGGCCAGGCCGGTCTCATAGGCCAGGCCTTCGGCGGTGAGCGCGATCCGGTTGGGCCATTCGGCGCGGATCAGGCCCTTGCGGGTCAGCGCGTTCCAGACATTCTGGTTTTCCAGCCCGGTGGCGTCGCCGGTCGCCACGGTGGCGTCGCCGAGATGGAAATGATCGCCATGGGCATGGGGGAATTGCAGGATGGCGACGCCGCCATCGTCTTCGGGTTTGGCGGCGCCGGGAATGCGGGCGATGGCCTGCAGCAGGGTCAGGGTCTTGAGCTGCAGTGTGTTGAGCTTGGCGGGATTGGGCTTTTGCGCCACGGAAAACCTGGAAATGAATGCGGCGGGGACCATACCGTCCCCGCCGCCATCACGCAAAGCTCCGTTAAGTCTCAGCGGCGGCCGCGAAAACCGCCGCGGAAGCCGCCAAAGCGGGGACCATAGCCAAAGCCGAAGCTGATCGAGGGGCCATAGTAATAAGGATAGGGCCCATAATAGTAGGGATAGGGATAATAGGCCGGGCCATAGGCGACGGGCGGCGGCGGCGGCGGATAGTCCGCGGCATAGCGGTCATCGCCGGGCGCGCGATCATCCGAGGCTTCATCCATGCAGGCGTAATAGGCGTCGCCATAGGCGCGCTCGACGTCGGCGGCCGCGTGGGCGGCATTGTCGGCCCCGATGGCGCTGCCGGCCACAAGGCCGGCGCCCGCGCCGATCGCCGCGCCGGCCCCGGCATGGCCGGAAGCGCCGCCGATGATGGCGCCCAGCGCCGCGCCGCCCAGGGTGCCGCCAATGGTGCCGCGCGCCTGTTCATTGCTCGCCGCCTGGCCCGGCGTGGTGTAGCCGGTGCGGCGCGCCGCATCGCGGCGGCAGAAAAGATCACGGGCGCGCTCCGCCGCGGCGGTGCGCGGCGGCGGCGGCGCGTCACGGTCATCGGCGCCGGGCGCGTCGGCATGGGGGCCGTCGACCGCGTCGGCGTCGCCGCGCTGCAACGGCGCCGGATCGCGGTTGGCCGCGCCTTGCGCGAAAGCGGTGGAACTCAGGGCTGCGACGGCAATGGCCGCAAGAATGGAACTGCGTATCATGGGGCTTCTCCCGGAAAGTCTTGCCTCTAGATAACGCCGCGGCGCGGCCAATCAAGCGCTAACCGCCTGTCGGAAAAATAAAGTCCGCGGGCGCCTTCCATTCATGCGCCGTTCAGCTTGCAGGCCGGAGATTATGGGGGGAAGCCGCCTTTACGCTGCGGAAGCGGCGCCCAGCGCGGCTTTGCCCCCGGCGGCGATGGCCGCCCATCGGACAAAGCAGAGGCGCGCTGAAAACTATGCGGCCGAGGCTGTGCCCAGCGCGGCTTTGCCCCCCGGCGGCGACAGCCGCCCATCGGACAAAGCAGAGGCGCGCTGAAAACTATGCGGCCGAGGCTGTGCCCAGCGCGGCTTTGCCTCTGCGCCGCAGCAGTTCGGCTTCTTCATCGCTGAAGAGCAGCGCCGTCAGTTCCAGGCAGAAGGGAAACTGGACCTCGGTGACGCCGGGATGCTCGGGGGCGCGCATTTCCCGCACCAGATCCTCATTGTAGCGGCGCAGCCAGCCGCAGAGTTCCTCGTCGGCATTCTTCTGCTTGGCGGCGAAACAGCCGCCGGTGGCGAAATGGCGGCTGCCGGTCACCAGCCGGACATAGCGCATCGCCATCTCGCGCTTTTCGGGATCGCTGGGGCGGGAGAAGTCGGCGGTGGCGCCGGTGCCGCGTCCGATCGGCAGGGCCGCCATCATTTCCCTGATCGCCCGGTCCATGAACTTGTCCATGGCCTCGCCCACGGCGGCGCGGTCCTTGAGCAGGCGCTGGCCCCATTCGCCGTCGCGGCGGACTTCGATTTCCTTGACGATGGCGACGGAGAGTTCGGCGAACTGCCGGGTCTGCGCCAGCAGCGTGTCGGCATCGAACAGGGGATGACGGGAGGTGAGGATCGCCGTCTGCAGCCCGTTGAGCCGTTCGATGAGGATTTCGCCCACCAGGCCCATGTCGGTCTTGGAGATCAGGGTGTCGCGATGCTGGCGCGCGATCGCCAGCGGCAGGCGCAGGCCCTCCCAGGGGCGCGACAGCCGGTTCATCGCCGCCACCGGCACATAGGGCGCGGCGTCGGGCTGGCGCACCACCACCGCGTCATAGATGGCCCGCAGCTCCCAGAGCAGCTGGTCGGTCATCAGCGCCGGCGCCGGCATCAGCGCCTGGATCTTCAGCATCTCCGGCGCCGCGGCAAGCAGCAGCGCGATCTCGGCGGCGTCGGCGGCGGTCATGTCGCCATTCAGCGCCAGGCGCGCCTTTTTGGTTTCCGCCAGGGCGGCGGTCAGGGTCGCCGAGGCCAGGGTCCAGTATTCGCCGGCGCGGGCCAGCGCATCCTCGTTGCGCTTGTCGAGGATCAGCGTCTTGGCCTCGTTGCTGTAGCGCCGGGTTTCCTCCGGCAGCAGGCTTTCCTCCAGCCAGCGCCACAGCGGCAGCACGCTGGCGCGGGCGATGACGCCTTTCTGCTTGCTCTTGCGCGGCTCCGAATTCAGCAGGTCCTGGAACGGCAGGCAGAACAGGCGCAGCGGCGTCAGTGTCCGCCCGGCCGGGTCGCGCCGCAGCACGGGCCTGAGGCCGGAAAGGATCGCCTCATGCGGCAGGGTCTTGCCTTCCATCAGGCGGTCAAGCTCGACCGCGCGCGCCAGACGCGCGGCGACATGCCCCGGCAAGCCGCCGAGGAATGCCGTCAGCAATCCCGTCCTGTTCGCAGTCAACACGCTACCGGCCCTGTGCAAGGCTTCTGGCGTATACATTAGCCGTGACAGGGTTAATGCCTTGTTGAGAACTAGCTTATGGCCGGCAGTTCCAGCCGGGCCTTGAGGCCGCCTCCGGCTGCGGCTTGGAGGGTGAAAAAACCCCCGTAAAGCTTGGAAATATCGCGGACGATGGCCAGGCCCAGGCCGCTGCCGGGAACACTTTCGTCCAGCCTTTCGCCCCGGGTTCCCACCCGGCCGCGCTCCTCCTCGGTCAGGCCCGGCCCGTCATCGACAATGTCCAGCAGCAGCCGGGCGTCGTCGCGCCGCGCCGTCACCGTCACCTGGCGGCGGGCCCATTTGCAGGCATTGTCGATCAGATTGCCCGCCATCTCCTCCAGGTCCTGGCGCTCGCCGCGGAAGAACAGGTTGGGCGGGCAGTCGGTCTCGATCTCGATGCCGCGCGTCTCATGGATGCGGCCCAGCACGCGGGCCAGATCGGCCAGCACCGGCGCCACCGCCGTGCGGTTGCCCAGTGCGCTGACATTGCCGGCGGCGCGCGCCCGCGACAGATAATGATCGACCTGGCGGCGCATGGTGAAGACCTGGCGCCGGACCTGCTCGGCCAGCGGCGAAGGCGCGCTGGCCTCGGCCTCGCTGGCCAGCACCGACAGCGGCGTCTTGAGGAAATGCGCCAGGTTGGAGACATGGGTGCGCGCCCGCGCCACCACTTCGGCGCTATGGGCGATGAGGGAGTTGAGTTCGGCGGCCAGCGGCGCGATCTCGGCGGGAAACTCTCCTTCCAGGCTTTGGGCCGAGCCGTCGCGGATGCGGGCCAGCGCCGTGGCGACGCGGCGCAGCGGCAACAGGCCGATGCGCACCTGCAGGAACACCGCCAGCACCAGGCCCGCGCCCAGCAGCAGGAAGGACCAGATCAGCGTGCCATTGAAGCGGGCGGTCTGCTCGTCCACCGCCGCCATGTCGCCCGCCACGGTGAGGCGGAAGGCGCGCATGTCGTCGGGCGCCGGCGTGGTGGTGTCGGGAAAGGCGATGCGCCGCTGCACGATGCGCAGATGCTGGCCGTCGGGGCCCGCCGCCTGGCCCCAGGAAAAGACCCCCTGGCGGCTGGTGACGCGGGCCGTCAGATGGCCGCCGAACAGCGAGCGCGAGGTCAGGGTGGGGGTCCGGCCGGTGGCCTCCGGCTCGACCTGGTAATAGAGTCCGGAATAGACGCGGTTGAAATTGGTGTTGAGGAAGCGTTCCTGCAGCGCGATGCCATTGTCGGGATCGAACTGGGCGGCGGCCATCAGCCCGTCCAGGTCGGTGGTCAGGGTGGCGTCGAAGGCTTGCTGGGCGGCGTTGCGGAAAGCCGCCGACAGCACCAGCCCGCCCAGCGTCAGGCCGAGCATGGTCCAGATCGCGGCGGTGGCGATCAGGCGCGCGGCGAGCGAATTCAGCCGAAGCTTCATCGCGCCAGCTTATTTGGCGGCGGCAGGAGCGTCGAGGCTGTAGCCCAACCCGCGCACGGTCTGGATCAGGCCGGCATCGAGCTTCTTGCGCAGGCGGCCGACAAAGACTTCGATGGTGTTGGAGTCGCGGTCGAAATCCTGGTCATAGAGATGCTCGACCAGCTCGGTGCGCGACACCACCTTGCCGCGATGATGGGCGAGATAGGCCAGCAGCCTGTATTCCTGGCTGGTGAGCTTGACCGGATTGCCCGCCAGCGTGACGCGGCTGGCGCGGGTGTCGATGCGCAGGGGCCCGATCTCGATCTCGGCGGCGGCCAGCCCCGCGGCCCGGCGCATCAGGGCGCGCAGGCGGGCGAGCAGTTCCTCGGTGTAGAAGGGCTTGGCGAGATAATCGTCGGCGCCGGCGTCGAAGCCCGCCACCTTGTCGCTCCAGCTGTCGCGGGCGGTGAGGATCAAGACCGGCATCATCTTGCCGGACTTGCGCCATTTCTCCAGCACGGCGACGCCGTCCAGCTTGGGCAGGCCGAGGTCCAGGACCACCGCGTCATAGGGCTCAGTGTCGCCCAGGAAATAGCCTTCCTCGCCGTCGAAGGCGCTGTCCACGACATACCCCGCATCGGCCAGCGCCTTGCGCAGCAGCCGCTGCAGTTCCTTGTCGTCTTCCACCAAAAGGATGCGCATCGTGCTCCCCTCTATCGGCCGCCGCGGTCGCGGCCGCCGCCGCCGAAACCGCGATTGCCATAACCGCCGCCGCCATTGAAACGTTGACCGCCGGACGGGCCGCCGCCGTAGCGGCCATTGCCATATTGGCGGCTGTAGCCGGAATAGGGATCGCCGCGGCCGTCAAAGCGCCGGCCATATTGCGGCGGGCCATATTGCGGCGGTTCGGCTTGCTGGCGATAGGCCCGGCCATTGTCATAGCGCGGCCCGTCGAAGCCGTCGCGGCCCGGCGACTGGCCGACGACCCGGCCGGTGCGCGCGTCGGCGTCCAGCCAGACCACGCGCCCGTCGGGCGTCAGCCATTTGAGATGGTAATGGGGATTGCCGCCGGAATTGAAACCTTCGGCGTCGAGGAACTGGCCGGGATGGTCGCGCCTGATCTGCGGCAAGAGCCGGTCGAGCGGCTGGGCGGATTGCGCGCTGGCGGCGCCCGCCGCCATGAAGGGGGCCAGCAGCAGCAGAAAACCAAGGAAAAAGCGCGCGCGCATGGGTCTTTACCTATAACGCACGATATGAACCCGGGATGAATACCGCGTCCAGTCCCGGTTCAGTTTCGCCTCCTTAATGTCGCTCGCATGGGACGGCAACCCGCTGTCCCGCCGAAACAAGGAGACGACCATGTTTGCCAAAAAGACGATACTGGCAGCCGCGGCCCTGGCGGCTCTGACCGCCGCGGGCATCGGCGCCGCCGGCGCCCAGCCGCGTGACCATCGCGGCCCGGTGGCGGCCCCTGTGGCGATGCGCCACGACATTGTACGCCATGAGGGGCGCCGCCCGGTGGAACGCACCCGCGTCTTCGAGACGCTGCGGCTGCATCACTATGTCGGGCTGGGCGATCCCTATTTCTTCCATGGCCGCTATGTCGTGCGCAGCCATGACCGCTTCGGCCGCCTGGTGCTGGTGGAGATCGATCCCTGGACCGGGCGCTTCATCGGGGTGGTGCGGATTTAAAATGGGTCGCGCGGCCTGACGCGAAGTCTATCAACTTCGCGGGGCCGACGCTCCCGGCAATCTTGCTGGCCAAGGCCTTCGGTCCGCCCCTCCCCGAAAGGCCGTAACCGTCAAGTGAAGCCCCGCGTCGCAAGACGCGGGGCTTCTTGTTTTTGTCCGGGCGCTTGAGCTGGTTTGAGACGAACCCTATTTTCCCGCGGGCGCGTTTGGCTGCGCTGAAGGCAGAAGGGGGGCGGCTGGAGGATATTTGAGTTCAATGAAATCGGCGTCATTAAGCTTCACGCCGATAGGAGGTCTCTTCGATTCAGAATCCACCCGCATCCAAAGACTGTACCGCCCTTTGGCAGCACTTGAAGTGCGTGTGTAGCAAAGGTCACCACTCCGTCGACTTGATACCAAACCGGGAGCAGACATCGAGAACCCATCGGCCCCACACCTGAGGACACCTAGGGCTGGGGTGGCAACGATAAATTGATTTAAAGGGCCGGCGGTGTCCAAAGCTATGGTGACATCAATCAGATAGTTTGCCTCTCCATCCTTTTGAATATGCGCTATCTCTGCAATTTCGGCCTTAGGCGGAGGAGGTGCTAAATAATTGAAAGTGCAATTGGCCCCTGAAGTGCACACATTCCCATTTAGGTCATGGCCAACAGAGACATTCCCGCCGCCATTGCTCTGTTTTGAAGCGGCCGGAGGTGTCGGTAACTGTTTGAAGTGGTTGTTTTCAAACGTGCCTTTGTTGCCAGGGATAAGCGCGCCTGCTGTGGTCCCCTCAAAAGTATTTCCTTTGAACGTCCCACAATTCCCCTCAATTACCGCGCCATACCGCCCAACAAATGTCGAACCTGTTGCGTTTACGTGGGGGCATTGGTCTTGGGAGCGGGGCCGTGGAGTGGGAGCAGGTTCGTTACTAGCGGTTTGGGCGGAGGCGATGGACGGAGGTGATTGGGGGGACAGTTTGGCCGAACTTACGGCTGGAACCGTGGCAGAATGTGGAGGAGGCCCTTCCTGTTTAGCAACGCGATAGGCTTGGCTACCAAACGTCCATATGATCCCAATAAAGGTCGCGGTAAGGGCCAAGATCGCCAAAAGTAGGAATGGCCGGGATAGCCTAGATCCCCATTTCTTGCCGAAGAGGTCCTCAAACACTTCGCGGACCCAGCGCGGATCGTCCATGAGCTAGCCCTTTCGCCAACCCAAAGAATACATGACTCCTCTAACCACGCGGAGTCCGGCCTGAACCAAATGATTTTCCTAGCTTTGTGGCATACGCGTCAACATACGGGACTAGTCGCATGACCGACTCGACATCCGCTAGCGAGCCCCTCCCACTGCCTTCTCCAGATGCTCTAGCTGGTCGGCATTCTGCCTTGCGGCGCCGAGGTCGGCGGCGAGCAGGGCGAGAGCCTCAGGCAGGCCAACGTCCGAGGCGGCGTCATCAGGCTGGCCGGGGGCGATGGCGGCGCGGACAGTATCAAGGTCGGCGCCGCTGGCGGCGGCGTCGAGCAGCCGCACAGCACCGAGAGGGATAACGCAAGCAGCAGCAGCCTTTTCAGAGACATAGACGGGGACTTCTTCGATCTCCAGAAGCGTCCTGCCGCCGCCCTGGCGGCTGGCGCGCAGGGTGCGAAAACCGATGGAAAGCCCGTTGAGCGCGCCATCGGCCAGCAGCGCGCGGACATCGCGCGCCTGCTCGACCGCCGACGACAAGCGCCCGCGGACATGCAGGCCGTGGCTGTCCTCGGCGATCTCCTCCCAGACGCCAAGCGGCGACGGCGCCAGGTGCTGGTAGAGCAGCCGCACCTCGGCGGGCCCGCGCCGCCGCAGCGAACCGGCGAAGGCGCCCGGCGCCACCATGTCGCCGGCGCCGTCGCGCACATGGAACAGCGAGGCATAGCCTTCGAACTGGTCGGGGCCGAGGCTGGTCAGGGTCATGGGCGTGCTTTTGCGCGCGAGGGGGCGCCTCGCGTGGGTGATGAGAACCATGAATGAAAAATCCGGGTGCTAGTGCGGCGGCGTGTCGAGCTTCGCCTCGATGCGGTCCACGCTTTCCTTGATGGCGCGCACCTGTTCTTCCAGCACCGCCACCTTCTCGATCGCCGCCTGGTCCTGGCGCACCGTCTGCTCCAGGGTGGCGATGCGCTCCGCCGCCGAACCGGCCCAGAACAGGGCGCCGGCCGTCTGCAACAAAAAAGCCGCCACAAGGGCGGCTGGAAGTCTTTTCTCCGGCGCGGGCCGGATGAATTCGGCAACACTCATGGCATGCTCGCACATTCGTTCGATCTAACGAACCCTGATTTCAAGTTGAGCGATCTGGCTGTCAAGTTTTGCAAAGTCCGACATCCGCTTCTCTTGGCAAATGCCTTTGAGAGTCTCGCCAATGTCCACAAGGAGCGCGACATTGGAGCCTTGGTTCTCAGCACGTGTCGTACCCGACATGTGCTCCATGCGAACTCCGCCGCCAGAAAAATGATATTCCACGCCGTCAGTGCCATGGATGGCTTCGATGCTGTCGGACTGGGGATAGTAACGCGTTCCCAGCAGCATCTTTTCCCATAGATTCGCTATACGTTTTGTTCGCTCAGGCGTGATGTC
>Ga0265313_10003673_pt1 | contig 12256 bp, 16 predicted proteins | sample 4123metaG_FD_203122 | JGI IMG/M metagenome (GOLD analysis project Ga0265313, IMG submission 203122) | Rhizosphere microbial communities from Carex aquatilis grown in University of Washington, Seatle, WA, United States - 4-1-23 metaG | ecosystem: Host-associated > Plants > Roots > Rhizosphere >...
TCCTCGAGCGGTGGCACGGGCGCTCCACGGATACCGGCACCGTATCGACCGACAACCAAACGGGCGGCGTGTGCAGAGACCCCAACAGCAGCAACGAAAACTTCCCCGACCCCGAGGCCGGGGGGGGCGGTAGTCCAAACTCGCGCGTCGAGGCACAGAGCAGTTTGGTCGCCACTTCGAGGGACGACGGAACGGGCGGAAGTCCTCGTGCGCTCAGCGCCTTGTCTTCGCTCGTGGGATTCTCGGGCTCGGCCAATCTCGGCGCCGCGGGCTGGATGATCGGATCCATTCGGGGTTGAGCGCGGTGTCTGGCGCTTGCCTGCGGACCCGCCCCCGGCGTCCGATGACGCAAACAAGGCCATTTCGCTCCTTTTCACGCGCTGACCGAAACTCGATTCCGCCAAATCCCGCGCGGGTCTTCCCTCCTGCGCGTCCCCGCCTAACCGCCGCCCATCCATTTCTACGCAACTTCACCCTCGGCCGGCCGACGGGTGCTCAGAGGGTAAGACGCCTTCCCCGGAGACCGACATGGACAGACCGTTAGCCTCTATCGAGCACCAGATTCGACTCCAGAACGAAACGCTCCGATGTGCCGCTGAGTCACTGGCTCGCCTTCCGCGCAATCTATCCTTGCGCGTGAGCCAGAGCGCTCTCGAGCCCATCGATTGGGCTTCCCGACCACGAGCGTCCCGCCATCCGATGGTCGGGTACGGCATCCGTTGCTGATCGTCACCACACCCAAGGAGAATCGCCATGGTTACCAATGTTACGAATACATCGCCCACGACCCCCACCGACCCCACGAGCCCTGCAGGCACTGCCGACGTTGTCGCGATGACACCCGCCGACCTCACGTCGTTCTGCCAGAATTCGCTTAGCGGGGTCGAGACCGCCATTACCCAGGCCATGCAAACGGCGCAAGCAAATCCAGGCGATCCGACCGCCCTCATAAATCTCCAATCTCTAGTTGCCCAGCGCCAGGAAATCGTCGACCTCACCTCGAACCTGATCGCCGCCTACAACAAGACGGCGGAGGACACGATTCAGAACATAGGCCGGTGACGGCCGCATGACGCAGAGCGGCGCTGGGATCGCGCTCGCGCCAAGGTGCCGCGGGCGCACCCGGGGTTCGAGCGAGGGACTTGGGCGTTCGGATCGCCGCGTGCGCCTCTTCGCTTCGGGCGGATGCAAGGCTCCGGCGACTGGGATATGCTTGGTGCGACATGAGCGACCGATGTCGCTCGGTCGAGCGGCAATTGCCGGTCGAGCCCCGGATTGCCGCTGCCAGCTCCGTCCCTACGAGCCCAGGTTACAAGGATCCGCCCGCACCGGGGAAAGACAAAGGGAGGTCGGCCTGGCAATTGGGGCCGTCGGGGTGGCCGGTATCGTCGGGCGGCTTGACCGCCGCCGAAGCGGGCACGGGCCTCGCGGTAGCCGGCCGCTTCTGAACGTCACGAGTTTTCTCAGCGGAGCCGGTTTCCGGATCAGCTTGCGGACTTTTGGATCAGCGCTCGTTCGTCGCATTCGGAGCCCGCCCCGTTTCCAGTGTCGGCCGCCGCGTTTCGCGCGGCGCGCATCGCGGTCGCCTGCCGCGCGCGCGCTCGATGCAGCTCGTCGAAGCGAGCACGCACGGTCGCGAGCACCTCGGGCTCCGCCACGTCAGGATGTCCCGAGCGGAAGGGCGGCTCGGGGTCGTATTCGAGGCCCAGCTGGATCGCCTTCGCCGCCGGGTCGCCCGCAAGCGTCGCCGCGAGCCGGAGCCCGAAGTCGATGCCGGCCGTGACGCCGCCGCCTGTGATCCGGTTGCGATCGACGACGACGCGCCGCCGGACGGGGCGGGCGCCGAAAATCGGAAGCAGATCCATGAACGCCCAGTGCGTCGTGGCCTCGTAGCCATCGAGCAGCCCGGCCGCGCCGAGCAGCAGCGCCCCCGTGCACACCGACGTGACGAAGCGAGCCGTCTCGCCTTGTTCGCGCAGGAATGCCAGCACGGTCTCGTCTTGCATGAGCACCATCTGCCCGCTGCCTCCCGGCACGAAGAGCACATCGAGGCACGGGCAGTTCGCCAGTGTCGTCGTCGGCCCGAGCGCGATACCCGAGTCGGCGACCACCGGATCCAGCGTCCTCCAGAGCAGGTGGACCTTCGTGTCCGGAATCCGGTGCAGCACCTCGAAGGGGCCGGTGAGATCGAGCTGCGTCAGCCCGGGGTAGAGCAGCATTCCGATATGGGTCTCCATCTGCGTCGTCCTCCTGGGCTACAACCTACAGCGATCGTCGTTGGCAGAAATGCCATTGATGCGTCATTATGTGCCAATGCCGCGCGTTATCCTCATCGCCTTCGATGGAGCCCAGGGCCTCGACGTGATGGGTCCCGCCGAGGTCTTCGCTGGCGTCACTCGCCACACCGGCGGAGTGGGCTACGAGGTGATCGTCGCGTCGGTCGGTGGCGGCACGATTCGCGCGACGTCGGGGGTGCCAATGACGACGGTCGATCTCGGCCGGCTCCGGCCCATCGCAGAGGACACGGTCATCGTCGCCGGCGGCGACGAGAAGGCGGTGCGCGCCGCCGTGGCTTGTAGGCGTCTCGTCGCGTGGGTTGCGCGCGCGGCCGGCGTCGCGCGGCGGATCGGCTCGGTGTGCTCGGGGGCGTTCGTCCTCGCGCAAACGGGCGCTCTCGACGGACGTCGGGCGGCGACTCACTGGTCGGCATGTCGCCAGCTCGCGGCGTTCCGGCCGCAAGTGACGGTCGACGCGAACGCCATCTTCGTGCAAGAGGGGCGGATCTGGACGTCGGCCGGCGTCACGACGGGCATCGACATGGCGCTGGCGATGGTCGAGGAGGACCACGGCCGGCGCGTCGCCGACGCGATCGCGGCGCGCCTGGTGCTCTACGCGCGTCGTCCCGGCTTCCAGTCGCAGTTCAGCGAGGCGCTCGTCGCCCAACGGGACGCGTCCGATCCGCTGGCCGAGGCCCTGGCGTGGTTGCGCGCGAACCTCCGCGCGCCGATGAGCGCCTCGACCCTCGCGCGACGGGCGGGGATGTCGCTGCGTACGTTCCATCGCCGGTGTGCCGAGCAGCTCGCGACGACCCCCGCAAAGATGATCGAGCGGCTTCGCGTCGAGCACGCCCGGACGCTCCTCGCGACGACCGCGCTCGGCACCAAGACGGTCGCGTCGCGGTCGGGCTTCGGCAGCGCAAACCGGATGGCCCGGGCCTTCCGTCGCGCGCTCGGCGTTTCGCCTACCGACTACGCTCTCCTCCACGCCCGGTGAGACGGATCGGTCCCCGCCTCCGTCGTCGTCGCCGCCGACCGCGACCGCGTCGACCTCCTGCGCGCATGCGGCAACGCAGGGGTCCGCGTCACGACGCGCCGGCCGGACGCCTACCGTACCGGAGGGTTCGTGACACGCGACAGACCCTTCGGCCCCACTTGATCCACGGGCGCTACGATCCGCTACACGCCCTCCGCGCGTCCAAAGACGACCTGCCGTAGGCGCCGATCGGCTCGGGACTTGCGGAAGCCGTCTTCACCGCGCTCATCAACGCTCGCACGGCATTCTGCTCGAGCACGAACAATGGGTTCACGCGCCGCTTGGCCGGCGTTCGTCATCCCTCAGCTGCGCGCCCTCGCTCCAGCACGGGCTGCGGCTGCGCCCGATCGACGGTCGATCTCGCCAGCCATCGAGTCAGGGCCGAAACCCATTGTAGCTCGGCGCCGAGCGGATGCAGATACAGAATCAGCGCAGCTATCATGATGAGGCCGAAGGATGGAAGACTATGTACGAATATGATCCCTACGTGTAGTAGGATGGCTGGATATATCAACGTACGCTGGTACGCTTTTTTCATCAAAAAGGCGAAACTCAGACAGATCTCGAGGAGAATGATTGCCCACGTCAGCGACGCAACGCTCCAACCAGTCGTGAATACCGGCTTGAGCAGCGGCCTCAACCAGTCGGGCGCCCCGAACGATTCGTGTGTCCCCCAATAGTACATGGCAGTGCCGTCTTTCCACTCGCGGACTGTCAATTTGCCGAGCGCAGCGTGAAAATAGATGCCGGCCACTTGTAGCCGGATGAGAAGGTGGCCGGACGCCGCCCACACCCGTCGCGACGCCTCGCGGTCGGTCAATGGCGCGCAAGCCCGCGGCGACCAGTGCCAATGACGGCCGTCGGTCAGAGTGATCGGGATCAGCAGCATCGACAGGATGGCGGCCACTTGGTCGCCGCCTTCCACCACGACGGCGGTGGCCTGGAGGCTGACCGACACCCACCAATGAATGATGCCGGTGAATCGCGGCCTCCACCCGGAGGCCACGACAAGAAGCGCCGCGACGCAGAGCCAGCGAACGACATTCAGCTCGGGTCGAGCAACGAGGCAGAAGACGGCAGCATGGCGTGCGCCGTCGCAGAAGGGCGGCAGCGAGGTGCCGGCTGCCGGCCGAAACAAGATGTTCGGTTCGTTCGCGGCGAGCGTTGCGGCCGTCGAGAACGCCAGGATCGATCTGGATAGTCCGTAAACGTTTGTCCACGGACAGTAGGCCGCGAGGGCGTCGACCAAAGCGCGTTCTAAACGCTGTCGCATTTTACATCGATCCGCACGATACGGGATGGCATGGAATTTGGGTCGACCCGATTCGCCCAGGCCCACGGAACCCTGTCCTGCTGAACTAGGGCCAACGCGCCGCAAAGTGCGGGCCTGGGTGTCGGGTTGACGATTGACAGCAATCCGCCTGACCAGCTCGAAAGGCAACTCGACGGCAGGAGGGCACACGACTGCCAGTAAGTCTCTTTCACGTGAGAGGAGAAGAGACCCGCCTCAACGTTAAGCGATCGAGCCTTTCGGCTGAAAGCAAACGTAGCCAACGGATCGTCGGTCGGACTGACGGTTCGAACCCACGTGCCATCGAGGGCGCGACCGAAAACCAGAAATCGCGGTTCCCTCGGGTTCCGCGTGAAGAAGGCCCACCCCTCGGGAACGAAAAGCGTCGTGTTGATGGCCTGTTCGAGGGGCAGCGCCACGGCGTTGTAGGTCATCGACCCGTGCACTGCGTAGCAGACAAGCAACGTGCCGATGAGTGCGGCGGCACCGGCCTGGACGAGCAAAGCTGTTGGAGACCGCACAAGGGATGCGCTTTCTTGGGGTGACATCGGAGGAAGCCCTATCGCGCCGGGTCCAGAGCGAGCCGCTGTGCAATGAGGTCGACGTATTCCTCGAGGACGAGACGGAAGTTCGGGTCGATCCCGGATCCAACATCGGGCCTGGGCGCCGGTTGCGGAGCGCCCGAGACATCAGCACCGGGAGGGGGACCGCCCCCCCCCCCCCCCCCCCCCCCTCCGCCCGAGGGGTCGTAAACGCAGGTACCTCCCACGAGAGTGTAATAGGGGGGACATACGACCGGCGACGGCGTCGCTCCAATCATTCCCGTCTGGTAGACGGTGACCTGGGCGACGCCGGCGAGGAAGTAAAAGGCGCCTAAGACTGCGACCAAGTAGGACGCCACCGCGAAGAAGGTACCGAACAAGAAGAAGTCAAAGCATTCGGCGTGATAGCTTCCGAGGTCGGTGCCCGTCAGGAGGGAAGCGACGTCGGCCGCGCCCTCGACCAAGACGGCGCGCGCTCGCAAGTGGTCGCCGCTCTGAATTTCCGTCGCGAACCTGTCGAAAAACCCCGGGTGTGCGGCGCCGAGAGCTCGCGTGAGCTCGTCGACGGAGGCCCGCTGGCTCGGCGTGAGTTTGCGGGCCTGGGCGAACTCGTTTCTGTTCCAAATCTCGGGAAATGCGAGCGCGACGTCTCCCTGCCCAAAAAAAATCCCTGTGAACAGGGTCTCCCCGTCCAGTGCGTACAGACTCGTCGGGTTTCCCCCGGGATCGGGTGCAGGAGAGCTCGAGGAAAGTGGGGCCGAACACCCCGTCGCGGTGGTGATCATTACCGCGCTCATGCAGGTGGCGAGAATGCGAATGCGTGCGAGGCGTCGAGCTGTCATGAATCACCCCTATCGTTCGTTGTCGGACACAAACGAGAACCTCCCCGCCTTCGTTGTCGCGACGGCGGACACGATTGGTGTGCACTCTATAAGTGCTTTTAGTCGTGCGACGTGGGGAAGAAATTTCATCCTCCTCCGACTCGCGTGAGTCGCACCCTTCTGCGGCATGGTGGACGTCCCGTTCGGGTACCAACGGTCGTTGCGGCGAGCTACAGTTAGGCTCAACCATGTTTCGCAGCCCAATGACTCTCGATTCATTTGCTCTAGCGACGACCCTCGCAGTCGGCGCGGTGGTCGTAATCGTTGCCATCAGCGTACTCCGCGGGGCGCCCGGCCTGCCCGCGGGTGTCACGGCCGTCGTCCTGCTGTCGGTGCTCGCCGTAACTTGGGCGTGGTCACCGCGAGAGCTCGTGATCGACGATGCCGAGCTGCTCGTGATTCGCCGCGCCGGCCCACCGCTGCGCATTCCGCTCTCCACTGTGGCTCAAGCCGTTGCGCTCGAGCGCATCGGCGCTGGCACCGTTCGTGTGTGGGGAGTGGGGGGCTTCTTCGGGAACTACGGACTGTTTCGCAACCACACGCTCGGCCGTTTTCGGGCCTACGCCACGCGGCGCGGGCCGGTCATGGTGGTGCGTCGCAACGATGGCGAGCTGCCGATCGTGCTAACTCCCGACGACGTGGATCGAGCCGTGTCTGCGATCGAACAATCGCGCGGCGAGCGACCGGTGCCGATTATTCGTTGAAGAGGTTCACCCTGCGTCAGGATAGATGCCGCCCTACCGAGACGGAACCCTCGTGGGTGCTTGGGCCTCGAAGATGACCGAGTGCTGCAACGGCCTTTCCAGCCAGGATGGTCGCGAGAGTGACGGGCCCAAAAAAACGGGGGCCGGCGGCCGGCGAGCTCGCTGGCGGCAGGATCTTGGGATCACCAGTCAACGCTAGCGGGATGGTTGGGCGAGGGAGCTACTAGGGGGCTCGCGAGAGCTTCGCTCGCTCGTCTACCCAGCGCTCGATCTTGCGTGCAGCGGCACTTAGCCGCTTGGCCGCCGTCTTTCGGTCGCAGCCCAGGACGAATGCGATGTCGCTGGTGGTCAATTCCTCGAACAAATGCAGCGCCGCCACGTTTCGGTGCCGCAAGTCGAGGGCATCGAGGGCGTCGCGCAACAGATTTTCATGTTGGGCCCGTTGGAGGTTGGCCTCGGGCGATGGTAAATGAGACTCGAACTCTTGGTCCGTGGCATCGCTGAGGAGCTCTAGCTTGCGCAGCCCCCTGCGACGATGGGAGGCGGCTACCCGCCAAGCGATCGCGCGCAGCCAAAGCCCGAAGTGGGACGGAGGATCGGACTCATTCAGCCTATCCGCCGCAATGAGAAACACATCGTGGCAAAGGTCGTCGAGATCAGCCACGGGAATCCCTCGTCGGGCAAGCATTCTGCGTACTAGGTCGGCGTGAGCTCGATAGAGAACATCCCACTCCAGCGCCCCGCTCGCGATGCTTTTTCGTGCTCCCATGCCGTCCCCTCGGCTCCTGCGTCGGAGAAGTTGCGCGCGACCGGGTCTTTCGGCGTGGCCAACTAGAAACGCCGCGCCGACGAGGGCCTATCCGGCTGAATGTCAGGACCTACGACGATTACGTCTGGGCAGACCAGCAGGCGATTGTTGCCTTCTAGGCACTCGAGAACGCACGTCCGTAGCCGGATCGGCACCGTGGAGAACACGCACGGCCTCATCAAGTCGCCGCGGGTCGGACCCCGGTGGGACGAGTTTCGCTTTTCGGCGATGCGAGGCGGTCGACCGGTGACCTGACGTCCTCGTGACGCCTGCGAACTCCGATGACCTTCCGCTGCCTCGCGACGCTCGCCGACGGCTTCACGCCCGAGCCATTGCAGGCGTCCGTCGGTGCGCAAGTCTGCGCGCAGCAGGGAACGGCCGTTAAGAGAGGACGGTGAACGGCCACGCACCGGGAGTAGACGGACTGTTAGGGCGCGTCGATCGCCACAGTGAGATTGCCCGCGATCTCCGAGCATTCACCGGCACCGCGCCCTTTGAGCGCCGTGGTCACGCACCCGCAGGAGACATCGCTACCGCATGCCGGTGGGATTGGTATGCAGTCGTAGAAATCGACTCCGGGCGGCGCGCCTCCCATGACGTGCTCACAAACCTGAGAGCGACCGTCGCACGTGGCGACGCTGCCGCAGGCGAAGGCAATCCCTCCCCCATCGTTCGTCACGACCGGGGCGTCGCTCGCAGAGTCGGGTGACCCGTCCTGGGTTGCGACGGTGTCCAAGCCGGCCGCGTCCGGGGGAATGAACGCGGCCCCGCTACAGCCGGCAGTGCCAGCGATGGGTAAGAGGGTCCAGGGGTTCATTCCTCGATCTTAGCGTGCCGAGGGAGCGGACGGAGACCGTTCCTCCTCCGGCTGTTCGCGAGTTCGCCGAAGGGGACGCCCCGCTCGCCCAAAAGCTTCGAGAGCTGCCCCCTTGGACTTCGCCGAAATGTGCCACGCTTCGGCTTTGAACACGGACTACTCAGTAGCGGCATCGGGTGAGGCTCGGTCGGTCGTGCATGTGCCGCCGCGACAAAACGGTCCCGCGGGACCTGGACTCGGAGAAGCCCCCCCAGGACAGCCACAACCCACGCCTGGTTGGGCAGCAGCCGCCAGCGTCCTCGAGACGTCGGCCATATACCGCGGGTAGGAGCTGCGATTGATGACGATCGGCTCGGCTCCGCAAGTAATGATGCATACATAGCAAGCGTCGCCTCCCGAGACCTCGAGGCAGTCGAAATCGGTCGTACAGGACTGGTCGTAATTTGACCCTGAAATGAAGTTGGGGCCGCCATCCGGGCAAATCGCTTGGTCCAAGCAACAGCTTCCCACCCCGGGATCGCAGACCAAATTGTCAGTATTCGCGCAATTACCGCTCGTCACGCATTGCCCGCCGATTGCGGCACAGGCGGCCGAGCCAGACGGGGGGGACGTGACGGATGCCTCACTCACCGCCGCATCGCGGAAAGGGCTGTTCGCGTCGGTGCTAGCGTCGGCACCCACGTAACCCACGTTCCCCGAAGTCGACATTTCGCCCGCGGCATGCCCTCCGCATGCGGCTGCGATCAACAACAATGCGACCACCTGTAGGCGGCCCGCTGAGCAAATGGCTTGTCTCCGTCGCATTTGGGGCCTCCGCACTTTGAACGCGACGACCATGCCAAGGGCAAGCGCCGACGACGACCGCGTCGCCAGCGCGCACGTCCAGGCGCGCGCGCCGTCGAGAAACGAGCAGCCCCGCGGTTATGTAGGGCCGCAGTGTCGTGCTGTGGCACAAAACGGCACAGCTCACCCTTTCCGATGCGAAGCCCCGTGCGGCGTACACCGCTGACTTCCTTGCGATGCGAGCCACTACTTGCTGTCGAAACGCGTTTTCCGCCGCGCGTCGCCCTCGTCGAGCCCTTCGGGTTCGCGAACGAGCCGAAGGGAACTCGGCTCCTAAGTGACAACGTGGTCCGCCTGATACGGCTCGAACCGCGTGTTCGAGACTGAGACGTCCTCTTCCTTCGCTCGTTGGGTTCGACGCTTTCGTCGAAGACCTCGTCGGGCGCGAGGTGCCGGATAAAGGGCGTCACCGTCGCCTCGTCTCGAGACGGTGCTACGGTTCGGTTGCTTTGCCCAAATGAAAACTGCGCCGATAAACGCCGCTGTTCTCACCCTTGCCGTTGCGGTTTCCTGCGGTGCATTGGCTTTCGTGCCCAGCTGCAACGGTAGTGTGGTTTCAACGACTTCCAAGAGCGCCGACAGTGGCTCGAGTAGACTGAATCCCGATGCCAGGGTCTCACCGGATGATGCCAGTTCATCAGGTGTGGACAGCGCGGCAGACGGCGGCGCTATCTCTCCCACAATCGTAGGGTGCCCAGCGACGCAGCCGGTGGATCTCTCGACCCTTTCGACCGCTAACGGGTCGAATTCCGTTGCCGCGTGTGACACCGGCTTCGCGCATCCAAACGTATGCTGCCGTGCCGGTCCAACGCAGGCGACCGAATGCGCGGAATGTCCGGGCGCACCCTTTGCGACGTGCGACAAGGCATCGCTGACGTTTCCGGATCCAAGCACGTGCTGCTCGCTCGGCGATGGTGGCTGCGGCGAAGCATCGGTTCTCAGCGCCCCGCCCGATGATGGCGCAGTCCCAGTGAATTGCTACTACGCGTGTGGTCCCGGTGGATATTCGCCTCACGAACTTGGAGACGCATTTCCAGAGCCCACCTGTTCCGACGTGATGGACAGCTCCGTTCATTGCGCTTATTGCTGTTATGGAGCCGGCTGTCCTTTGAATTTTTGCTCGTGCGGGGCGTGCCCGCCATCCGGGTGCGGGGGAGACAATTGCGGAGCTTGCCCAGCAGGTTGGCAGGTACCTACTGGCGGACAGTACGACCTTTGCTGTCAGACCGACAGCTCCGGCGCGCCGCGGTGTTTCTCGCAATCGGGCAGCATCGAATTTACTCCGTGACTCGACCGGTCCCGGAGACCAGAGCAGCCTGAAAAACACGCGGGTATGCCGGCTGCTTCGTTGGCGTCCGCTGCGACGCTGTCGGTCGCACTGCGATGGGCTATGGCGCAGCCGCGAAATAGGTCGTCGCGCGTCGCTCGCCTTTCCTGACGATCTTCTTGGTCTCGAGTCCTTGTTTTAGAGCCCGCGTGACCTCCGGCTTGGAGACTCCGAGCTTCTTGCGGAGGTGCTCGGCGCGCATGCCCCCCGGTTGGCCCCTTATGAGCAGCACGACAAGCTCGAGCGTTTTTGCCGCGGCTTGCGCGGGCCCACCGCGAGCCTCAGCAGACGAGACGACGGCCGGCAGCCTGTTCGCTGCGCCGCGGCCGTTGCGATGTGGTTCCTGACGAGTATCGCGGGGTTCGGCCCATAGCTCCTCCAAGGGAACCGACCGAGCGGCCGCAAGAATCGATTCCACGAGCGACGTCGCGAGCTCAGACATTTGAGAACGAAGGGCGTTGGGCATTGATCGCCACTCTACAACAGGCCATTCCCATTCTTCGAAATTCCTTTCGCGGTAGACGCCTGTCGCTCCCGACCCGTTCGTCGGGGAGACAGAAGCCGTCCGGCGTCATGGTTTCGCTCGGACCCTCGTCCCGCCGAATCTTGTCATGGCCTTTTCGCGGTCTCACGGAGCACGTGCGCCTCGGCGCCGCGGATCTCGAGCACTTCGATGGGTCCACCGAAGAAGCGCGACAGGCCGACGTCGATGCGCCAGACGGCGCCGTCGCATGCGCTGTTCGCTCCGGCCCGCTGGACGGTGTGCCCTACCACCATGCGGCGGGCCCCAAGCGCCGCGAGCGTCGCCGAAAGCTCCGGGCAGGCCGGCGCTTTGCCTTCGGCAGAGTAGGCCCGCGTCCAGACGGGCCCGTCGTCGGCGACGACGACCGGGGGGGGATCGCGCCGCTTGCCCGAGAGCCACGAGTCCAGCTCGTCGTTCATGCGATCAAGCCCGTAGGTGACGTGCTTCTGCAAGATTCCGCCGTGCACGAAGACCGTGTCACCTACCTTCATGACGAGCGGCCGGCGCGCCTCAAGCGCTGCGTACGGACCCTTCGGCTGGAACGCCGCAGCGCGCCCTTGCTCCAAGGGCGCCATGCCCTCGGCGGTGCCACTCGCGCGGTTCATCGACGAGAAGGCCGCGAAGCCGCCGGGCGTCACGTAGCGGAAGTCGAGCGACGCGTTCATGATCTCGTGGTTGCCGAGTAGCGCCACGAGCTCACCCCCGGCAGCGGCGGCCTGTCGTTCCCACTCCTCGACTTGGTCGAGGATGGCTCGGTCGTCGTCGCCTCGATCAATCTCATCGCCGGTCTGGACGACGACAAGGCGCCCGCCCACCCACCGGTCGTGCTCGTCGATGGCCCCCGCTAGGCGGAGCGCACGCCTCGCATGGTCGAGATCGCCGTGAAGGTCGCCAATCGCGACCAGGCGGTCGGGGGCAGGACGGGAGAGTGCAGGCGAGAGCGAGGGTGGGACGCGGCTCGGCGCCGTCGGGGGCGCCCCCTGGGCCTCGGGTTCCTGAAGCGTAGAGCGCCCGCAACCACAAAGATTGAGCACGAAGCAGGCGACAAGCACCGGAGCGCCTCGCTTCATCGCGGGCATTCTACTGCACCGGACAGCGCGGCCACCTAAGGAACTCGCACGAGGACCTCCCTCGTTCCGTCGAAAGCCTCGAAGCTCGCGGAGGTGTCGCCACGAGAAGCCGCCAGTAGCCAGCCATAGCCCCTGATC
>Ga0265313_10003676_pt1 | contig 12252 bp, 13 predicted proteins | sample 4123metaG_FD_203122 | JGI IMG/M metagenome (GOLD analysis project Ga0265313, IMG submission 203122) | Rhizosphere microbial communities from Carex aquatilis grown in University of Washington, Seatle, WA, United States - 4-1-23 metaG | ecosystem: Host-associated > Plants > Roots > Rhizosphere >...
TCGCTCATCATCGCCTCGTCGAGCGTGGTGCGGCCAGCGGTGTCGAGCAGCACGACGTCGTAGCCGCCGAGGCGGGCCGCTTCGAGCGCGCGGCGCGCGATCTGCGGCGGCTGCTGGCCTTCGACGATCGGCAGCGTGTCGACTTGCGTCTCGCGGCCGAGCACCGCGAGCTGCTCCATCGCCGCCGGGCGGCGCACGTCGAGCGACGCCATCAGCACTTTTTTCTTCTGCCGGTCGGTGAGGCGGCGCGCGAGTTTGGCGGTCGTGGTGGTTTTGCCGGAGCCCTGCAGGCCGACCATCATGATCGGCACCGGCGGCGCGGCGGCGAGATCGAGCGCCTGCGCGTCCGAGCCGAGCGTGGTGACGAGCTGGTCGTGCACGATCTTCACGACCATCTGACCCGGCGTCACCGACTTCATCACCTCGACGCCGATCGCCTGCTTCTTCACCTCGTCGGTGAAGGCGCGCGCGACGTCGAGCGCGACGTCGGCCTCGAGCAGCGCCCGGCGCACCTCGCGAAGCGCGGCATCGACGTCGGCTTCCGACAGCGCGCCGCGGCGGGTGAGGCGGTCGAGAATGCCGCCAAGTCGTTCGGATAGAGAATCGAACATCTGCAAAACACCTTTGCGCCCGAGGGCGCATTGCGCTGTCGGGCGGGGGCCTCCGGCCTCTCAATGGACCGGGCGGCGAAGCTGGAATTTCACGTCTTTAGCGAAGTCGCGCGGAACCTAGGAGTGGCCTATGGCGGAGTCAAGGCAGGCCAATTACTGCGTCAATTCGTAGCTTACGGTGACCTGCGCGTGCAGCGTCTGCTCGCCGGGCACGATCGGGACGCCGCTGGCGCGCATCGCCTGCAAGGCGACCGGCGGTGCGGACGCGGCGCCCGCTTCGGTGATGGCGACGACATGGCCGACCTTGGCGTCGGCCGCCTGGGCGTAAATTTCGGCCTTGCGGCGGGCGTCGGCCATCGCCTGCGCGCGCGCCTGATCCAGCAGCTTCGAGCGCTCGGTGACCATGAATTCGATGCCCGACATTTCGTTGGCGCCGGCGCCGATGGCCTTGTCCAGAATGTCCGGCAACTTGTCGATGGTGTGGATCTTCACCGTCACCTGGTTGGTCGCCTGAAAGCCGGTGAGGCGCGCGGCGCCCGGTCTGCTGGTGTCGTATTGCGGCTGGATCGACAGATGCGAGGTCTGCACGTCGCGGTCGGCAATGCCGGCGCCTTTGAGCGCGGCGATGACGGCGGTCATCTGCTTGGCGTTGGCGTCGTTTGCCTCGCGCGCGGTCTTGCCCTGGCTGGTGACGCCGAGGCGGATGATTGACGTGTCGGGCGCGACAGAGACGGTCGCCTCGCCGGTCACGGTCACCACATGCTCGGCGGCACCCGCCGGCAGCGCAATGGCGAGTGCGAGCAGAATGACTCCCGGCAGCACACCTCTCATTTGATCGGCACCAGCACGTTGATGACCAGCTTGTCCGGATCGGTCACCGCGGGATCGGAGACGTATTCCTCGATGAACAGGTCCTTGGCCTCGAGTTGCTTGTCGTCGAGGTAATTGGTGATCGCCTCGTAGGTCGAATCCATCGCGTCATACGAGCCGCGATGCACGAACTTGAGCGCCTTTCCCGACGGCGCCTGGCCGACGGCGATGTCGCCTTTCGGCGGGTCCTTCGGCGGCTCGGCGATCGGCAGGGCGGCGCGGAAGCTGAAGCCGGTGTCGCTGGTCTGGGTGTAGATCGTCATCGCCGGGCCGTTCGGCTTGATGCCCTGCTTGGCGAGATATTCGTTGAGCGACTTGAAGGCGTCGACGATCGTGTCGAAGGCGTTGTCCCAGTTGCTGTGGCCCTGCAGGTAGATGATCGTGCGGTCCGGCAGGGTGATATCCGCGCCGAAGGCGTCGCCGGCCTGCAGCGGCGCCGGCGAGGCCGGGCCGGTGATCGGCGGCATCTGGTCGTCTTTGTTCTGTGCTTGCGCCGGAAGGGCAAAGAGCAGGGCACCAAGGGCAGCCAGTGCCGGCAGGCGGATCAGAAGCATCACGCGTCTCCCTCGATGGGGTGAGCCGGATCCGGCGATTCGCGGCACAAAATGCATTCTAGCATGGGCTATGGCCAATCCGTGTTCATTCGCCATATAAACCGGGCGAAAGCCGGGCAAATCGAAATTTTTAGATGGCGTTTATGGGCGCGCTCGCCAACCAAGCCTTCGTCAAGATGAACGGGATCGGCAACGAGATCGTGATCGTCGATCTGCGCGCGCAGGCGGCGGCGATCAGCGCCGACGAGGCGCGCGCGGCCGCGTCGCCCGCCGGCGCGCCCTACGATCAGTTGATGGCGCTCTATCCGCCGCGCACGCCGGGTACCGACGCCTTCATCCGCATTTACAACAATGACGGCTCGGAGGCCGGCGCCTGCGGCAACGGCATGCGCTGCGTCGCCGATCTCGTCGCCAAGGAGAACGGCAAGAGCGCGCTCACCTTCGAGACCAGGAGCGGCATCCTGAATTGCTGGCGCGGCGACGACGGCATGTTCACCGTCGACATGGGCGCGCCGAAGTTCGCCTGGAACGAGATTCCGCTGGCGGAGGAGTTCCGCGACACCCGCGCCATCGAATTGCAGATCGGACCGATCGACAAGCCGATCCTGCATTCGCCGGCGGTCGTCAACATGGGCAATCCTCACGCCATCTTCTGGGTCGACGACGTCAACGCCTACGACCTGCATCGCTTCGGCCCGCTGCTCGAGAATCACCCGATGTTTCCGGAACGGGCGAATATTACGCTGGCGCATATCGTTTCGCGCGATGCCATCGTCATCCGCACTTGGGAGCGCGGCGCCGGGCTGACGCAGGCCTGCGGCTCTGCTGCTTGTGCTGCTGCTGTTGCTGCTGCGCGACTCAAGCGGACCAACCGCAAGGTCATGGTGACGCTGCCCGGCGGCGATCTCACCATCGATTGGCGCGAGAGCGACGGCCATGTGCTGATGACCGGGCCGGTCGAATTCGAGTTCGCCGGCCGCTTCGATCCGACGCTGTTCGCGCCCACCCAACCCTCCCCCGCAAGCGGGGGAGGGACAGGGAGGGGGTCATGAGCCTCGACGTCGTCACCTTCGGCTGCCGTCTCAACATCGTCGAATCCGAAGTGATCCGGCGCGCCGCCGGAGCGCGGGACGCCGTTGTCGTCAACACCTGCGCCGTCACATCGGAGGCTGTGCGTCAGGCACGCCAGACCATCCGCCGCATCAAGCGCGAACAGCCCGATCGCCCGATCGTGGTCACCGGCTGCGCGGCGCAGTCGTCGCCTGATGTTTTCGCAGCAATGCCTGAAGTCGATCGCGTGCTGGGCAACGAGGAAAAGCTCGATGCGGCCGCATGGGCCAGCGGTCCGCGCGTCGCCGTCGGCGACATCATGTCGGCGCGCAAAATGGTGGCGCATCGCGTCGATGCGCTCGAAGGCCATACCCGCGCTTTCGTGCCGGTCCAGAACGGCTGCGACCACCGCTGCACCTTCTGCATCATTCCGTTCGGCCGCGGCAATTCGCGCTCGCTGCCGCCCGATGAGGTTGTGGCGCAGGTGCGCGCGGTCGTCGCGCGCGGCTATCGCGAGGTCGTGCTCACCGGCGTCGACATTACCAGCTACGAGAGCGCCGGGATGCGGCTCGGCGCGTTGGTGAAGCTGATCCTGCGCGAAGTGCCGGAACTTGCGCGGTTGCGGCTGTCGTCGATCGACTCGGTCGAGGCCGACAATGACTTATTTGATGCGCTGGCGGACGAACCACGCTTGATGCCGCATCTGCATCTGTCGCTGCAATCCGGCGACGATCTCATCCTCAAGCGCATGAAGCGCCGGCACTCGCGTCAGGATGCCGTCGATTTCTGCGAGCGCGTGCGCACGCTGCGGCCTGACGTTGTGTTCGGCGCCGACATCATCGCCGGCTTCCCCACCGAGACCGAAGAGATGTTCGCGCGGTCGCTCGAACTGGTCGACGAGTGCGGCCTGACGCAGTTGCATGTGTTCCCATTCTCGCCGCGGCCCGGCACGCCGGCGGCGCGCATGCCGCAACTCGACCGCGCCGTCATCAAGGAGCGCGCGCAGCGCCTGCGCGAGACGGGCGAGGCGGCGTTGGTCCGTCATCTCGCCGCGCAGGTCGGCGCGCGGCGCCGCGTGCTGACCGAACGCGGCAGCATCGGCCGCACCGAGCAATTCACAGCCGTGCGTTTGGCGGCTCCGATCGAGCCCGGCGTCTTCGTCGATCTGTCGATTGCCGGCCACGATGGGCGGCAGTTGCTGGCCGCCTAGTCTCCCTGCCATCCGCATTTGCCGAGCGCCTCGCGCATGTGCGGCGGCACAGGCGCCTTGACTGTGACCGGCGGTTTGTTTTTGGAAATCGGCACCACGATCTCGCGCGAATGCAGATGCAGGATTGGCCCGCCGCTGCGCGGCGCGCGGCCATAGATATTGTCGCCGAGGATCGGCCATCCCATCACGGCGCAATGCACCCGAAGTTGATGTGTGCGGCCGGTCAACGGCTCGAGTGCGAGCCAGGCGAGTTCTTTCTTATCCCTCCCCTGCAAGGGGAGGGTGGCGCCGAAGGCGCCGGGTGGGGTGCTGTCGTGTGCTATGGCTGCGTCTGCCCCCACCCCGCCGCTTCGCGGCGACCCTCCCCCTTCGGGGGAGGGATGAAGGAAACGGCCCATCACCTTCCACGTCGTCTGCGCCGGCGTGCCATGCGGGTCCGGCTTCATCCACCAGCCGCGCGTTTCGTCGAGCTTGCCGAGCGGAATGTCGATTTGGCCTTCGTCGGTGTCCGGCGCGCCTTCGACGACGGCCCAGTAGGTCTTGCCGATCTTGCCCTGCTTGAACAGCTTGCCGAGCAGCGCGAGCGCCTTGCGGTGGCGGCCAAGCACCAGGCAGCCGGAGGTGTCGCGGTCGAGCCGGTGGGCCAGCGCCGGGTTGCGTGGTAGCCCGAAGCGCAGCGCGCCGAAGTGATCCTCCAGGCTCTCGCCGCCTTTCGGCCCGCGATGCACGGCAAAGCCGGGCGGCTTGTCGATCACCAGCATCAGCCCGTCGCGGTAGAGCAGGCGGGCGAGCATCTCTTCCGGTGTCATGTCGAAACGGCTATCACGGGCGCCGCATGAACGACAACGCGCAGACAAGCTGGTGGCAGCGCCTCCGGGGCGGCCTCAGGGAGACCTCGTCGCTGCTCGGCGGCGCGGTCGCCGATCTCGCCAAGCGTCAGCTCGACGCCGCCGCCATCGAGGATCTCGAGCACGAGCTGATCCGCGCCGATCTTGGGCCCGAATTCGCCCAGCGCATCGCCACCGGCTTCGCCGAGGGCCGCTTCGATCCCCACATCACGCCGGACGCGCTGAAATCGCTGCTCGCCGCCGAGATCGAGAAGGTGCTGGCGCCGGTCGCCAGGCCGCTCGAGATTACCACGCGGCCGTTCGTCATTCTGGTCGCTGGCGTCAACGGTTCCGGCAAGACCACCACCATCGGCAAACTCGCCGCCCGCTATCGCGCCGAGCGCAAGACCGTCATGCTGGTGGCCGGCGATACGTTTCGCGCCGCGGCGATCGATCAACTGCAAATCTGGGCAAAGCGCACAGGCGCGACGATCATGGCGCGCGAGTCCGGCGCCGATGCGGCGGGGCTGGCGTTCGACGCGCTGACGACGGCCAAGGCGGACGGCACCGACATCGTGCTGATCGACACCGCCGGCCGCTTGCAGAACCGCACCGAACTGATGGGCGAGCTCGAAAAAATGGTACGCGTGATCCGCAAGGTCGAGCCGACGGCGCCGCATGCCGTGCTGCTGGTGCTCGACGCCACCGTCGGCCAGAACGCGCTCAATCAGGTCGACATCTTCGGCAAGATCGCCGGCGTGACCGGCCTGGTGATGACCAAGCTCGACGGCAGCGCGCGGGGCGGCATTCTGGTGGCGGTTGCCGCGCGCTTTGGGTTACCGGTGCATTTCATCGGCGTTGGCGAGGGCGTCGACGATCTTGCGCCGTTCACTGCGCGGGACTTTGCGCGCGCCGTCGTCGGTCTGGATTCTTGAGGAACGCATGAGCGAAAAGCCGCAACTCAACCCCTTCCTCAAGCTGGCGCTCGACATCGGGCCGCTGGTGCTGTTCTTCGCGGCCAATGGCCGCTTCGGCATCTATGTGGCGACCGGCGCCTTCATGGTCGCGGTGCTGGCCGCGCTCGCCGTGTCTTACGCCATCACGCGCCACATCGCGATGATGCCAGTGGTAACGGCGGTGATCGTGCTCGTCTTCGGCGGCCTGACGCTCGTGCTGCACAACGACCTGTTCATCAAGCTCAAGCCGACCATCATCTACGTGCTGTTCGGCGGCACGCTGCTCGCCGGCCTGCTGCTCGACAAGCCGTTTCTGTCGATTCTGTTCGATCAGGTATTTCACCTGACCAACGAAGGCTGGCGCAAGCTCACGTGGCGGTGGGTAATCTTCTTTTTCGCGCTGGCCGTGCTCAACGAAATCGTCTGGCGAAATGTCTCGACCGACACCTGGGTCAGCTTCAAGTTGTTCGGCGTGGTGCCGCTGACGTTTTTGTTCGGCGCGCTGCAATATCCGCTGATCATGAAGTATCACCCGGATGTGCAGAACAAGATCTAACGCATTCTCGATTTGAGCCGGATCGCCGCGCCGTCGACGACGAATTTTCCGTAGCCGTGATGATGGATCGTCTTCGAATTCTTCTGCCGCGGATCGACCCAAGCGCGGACCACCTCGAGGACGAACAGGTTGTAGCGGTTCACCATGCGCCGGTCGGCGACCCTGCACTCGAGGTTGGCGAAACATTCCTTGATCAGCGGCGCCGAGACGTCTTCGGCCGGCAGCGGCGTCAGACCGAAAGCGGCGAACTTGTCGAGATCGCGCCCCGAAGAATTGCCGACCTTGACGACCTTGTCCGCCAACCGGCGCGCGGGCAGCGCGATCACGCATTCGCCAGTTGTGCGCAGCGCCTCGAAGCTGTAGTCGGCGCCGCTGCAGACGCAGGCGATGAGCGGCGGCTCGAACTCCACCATCATGTGCCACGACATCGTCATGACGTTCGCGCGGCCCTTGCGCGCCGTCGTCAGCAGCACCACCGGGCCCGGCTCGATGAGCGCATAGACCTTCGACAGCGGCAGCGGCTTCACGGCTTGAGCGCCTTCTCGATTTCCGGCTCGAGCACCTTGGCCAGGTTGTCGGCGTCGATCGGCCCGACCAGCTTGTAGGCGATGCGGCCGTCGCGGCCCACGACGAATGTCTCTGGCACGCCGTAGACGCCCCAATCGATCGCGGTGCGGCCTTTGTCGTCGGCGCCGGTGGCAACGAACGGGTTGCCGTAGCGGTTGAGGAAGCGGCGCGCATTGTCGGGCGCGTCCTTGTAATTGATGCCGACGAGCTGGATGCGCTTGTCCTTGGCGAGCTGGTCGAGCAGCGGCACCTCGTCGTGACACGGTACGCACCACGACGCCCACACGTTCACCACCGTCACCGCGCCCTTGAACGTGGCGTTGGTGACGCCGGGGACGGGCTTGCTGTCGCGCGTCAGGCCTTCGAGCGGCGGCAGATCGGTCGGCGGCACCTCATGTCCGACCAGCGCCGAGGGAATGCGCGACGGGTCGCCGTTGCCGAGCCGGAACAGGAACAGCGCGGCCAGCGCGAGGAAAACGCCGAGCGGCAGCAGCACCAGAAGATTGCGCCGCTTTGACGTTGGGTTGCCAGGGACCGTGCTCATTGCGATTCGCGGCCCGAGCGCCGCGTCACGCCGCGTTCTTCCAGATCGCCGAGGATGCGGCGCTGCGCGGCGTAGTCGAGCGTCACCCAGGCGGTGAGCGCCGCCACCACGAACAGCGCCAGCGCGTAGGCTGCGATGATGAAATCGGCGTGCGGCCCGAGACTCATGATGTCGCCTCGGCGAATTGCTGCGCCTGCATCAGCCGCATTGCGCGCACGCGCCGGCGCAGGATCTCGTTCCGCATGGCGGCAAGCTGCAAGGTAACGAACAGAAGCGTGAAGGCGGCCGCCATCACGATCAGCGGCGTCAGGATCGACGGATCGATGGTCGAGCCGCCGATGCGGAAGATCGACTCGCCCTGGTGCAGCGTGTTCCACCAGTCGACCGAGAACTTGATGATCGGCAGGTTGACCGCGCCGACCAGCGCGAGGATCGCGGCGGCGCGCGCGCCGCGGCCCGGATCTTCCGCGGTCCAGTAAAGCGCGAGCACGCCGAAATACAAAAGCAGCAGCACGAGCTCGGAGGTAAGCCGCGCGTCCCACACCCAGTAGGTGCCCCAGGTCGGCCGGCCCCACAGCGAGCCGGTGACGAGACAGACAAACGTAAAGGCCGCGCCGATCGGTGCCGCCGATTTTCCGGCGACGTCGGCGAGCGGATGCCGCCACACCAACGTGCCGACCGCGGCGGCGCACATCACGCCCCAGCCGAACATGCCGAGCCAGGCCGACGGCACGTGCAGATACATGATCTTCACGGTCGCGCCCTGCTGGTAGTCGTCGGGCGCGTTGGCGGCGCCGTACAGCCCGATGGCAAAGAAGATGACGGTTGCCGCGATCAGCCACGGCAAGACGCGGCTGACCAGCGCAAGAAACTTCGTCGGATTGGCGAGATCAATTGCCGGCATAACTATTCTAGTCCGTAGCGCAGCGCCGCCGCTGCCGCCACCGGCCCGAGCACGAGCGCGGCCAAGGATAACGCACAAAGGATGGTGAAAGGTGGGCCGAACGGCGCGCCCTCGGTGATCGCGGCGTTGGCCGCGGCAACGCCGAAGATCAGCACCGGCACGGTCAGCGGCAACACCAATACCGCCAGCAGCAGGCCGCCCCGGCGCAGCGCGACCGACAGCGCGGCGCCGATCAGGCCGATGAACGTGAGCGCCGGCGTGCCGGCGAGCAGTGTCAGCGCCACCGCGCCCATGGCGCGCAACTCGATATTCAGCAGCAGCCCAAGTACCGGCGCGACCACCACCAGTGGCAGGCAGGTGGTGAGCCAGTGCGCGACCGCCTTGGTCGCGACCGTCAGCTCCAGCGGCATGCCGCCGGTCATCAGCAAATCGAGCGAGCCGTCCTCGTAGTCGGTCGCAAATAGCCGGTCGAGCGCGAGCAGGCTTGCCAGCAGCGCGCCGAGCCAGAGGATCGCCGGGCCGATGCGCGCCAGCAGCTTGAGGTCGGGCCCGATGGCGAAAGGCATCATCACGACGACGATGAGGAAGAACAACGCGCCCATCAGCGCGCCGCCGCCGACGCGCATGGCGATGCGCATGTCGCGCATGAGAAGGGCCATAAGCGCGTTCACGCGCGTCTCCATATCAAGGGCGGATTCATGCCGGGCCCAATTTGAGTTCGCGCGCGCGTTCGAGCCCGATCGGTCCGTGCGCGGCGGCAACGATGAGCCCGCCGCCGGCAAGATGCGTCCGCATCAGTTCGGCGAGACGGCCCCGTGACGAGGCGTCGAGCGCCGAGGTCGGCTCGTCCAGCAGCCACAGCGGCCGCGCCACGGCGACCAGCCGGGCAATCGACAGTCGTCGCTTCTGCCCGGCAGACAGGTAGGCGGCCGGCAGGTCGGCGAGCGGGCCGAGGCCGACGGCATCGAGCGCCGCCGCCACCGGCTTGCCGCCGCCGAGGAAGTCGATCCAGAAACGCAAATTTTCGGCGACGGTGAGCGCGGGCTTCGCCGCGTCCTGGTGGCCGAGGTAGTGCGCCTGCTCGGCAATCGGGGTGTCGGTTTTGCCTCCGGCGAGGTCGAGGCGTCCGGCCGACAGGCGAACGAGCCCGGCGATCACCCGCAGCAACGAGGATTTTCCGGCGCCGTTGCGGCCGGTCACCAGCAGCGCCTCGCCGGCCGCGACGGCAAAGTTTAGCCCTGCGAAAACATCCCGCCCGCCGCGGCTGCAGGCCACGTTCTCCGCGCGCAACTGCATCAGGCCGACCCGGCCGCTTTGGCGGCGTCTAGTTCCAAAATCCCGTGCATCTTGGCCGACAATGCCCTTAATATGGCTTGCGCCGCAAAATGACCTTATAAGCCCTCAGTTGCGGTAACACGTATCATGAGTACCCCACGCAGACCGCAAGCCTGCAAAAAGCAACGCTTCGCTAGGCACTTAGCGGTCGCTTGCCACGATCCCCGGCCGGGAATGGAACATTCAACATGACCTCGCTCGACAGTTTTCGGTGCTGCAAGACTCTTCAGGCCGGCGGCAAGACCTACGCCTATTACAGCCTGCCCACCGCGGAGAAAAACGGCCTCAAAGGCATTTCGCGCCTGCCGTTCTCGATGAAGGTGCTGCTGGAAAACCTGCTGCGCAACGAAGACGGGCGCACGGTGACCAAGGAAGACATCAAGGCGGTCGCCGACTGGCTCAAGACCAAGTCGTCCGATCGCGAAATCGCCTTCCGCCCCGCTCGCGTGCTGATGCAGGACTTCACCGGCGTTCCGGCGGTGGTCGACCTCGCGGCAATGCGCGACGCCATGGTGGCGCTCGGCGGCGATCCGAAGAAGATCAATCCGCTGGTGCCGGTCGATCTGGTGATCGATCATTCCGTCGCCGTGACCTTCTTCGGCAACAACCAGGCCTTCAAGAAGAACGTCGACGAGGAATACCGGCAGAACCAGGAGCGCTACAAATTCCTGAAATGGGCGCAGCGCTCGTTCGACAATTTCCGCGTCGTGCCGCCCGGCACCGGCATCTGCCACCAGGTCAACCTCGAATATCTGTCCCACGTCGTGTGGCGCCGCAAGGACAAGGTCACTGTCGGCGGCAAGAGCGCGACGATGGAGATCGCCTATCCCGACACTCTTGTCGGCACCGACTCGCATACCACGATGGTGAACGGCGTCTCCGTGCTCGGCTGGGGCGTCGGCGGCATCGAGGCGGAAGCCGCCATGCTCGGCCAGCCGTTGTCCATGCTGCTGCCCGAAGTCATTGGCTTCAAGTTGACAGGCAAGCTCAAGGAAGGCGTGACCGCGACCGATCTTGTGCTCCGCGTCACCGAATTGCTGCGCGCGCGCGGCGTGGTCGGAAAGTTCGTCGAGTTCTTCGGCCCCGGCCTTACCCACCTCACGATTGCCGACCGCGCGACGCTCGGCAACATGGCGCCGGAATACGGCGCAACCTGCGGTTTCTCGCCGATTGACGAAGATACGATCCGGTATCTCAAGGACACCAGCCGCCCGGCCGAGGTGGTCAAGCTCGTGGAAGCCTATGCCAAGGCGCAGGGCATGTTCCGCGTGAAGACCACGCCGGATCCGATGTTCACCGACGTGCTCAAGCTCGATCTTGCGACTGTCGATCCGGCACTCGCCGGACCCAAGCGCCCGCAGGACCGCATTGCGCTCAAGGACGTCAAGGCCGGTTTCACCGTCTCGATGGACAAGGAATACAACAAGAGCAACGAGCTCAGGAAACGCGTTGCTGTCGCCGACCGCAAACACGATCTGGGCAATGGCGATGTGGTGATTGCGGCGATTACGTCATGCACCAACACGTCGAATCCGAGCGTGATGATCGGTGCCGGGCTACTGGCGCGCAAAGCCGCGGCCAAGGGCCTCACCGCCAAGCCGTGGGTCAAGACCTCGCTGGCGCCGGGTTCGCAGGTCGTCGCCGAGTATCTCGAGCAAGCCGGTCTGCAAAAGGATCTCGACAAGGTCGGGTTCAACCTGGTCGGGTTTGGCTGCACCACCTGCATCGGCAACTCCGGTCCGCTGCCGGAGGAGATTTCCGAGGCGGTCAACAAGAACGATCTGGTGGCGGCCGCGGTGCTGTCGGGCAACCGTAACTTCGAAGGCCGCGTCAACGCCGACGTGCGCGCCAACTATCTGGCGTCGCCGCCGCTGGTGGTGGCCTATGCCATCGCGGGCTCGATGTACGTGGATTTGGTGAAGGAGCCGCTCGGCACCGATCCGAAGGGCAAGAAAGTCTTTCTCAAGGACATCTGGCCGTCGAACAAGGAGATCGGCGCCTTCGTCGCCAAGAACGTTACCAAGCAGATCTTCGCCAAGAAATACGCCGACGTGTTCAAGGGCGACGCCAACTGGCGCAAGATCGCGGTCAAGGGCGGACTGACTTACGGGTGGGACGACCGCTCGACCTATGTGCAGAACCCGCCTTACTTCGAAGGCATGCCGCAGCGTCAGCGCCCGATCGAAGACATCGTCGACGCCCGTGTGCTTGGGCTGTTCCTCGATTCGATCACCACCGACCACATCTCGCCGGCAGGATCGATCAAGG
>Ga0265313_10003677_pt1 | contig 12252 bp, 7 predicted proteins | sample 4123metaG_FD_203122 | JGI IMG/M metagenome (GOLD analysis project Ga0265313, IMG submission 203122) | Rhizosphere microbial communities from Carex aquatilis grown in University of Washington, Seatle, WA, United States - 4-1-23 metaG | ecosystem: Host-associated > Plants > Roots > Rhizosphere >...
CAAGCGGCTGGTGCTATACGGGAGTGAGCAAGGCTTTGTCTCCACTGGGAGTGACACTGACCGGAAGTGCGGCTTATCAGGCACGCGAACAGTTGCTTGCCGACTCTCGATTCATGCCCGTCTCGCAAGACGACATTGTTGGACTACGGCGCGGCGATATCATAGTATTCGATAAGTCAGCGACACATCCTTACGGTCATATCTGCGTCTACCAGGGCAATGATGAAGAATCGAGTGACCATGTGTCTCACCTCACAACACCAGGTGCGTATGGTGGCGTCACCGTTTTCCGGTTGCGTTCGGAAAACAATGAGATTGCCGGCAATGAAGAGCGAAGGCAATGGAATTTTAAAGCTCCACTTTCAGCTCCGGACTTCCGGCGCACAAATTCCTCCTGCGACTATACAGAAGCGATGCAAGCAAATGCACCTCACTATGGTCAGGGTGATACCAAATCCAGCGGCAGTACAAGAGGTGCAGCCGAATTCGCGCGCCGGGAATTTCGCATTCTCAGTAACTCGCCGGAAGGAAAGTCGCTTGCTCACCGACTGATTCGATTTGTCATGAGAAACTTGTGACAGCGGGCGGTATAATTGCGGTACCTTCCTGCTGGCATCCTTCAAACTTTCGGTAGTCTACCTTGCTTCGTTCGCCGCTAAGTGCGAGTCTATTGAGCCTTTGTCTGTTACTTGGACCGGCCGTAATTGCGCCTGCGCTGATCGTTGCCGATACAGGTCAGCCCTGCATGTCCGGGCCGGTTGCATTGGCTCAGTCCTCGGAGGTCACCGACCAGGAGGCGGAGGTAGAAAAGCTGACCAATGAAATTCTCTGCAAGGAGGTGGACCTTGAGCGCTACTATTTGCACTATCGCAGCTTGAGCACAGCCGCGCCGAGATTTCGACGCATCAGGTACTACTTATTGCAAGTCGCGTCAACTTCGTGCACGCTTGCATCAAACATCATCTTCATCGATGTGGCGCGCAAGGGACTAAAGGGCGACATCACAGATTTCGGGCGCGGCGATGGTTCAATCGACCAGTCGGGTGGCTCGGGAAGTAGCTCAGGAGGTGGCTCGGGAAGTAATTCAGGAGGTCGCTCCACCGGTCTCTCCGCAGGTCTGTCCTCCGGTGCCTCCGGCGCCAGTTCGTCAGGCAGATCCGCTAGATCAGGAGGTACCTCCTCCTCTGCGCCTCCACAGACAAAAGGGAAGGACACTACAGGCGAAGTCCGCGGTGGCATAATCTTGGCGACCATAGGTGTTATTCTCGGTCCGGGTAGTTCGCTTCTGGAGCTTTGCTCCAACGCATACACCGCTTGTAAGAATCTAAAGCAGGGAAATAATCCCGCCGCTGCTGTTCGCAATGTTGTCGCGCGCATCGAAGAAATCGACGCACTGTTAGAACAGCGCAGCAAAATTATCGAAGCACATCCCGAACTAAGAGCGCTTTCAATCAATAAGGCAGAACACACTGTTCTTGTGTGTTTTAGAGATTGGTGCGTGTCGGAATTTGTAGACGTGTACGCGGCCGCTAAATCCACTCAAGCTGGTGCCAACGCTTACTACATGCTTGATGTAGCCAATGGAGGCTGCAATCTGGCCGGCAATCTTCTGGCGCTTCGCTCGCTGAATCCTGGTAAAGACGGGCTGGCAGGACCCGCCGCTACTGTTTCGGTAGTCGGAGATAGTTTGAGCATAGCCAGTGCACCGGCAAGCGCAGTTGCCGGCAAGCAAATGTACAAATTCTGGCACAAACGTATGGCCAAGAAGATGAGCGATCACATGAACTACGGCGAAGATCATGCCAAAGCCGCAATGATTCAACTGAATCATGTCATCAACCATACTGATTCAGCCGCGCTAAAAACGGCTGCCGCAGTCGATTCGCGCGTGTCCGCCTATATTCTCTGGGCTCGCCGATACGACAAGATTGTAGAAAAACAGAAAATTGAGCTGGCCCATCGAGGCAAGGTCGCTCACCAGGGGCAGAGAATCGGACCGCTCTTATCCGGCACCGGTCTGGCGCAAGATACGCTTGCCGATGTTGCATTTTACGGAAGCCGCGACAACGATCGCCGCGGTGCCAGCCTTGCTCTTGCCGGTGCTGTCACTGCAGGTAGTGGCAATATCGTGGGCCTGGCTTATACCAATTACAATCTTATCAGTGAGTATCTATATCGAAAAAAATTGAGGCAGCAAAAGTTGCTGCCCGATCAACTATTGCAAGAGCGCTTTAAAGTGCTTAACCAAATTGACAAAATGCTGGATGGGACCGGAAAGGACGGAAAATGACAGTCAGGTGCAAACAGGAAGAATTCGGACAAATTCAGTCCGGAGAAAAGGTTTATTTATTCACTCTGGAGAGCGAGGGCGGCTTGACTGCCAGTGTCACCAATTATGGCGCAATACTTACGCAGCTTCATGTGCCCGATGCCAAGGAAAACGTAGCCAATGTGGTGCTTGGTTTTGATGCGCTCGAGCCCTATTTACGCAAACATCCGCATTTGGGTGGAACAATCGGACGTTATGCCAATCGCATTGCCGGCGCTTCTTTTCAATTGGATGGAACAACTTATACACTGGCAAAAAACAACGGTGAAAATTGTTTGCACGGCGGGCTGATTGGTTTTGACAAAAAACTGTGGCAGGTTGAGGAGTTTGGTGAGTCGCCCCAAAGCCAATCCGCATTTGTGCGATTTTCTCTCTTCAGCCCCAACATGGAAGAAGGTTTTCCCGGCAATCTAAAAGTGTTTGTAACCTACGAACTTACCGCAGATAATGCGCTGCGCATCGACTACCGCGCCAGCACTGATCTGGCTACGCCGCTGAATTTGACCAATCACAGTTATTTCAATCTCAAAGGCGCAGGTAAAGGAGATATTCTCGATCACGAGTTGTCCGTCATGTCGGATGCATACACGCCTGTGAATGAGAGCATGATTCCTACAGGTGAGATTGCCGGCGTTGAGGGAACCGCGATGGATTTTAGAAAACCACGCACGGTGCGCAGTCGTATCGACGAAATGAAAATCGGCGGTTATGACCACAACTTCATTTTGAATAAAAGCGGTGCAATGTCGGATGATTCACCGACTCTTGCTGCAGTGGCTTTTGAGCCGACATCAGGAAGGCGGATGACTGTCTACACCACAGAACCCGGCGTGCAGATCTACACCGGCAATAATCTAAATGGATCGGTCACAGGTTTGGGTGGCGCATATGAAAAATACTACGCCATTTGTTTTGAGACGCAGCACTACCCGGATTCCGTTCATCACGCCGATTTCCCAAATGTGATATTGCGCCCGGGTCAGCAATATCGGCAGACAACCGTTTTCCAATTCTCATGGTAGGCGTAATTCAAATTTTCATTGCCGAAATATGAGCTGCTTGCGCCCTATTTCAAAACGTGCGCTGCGACTTTCTTGAAAGCGGCAATGATGTCTTCGACATCCTTATCGCTCAGTGTTGAAGCAATTGCCAGCATGGCGCTGCGCTCTGACAATTCATCGCATTTCGGCAGGGTTCCCCTCTCATATGAAATGGCTTTGCCGAATTCGTTGGCCGGGTGAGTCCAGGGGAATCCGTCACTCGAGATCGACCGTTTTTTCACCAGGCTGGGATTGTTGTAATACCAGTGCAAGCCCCAATCGGACATCGGGATGCAAGTCATGCTGCCTTCCGCCCCTCTAATTCCTTCTGCTTGCAGCGCTTTCGTAAACTCCAGGCACTTTTCTTTGGACGGGTAGATCGTGATCAGGAAGGGGCCGCTGTCGCCGTCGGGATCAGGAATGTCTCGGAAAGCCAGACCCGGAATGCCTTCGATGGCGCGGCGGATTTTCCACTTGGCGCTGCGCATTGAGCCGGTGATTTTGTCCAGCTTTCCAAGCTGTGCCAAAAGCATGGCGCCGGCCAGCTCGTTGAGGCGGCTGCCAAAGCCCCACATCTGGTAATCCTCGTCGTTTGGCACGAGCCGCCCCTCATTGCTGCGCGCATAGCCCAGATCATGAATGGCGACGCAGCGTTTGTACAACTTGTCGTCATCGCAGATCAGCATGCCGCCTTCTCCGCTGGTGATGTTTTTGTTCAGTTGGAAGCTGAAAATTGCGATGTCACCGAAGCTGCCGGCCGGCTTGCCGAAATGGCTGGCGCCGCAAGCTTGCGCGCAATCTTCGAGAACTTTCAAGCCGCGTTCGTGCGCAATCTTGGCAATCTTTTCGATGTGCCCGGGGGCGCCGCTCATGTTGACTACCAGCACTGCCTTGGTCTTCGGTCCAATCTTGGCGACCATGTCATCTGGATCCATGCAGAATGTCTCGTCAATGTCGACCAATTTGGGAATAGCGCCTTGCAGGACAATTGCACCGATGCAGCTTACCCACATGTAGCCGGGCAAGAGGACTTCGTCACCGGCTCCGACATTAAATGCCGCCAGCGCGATGCGCAGAGCGGCCGTGCCGCTGGCCACTCCAAGGGCATGCTTGCGATTCCAGCGCTTGCAAAATGCCTCTTCCACTTTGGTGACCATTTGCTGGCTGTCCAGTCCGTAGAAGCGGAAGGGGCTCTGCGCCTTTACGACTTTACTGACTAAATCGAGCTCTTCGTCGCCAATCCAATGAGCTCCGGGCAATTCCCACGGCAACGGCGCTTTGCGCACGGGCTCACCACCATTAATGGCAAGAAGTGCTTCACTTTCCTGAACTTTTGGCATAGCGACGCTCCTTATGAATGCACTCGACTGAATGATAGAGTGATGATGCTTAGCCCACTTTAAGCCGCTTCGCCGGCCAGAATTGAACGCCAGCGAACCCGCCTGTGAACGGGTCATAGTATACTGTATGACCATTGGCGGGAATACGGATTTTAATCAGCATTTTGCTGGTTAATCCATTCAATCGGAAACAAAGACATGCTGGCTTCCATTTTGGAAAGCGACATCGAAACAGTCGTTAAGAGTTCTGACCAGGTAGATTACTTCGTGATCGGCAGCGGCACTGCGGGCGTGACAAGTGCGCTTGAGCTGGCTGCCGGTGGTTTTAATGTCGTAATTATCGAGTCCGGTCCTTTCATCACTGCCAATCATGTCGGCACCTCGCCTTTTCGCAGCCAGCCTGAAATCGTGCCTAAGATTCACGGTCTTGTGAAATACGACACGGCTTGGATACCGGACGCAAAATTCAAGGCTCGCGATATCGAGCCTCTGGTCACCAACAACACAGCCTGGTCGCTGGTTGGCGGTCGCACTGTTTTCTGGGGAGGATGCGCGCCGCGTTTCATAGAAAGTGATTTCGCGCACTGGCCTATTACGTACAAAGAATTCGCACCGTATTATGACGAAGCGGAAAGCATGATTCACGTCTCGGGAAGCCACCCGACGCGTCCGCATTTCATTCGCAGCGACTGGCAATTACTGGCGATGGAACGCTTAAACAGAGCCGGGTACAAAGCTGTGCATGCGCCTGTTAGTGTAGATACCACTACAGTGTCCAATGGTTATATTTCCAATGGCTTCGACAGCTCTGTTGCAAGACTGCTGCGCAGCGGGAAGCTGGTGACGTTCGGAGAGAAGCGTGGTGTCAGTTTGGTGGCAAACACGTGTGTGGTGAAACTGGAAGAGAACAATGGAAAAATCAGTAAATTGCATTTGCTGAGACCAGAAGATGGAAGCAGGTACGAGATTGCTCCCAAAAACGTCATCCTCGCCTGTGGTGGCATTCAATCGACGCGACTGGTTATGGCATCAGGACTCGACAAAGATTGTGATGCGGTCGGCCATTACATAGGCGACCATTTATTCGTACAGGGATTGATGCGCTTGAAAAAACCGCTTGGTCTGCCGCTTTATATTTTGATTCAAGGTACAAACGGCATGCCTTATCAGGTTCAGATTCAAGGTTCGTTTGAAGCCGATTGGTACAGCCCATATCACTCCACTGTTTGGCTCGACCATCAGTCGAATGGGACGAATTTGCTTTTCTATTGTTTTGGTATTGCTACTGTTGAGAAAGAAAATCGCGTGGCGCTTTTGGATGATACAAAGTGCAAACGCGGCGGTGCCAGCAGCTACTGCGTTGTCTACGACCACAGTGATGCTGATCGTCAACTGATCAAACGCATGATGGAAAGCATGCCTGAAGTGGCAAAACAACTGGATGCCGAGTTGGTGCGTATTCAGGAGAATCCGCCCGGAAGTGCATTGCACGAAATAGGCGGATTGCGGATGGGCACCGATCCCAATACCAGTGTCACCGATGTATTTGGGAAATTCTGGCGATATAAAAATCTGTATTGCGCTGACTCCAGCACCTGGAGAAATCAGGGCGCCGCCAACCCTTACCTGACGATTACCGCCAATTCCTTGCGGATGGCACGCAAGCTTGTTGCAGAAAAGCGCGCCGGGCTTGCGGTTGGTTAGATAGTGATTAATAGCACAGACTCCGGCCAATCTGGTGGCTCTGGCGATTCCGGCAAGTCTGGCGCCTCCGGGAAGTATCTGCTCATTCTTCTTGGCTTCATTCCGGCTCTGGGCGGTCTGCTTGTCGGCTATAACACGGCTGTTGTTGCCGGCGCTCTGGAGTTTATTAGCAAAGACTACGCACTTGGCACCATCGTGCAGGAATTGGTGGTCACATCTGTGCTTGCCGGTGCACTTGCCGGTGCATTTCTTAGCGGGCCTCTAACGAACAAACTTGGACAGCGCAAAGTCATTCAGTTGGCCGGATTGATATGTGCAGTCGGCGCTGCCGGTATCGCGTGCTCGGTCAACGTCGCCATGTTGCTCATTTTTCGATCCTTGCTGGGTATTGCATGCGGTATCGCGACTATGGTGGCGCCCCTGTATGTCGCGGAGACAAGCCCGGCAAAATGGAGAGGCATGTTCGTCTCATTTGTGCAGCTGGCAATCACCACCGGCATATTTTTATCTTATGTGGCTGATTATCTGCTCTCTGCGTCCGGCTCCTGGAAGTGGATGATGGGACTGGGCGGCTTGCCTGGTTTGGGACTTGTAGCTGGAATGCTTCTTCTTCCGGAGAGTCCAAGGTGGCTGGCCATGAATGGGCGCATCGGAGAAGCACGCCAGGTATTGGCACAGCTCGGCAACAGAGACGACGAAGAAGAGATAATCTCCCTGGGTGAAAAACCCTTAGAGGCTCCTGCCTGGTCGGAGCTTTTCACAGGTAAGGTGAGGGCTGCGTCAATTACTGCTTCCGGTCTTTTCCTGGTGCAAAATCTATCGGGCATCGATGGTGTTCTCTACTATGCTCCGGCCATTTTCAAACTAGTCGGCTTTGAAGGAACGGCATCGCAAATTCTTGCCACTGCAGGGCTTGGTGCTGTCAATGTCGTTGCCACCGTCGTGGCTACCGGTGCCGTCGACCATGCTGGAAGGCGCCCTCTTTTGCTGGGCGGATTGGGAGTGATGGTGGTATCGCTTGCGGTGCTAAGCTTTGGTCTAATGCAACCGCAGGCCGGACCATGGCTTAGCTATTTAGCCGCTGGCTCTCTGGCTATTTTCGTTGCTGCCTTTGCAGTTAGTCTGGGACCAATGCCATATGTGATCATGTCGGAGATTTTTCCAATACGCGTAAGAAGCATTGGCATGAGTCTTGCAGCCGCATCGGCGTGGGGCTGCAACATGATGGTGACAGTTACCTTTCTCAGCCTGATGGAGGCGGTAGGACAGGCGAATCTGTTTTGGCTCTATTGCGCCATTTGTCTGGGCGGGCTGATTTTCTCTTACTTGCGCGCGCCGGAGACGAAAAACTGCTCACTGGAAGATATCGAAGCGAATTTGATGGAAGGCGTTCCCAGCCGGTATTTGGGAAGGAAGAGAGAACAACCTGGTTTGTTATGATGCAGCGCATCAGGCCTTAGAAACCGTTGCCGGAATATTTCCAAGCACCTTCTGGAGATGTTTTTCCAGCGGCTCGAATCTTGCCGGTTGAGAACGGAATCCAATGTAAAAGTCTGGACGAATCAGATATTGCGATTCCGTGCTGGAGCCATAAACTTGCTGCGCAATTTGCTGCGGATCGAGATAGACCGTGCCTGCAAAATTCAATGAAGATGGAACTCTCTCTGCGGTCAAAATGAGATGGCAATTTACTATTTCACCGAATTCTTGTAAGACAGATTTTGCAATCTCTTCCATATTGCGATAGCCTTCTTCCGTCGGCTTGCCATCAAATAAAAGCAAATTGTGTTTTACACCGCGAAGTGCTTCATACAGGCGTATAGGTTTGCCCATATCGTCCATGAGTTCAACGTCCGGCGCATGATCGCCCGGTAGTGGCGCGCGTGCAAATTCCATCCAGCTGGGCAAAGATGGACCTTCGTTGTCTGGGCCAGTGAGGTGCATATCGACTATGCCTCTGTATTCTCCGACGATGGGACTCCGGCGATAATTGACTGCCGACATGGTGCCGATGCTGCGCAGGCGCTGGACAAAGACTTCTTGCTGGCTGAGAAAACTGACCATGTGATTACGAATTTGCTTTGCTACCGGATTTCTCAGGAAAGCCATTTTGGTAGCAATGTCTGTGCCTTTGAGCAGTGCTTGTCCCACTGGATGGCGCTCTTCTTGATAGGAATTTAGTATGCCTTCCTGGGCATCGCCACGCACAACCATAGCTAATTTCCAGCCCAGGTTGTGCGCATCTTGCATGCCCGTGTTCATGCCTTGCCCGCCTACCGGACTGTGAATATGTGCGGCATCTCCAGCTACGAATGTACGACCGACTCGATATTCCGAGACGCTGCGGCGGTGAATGCGAAACCACGCCAGCCAATGGGTTTTTAATATTTTGACGTTGCCCGGACCGCGCTTATCCAAAAGCTCTTGCATGAATTCCCGCGTCGGTGCGTCACCGCTGATAGTGGCTTCTTCCACGTTTGCCAATGTGCGAAATCTGCCATTGCGCATCGGAAAGAAGACCAGGGCTCCGTCTTCATGGAAAAACGTGGTGACCTCGTCCTCGGCAATGCCTGAGGCAATGTCGATATCAGCAAGCCCAAATTGCTCTTGGTATGCACTTCCTTCGAAGCTAAGATGCAAAAGCTTTCTGACGTTGCTGTGCGAACCGTCACAACCAACAACCCAGGAATATGATGACTTTTCTTCTTTGCCTGCGCTGCCCTTGAGCGTTACCATGACGCTGCCGTCGGATTCAGAGAGATCGGTGAGTTCGATGCCCCGCTCAATTGAGCCTTCGAGAGATTTCAGTTCTTCCGTCAAAATACGCTCGATTGCGCACTGAGAAAGCATGAGAATGAATGGAAAAGGCGATTCTACTTCGGCTGTACTTACCTGGGCCAGGCGTGTCTTGCCTGTGTACATGGAAAACCCGCTGCAAATATTGCCTTCCTCGAGCATCTTATCGGCTAGCCCCATGTTTTCAAACATCTCCAGGCTGCGGGCGTGGACTGCAAGAGCTTTGGATTTGTCGCCGGGTTCTTCCAGCTTGTCAATTACTCGACAATTGACGCCGAATTGCCTTAAGGTGACAGCCAGGGTCAGACCGGTCGGACCTGCACCGACAATGAGTACTTGCGCGTCAGACGAATTCATAGATATCCTCCTTTTGGCAGAGCATATTTTAGCGCGCCGAGAAGCATCTAACGATCATTTCTGGACCATGCTTAACTGCTTGCGTATTTGTCTGGTTCATTTAATACTCTTATCGAGCTATACTCGAATAATGCGGGCGATTAAATTCAGTCGAATTTGATGGTTTAAGCCATATGGGTCACATTGATGAACATTCGAAGAAAGCAAAACGAGCCGGTGAATAGGCATGCTTTCCAGGCTTAATATCACGGCAAAAGGTCTGACTCTTGTCCTTCTGCCGGTTGTCTTTCAGATCATATTTGCATTGATACTCACTTCAATGCTCATCAGTTCAGTCGATGCGCTCGAATACCTTCAGCACTCACTTTCTGCGATTTCGAATATCTCGAAAAGATACAACCGCTCCATGGCTTTGGCTTGCACTGTCATGGACAGAGATGAGCGAGATATTGGAAAAAAACTGCGCGCATTGGATGACGCGGCTAAGTTGATCGAGTGGGTCGACCAGGCCTCCGTCTCGAAAAAGCGTTTTCCGGAATTGACGCAGATCGAGACCGACGCCGCTGAGTTCCATGCGGCATTGATGCAGACATTGGCTAAATTCAAGAAGGCAATTTCAGCACCAGGATACAACATATACAACAATGACGCGATTGTCACTGTGCCGGAAGCTCTGCCGATGTTTTTGGAAGCTCAATCCATAAACGATCGACTGTTCGGCATCGAAAGGCAAATGGTGTCATCTCAACCTCAAGAACTTGAGAAAGCAAGGCAGAGCTTCTTCGGCTGGTTGGTAGCGGCTCTATTTGGCAGCTGCTTGATCTCGATTTGGCTTGGGCAGGCGTTCACTAGAGACTTTGTAGAGCGCCTGGGTGCTGTTTCCAAGCAAGCAGCCAAAATTCTTGTTGGAGAAACAACAAGCAAACCGCAGGCAGGCAGTGACGAAATCTCGCAACTGGAAGCAATCCTTTACGATACCAGTGTCACATTGAGAGAAACCAGGCGCAGTGAGCTGGCGATTCTGGAAAATGTGACTCACATTTTTTGCGCCTTAGATCGCAGTCTTAAGTTTCAACGGGTGGTTCTTGATTCTCGCAGAACCTGGGGTTTTGACGTGGATGAACTGCGCGGACGTTCGCTGCTGTCGCTTCTGGCTGAGGAGGCAAAGCAAAAGACAAATCTTGCCTTTGAGACAATCGCAAACCAAGGGGGAACAGCGCAATTCGAGAATACAGTTCGCTGTAAGGATGGAGTTTTTAAAACATTTGCCTGGACAGTCAACTGGCGACCGGCGGAAAACTTATTTTTTTGCGTGGTGCGCGACGTCACTGAATTGCGCGCTCTGGAAAAGTTGAAGGCAAACTTTCTGGGTATGGTGACAAGCGATCTTCGAGGCCCGCTCGCTGCTGTGGCCAAAAGTCTGGAAAATCTGCATGAAGAGAGAAGTGGAAAGCTGTCCGCCAGCGCAAAATCTCGCGTGGAGTTGGCGCGTCGCAACAACAAAAGGTTGACGGATTTAATTGGCGAATTGTTCGATGTCGAGAAATTGAATCAGAGCAAAGCGAATTTGCAAGTCGAGAGAGTGAAAGTTTCCAAACTCTGCCTGGATGCCAAAGAACAGCTGAGAGAACTGGCCGATAAATCCTCCATCGAAATAATCGAACCTAAAGCCGACTCTGAAGTCAGCGTAGATGCCGGACGCATTACGCAAGTGATTGTCAACCTGCTTTCCAATGCAATCAAGTTTTCTCCAGCCTATTCGCGCATCGAATTCGACCTGAAAATGGTCGGAGATTTCGCAGAAGTCGGCGTCAAAGACAGTGGTCCGGGCATTCCCATAGAACAACAAGGTTTGATTTTCAGCCGATTTCACCAGATCAAGGGCGGCTCATCAAAAGGAATCAAAGGGTCCGGTCTGGGACTGGCGATTGTGCAGTCTATGGTTGCCGATCACGGCGGAACCGTCGGTGTCGAAAGCGCAGTGGGAGAAGGAAGTCGCTTCTGGATTCGGATACCAGCGGCTCGAATTAAGGAGGTTGACTCATGACGAGTAACAGCCTTAAAAATCGAGGTGTCCTACTGGTGACAATTCCGATTATATTTCAGGTTGTGTTTGTTCTTTTGGTAGGCAAGCAACTCTTTGATGTGCAGCTCGAGCTGGAAGGAAGTGAAAAGATTCGCCAGTTGCATCTGGATATGAATCAATTTCAGTGGCAAGCGATGGGAGACCTATTTATTTTTGGCCCTGGCGGATCGAGAACTGTTGCCGAGCAAAAAATGCAGGCTGTTACTCAGCGTCAGCGTCTGACGAGATTTTTCGACGACAAAATCATCGGTGTCAGCAAAGATTACATCGCTCCCGAGCAGATTGCAGCTGTGCGTGCTCGAAGCGATGATTTAATGAACACGTTTAATTGGACCGCAGAAAAACTTTCTGTGACAAACATTCCAATGTCCGTCGTGGAGCAAAACAGAGATGAGGTTTTTCGGCGCATATTCAAAGTGTTGCCACCATTTCTTTTTGAAGTCAACAAGCTGATTGACGCAAATGATGCAGCGGTAAATCGCAGTATTAGTAAGGCGCACTCCATTACAGATCAAGTCTTCAGTACCGTCGTGCTGTCAATTTTGATTTCGATAGCAGTAGGTGGCGGCCTTGGATATTTCTTCATTATCAGAATCAAGA
>Ga0265313_10003681_pt1 | contig 12245 bp, 15 predicted proteins | sample 4123metaG_FD_203122 | JGI IMG/M metagenome (GOLD analysis project Ga0265313, IMG submission 203122) | Rhizosphere microbial communities from Carex aquatilis grown in University of Washington, Seatle, WA, United States - 4-1-23 metaG | ecosystem: Host-associated > Plants > Roots > Rhizosphere >...
GGTAACGCGGTCAATATCAACGGTGGCGCCGCCTGGGCCTCGGTCGGCCTGCCCGATTTCGCTTCGGTCGATGCGCGCGTCGATCCGAACAGCGATCAGCGCAAGCTCGGCACCACGTTGCAGCAGGCGGTGCCGTTCGGCAGCAGCCTCGCCATGACGTTGCAAGGCACGTTGTCCGTGACCGACACCGGCCGGCCGCTGTCGCCGACGCTGACACCGGCCACCCCCGCCCCGCTGGAATCGTGGGGCAACGAAGAGAAGCTGAAATTCGACGTGCTGGCGAGCGGCACATCGTTTTCGGCCGGCGTCGCCACCAACAGCATCGATCCCATCACACACAATACGTTGAGCGCCGATCAGAAAATCTATGGGCCGCTGCACGTGACCACGGCTCTCAACGATATCGGCGCTCCGACCAATAACAAAAGCATCAAGGCCAGCCTGAAGCTGAACTGGTAGCCGCCAAGCGCGGCAAAAACTCCTCCCCTCCGTCCGACCCTGCCCCAGAGCCGCCTCAGTTCCATGCGGCAATCCGATCGGCGGGGGGCGCCAGCGCAGCGCGTGCGCGTGTAGGAGTTGACCATGACGGCGATCCGATCCGAGCGGCCTGCTGCTGATGCGAATAAATCCGGGCCGGAAAAATTCGCTCCGCGGCCGAAAGCCGACAGTCCCGGTGGCGGTGTCGACCCTGCGACTGTCGAGGGCGAGATCCGCGAATTCGTCCGGCGCGATGTCGCGTTCCTGCGCAAATCGCGGCCCGACAACGACACCGCAGCCAACGAGGCCGGCGATGCAGCGTCGGACAATCTCAACTCGCTGATCCGCCGCGTCTCGCTCTCCTCGATGGAGGAGATCGATCGCGTCATCCTCGAGCTGCAAGCGGTGCGCGACATGCTGCGCACCGAGGGCGAGCGCGTTAATCGCGAGATCTCCAGCTATGCGAGCTTGAGCCATGCGGCAACCACGTCGATGAAGGTGATCGCGGACAGCCTGACGCAGTGGCGCAGCGGCCCGACCAGCTTCCCGCGCAAGTTGCCCTGATCGCAGCCTGAGTTACGGATGCCGTCGCCGCGTTCGGCGACAGCGTCGGTCGCGGATGAATCCGGTGGGAAAGTCAGCACTTATCGCGGCGATGCCCTGTGGATTGCCGGGACAGCATCTCCGGCACCCTCTCCGACGAAAGCCGAACGCCTATCGTGCGACGTTCGAGAGCGGCAAAAGCAGCCATTTCTTCGAACATCCTCCCACAAACTCAAAGCCCCGCTCTCGCGGGGCTCTTTTGCAGGGCGAAAAAAGCCGCTTGCGATTTAGTTCGCTGCCACTTTCCGCGGCAGCGGATAATCGGCGCTGTCGTACAGCTGGCGGATGCCATTGCCGTCAAAGCGCTTTTCTTCCACCTCGAGATAGGCGCCGAGCAACAATTCCGGCGGCAATTCCTCAATCGCAAAACGGATCGCCTCGGCCGCGGTCGGAAAGCGCTTGTAGCCGATCGGTCGGCGGGACTTGCGGCTGCGGCTGGGAAAAAGTTCGGAAGGGGCGCGATAGTTGATCAGTGACATAACAAGCTCCTTGCCCCCTACTATGCCGCGCCGCACACCGAAAATCCAGCATTTCCGCCCGTCCCTAGACGCCCTCGCCGCGCCGCCAAGGTAAATACCGTATGCGACAAAGCAGTGCGGCCCGGCGCTTCTGCGCCAGGCCGCTGCATCTCAATCATACCTGCGATGCGCCGATCAGTCGGACAGGTCGTCAACCACTTCGCTGGTCGCCGGATCAACCAACACCACGCGGCCATTGACCATCATGTAGCGGTACTGCCTGACCGCCGGCACTTCGACGGCGACCGAATCCGGCACCGCGTAAAGCTGCACGTCGCTCGGGACGCGCGCGCCGACGGTGTAGGTCACCGTGCCGGGCGCCGGCGACACGCGCTGCCGCACGATGTCGCGGTAGACGACTTGCCGCTGGTCGGGCGTGAGCACCAACCTCGGTTGCGTGGTGACAACGGTTTGCGTTTGCACCGGCTTTGTCGTGATCACAGTTTGCGCGCTCGCCCCGGTCGTGCCTGCGAGCAACGCCGCCGCAATCGCAGCGTGGCGAAAGTGTGTCATCGGTTCCTCCTGCCTCTGGTCATTGGGGACCGAATGCAACGCGACACGGCGGGATGCGTTCCGAGCGCGGTTCCATCCTGCGGGACAGAAACGCGAGTCATTTGAATCGCTTACGCGTGCGGTGACTCGGATTCAACACGCGCCGCCTGCGCGCCGGATTTCCGTTTTCGGATGCGCCGCGACTCGCGCCGCGTTACCAAGGATGCAGACGCTGATTCGCATTCCCGGAGACGACATGATCGTGGAATCGCTGTTCGGTGTGTCGCTTCTGTTGAATGTCTCCCTCGTTCTCAACGCAGTCCCGGCCGTCGAACCGGCTTTGTGGCCGCAATTGTCGGTCAACGACAAGAGCGCGCTGCTGCTGCCGTTAGTGCGGCGCGCGACCGACTGCATCGTCCGCAGGGTCAAGGCGGACCCGCGCTACCGCAGCGATATCCAGCCCGCGGCGATCAATGATTTGATCGTTGAGTCGTTCGCCGCCTGCCGCCAGCCGGTGCGGGCGATGATCGACGCGCACGACCGCATGTTCGGCGACGGCTCGGGCGAAGCCTTTTTGCTCGGTCCTTACCTCGACATCCTGCCGGCTGCCGTGGTCAGGCAGGTCCGGATGCCGCGCTAGCGGCCAGCGCCGGACGCAACGCCAGCGTGACCGGCAGCGTCAGCAGCACGATCGCGGCGATCGTCATCAGCGCCGACGTCACGCCGACCGCATCACCGAGCAAGCCGTAGAGCGCGGGCGAGACCGCGCCCGCGCCGATCGTCCCGGTGTAGAAGATACCGAAGGCGCGGGTGCGCCGCGCCGGCGTCACCAGCTCCGGCACCGAACCGTAGAGCACCGACGACGTGCCGTTCAGCGCGATACCGGTCACCGGCAACAGCAGCAGCGCGCCCTCGAGCGGCAGCGGCAGCAGCGCGACAATGGTCACTGCGGTCAGCGCCTCGGTCAGCCACACCGTCGCCACCGCGCCGATGCGCGCGCCGATGAAGGTGCACACCAGCTTGCCGGCTGCGCCGCCGGCGAACACGAGCGTCAGTGCGAGGCCGATGGTCGGCACGCTGGCGCCTTTGGCGGTCAGAACGAACGGAAGGAAGGTGAGGAAGCCCATGCGCGTTGCGCTGTCGATGACGCCGACCGAGAGCAGCAGCGGAAAGCCGAACTGAGTGAGGCGCGACGGTCGGGCACCGTCGGTTCGTTTCTTCGGCGCGGCGGGCGGCTCGCCGGCAAAGCGCGGCATGGCGAGGAAGATCACGATCGCCGCCAGCAGCCCGCAGCCGCCGAGCAGACCAAGCGCCTCGCGCCATGGCAGCACGACCAGCAGCAGGGAGGCCGCCGCCGGCACCGTCATCTTGCCGATGTCGCCGGCGAAATTGTAGGTGCCGAGAGCCTTGAGCGAACGCGGCCCGGCAAAGGCGCGCGCGACCAGCGACGACGCCAGCGGATGCTGTGTACTGGCGCCGAGACCTCCGACGAACAGCGCCGCCACCAGAAACACGATGCCCTGGCTCAGCCCGGCGAGGCAGTAGCCGGCACCGGCGAGCGCGGTGCCGAGCGCCAGCACCAGCGGCGCGCCGAAGCGTTCGGCGATCAGCCCTGATGGAATCTGGAGTCCCGCCAGCGTGCCGGAGAACACCGTCTTCATCAGGCCGAGCGCGGCATAGCTCAACCCGAATTCGCCCTGCCAGATCGGCAGCATCACGTAGATCAGATCAGTATAGCCGTCGTGCAGCGCGTGGGCGCCGCAGGCGACAACCACCGCACGCCGCTCCTCGGCGACGCTATGCGGGGCAGCGGCGATGTCGGCCTGCGCGCTCATGCGTCCGGCCGCCGCTCGACGAAGGTGGTGGAGACGAAGCTGATCACCATATCGCCGTTCTGGTTGATGCCGGTCGAGAGTATGCTCAAGAGGCCGAGCTGTGGCCGGCTCTCGGAAGCGCGCGCGTCGACCACTTCGCTGGCGTAATCGATGGTGTCGCCGGCATAGACCGGCTTCTGCCAGCGCAAATCGCGAAAGCCCAGCGCCGGCCCCATGGCGGCGACCGGCTCGCCGCGGGCGCGCGCCGCTTCGATCTCGCGGCGGCGATAGGCGACCATCAGCCGCATCCAGATCGAGGCCGTGTGCCAGCCGGATGCGCACAGCGCGCCGAAATGCGAGCTCGCCGCGGCCGCCTCGTCGACATGGAAGAGCTGCGGATCGAAGCGCGTGGCGAAGGCCTTGATGTCGGCGGCGGTAAAAGTGTGGCTGCCGAGCACGTAACGGTCGCCGACGCGAATGTCCTCGAGATATTTCATGAGGCCTTCTCGCGGCGGGCAAACATCGCGGTCGCGACCATGGTGGCGATGCAGGTGTCGGCATCGTCCAGCAACTCGTAGCTGAATTTCGTCAGTCCCATCTCAGGCCGGCTGTTCGACGGGCGGCTTTCCACGACGGTCGCGCGCAAGCGGATCCTGGTGCCGGGCCGCAATGGCGAAAGCCACCGCATCTCATCGACGCCGGGCCCGCCCATCGAACTCGAATCCAGAATGAAGCCATCCGCCATCAGGCGCATCAGCAGGCTGCTGACGTGCCAGCCTGACGCGGCGAGCCCGCCGAGCAGCGTCGCGCTCGCTGCCGCCTCGTCGAGATGCATCGGCTGCGGATCGAACTCTGCGGCGAAGGCGACGATTTCCTCGCGCGTCACCAGCCGCGGGCCGTACACCGCAACCGCGCCAGGCTTGAAATCTTCCCAGTAGTGTTTCGGCATTGCCCGCGGTTTTTAGCCCGCGCGGCCGGGCTTGTCACATTCTCAGGTCGCAAAGCGGAAATGCAGCACGTCACCATCCGCGACGACGTAATCCTTGCCTTCCAGCCGCAATTTTCCGGCATCGCGCGCGCCGGCCTCGCCGCCGTTGGCGATGAAGTCGTCGTAGCCGATGGTCTCGGAGCGGATGAAGCCGCGCTCGAAGTCGGAATGGATGACGCCCGCCGCCTGCGGCGCCTTGGTTCCCTGCGTGATGGTCCAGGCGCGCGTTTCCTTCGGGCCGACGGTGAAATACGTCACCAGGTGCAGGAGTTGGTAGCCGGCGCGTATCAGCCGGTCGAGGCCGGTCTCCTTCAGCCCCACCGCTTCGAGGAATTCGGCGCGCTCGGCCGGCGGCAGCGTGGCGATTTCGGATTCGATCTTGGCCGAGATCACCACCGCGACCGCGCCTTCTTCCTTCGCCCGCGCCTCGACCTTTTGCGAGAAGGCGTTGCCGGTCGCGGCCGAGGCCTCCTCGAGGTTGCAGGCGTAGAGCACCGGCGCCGAGGTGAGCATGCCGAGCGAGTGAAACAGCTTTTCTTCGTCCGGCTTGCGCTCGACCATGCGTGCGGGCTTGCCCTCGCGCAGCAACATGAGCGCGCGGTTGATGAGATCGAGCGTCTCTTTGGCGAGCTTGGCGTCCTCGCCGGTGCCCTTGGCCTTCTTCTCAAGCGCGTCGGTGCGCTTCTCGAGGCTGTCGAGATCGGCCAGCATCAGCTCGGTCTCGATGGTGTCGATGTCGGCAATCGGGTCGATCTTGCCCTCGACGTGGGTGACGTCGGTGTCCTCGAAGCAGCGCACCACGTGCACGATGGCGTCGACCTCGCGGATGGTGGCGAGGAACTGGTTGCCGAGGCCCTCGCCTTTCGAGGCGCCGCGCACCAGCCCTGCGATGTCGACGAAGGTGATGCGCGTCGGAATGATCTCAGCCGACTTGCCCAGTGTCGCAAGCTTTTCGAGCCGCGGGTCGGGCACGGCGATCTCGCCGACATTTGGCTCGATGGTGCAGAACGGATAGTTCGCCGCCTGCGCCGCCGCGGTCTGCGTCAGCGCATTGAACAGCGTCGACTTGCCGACATTCGGCAATCCGACAATGCCGCACTTGAATCCCATGGATCAGTCTTTGCTCTTCTCGTCGCCGTTGTCGTCAGGCCCGGTGCCACCGAAGCCCTTGGCGCTCATGGCGAGATGCACCTTGTTCTGGAAGGTCGAATCCTTGCCCTCGATCAGCAGCGCGACATTGTCGGCGACGATATCGCACAGCGCGTCGACCCAGGGCCGCTCGTCCTTGGCGAAATTCTGCAGCACGTAGCGCTCCATCAACTTCTTGTCGCCGGGATGACCGACGCCGAGGCGCACGCGGTGGTAGTCGTTGCCGATGTGCTCGGAGATCGAGCGCAGGCCGTTGTGACCCGCATTGCCGCCGCCCTTCTTCACCCGCACTTTGCCCGGCGCCAACTCCGCCTCGTCGTGGAACACCACGACGCCGCCGGCGTCGAGCTTGTAGAAGTGCGCCGCTTCGGCGACCGCCCGGCCTGACTCGTTCATGTAAGTGCCGGGAAGCAGCAGCAGGACCTTCTCGCCGCCGATCGTGCCTTCGACCGCGACGCCCTGGAAACGCCGGCGCCACGGCGCGATGCCGTGGCGTTTCGCCACGGTCTCGAGCGCCATGAAGCCGATGTTATGCCGGTTGCCGACGTAGTCTGGACCGGGATTGCCGAGGCCGACAAAGAGCAGCATGGCGTCAGCGGCATCGCCGCTCCAGACCGAGATCGCGAGAGGAGGCGTCTACGAGACGCCGCCTCACTTCTTGTCGGCTTTCGGCGCGCCGCCTGCGGCAGGCGCGGCAGCGCCCGCGGCCGGAGCAGCACCACCAGCAGCCGGAGCAGCAGCACCAGGAGCAGCGCCCTCGCCCGCGGGGGCGGCGCCGGCTGCGGCGGCGGCAGCAGCAGCAGCAACAGCAGCAGCAGCAGCTTCGGCGGCGGCCTTGAGCTCTTCGGCGTAGCCGGACGGCGGCACCACCGTGACCAAGGTGATATCGCCGCGCGCGATCACCTTCACGTTCGGCGGCAGCGTCACGTCGCTCAGGTGCTTCGAGTGATTGATGTCGAGCTCGGAAATGTCGACGTCGATCGATTCCGGAATGGCGTCGACTGGGCACATCGCCTGGATGGTGTGGGTGACGATGTTGACGGCGCCGCCGCGCTTGACGCCGGGCGACTGGTCCGAATTGAGGACGTGCACCGCGATGTTGACGCGGATGGTGGAGCCCGCCGACACGCGCATGAAGTCGACATGCATCGGCAGATCCTTGACCGGATCGAGCTGGAAGTCGCGCGGGATGACGCGGTGCTTGGTGCCGTCGACCTCGATGTCGTGCAGCGTGGTCAGGAAGCGGCCGGCATAGATGTGCTGGCGCAACGCATGATGGTCGAGCGAGACCGGCAAGGGGGGTTTGTTTTCGCCATAGATCACGCCCGGCGTCTTGCCGGCGCGACGTTCCGCCCGGGCGGCCCCCTTGCCGCTCTTCGGGCGTGCCGTCGCTTTCAATTCCTTGACGGTCGCCATATCCAGATCCTCATCTAACACTATGGAAAAAGGCGGCTTTTTCCGCCGCCTTCGTCACGCGGCAAGCCTCCAGGGGTGCCGGGGGCCGCGTTTCGCGCTGGCTTATAGCGGGGGGTGGCCGGAAGGGCAAGGAAGGGTCAGGCGCCCTCGGGCGACGACGGATTTACGGCCTTCTTGCTCGGCTTCGCAGCAGCCTTCCCCTCGAGCGCCGCGATCCGCGTTTTGAGCGCCTCGTTCTCCTCGCGGGCGAGGCGCGCCATCTCCTTGACCGCCTCGAACTCCTCGCGCTGGACCACGTCGAGGTCGCGCAGGATGCGTTCCGCCTGGGCGCGGAACAGCGTGTCGAACTCGCGCCGCACGCCTTGCGCGACGCCCGCGGCGTCGTTCATCAGCCGCGCCATTTCATCGAAGATGCGGTTGTTGGTCTGAGTCATGGCTTTCGCCTCCGCGCTCCACAATGGCGATCCGGTCATCTCGCCGCAAGCCCCCGCCATGCTACATAGAGCGCCGCGCCAGACAAGCCGGACGCCGCGATGCCTCTCCACGTCATCCCCTACCCCGCCTTCGATCCGGTGCTGGTGCATATCGGGCCGCTGGCCGTGCGTTGGTATGCGCTCGCCTACATCGTCGGCATCCTCGCCGGCTGGGTCTATGCCCGCGCGCTCATCCGCAACGGCAAACTGTGGGGCGGAAAAGCGGCGTTCACCGTCGAGCAGTTCGACGACTTTCTGTTGTGGGTCACGCTCGGAATTATTCTCGGCGGCCGCATTGGCTACGTGCTGTTCTACAACCTGCCGCACTTCATGGCGCATCCAGCCGAGATCTTCGAGCTGTGGAACGGAGGCATGTCGTTTCACGGCGGCTTCACCGGCTGCGTCGTCGCCGTGGTGCTGTTCGCGCGCAGCCGCGGCATTTCGATCCTGTCGCTCGGCGACATCACTTGCGCGGTCGGACCGATCGGGCTGTTCCTCGGCCGCATCGCCAATTTCATCAACGGCGAATTGTGGGGCCGGCCGGCCGACGTGCCGTGGGCGATGATCTTCCCCAACGGCGGGCCGCTGCCGCGGCATCCGAGCCAGCTCTACGAAGCGGGGCTCGAAGGCCTGCTGCTGCTCACGGTGCTGGCGTTGATGATCAGGCTCGGCGCGCTGAAGCGGCCGGGGCTCATCATCGGCGCCTTCGCAGTGATCTATTCGTTCGCGCGCGTTACCTCCGAATTTTTCCGCGAGCCGGACGCGCAGCTCGGTTTCCTGTGGGGCGGCGCCACCATGGGACAGTTGCTGTCGATCCCGCTCTGCCTCGCCGGCGTGGCCTTCATCGTCTACGCTTGGCGGCATCCGGCCCGCGGGCCATGATCGAAGCGCCGACACTCGAAGCCGAGATCCGCCGCCGCATCGCCGTCGCCGGTCCGATGCCGGTCAGCGAATACATGGCGCTTTGCCTCACGCATCCGCAGCACGGCTACTACGTCACCGCCGATCCACTCGGCGCGCGCGGCGACTTCATCACCGCGCCGGAGGTGAGCCAGATGTTCGGCGAACTCATCGGGCTGTGGATGGCGGCGGCGTGGCAGCAGATGGGATCGCCGGAGAACGTGCGCGTCGTCGAGCTCGGCCCCGGGCGCGGCACCATGCTCAAGGACGCACTGCGCGCCGCCAACATCGTGCCGGCGTTCCGCCAGGCGATCGTGCTGCATCTGGTCGAGATCAATCCGGTGCTGGAGGCGCAGCAGGAACGCACACTCGAGCACCTCTCGATCCCGATGTTCTGGCATCCCTCGCTCGGCGACGTGCCGGGCGGCCCCGCCATCATCGTCGCCAACGAATTCTTCGACGCGCTGCCGATCAACCAGGCGGTGAAAGCCGAAGACGGCTGGCACGAACGGCAGGTCGCCATTGGCGACGACAACAATTTCACCTTCACCATGGCGCCCGAGCCGCTGCCGCATTTCGAGCGCCTGCTGCCGCAGCGGCTTGCCCACGCACCGACGCACTCGATCTTCGAGTGGCGCGGCGACACGATTGGCTTCGATCTCGGCCGGCGTATTGCACGGGACGGCGGCGTCGCGCTGGTGATCGATTACGGCCACTCCGAGAGCGCCGTCGGCGACACGCTGCAGGCGCTCGGCAATCACGCCTACGCCAATCCGCTGACGGCGCCGGGCGCGCTCGACCTGACCGCGCATGTCGACTTTCAGGCGCTGGGCCAGGCGGTCGAGGCGATGGGGGCAAATGCGCATGGGCCGATCGACCAATCGGTGTTCCTGCGCCGGCTCGGCATCGAGACGCGGGCCAATACGCTGAAGATGAACGCCTCGCGCGTGCAGGGCATCGAGATCGACGCGGCGCTCGAGCGCCTGACCGGCACCGGCCGCTCCAGCATGGGCGCGCTGTTCAAGGTCATGGCCTTCGCGCCGGCCGAGCTCGGCATCCCGCCAGGCTTCGAGGGCTGACATCGCCGGCTTGCGCCGCCGGCCAATTCGATTCATTGATCAGGCATGCTGCAGGCCAAAAACCTGTCGGGGCTCGCCGGCATCCGCCACGGCTTCTTCACCCGCGAGGGCGGCGTGTCGCAGGGCCTCTATGCCAGCCTCAACGGCGGAGTCGGTTCCGACGATGCGCCGAACAAGGTCGCCGAGAACCGCGCGCGCATGGCGGCGGCGCTTGGTGTCGCACCGGATCGCCTGCTGACCGCCTATCAGATCCATTCGCCGGAAGTGGTGGTGGCCGAGGCGCCATGGACGCCCGAGAGCCGCCCGCGCGCCGATGCCATCGTCACCCGCACGCCGAAGCTTGCGGTCGGCGTCTCGACCGCGGATTGCGGGCCGCTGCTGTTTGCCGATAGCGAGGCCCGCGTGATCGGCGCCGCCCATGCCGGCTGGCGCGGCGCGCTGACCGGCGTGATCGAGGCGACGGTCTCCGCGATGGAGAAGCTCGGCGCCGACCGAAATCGTATCACCGCCGCGCTTGGACCCACGATCAGGCAACGCAACTACGAAGTCGGTCCCGAATTTGTCGCGCGCTTCACCGCTGCCGAGCCGGACAACGCCCGCTTCTTCGGCGACGCGCCGAAGACCGGCCACGCCATGTTCGATCTCACCGGCTACATCGCCGCGCGAATTCAACGTGCGGGTATCGTGCAATTTGAGGATTTGGCGTTGTGCAACTATGCCGAGCCGGAGCGCTTCTACAGCTTCCGTCGCACCACCCATCGCGGCGAGGCCGATTACGGGCGGCACGTCAACGCCATCGCGTTGTCCGAATAGCTCCACGCGCACCCCGGCTAGACTCAGCCCCACGGTTTTAGCTAGTTTTGGAACCGCGCCGGGGGACACAACAAAAACGCGGCTGCAGGGGTGGCGATGCAGGTTCTGTGGTGGCGGCGCTGGGCGGGCGCTGCGTGGCGTGATGTCTGCCGGTTGCGTTGGCTGATGGCCGCCGCCGGCACTCTTGTTCTCGCTGGCTGCAATACTGACGGACAACCGGCCGCGATCGGCGCGGCGCCACGCGGCGCCAGTGTCGCCTTCGAGTCGATCGACGGACCGCCGCAGGGCCAATTCTACAAGCTGGTGCAGGACCTCAACGACGAGGCGCAGACGCGCCAGCTCGCCGTCGTCTCGCGCGAGAATTCGTCCGAATACCGCGTGCGCGGTTACCTGGCGGCCGAAACGGCGAAAGGCCAGACCTCGATTAACTGGGTTTGGGACGTGTTCGGTGCCGATGGCAGCCGCGCCTTGCGCATCAGCGGTTCGGAAGCGTTGCCGGGCAAGCATCGCGACGCCTGGACGGCCGCCGACGACGCCGTGCTGCAGCGGATCGCGCGCTCCAGCATGGATCAGCTCGGGGCCTTCCTGACCTCGCCGGGCGTCGCGCCGTCGGAAACCCCGACGCTTGCGTCCTTCAGCCTGCCGTCGTCGTCGCCGGAAGCGGCCGGCATCTTCCGCATCTTCCACTCCGACGCCGATCCCGTCTCCAACGGCGCCGAGACCCCGGCGGCCGAAACACCGGACGAAACGGTGCCGCTGCCGCGCCGCCGTCCGACCGTCGCCGCAGCGGTATCGGGCCGCCAAACGGTGGCCATCGCGACATCCGAGCACTAGCGCCGCAGCGCTCAAAATCGCTTCGGGATAAGCCTTTCGCCGCGTATTGCCGCCCCCTGCCCGCCTTGTTATGACCTGCGCGCTCGCGTGGCGTCGTTGAGGCAAGGAAGATCGGGATGGCGGCCAGGAACGGAGCGATCAAGCTCGTCGCCGGCAACTCGAATCCCGCGCTCGCCAAGGCGATTGGCGACTATCTCGGCACCTCGCTGACGCAGGCCGTGGTGCGGCGCTTCGCCGACATGGAGATCTTCGTCGAGATCCAGGAAAACGTCCGCGGCGCCGACGTTTTCGTCATCCAGTCGACGTCGTTTCCGGCCAACGACCACCTGATGGAATTGCTGATTATCATGGACGCGCTGCGCCGCGCCTCGGCGCGCCGCATCACCGCGGTGATCCCGTATTTCGGCTACGCCCGGCAGGACCGCAAACCGGGGCCGCGCGCCCCGATCTCGGCCAAGCTCGTTGCCAATTTGATCACCCGCGCCGGCGCCGACCGCGTCATGACGCTCGACCTGCACGCCGGGCAGATCCAGGGCTTCTTCGACATCCCGACCGACAATCTCTATGCCTCGCCGCTGATGGTCCGCGACATCAAGGACCGCTTCAAGCTCGACAACGTCATGGTGGTGTCACCCGACGTCGGCGGCGTCGCGCGGGCCCGCGGCCTCGCCAAGCGCATCAACGCGCCG
>Ga0265313_10003684_pt1 | contig 12230 bp, 11 predicted proteins | sample 4123metaG_FD_203122 | JGI IMG/M metagenome (GOLD analysis project Ga0265313, IMG submission 203122) | Rhizosphere microbial communities from Carex aquatilis grown in University of Washington, Seatle, WA, United States - 4-1-23 metaG | ecosystem: Host-associated > Plants > Roots > Rhizosphere >...
CACCAAGCCAAAATTGAAAAGATGAGTTGCCGGCGCATGGACGGATTGAGGCAATAAATCAATGGCCTTGCCGGCATACCCTCAGGCTATGGCTTCTACGGCAATGCAGCTGGTAATCGTGCTGGTGCCGCTAGCAGTTTATGGCGCCGCCAAACGCTCGAAAGAAATAGTCTATGTTTCGGTTATTACATTTCCACTTGTTGCTTTTCAGGCAGCTGTTCTCTTTAGTGAAAGTCTCAGTTGTCTCTCGACGCTGCAATACAATTGGCTGCAAAAACTGATTGTCTTTTTGGCTGTGATTTTCCTCTGTAAGCCACTGGGTGTGAGCCCGAAAGAGTGCGGTTTTCTTTTGCCCAACACGCCTCGGTCCATTTTGTTTGCGCTGTCGGTTGGACTTATTTATGCTGTTGTAGATTCTGTCTCCGCTGCAGAGCATGTTAAGCCAAGTGTGGAGACGATACTCTTTCAATTGTCTATGCCTGGATTACAGGAAGAGCCTTTCTATCGCGGACTCCTGCTGGCCCTTTGGGATAAGCGCCTGGGTCGTCCCTGGAAGGTATTGGGCGTAGAGGTGGGAGTCGGTTGCATTGTTACAACCGCAATTTTTACTATCGGTCATCTGGTCAGCCTAGACAATAACTGGGCGTTTGCCATAAACCCCAATATTGGCGAGTGGATCAATTTTGTGTTGTTCTGTCTGGTCATGTGCTGGCTCAGGTATAAGTTCGACAGCGTCTGGCCCTGTGTGTTGGCGCACAACTTCGATAATGGTTTTGCCAAGTTGATTTCCTGGATGATCGCTCGGTTTCATCCGATCGGTTAAAACCCTGATTGTTCATCTCAAGCCCATGGACAGGCTGCCTGGCGCTCTTGTGCGCTTTTGTGCTCTTTTGTGCTCTTTTGCATCATTCTAGTGATTTTTGAAAGAGATCCTTTCGACTGATGTTGATTGATTAGCCCGCTTGTATGGTGAGACAGTAAGCCTGTGAATCCTGTATGGGACCAACGGACTGTATTGGGGGGGGCGCAGCTTTTGCTGCGCGAGGAGGTTTTCATGTCTAAGTCCGCGTGGACTGAGTCGCGCCGTTTTTTTATCGATGAATGCGGTCAAGGTATTACCGAATATGGTGCTATCCTCGCTTTCGTTGCAATTCTGGTAGCACTTGTGTTTGCGATTACAAAAGGCGCTCTCACAAGCGCGATCTCAGCTGCATTCTCGTCCGTGATCAAGCAGTTGAACAATTTATCGGCGGCGGCAGGTTCGGCAAGCTAGAAATAGGACAGCTATTGCGAAACGCGTTGAACGCCTTCGACGACGGCATCTACGAGACCATCAATCGTGAAGACGGTGGCCTCGATATCGACTCTGCCCAGGTGTTTTCTCGCCGCCTCAGATGTCTCCGGGCCGATGGTGGCAACCACTACGCCTTCCAGCGCATTGGTGATGCTCTCCATTCCAATAGGCACATCTAGATTGCGGTCGACCATTTTCTTGTCCAGTCCAATTGAGAGGATGGTTCGCAAATTGCGCGCGCTTTGAGCGCTGGCCAGAGTAATTACGTCGATGACGCTCTTGCGCAAGAGTGTGGTCAGGCGCTCGGCGATTTCTTGTTCGTTGGGCGGCAAGGAAGTGCGATAAGACTCAACCACATCGATAATGGCGCCGGCTTCGGTCATTTTGTCGAGCACATAGGCGCGGCCGACATTGGTTCTGGGCCAGAGAATTCGCTTGCCCTTGAGATTTGGATATTCGGGAAACTCGGCGACAAGTGTCTCGGCAATAAATGTAGACGGGCAAAAACTTGGTTTTATGCCGCGATCGGCAAGTGCATTGGCTGTGCCCGGACCGATCACGGCAAATTTCGTGAAGTCCAGTTCTTCCTTGCCGATTCCCACTGCCGCCGCACGTGCCATGAAAGCGTCTATCGCATTGGCTGATGCGAAGAGCACCCAGTCGTACTGTTTGATTTTTTCAATTGCTTGATCGAGCGGCTGCCATGATTCGGGCGGGCTAATTGAAATTACCGGGAATTCGTGAACCTCCGCACCAAGATTTCTGAATTTAGAAGACAGTGTGGCCGCCTGCTTTTTCGAGCGGGTGACTACAATGCGTATTCCACTGAGAGGTTTGTCAGTCATTTTTCTGGAAAGAAATTCGGCTAGGGGGCTGATACCACATTTGGTGTTTGACGCCTGAGTTCGTCCATGATCTTCCTGCCGCCTGCCGCCAGCATTTTGTTTGCCAGTGCCAGTCCAATTGCGGCGGCTTTCTCAGGGTTTGCCTCGATATTGGCGGTGATGCTTTCTCTCAGTAATTCTTTCCCGTCCAGAGAAGCTATGCAACCTGTGAGCGTAATTGTTTCTCCGGACACTTTGGCGCTGGCGCCGACCGGCACCGAACAGCCGCCGCCCAGTTCGCCCAGATATGCTCTTTCGCAATCGGCTTCCTGTCTGGCTTCTTTGTCTTCGATTTGTTTCAACAACTCTAAAAGTCCGCCCTCTTCTCTTCGGCATTCAATCGCCAGGGCCGCCTGCCCGGCTGCAGGAGTGACTGTCTCTACTGAAAAGTACTGCGAGATGCGACCTTGCAATTTCAGCCTGTTTAGCCCCGCGCCAGCGAGCACAATGGCATCGCAATAGCCTTCATCGAATTTACGCACGCGGGTAGGGATATTGCCGCGAATGTCGACGAACTCAATATCCTTGCGCAGATATAGCAATTGGGCGGCGCGCCGCCTACTTGATGTGGCAATGCGGCTTGCCGACGGCAGTGAGAGAAACTCGAGTCCATCTTTAGACAAAAGCACATCGCGTGGATCGTCCCTGTCGAGTACAGCTGCCAGAGCCAGTTTGTCAGGCATATCTGTGGGAAGATCTTTGAGACTGTGGACGACGATATCCACTTCGTTAGATAGAAGCGCCTCTTCCAGCTCTTTGACAAAGACGCCGCGCCCGCCCAATTCGGCAATCGGGCGATCGAGAACTTTGTCGCCTTTGGTTGTGATCGGCACAACTTCAATTTCGATCTGGCCGGAGAGCGCCTTCAGTCGAGCCAGAACGATGTCCGTTTGCAAAAGAGCGAGTTTGCTTTCGCGAGTGCCGATTCTGATTTTGCCCGGCGGATTTGCCGTTGTATGGGTGTGCATGACGAGCTGTCTGTCAACAGAATTACAAGTCGCCGGAAGGCGTGCGTTTGCGTCTTTGCGAACGGGCCGCATGTGTGCAGGACAAAGGATCGAGGCTGAACAACGTGCGCAGCGCTTCTGCTTGTTGTCTCAGGATCTCGTAGTCTTTGGTCGCTTTCAATTGGACTGTCGGTTGATGAAGAATTTGATTGACGATGGCGCGGCTGATGTTCTCAATCTCTTCAGACGATCCTTCCCCGGAAGAAGAACTCTTTTGGCTTGTGGTTTTGGCCATGTGCTCGAGGCGAATCGATTCGATTTTATCGCGCAGCTCGGCGATTGTCGGGCCAACCAGTTGTGAGCGCTGCCAACCGTGAAAGCCGTCCAGCGACTCAAATACGATGGTTTCTGCACCGGCAACGCAGGCTTCTCTTTCTTCCAGATTGCGCGTCACGATCTTGGCCAGCGCGTCTGAATCGAAGAGTGTCACTTCATCTAATTCTTGTACACGCGAATCGACATTGCGCGGCACTGAAATATCGATGATGCAGGTCGGCTTTTGTCCGAACAATTCTCTTGCTTTGCCCATCTCTTCAAGATTGAGAATCGTTTTGGGCGCGCTGGTTGAAACAATTACCAGATCGGCTTTGGCTGCGGCGTAATGACGATCTTCAAAATTGACGTTAGTGTTGAGCCTTTGCAGATTGGGAAGACTGTTTTTGGCAAACTCCTCCAAGCGCTCGGGCGTCCGATTCATCAGACTGACAGCACCGTCGCCTTGTTCTGAAAGAAGCAATTTCACACAGATTTGAGCCATGCGACCGGCGCCGATAACGGCAACATCAAGATTGTTGAGTGCTCCCAACTTCGTGCGGGCCAATTCGAGTGCGGCAGAGCTGACTGAAACAGCGCGCCTGCCCATTTCCGTTTCGCTGCGCACGCGCTTGCCGCAATTGAGCGCCAGCATAAAGAGGTGATCGAGGATCGGTCCTGCGGTTTTTGCCTCAAGGGCTGCCTGGTGAGCTTCTTTTACCTGGGCCATGATCTGTGCTTCGCCCAGGACCATGCTGTCCAAGCCCGCTGCCACTCTGAAAAGATGTACGGCGACGTCTTCTCTCAAGAGTTTGAAGTTCGGCTTGAGCGCTTCGTGGTCGCCAATTTGTTGTGTGGACGAAAAGAAGAAATCAATTTCACGCCAGCCGGCTTGAACATCGGAGACGACTGCATAAACTTCAGTACGATTGCAGGTTGACAAGAGAACCGCTTCGGTCACATGCGGCAATCTCTTGAGAGCCTCGAGCGCATGTTTTAGACAGGACTGCGGAATTGTAAAGCGCTCGCGTATGGCGATTGGCGAGGAATGATAGTTTAGTCCGCAGACAACGAGATGACTCATTCCGGCCGCTGTCCTGAAGAAGCTGGGGATACCTGATATTTCATGCCGCAGATTATATCTGTACGGATAAGGCCAAAGCCTGAATAAGATCCAAGAGTAAAGAAACAAATTCTAATAACGGCGACAGGGCAAGAGCCTGTTACAGGACTTTTATAATCGGTACCGTTTGGCATCCGAGCAGTACTTCTGTCTGCTAGAACAAATCGGGGTGCCTTTTCTCCAGCCATTCTTTCAGGCAGCCTGTCACTTGCGGCTGAGAACTTTCAGCCCATGGCTCCCACCAGATGTCGATGGAGGGTCGGGCAGCTAGATCGCCGGCCGGACTTTGCAGCAAAAACAGATAGGCGAATGGTCCTTTCCATGCGGCATAACTGAGGTCTTGCGCATCGCGCCCGCTCAGGCTGGGAGGGCCCAGGACAAACGCGGCTTGCGAAAAGGCATACTCATATTCTTTGGCGAAAGATGGATCATCTGCATCGGCAATCTGGCTTAACTCGCAAGAAGCACAATTGACAGTGCCTTTTTTCGGCACGGCGGTGAGCTGAAACTTTCTCAAAAGAAATTGGTCAGATTCCATGATGAAACTCCACCAGACGGGCGACTCGGCCAGTCCCATCATGTCCATTTTGGATTGCTTGAATTTCAAGCCTTTGGATACACAAACGCGTTTGAATTCTTCTTGCTCGGGCGACGCTTCAAGAACTGTGTTCAATATGGCAAGAAAGGCGGGAAATGCCGGTCTTTCGCGCAGCAAACAGGTCATCTCTTTCATGGAGTCGGCGGCGCGCGCCAGGTCTTCTTCCGTCGGCACGTATTCTTTTTTCTGACTGCGATCGCCGACCAGAGCCAGGGAGCGCCGATCGACGGGAGCATCGTCTTCATCGATGTGGTCGTATCCGCTGCTGATGCGATCCTGATCTATGGCAAGCAATCCGGCAAAAGCCGTTGCCATCTTGTCGCCTTTCCAGATCATGTCGAGCATTTCCGGCGACATAGTTGGAGTCAGGGTCGGCGAAGCTGCCGACTTGCCTTTTTGCGCTGCCTGAAAAACAGTGACTGCACCCCAAACTGCCGGTTTAGCCCACCATGGTGAAGCTTTCACCAATTGCTTCTTCATCATGGAGCCTACGTCTCCAACTGGAAACGACGAATCAAGCCCCTTGCCTCCGCTTTCTAAAAGCTTCCTGAGCGATTCGCTGGTGGTGCCGGCAGCGCAGTAAGGAAGCAGTTTTTCAACCTTGCCACCACTGGGAGTGTCACCTGTGCCGTCGAAGTAGCCGGGCCAGGAATTATATTGATCGACAACTTGACCGTTTTCGGCCAGAGTATAGAGAAAAACATCGCTGTCATGCACAATAATGCCGATGACGCCGGCATTGACTGTGCCGGACAATTGGCTGCAGATTTGCTTCATCGTGTCTTCAGCTTGTGACTCTACATCAGACGGATAAGCGCTGACCCAGCCATTTTTCGGTTTGGACACAAAGGCAGGCAGTGCGTTAATTTGTGTAAGCGCCCTCTTTACCGCATTCTGGTCATCTGAGCGAACATGAATATTGGCATAAGAAGATCCCATTCTTCAGCACCTCCATGGCGTACAAACTATGTACCCTGATGCCAATCGCCCAGTTTGGATTTAAGCTCGGGATGAATCTTAATTGTCAGCCAGTAGAGCCCCTCTAAAACGCCCATGGTCGGGCGCGCCAACATATCGTCTTTAGGCGCGGGCAAATAAAATAATCTGTTTTCTTTCACGGCTCTAAGTTTGTTCCATGGAAATCGTTTAAACAGCGATAAATCCTTAGCTTCATACGGCAATACGATGACGTCAGGATCGGCCAGGATTAAATGTTCCGCCGAATAATGCGGATACGATTGCGGCAAATTAGAAGCGATATTTACGCCACCGCAGGTGGTGATAACTTCGTTGAGAAAACTTCTGCTGCCGATCGTAAGCAGTGGTTGAGGCCAGATGCAGTAAAAGACTTTCGGCCTGGTCGGTGCACTCTTCAGAAGCGCCGCCAATTGTTGCAACGCGTGTTCGAATCTGGTTGCTTTTTCGTCAGCAGCTTTCTTTGCGCCGCTCAATTCTCCAATCTGCCTGAGGTTGGCGGCAATATCGCTTAGTTTGTCATTGTTCAAAAGAACAACTTTAAAACCGCGCTTTCCCAAGAGCGATGAAATTGCTTCTTGCCCGCTGACCAGAAGCACCACATCCGGTTTTAATCTGGTCAGTCTTTCCAAATTGACGGAGGTAAAGGTGCCGGTTATTGGTTTGTCTTTTAGCTGCTCTTTTCCATTTGGTAAAACCTGCGGGCAATTGGAGCAGACGCCGGCAATAGCATCCACTGCTCCTGCCTCGATGAGCAGTTCTGTGTTGGAAGGTGCAAGCGAAACGATGGATGGAGATTGGCTTGTCCTTGCTGCTGCCGGCGTGCGCTCCGGCGGCTGCCCGCAGCCTGTCAATACTATTGCCAGCGCCAGGGCGGCAACCCGGCCTTTTATACTTCCATCCACGCCAGTACTTCCTTCACTCTTTGGTCATTGCCTTTGACCGATATGGTCAGGGTTTTATCCCAGAGCTCCCACTCGTATAGAGTCATTCTGACCAGGCGATCGATTTGCTTCTGGTAATCCGGTTCGACCCAGCGAAAACCGTCATCAACAGGTGGAAACATGGGTGGAATGTAGATCACGTGTGAGTATAGAGTGGACTGAATTCGCGCCTTTTCGTAGAGCGCTTCTGTGTCGTATGTCATGGCGGTATTTTGATTCCACCTTTGCCACAAGACCCAAACATCAATTGTGGAGCGGTCCGAAATGAAATTGCCGAGGCGATTTTCTTCTTCTATTTGGCGATCCAAAACCTGCCTTTTGAATCCTTCTTGATCGGGTATGCTGCCGATTTTGTCGTAGCCTGCATCCTGGCACATCTGTCTGGCCAGCTCCGGAATTACAGGCACAGAAAGCAAGGGAGCCAGCTTTTCCACTAGCGTGGTTTTGCCGACTCCGCTTGCGCCAGTTATGACAACCCTAGTTGTTGACTTTGGGTTTTGTACCATCCTCCAGCATCACCTTTCTGTCTTTCTTGAGTGCTTCTGTGAGATCAAGTCCGGTTAGCCCTTTGACCATGTGTACGCTTTGAGCGGCCATGTTCAGGATGTCGGAGCTGATTTTGCTTGCGCCTGTCGAGTCTCCGCCTGTTGAGAGAACCGTCATGGTGCCGATCTTCGATAGCGGACCTGCTGCAGCAGCTACGATTTCCGGCAATCTTTCGATCATCATGCTGGACAGTGCGGCATCATTGTATTGCTTAAAGGCTTCAGCTTTCTTGAGCATTGCTTCAGCTTCGGCTTGACCTTTGGCGGCGATTACAGTCGCTGCTGCCAGACCGTGTGATTTTTCCGCTTCCGCCTGGGCAAGACCAATTGCCTTGGTCGCTTCGGCTTCTGCTATTGCCTTCAATCTTGTCGCTTCTGCTTGACCTGCGGCTTGCAATTTTGCTGTAGTTGCATCCGCTTCAGCCATCATTCTGCGCTTCTCTTGTTCGGCTTGTGCCAACAATCTCACTCTTGTTTGCTCGGCTTCTGCTGGTTTTGTGATTTCAGTTTCCAGCAAGACCTGGCGTTTTTGCACTTCGACCTGTTGCAGTTCGACTTCTTTTTGCGCTTCAACGATTTTGATCTTCTGAGTTTCTTCGATCAACTTTTGTTGAGTTTGCGCTTTGACGATTTCGTACTGCATGTCGGATTGCGCCTTGGTTGTCGCAATTTCTTGTTGATACTTCGCTTGAGCGAGCTGGAAGTTTTTCGAGGCTTCCGCCACTTTCGTGTCGGCGATCAATTTAGCCTTTGCTCCTTCTTCAGCGGCTTGCGCTTGAGCGATGGTCGAGTCTCTGGACGCTGCGGCTTGAGCAATCGTTGTTTCTTTGCTGGCGTTGGCTACACCGATATCGGCTTCGCGTTTGGCTTCAGCTGTACGTTTACGACCCAATGCTTCCAGGTATCCTACGTTGTCCTTCAATTCTTTGAGGGTGAAGGAAACAACCGTGAGACCCATTTTTGCCAAGTCAGCCAGAGACACTTCTTGCACTTTTTGGGCGAATGAGTCGAAGCTTTGAATCAACTCTTCCACTTCCATGGTGCCCAAGATGGCGCGCAAGTGACCGACAAGGGTTTCGTGCGCGATTTGCGAGATTTCAGTCTCATCTTTGTCGAGGAATTGCTCGGCGGCTGTGGCGATCGACGCCGGGTCGCCTTTTACTTTCACCTGGGCGACACCGTCTACGAATACAGGAACACCGTTTTTCGTGATAATCGGAGCCAATGACTTAATTTCAATGGTCATTACTTCAAGGCTGAGGAAAGATCTTTGTTGAATAACCGGGAAGACGGTGGTGCCTCCACCCACTACGATTTTGAACTTGCGATCGTCTTCGTTGGACAACATACCTGAAATGATCATTGCCTGGTTAGGTCCGCACTTTTGATAAAAGCTGGAGACCATCCAAACAAAAAAGCCGAGGCCTACAACGATTGCGGCCACTATCCCGGCTACACCAATCTCCATACCCATGTCTATTTCTCCTTGTTTGTGCCGCTTCTTACTGATCGGCCATATCCAAATATTGCCCCTACCCGACCGTGTCTAACTAAAGAAAACCTGAAATAGTGATGGCGCATATGGTGGCACGGTCGAAGCAAAATTTTATATTTGCGTAAGACGACGTACCGGCCGGCATGTTATGCACCTTAATCAAATCGTAAGCTCCTGCCAGGGCTCGACGAACACTACGCCGTCGCGCACGTCAGAGATCATCACTCTGGCGCCCCGCTTGTAGACGCTTTCGGGGGCGTTGGATTTGGCCGGCATGTTGTAGCGTTTTGAGCCCAGTACGTAAGTAATCTCTCCCGTTCTTCCCGGTTGAATTGAGACGCAGACTTCGGCAGAAGTGCCGATGCATTCCTCGACGCGAGAGGTCGTGGAGACGTGAGACTGCCGTATAAACCATCTGAGCAGCATCATCGTCACGTTGCGCATGATCAATCCGACCGCGATGGCCGGCACCAGACTCAGTGCCCCCAGCTTGAAGATGGCCATGCCTGTGATGCCGAAAAATGCCAGAAAAATTGCCATTGAGGCTGGGCTGATCCAGGACATTATCCGCAGCAAAATCGGGGTTTGCTGCGTCCTGTTAGCATCCATATTTGTGACTTTGGAAATCTCCTTCAGCTGGTTGGAGGGATCATCGGATCCGTGGTCGTGCCCTCCTTGCCCGTGACCGGCTTGTCCGTGACCGGCTTGTCCGTGACCGGCTTGCCCATGTCCATGACCGGCCGATTGCCCGCCGGTGTCGTGACCGGCATGTCCGTGGCCGACGTGTCCATGAACACCAGTGTCATGACCGACGGCATGGCCGTGTCCGATTATGTGATGGGCGCCCGTGTCGTGCCCGCCAAAACCCTCATGAGCGCCGTGTTCTCCACCGGCATCGTGGCCGATATGTCCCGAGACCATGCTGAAAATCATGTAGCCGAAGCCCAGCACGGCACTGACGACATAAAGAGTTCCGAACGTTCCTAACGATTCCACCGGCAAAACTCACAGTTTTGGGAGCTGAAAATTATTTGATTCCTATTACCGAAATTCCCCTTAAGCGGCGTCGGTAAACCGGAAAAGCATTAAGAGAAGTGGAATTTTGGTGTAGTCGAAGCGGTTTTTTTTTGGTCTTGACGTGCAGTAATCTTGATGGAGTCTGGGTTTCGAACATTTTGGCCAGGCTGATCAAGAGGACAGCCGCAGGCAGCAACCTGTCACATGAACGTTTTATCTGACGCCTCGGTCTTTAATTTTCACTGCTTTCGATCGTGGTCACGTCCATAACTATGAAAACGCCTTCCTTTATATCAGTCACCCAGACACGTTGCCCGCGCACAAAACTGGCGCTGTTGTCGTGTGCACGTGCCGATGAGTTGAATCGTTTACCGCCTATCTCGTAGAACACTTCGCCGGTTCTGCCGTCGGCAATCGGCAAACAGACTGTCGCTTCACCGCCGATTGCTGTTTCTGTGCGGACTGCCGTCGAAACGGTGGCGACTTCGCTGAATTTTTCCAAGAGATGGAAGAACACCTTTCTGGCGATTAAGCCCACGACCACCGCAAAAGGAAGCGAGAGAAGTTTTGGAAAACTGTTGATCTGAAGGCAGAGAAAGCCAACCATGCCGCCTAAAGAGAGCATTATCGCCACCGAAGTGGGATTGAAATAGTCGACCATAACCGGCCAGATTGAATGAGTATGGAAGTGCGGCAAGTGCATGTGGGCGGAATGCTCGATTTTCCCCAGCACGCGGCGCCCGAAAAAGCCGCTCACCGCCTGCCCTGTAAGCGGTGCATCGCCGCCTGAAATGGAAGTTCCGGCATCGCCATGATGTGCAGTCGGCGCATGGGAAGGGGAATGCGAGGCGCCGTGATCTCCGCCGGGGCCGCTGCCATAATGAGAACCATGCCCGGAGCCGTGGCCCGAGCCGTGACCTAATCCTTGATGGGTCCCATGATGTCCGCCCGAATGTCCGTGGTGTCTGGCGGCGATCAGGCCCGAGCCCATGGCCATGCACAGGTAGGCGGTGCCCAGAACGCCCGCTCCGCCGTAAATTAAGCTCAAGGTTTCGATATCAGTCATCAGTTATGCTTTGCCCGTAAATGAACGATTTTCCTCCAATTAGATACGATAATGGGACTAGACAGGCCACGTTTCTGGTATTAGGGGAGCGCCAGTGGAAGTAGTCGTGACGCACAACAGCATGGATTTCGACTCTCTCGGGGCGCAATTGGCGGTGACGAAGTTGTATCCTGCCGCGCGTATTGTTTTGGGTACGCCGGTTTTCGGCAACGTGCGATCCTTTCTGTCGCTCTATCGAAGCAGCTTGCCGATTGTCTTGATGAAGTATGTCGATCAAAGCCGGCTCACTCGCATTCACGTAGTCGACTGCCAGAATGCCGATCGCCTGGACGCCGGCTGCCGCGATTTGCTTTTGTCTGAGGACAAGCGCATTCCTTATCTCGTCTACGATCACCATGGCGTAGATCCCGACGGGTTGGCTGAGTCCGCGGAGCCAGGTTCAATAATAGAACCAGTGGGCGCCGCCACGACGCTGCTTGTCGAGCTCATCAAAAAACAACGCATCAAACTAACCGCCTTTGAAGCCACCGTTATGGCGTTGGGCATCTATGAAGACACCGGCTGTCTGACCTACAAAGGCACAACCGAGCGCGATTGCCTGGCTGTTGCGCACCTGTTGAAATGCGGTGCCGACCTGATGCACGTCAATGAATACATCAATCCCAAACTGGGAGACGCGCACGCGCAGCTCTTGCAGGAGATGGTAAAAACCTGCCGCACCCTCACTCTTGAGGGAGTACGCATCGTCGTTGCCACGGCCAAAATGGAAGATTTCTTGCCGGAATTAGCTGGTTTGACCCGCAAGCTCATGGAAGTCGAGTCGGCTGGCGCGGCATTCACCGCAGTCTTCATGCGCGATCGCGTGCACTTGGTAGGCAGAAGCGATACAGCCTCTGTCGATGTGCGCCCTGTTGTCAGGCTTTTCGGTGGTGATGGACATCATGGAGCCGGATCGGCAGTAATAAAAACTGAAGATCTCGATGCCATCGCCTTGCGCATTGTCGGTTGCCTGGAAGCGTCCGTCAGTCCT
>Ga0265313_10003686_pt1 | contig 12226 bp, 10 predicted proteins | sample 4123metaG_FD_203122 | JGI IMG/M metagenome (GOLD analysis project Ga0265313, IMG submission 203122) | Rhizosphere microbial communities from Carex aquatilis grown in University of Washington, Seatle, WA, United States - 4-1-23 metaG | ecosystem: Host-associated > Plants > Roots > Rhizosphere >...
GCGACGTCAACTATGGTTGGCTGCTGCGCTACCTGCACTCCAACGGCGCGTCGATGTTCTTCCTCGCCGTCTATATCCACATGTTCCGCGGCATGTATTACGGCTCCTACAAGGAGCCGCGCGAGGTGCTGTGGATCCTCGGTGTCATTCTTTACCTGCTGATGATGGCGACCGGCTTCATGGGTTATGTGCTGCCGTGGGGCCAGATGAGCTTCTGGGCGGCGACCGTCATCACCAACCTGTTCTCGGCGATTCCGCTGGTCGGTGACGCCATCGTCACCTGGCTGTGGGGCGGCTTCGCGGTCGGCAATCCGACGCTCAACCGCTTCTACTCGCTGCACTACCTGCTGCCATTCGTGATCGCGGGCGTGGTCGTGCTGCACGTCTGGGCGCTGCATGTCGTCGGGCAGAACAATCCGACCGGCATCGAGCCCAAGACCGAGAAAGACACGGTCTCGTTCACGCCCTATGCGACCATCAAGGATGGCTTCCTGATGGCTTGCTTCTGCATCCTGTTCGCCTGGTTCGTGTTCTACATCCCGAACTTCCTCGGCCATGCCGACAATTACATCCCGGCCAATCCGGCGGTGACGCCGGCGGAGATCGTGCCGGAATGGTACTACCTGCCGTTCTACGCGATCCTGCGCTCGATCCCGAACAAGCTGCTGGGAGTTTGCGCGCTGTTCGGCTCGATCCTGATTCTCGCCTTCCTGCCGTGGCTCGATACGTCGCGGGTGCGTTCGGCGCGGTACCGGCCGATGTATCGCCAGTTCTTCTGGCTGTTCGTGATCGCGAGCATCGGCCTCGGTTTTCTCGGCTCGAAGCCCCCCGAGGGGATCTACGTCATTCTCTCGCGCGTCTTCACGCTGTACTATTTCGGCTTCTTCCTTGTCATTCTGCCGCTGCTCGGCTTCTTCGAGAAGACCAAGCCGTTGCCGCTGTCGATCGCGGATTCGGTGCTGCATGGCGACGTGCCGCTTGGTGCGTCCGCGCCGCCGCCACGAGCCAAGGCGTGAACCGGACCATGATCATGCAACGCACGCTCTCCGCACTCGTTCTTGCCGCCGCGCTCGCGGTGCCCACGCTCGCCGTCGCGCAGGAGCATCAGGTTTCGCCGCCCAAGCTGAAATGGTCGTTCAGCGGCCCGTTCGGAAAATATAACGAGGCGCAGCTGCAGCGCGGCTTCAAGATCTACAAGGAAGTCTGTTCGGTATGCCACTCGATGGAGATGGTGGCGTTCCGCAACCTCGCCGATGCCGGCGGGCCGGGCTATTCGGAAGCCCAGGCGGCCGCGGTCGCGGCCGAATACAAGATCAACGACATCGACGACAAGGGCCAACCGATCGAGCGGGCCGGACGTCCCGCCGATCATTTCCCGTCGCCGTTCCCGAATGCGCTGGCCGCCGCTGCGGTCCACGGCGTTGCCCCGCCCGACATGTCGACGCTCGCCAAGGCGCGCACCTATCCGCGCGGCTTCCCGTGGTTCGTGTTCGACATGTTCACGCAATATCAGGAGCAGGGTCCCGACTACATCGCCGCCCTGCTGACCGGCTACAAGGATCCGCCCAAGGACTTCAATCTTCCGACCGGCGGCCACTACAACGAATATTTCCCGGGCCACAACATCGCCATGCCGCCGCCGCTGCAGGACGGCCAGGTGACGTTCGACGACGGCTCGCCGACCACGGTCGCGCAGTATTCCCAGGACGTCGCGGCTTTCCTGATGTGGGTGGCCGAACCGCACCTCACGGCACGCAAGCGCATCGGCTTCCAGGTCATAGTCTTCTTGATTGTACTTTCGGGCCTGCTTTATTTCACCAAGAAGAAGGTGTGGAAGGCGGTCGAGTTGCATCCCGAAGAGCTCACGCCACGGCCGCCGTCCGGCGGCGAGTACAAAGCATAAAAAAAGGGCCCCGTTTGGGCCCTTCGCTTTTCCGGCCCCAGTGCTGACCGCTCAACCGTTCGTCCCCGCGGACGCGGGGACCCAGTTTTGACGTCAGAACGTGCCGCTCGCAGGGACGAACGGAGTTTGTGCCCTTCGCGATGGCGCGCATTCATGTGTTTGTCTAAACATGTGGAGACGATGGTGGCGGCATGACCAAAGCAGTTCTCGGCATAATCGGCGGCTCCGGCATTTATGACCTGCCGGGCCTCACAAATGGGCGCGAGCAGCGCATTGACAGCCCGTGGGGCGAGCCGTCGGGGCCGCTGCGCATTGGAGAGATCGGCGGCCTGCCGATTGTGTTCCTGGCCCGCCACGACAAGGGCCACCGGCTGTCGCCCTCCGATATCAACTACCGGGCCAATATCGACGTGCTCAAGCGCGCCGGCGTGACCGATCTCGTCTCGCTCTCCGCCTGCGGCTCGTTCAAGGAGAATCTGCCGCCGGGCACCTTCGTTCTGGTCGATCAATTCGTCGACCGCACCCACAAGCGCGACTCATCGTTCTTCGGCAAGGGGCTGGTCGCCCATGTCTCGATGGCGCATCCGGTTGCGCCACTGCTGCGAAAGCGGCTCGGCGAAGCGGCGCTCGCCGAGGGCATCGCGGCAAATTGGGGCGGCACTTACGTCTGCATCGAGGGTCCGCAATTCTCCACCTTTGCCGAGAGCATGACCTATAAGGAGCTCGGCTATTCGGTGATCGGCATGACCAACATGCCGGAGGCGAAGCTCGCCCGCGAAGCCGAGATTTGCTACGCGACCGTCGCCATGGTGACCGATTTCGATTGCTGGCACGAAACCCACGCCGCCGTCACGGTGCAGGACATCGTCAAGGTGCTGATGGGGAACGCCGAGAAGGCCAAGCGCCTGGTCGCCCGCCTTGCCGCCGATTTCCCGCGCGAGCACGAGGCGTGCCCGATCGGCTCGGACCGCGCGCTCGATACCGCGCTGATCACGGCACCGGACGCACGCGACCCGGCGCTGATCGCGAAACTCGATGCGGTGGCGGGCAGGGTGCTGGCCGCGCGAGGTTGATTCCTTTCAAAACCGTACGCTCAGGTCGGCGTATAGATCAGTCCGGAAATCGTGCAGCTGACCTCAGAAAACTGAGCAGCGAAATTGGTGTGCAGCAGGATCTGCGGCGTGTCGCCGGCGTGGAAAATCTGCATCGTTGTCCCGTTGACAGCAAAGTCGTTCATGGATGTTTTGACAGTGGTTAGCTCTTGCGTTCGCTGCACGGTCATATTCCGGCTTGGATAGAGCTGGACTCGCACCAAGTCGCCAGCGGTGTCAGGCCAACCCACGTTTACGTAGCAGGACACCTGATTGATGACCAGGTTGTTTCCCGCCGGTACCTTGCTGAAGATGACATAGCAGTTCGTATTATTGGCGCAGCCGAAATTGAAAGTGCTGCCGTCAAACGTGATCGTGCTGCTGGTCTGCTGGAAAAAAGATTGGAACGTCGACTTTGGACCGATGGTCGCCGCGGCAAACGAGACCGGAAGGACACAGGCTGCGACACCGACGAACCGGAGTGCATGGCGAGAGACTATGACAGAAAATGCTTTCATGACCGTCCTCATGAGGTTGCGGACGCCGCGCGGGCGCGTGAGGCATTACTGGTGTCGAAATATGACGCCGCCCGCCGTCGCCTTACGATAAAAGCATAGCGGTTCGCTCACCGGCCAGGAAGTCGGTCGGATGTGGTGGCGGGCTGAAGGCCGAACCGATAAGCTCGAAAAGGCAATTGGGCAGGACAACATGCACATCGTCGATTTCGCACGACAGCCGGACGAGGAATGGCGCGCCGGCGTCATGACGCGCATGGCGGTTTCGGCGGCGAATGGCGCGACGCAATTGTGCCTGTTCGAACAGTGGTGTGAACCCGGTCACGGCGCGCCGACGCATCTTCATGCGGTCGAGGAGGTGCTGCAGGTGATCGACGGCAAGGCCGACGTCTGGATCGGCGACACGCATGCGACGCTGACCAACGGCCAGCTGCTCATCGTGCCGGCGGGCCGCAAGCACGGCTTTTCCAACGCCGGCGGCGACATTCTGTACATCCGCTCGACGCTGGCCGCGCCGGTGTTCGAAGCGGCCTATGACGACAAGCGCGAGACGCCGCGGCGCTGGCTGCCGGCATGACATCCGCGCCCGACAAACCGATGGCCTCAGCGGCGCCCGAAGGCGACCTGCGCGACGCGATCCGCTCGATTCCGGATTATCCGAAACCCGGCATCATCTTCCGTGACATCACCACCTTGCTCGGCAACGCGCGGGCCTTCCGCCGCGCCGTCGACGAGATGGTGCAGCCCTGGGCCGGCATGAAGATCGACAAGGTCGCCGGCATCGAGGCGCGCGGCTTCATCCTCGGCGGCGCGGTGGCGCACCAGGTCTCGGCGGGTTTCATCCCGATCCGCAAGAAGGGCAAGCTGCCGTTCAAGCGCGTCACCATCGGCTATTCGCTCGAATACGGGCTCGACGAAATGGAGATCCACGAGGATGCCGTTGCCAAAGGCGAGCGCGTCATCCTGGTCGACGATCTGATCGCCACCGGCGGCACCGCGGAAGGTGCGGTCAAGCTGTTGCGGCAATTGGGCGCCGAGGTGCTGGCCGCATGCTTCGTGATCGATCTGCCGGAGCTCGGCGGCGCCGACAAGCTGCGCAAGCTTGACGTTCCGGTCTGCACGCTGATGTCGTTCGGCGGGACCTAGGCCTAGCTCTGCCGCGGGCCCCAGGGTCCGCGCGGCGGCACAGTCGCATCGCCCCAAGGGCCATGCGGCCGACCGCCCGCAGGCGGCCCGCTCGATGTGCCCCATGGTCCGCCGGGCGGCGGTGCTTGATCGTCGGGTTGGTCCGCAACAGCCGGATGTTCGTCCGGCGCCTCGATTTCCAGCGGCCCAGGATCGTGACCCCCGGCGAATTTGACCAGCGCCGCGCAACGCGCATCGACCGACGGATGGGTGTCGAAAATGTTCGAGAAGCCCGAGCGCGGATTGTCGATGCACATCTCCATCACCGCGGAATTGGCGGTTGGGATGTCGCCACGGCCCTCGATCTTGCGCAGCGCCGAGATCATGGCGTCGGGATTTTTCGTCAGCTCGACCGAGCCGCTGTCGGCAAGATATTCGCGCTGCCGTGACAGCGCAAAGCGGATCACGATCGACAGGAACCACGCCACCGCGATCAGCGCGATGCCGATGACGATCGCGAGGCCCGCGCCACTTCCCTTGCCGTCGTCGCGCGAGCGCCGGCCGCCGCCCCAATACATGCTCTGGAAGAAAATGCGGAACACCAGTTCGCCGAAGAACGAGATCGCGCCGGCGATCACCACTGCGATCACCATCATGCGGACGTCGCCGTTGCGGATGTGGGTGAGCTCGTGGCCGAGCACCGCTTCGATTTCCTGATCGTCGAGGGTTTCGATCAGGCCGCGCGTGACCGTGATCGAATATTGCTTATCGTTGAGTCCGGTGGCGAAGGCATTGAGCCCCGGCTCCTCGGAAATCTTCAACTTTGGTGTCGGAATGCCGCGCGAGATGCAAAGATTCTCCAGAATATTATAAAGCCGCGGCTCCTGCTGCCGCGTCACCGTGTCACTCTCGGTCATCGAGTCGATCATCGACTGATGAAAATGCCAGGCGATGAATATCCACAGGATGGTGCCGCCGGTCGCGAACGGAAACGCCAGCATGAAATCGTAGCGGGCGGCGAGCAGCAGGTATTCGAGCGGCGCGTTACGGGTCAGGCCTTCGGCCACCAGCGCGCCGGCATAGACCAGCACATAGACCAGCAGGAACAGGCCGATCAGCAGTGCGATCGAACGGCGCTTGTTCGACTGGATGTGGGTGTAAAGACCGAAGGCGGCCATGATGCTCGTTCGGACCTGTCGGCGTCATGGCCGGGCCTGTCCCGGGCATCCACGCCTTAAGAAAGCAAGTCGTGGATGCCCGGCACAAGGCCGGGCATGACGGCGGAGAGTGCGGTGCCGGGAAGGGCCGGTCGCATCAGAACTTCACGCTCGGCGCCTGATCGAGTTGCGCGCGGGTTTCGCCCAGGTCGAAGAAGGTCTGCGGGTGGAAACCGAAGATCGACGCGAACAGCGCCGCCGGGAACTGCTGGATGCCGGTATTGTATTCCTGCACCGCGTTGTTGAAGAAGCGGCGGGCGGCGGCGAGCTTGTTCTCGATGTCGGTGAGCTCGGCCTGCAATTGCTGGAAATTCTCGTTGGCCTTGAGGTTCGGATAGGCCTCCGACAGCGCGAATAATTGCCGCAGCGCGCCGGTCAGCATGTTTTCGGCAGCGACTTTTTGTTCGAGCCCCGGCGCGGCCATCGCGGCGTTGCGCGCCTGCACTACGGCCTCCAAAGTTCCGCGCTCGTGAGTGGCGTAACCCTTTACCGTTTCGACCAGATTCGGAATGAGATCGTGGCGTTGCTTGAGCTGAACGTCGATGTCGGCGAAGGACTGGTTGACCCTCTGCCGCATGGCGACCAAGCCGTTGTAGACGGTGATCGCCCATAAAACGACCACGACAATGACCGCAAGAACGATCCAGCCGGTGGTGGACATTGATTGGCTCCCCTGAAACCCGCGCGGTACCGCCGCAGGCTATCCTAAATGGGGTGCCGTTGGCACACCGCAATGGCGGCTTTTTGGCCAAGCCGATGGCCGCCGCAGCCTAAGCACAAACCATTGGCGCAAAAAGAAAAAAAACCCCAAGCCGGAGCTCAGGGTTAGCGCTTGGCGGTTTGGGGGGATGGTGGGGGACCGCCAGGTGCTCGGACCGATAACGGGACCTGCGGATGTTCGTTCCGAAGATTCTCAAAAATATTTTGCGTCCAGTCCGACTGCTCAGCTGGCCTCGCGGAACTTCACCGCGGCTTCGAGGTCGACCGAAACCAGCTGTGAAACGCCGCGTTCCGCCATGGTCACCCCATAGAGCCGGTTCATCCGCGCCATGGTGATCGGATTATGGGTGATAATCACGAAGCGGGTGTCGGTCGATTTGATCATCTCGTCGAGCAGATCGCAGAACCGCTCGACATTGTGGTCGTCGAGCGGGGCGTCCACTTCGTCCAGCACGCAAATCGGCGCCGGATTGGTGAGGAACACGGCGAAGATCAGCGCCAGCGCGGTCAGCGCCTGCTCGCCGCCCGACAGCAGCGACAGCGTCGTCGGCTTCTTGCCCGGCGGCTTGGCGAAGATTTCCAGACCCGCTTCCAGCGGGTCGTCGCTCTCAATCAATTGCAGTTCGGCATTGCCGCCACCGAACAGCTTGGTGAACAGGCGCTGGAAATGCTCGTTGACCGTCACGAATGAGGCCAGCAACCGCTCCCGGGCCTCGCGATTGAGACTGACAATGCCTTGGCGGAGCTTGTGAATCGCGGCGAGAAGATCATCGCGCTCGGCGGTGAGCTTGCCGTGCTGAGCCTCGACCTCGCGCAGTTCCTCCTCGGCGCGCAGGTTCACCGCGCCGAGCCGCTCGCGCTCGCGGCGCAGCCGCTCCAAGGTCGCCTCGATATCGGCGGTTTCCGGCAGCGCAGCGTCGGGCTTGAGGCCGGCAAGTTCGATCAGGCCGTCCGGCTCGATTTCCAAGACCTCGCGGATTTCGCGGCCGACGTCGGATAGCCGCCGCTTGGCCGCCTCGAAGCGCTCCTCGGCGCGCGCCAGTTCTTCACGCGCGGCACTGGCGGCTTCGAGCGCGGCGCGCTGATCTCGATCCGCCTCGGCCAGTGCATTTTCGCCCTCGGCCAGCCGGTCGGCTGCGGCACGGCGGGCCGTTTCGGCGCCTTCGATTTCGGTGATCAGCGCGCTGCGCTTCTCGGCGAAAATCCGCGGCGCGTTCTCGAGTTCGGCGCGCTCGCGGCGGGCATCGCCGGTGCGCTGGTCGAGCGTCGCGATCTGGTTGCGCGCGCCGCTCAGGCGCTCGGTCCAGCCGGCGACTTCGCCGGCGATCGATTGCAGGCGGCGATCGGCGATTTCGGCTTCGCGCAGGATCGCCTGCTGCTCGGCGCGCACCTCCGCAAGCCGTGCGCGTTTTCCCGTGATGTCGTTGCGAACCTGCGCCAGACGTTCCTCGGTGCTGGCGGCCGGCGCCAGCGCGGCGAGTCCGCGTTCGGCCTCGGCCTTGCCGGACGTCGCTTCTTCGAGGCTGCCGGTGAGGCGGGTGCGCGCCTCCGCCAATGCGGCAAGCCGCCCGGTCTGGCGGTTGAGGTCGCGCTCGCGCGCGCGTGTTTCGGTCTCGCTGGCGGCCGCGGCATCGAAGGCGGTCTGCGCCTGCTGCAAGGCGTTGCGCTTGTCTTCGACATCGGCATGCGCCGCCGGCAATTCGCTCTCGATCTCGGAGAGGCGGCTGCGCTGCGCCAGCCGCCGCGCCGCGCCGGTCGGCGCATGTGCGGTGGCGACAAAGCCGTCCCAGCGCCACAGGTCGCCTTCGGGTGAAACCAGCCGCTGGCCGGGCTTCAGCGAACCGGCGAGCCGGTTGCCGGTGTCGCGATCGACAACGCCGATCTGCGCGAGCCGCCGGGCGAGCGCGGCAGGCGCCTGGACGTGCTGCGCAAGAGCGGTAACGCGCTCCGGGAGCACCGGATCGGCGCTATCCGGGGTCACGGCGGTCCAGCGCATCGGCGCCGACGGATCGACCGGCGCATCGAGGTCGTCGCCAAGCGCGGCGCCGAGCGCCTTCTCAAAGCCCTTTTCGACCGCGATATGATCGATCACCGGCGGCCACAGATTGCGCGTTTCGACCGCCAGAACCTTCGACAGTGTCTTGGCTTCGGTCTCCAGGCGCTGGGTGCGCCGCTCGGCCTCGGCCAAACCGGTACGAGCGGATTCAAGGCCCTGGCGCGCGACGATATGTGCGGCTTCGGCGGCGACTGCGGCAGCCTCGGCTTCGGTCAGTGCGGCCTGCGCGCCGGCCAGAGCGGCGTCGAGCGGCTCGCTCGCATTGCTGCGCAGTGCGGCGAGTTCATGCTCGATCGAAGCGATTTCGTCCTTGAGCCGGGTGGCGCGGTCATCGTGCTCGCGCGCCGCGGTTTCGTATTGGTTGCGCTTGGCGGTGAGATCGGCCAGTTCGGCGGTCAATTCGCCAAATACTTTTTCGACCTCCGTCAGGGCCGCGTCCGCCTCAGCCACCCGCTCATCGACGCCGCTGCGGCGTGCGGCGCTTTCTTGCGCCTCGCGGCGGATCGTGTCCTCTTCGCCGGCGATGCGCGCCAGCGCCGTTTCGGCGTCGGCCACCAGCCGTTTTTCACGTTCGCCATCGGCGGCAAGCTGCACCAGCCGCAATTCGAGTTCGCCGATGCGGTCCTTGGCCCGCGTCTCCTCGCGGTCGAGTTCCTGCTGGGCGAGATTGAGCCGGTGCAGCGCGGCCGCGGCGCGCGCTTCGGTCTCGCGCAAGGCCGGCAGTCCCGCCGAAATGTTGGCTTGCCGGGTGGAGGCCTCGGCTTGGGCGCTGGTACGCTCGCCGACGATCCGGACCGCCATATCCTTGGTGGTACTGGCCTCGCCAACCTCGGCCTGCGCGCCGACAAAGCGCACGTGGAACAGGGTCGCCTCGGATTTGCGGACCTGCGCCGATACCGTCCGGTAGCGGATTGCCTGCCGCGCCTGCTTTTTCAGGCCGTCGATCTGGCCGGCCAATTGGCCGATGACGTCTTCGACCCGCAAAAGGTTGCTTTCCGCGGCCTTGAGCCGCAATTCGGCCTCGTGGCGGCGGGCATGCAGGCCGGCGACGCCGGCGGCCTCTTCCAGCAGGCGGCGGCGCTGTTCGGGCTTGGCCTGGATGATCTCGCCGATGCGGCCCTGATGCACCAAAGCGGGCGATCGGGCGCCGGTCGAGGCGTCCGCGAACAGGATCTGCACGTCCCGGGCGCGCACTTCATGACCGTTGATCCGGTAGGTCGAGCCGGTATCGCGCTCGATCCGCCGCGCGATCTCCAGCCGGTCTTCGTCGTTGAACGCCGCCGGCGCCGAACGGGTGGTATTGTCGATGGTGATGCCGACTTCGGCGGTGTTGCGGGCCGGGCGGTTATTGGTGCCGGAAAAGATCACGTCGTCCATGTTGGCGGCGCGCATCGACTTGTAGGACGACTCGCCCATCACCCAGCGCAGCGCTTCGACAAGGTTCGACTTGCCGCAGCCGTTCGGTCCGACCACGCCGGTGAGCCCCGGCTCGATGTGAAAATCGGTCGGCTCGACGAACGATTTGAATCCGAGCAGGCGCAGCTTGGTGAGTTTCATGCCGCGTACTTTGTTGCCCGCGCATTCGCGCGTTGAAGGTGTGTCGGACGAAGTCTTTGACGGTGCCCGGTTTTTTGCCGGGTGATTCCAATTGACGCCATTGGACGGACAATGAATCGGACCGTTGCCGGGAGCAACAGTCACGCTCGCGTTTTACAGAAATTTCGCCGCCGCCATGGCGGGCGCGCCGCGCCGGGGAGCCCGGCCGGCGTTTCAGCAGGTCAAAAAACCCTTATCCTGCCTTGAGATAGGGGTCGATCTTCTTCGCCATATCCTCGATCGAAATGTCGCCCGAGACCTTCTCGCCATTGATGAAAAAGGTCGGCGTGGAGTTGACCCCGAGCTTCTCCGAGGCGGTCCGGCGCACATCTTCGATCTTGTCGAGCATCCCCTGATTCGCGAGGCAGGCGTTGAAATCCTGCTCGCTCAACCCGGCCTGCTTGGCGATCGCCAGCATCGGGGCCAGCGGCTTCTGCACGAATGCCCAGGTTGCCTGATCGTGGAACAGGGTATCGACCAGCGCATAATATTTGTTGGCGTCGTCCTTGGCGGCGCAGCGCGCCAGCATGAAGCCGGCGGCGGCGAGCGGGTCGAGCGGGAATTCGCGCAGCATGTATTTAACTTTGCCGGTGTCGATGTAGCGCTTCTTCAGCTCCGGCATCGTCGTGGCGGAGAAGTGCGCGCAATGGCTGCACGTCATCGACGCATATTCGATGATCGTGACCGGCGCATTGGCCGCGCCGAGCGTCATCTCGCCGAGCGGATTGGGCTTCAGCAGTTCGGCGTCGGCGGCCTTTTGCGCGAAAGCGCGATCAAGGCCGCTCAATGCGGAACTGCCGAGCAGGGCGCTGGCGAGCGCAAGTGCGGTGCCGCCCTTGCAGAAATCCCGACGGGTGATGATCAACGGAAACTCCTCGGCTACAGGCCCAATCGCGGCCCTGTGGCTATCCGGAAACAATCGGAATGGCAATTCCGCGGTGGACGGGCCAGCCCTGCCGACCTGTCACATTCATTTGACCATGGCACCCAGCCGCGCCAGTGCGGCCCGCAGGTCCTCATCCGTCACATCGCCCAATTCGGCCGCAATCCGCGCGGTTTTCTGCGGGTCCGGGGGCGGCGGCGGGGCAGGCTTGGTGACGCGCTTGAGCGGGGCCTGGCGCAGCGCGAGCTGGCCGATGGCCTGCCAGCCGAAAAAGCGGTTGACCCGTTCCAGAATGATCGACGACAGGTGCTGGATTTCAATCGCTGCGGGCCCTTCGACCCGCAAAATCAGCGTTCCCGGCAGCGGCTCGTCATTATGGACCGGGCGCGGCCACTGAATTTTCATCGGCTCGGAGTGGGCGGCGATCTCGGCGCCGGCAATCTCGGCCCAGCGCGTCACCAGTTCGCCCGAGGCGAAGCCCTGCCGCGCGAACCCCTCATTGAGCGTCTTGCGCAGCAGGTCGGCGAGTGGTCGGGGAAAACTTGCCGGCGGCTTGCTCATGGATCGGCGCCTTGTGGCATCGTTACGTCATGACGCTAGCAGTCAAGATCGCACGGCGAAAGAAAGCATCGCCAACCGAGCCGCAAGTTATTGATCCGCAAGCATTACTGCGCTGGTACGACCGCCATCGCCGCATCCTGCCGTGGCGGGCGCGGCGCGGCGAGACGCCGGACCCGTACCGCGTCTGGCTGTCCGAAATCATGCTGCAGCAGACCACGGTGAAAGCGGTCGCGCCCTATTACGCCAAATTTCTCCAGCAATGGCCGACAGTTACCGCCCTGGCGCAAGCGCCGCTCGAAGACGTGCTGCGGGCCTGGGCCGGTCTTGGCTATTACGCCCGGGCGCGAAATCTGCACGCTTGCGCGCAAGTCGTGACCGAACGGCATGGCGGGATTTTCCCCTCGGACGAGTCCGCGCTGCTCGCGCTGCCCGGAATCGGCAGCTACACCGCCGCGGCGATCGCTTCGATCGCGTTCGGCGGACCGTTCGTCCCGATCGACGGCAATGTTGAGCGCGTTGTGTCGCGCCTGTTCGCCGTCGACCAAGCGTTGCCGGCGGC
>Ga0265313_10003687_pt1 | contig 12218 bp, 18 predicted proteins | sample 4123metaG_FD_203122 | JGI IMG/M metagenome (GOLD analysis project Ga0265313, IMG submission 203122) | Rhizosphere microbial communities from Carex aquatilis grown in University of Washington, Seatle, WA, United States - 4-1-23 metaG | ecosystem: Host-associated > Plants > Roots > Rhizosphere >...
CACGGTCTGGCCGACGCCGAACGGGTTGCCGATCGCCAGCACGATGTCGCCGACTTGAATCGCGTCGGAATCGGCGAATTCGAGGAACGGGAACTTCTCGCTCGACTTGATGCGCAGCACCGCCAGGTCGGTGCGCGAATCCTTGAGCACCACCGACGCCTCGAATTCGCGCTTGTCGGCCAGCGAGACCTTGACCTCATCGGCACCCTCGACCACGTGGACATTGGTGACGATCAGGCCACCGGCGTCGATCAGCACGCCGGAGCCGAGCGAGCGCTGCACCTGGCTGCCGCTATCTGGCGTGCCGAAAAACCGGCGAAAAATCGGATCGTCAAACAGCGGATTGGCGTTCTGCACCACCTTGGCGGCGTAGACATTGACCACCGCCGGCGCGACGCGCTGCACGATCGGTGCATAAGACGCCCGCAATTCGCCGGCTGCCGGGACACGGCGGTCCTGGGCGAGCGCCGGGGCCGCGACGGCAAGGCCGACGGCGATCATCAGGACCCGGGACAGCAAAAACGTCATGTCGGTTCTCCACAAGGCCGCCAAGATATAGGCCCGCCACAAGGCAAGTTGAAGGCGTCATGCCCCAGTTGACGCTGGCGCGCGCGCCGGGGAAGGTCCGCCACCACGGAGGAATCCCCATGAAAGCCGTCGGCTATCACAAATCGCTGCCCATCTCCGACGCCAATGCCCTGTTCGACGTCACGCTACCCACCCCGCAGCCCGCCCCGCGGGATCTTCGCGTCGCGGTGCGCGCGGTGTCGGTCAACCCGGTCGACTACAAGGTGCGGCTGCGAGCCGCGCCGAAGAATGGCGAGCCGCCCAAAGTGCTGGGCTTCGACGCCGCCGGGGTGGTCGAGGCGGTCGGGTCCGACGTGTCGTTATTCAAGCCGGGCGACGAGGTATTTTATGCCGGTTCGGCGGTGCGTTCCGGCACCAATGCCGAACTCCACCTCGTTGACGAGCGCATCGTCGGGCGCAAACCCGCGACGCTGTCGTTTGCGCAAGCTGCCGCCCTGCCACTGACCACGATCACGGCGTGGGAGATTCTGTTCGACCATTTCGGCCTCAAGCGCGGCGCGGCGAACGATGGCCGCAATATTCTGATCGTGGGCGGTGCCGGCGGCGTCGGTTCGATCTGCATCCAGCTGGCGCGACAGCTGACGGGGCTGACGGTGTTCGCTACGGCGTCGCGGCCGGAGACGCGCGACTGGTGCCTCAAGCTCGGCGCCCACCACGTCATTGACCACACCAAGCCGTTCGCCGAGCAATTCAAGGCGGCAGGATATTCGCAGATCAATTACGTCGCCAGCCTCACTTATACCGATCAGCATTATCCGCAAATCGTGCCGCTCCTGGCCGCTCAGGCCAAATTCGCGATGATCGACGACCCGACGCTCGACATAAAGCCGGGCAAGCCGAAAAGCGTGTCGTACCACTGGGAATCGATGTTCACCCGCTCGACCTTCACGACGCCCGACATGATCGAGCAGCACAATTTGCTCGACGCGCTGTCGGCGCTCGTCGACCAGGGCGTCATCAAAACCACGATGACGCGCGAGATCGGCGTGATCAATGCGGAGAACCTGAGGAAGGCGCACGCTTTGGTCGAGAGCGGCACTTCGATCGGCAAAGTCGTCCTGAGCGGCTGGTAGCGACAGCCTAGTCCTGCGGCGGCACGGTTCGCAGCCACGCCACGATGGCGTCCAGATCTGAATCGGTCATCTTGGCGTAATATGGGAATCCCATCGGCGGCTTGAGAGGGCTGCCGTCCTTGCGGATGCCCTGGGTAATGGCGCGCTTGATCTCGGCGTCGGTCCAATCGCCAATGCCCTTGGTCTTGCTCGATGTGATATTGCGCGACACCGACAGGCCCCATGGGCCGGGCATCTCGAAACCGCCGGCGCCCATCCGGGTGGCCCATTCACGGCCGCGCGGACCCATCGGCGTATGGCACTCCATGCAATGCGCGATGGTCGCGAGATAGAAGCCCTTCTTGAGCTTGTCGCCGAGCATCGCTTCGGTGAACGGCTTTTCCGCGCCGGGCAGGACATTTTCCATTTGCGGCATCTTGTAGATCGGGTCCGCCACCTTGTTGCTGATCGGCTTGAGCGTCTTGAGATACGCGACGACCGCGTTGACGTCCTGCTCGGTCATGATGTGGTAAAAGCCGGTCGGCATCACCATCGCGACATGCACGCCGTTCGGCATTTCGCCGGTGCGCATAACCTTCTTGATGTCGGCGTCGGACCAGTTGCCGATGCCGGTGTCCTTGTCAGACGTGATGTTCGGCGCCGTCACCTTGAACGGCGGCTCGTCCCAGGACAACCCGCCGGAAAACGCCTTGTCCATGATGTCGCCGGTCGGTCCCTTCGGCGTGTGGCAGTTGCCGCAGGTCATCACTGTGTTGACCAAATAGCTGCCGCGCTCGACCGCCGTTTCGGCACGGGCCACGCCCGCGGCCGTCGCGAGCACCGACAATGCAACCAGTCCGACGCGAATCATTGTTGTTCCCCCGTTTGGACCCCGGCAAAACATATCGCGTCGGCGGCTGACTTGTCATTCGGCGAAGGGCGTTCGCCCAAAGAAAAAGGGCGGCCCGCCGTCCGCCCCTTTTATATCTGGAAATCTGCGAATATTTGGCGATCAGGCCGCCGCGGTTGCTTCGGCGGCTTCCTTCTTCGCCGCGACCGGTCCTGAATCCTTGCCTTTGGCCTCTTCGTCGCGATCGATGAACTCGATGATCGCGACCGCGGCCGAGTCGCCGAACCGGAAGCCGGCCTTCATGATGCGGGTGTAGCCGCCGTCACGGTCCTTGTAGCGTGGGCCGATCACCTCGAATAGCTTCTTGACCATGGCGATGTCGCGCATCTCGGCGATCGCCTGGCGCCGCGCGGCGAGGCCGCCCTTCTTGGCGAGACTGACCAGCTTCTCGACGACCGGACGCAGTTCCTTGGCCTTCGGCAGCGTGGTCTTGATCTGCTCGTGCTTGATCAGCGCCGCGCACAGATTGGCGAACATGGCCTTGCGATGCTCGGCCGTGCGGCTGAACTTGCGGTGAACCTTGCCGTGACGCATCGCAGTACCCTTTTCCTATCCTGTTGAGCCGCGAAGCGGCTCAATAATGATCCTCGAAGCGCTTGGCCAGCTCTTCGATGTTTTCCGGCGGCCAGCCCGGCACTTCCATGCCGAGATGCAGCCCCATTTGCGCCAGCACTTCCTTGATCTCGTTGAGCGACTTGCGCCCGAAGTTCGGCGTGCGCAGCATTTCCGCTTCGGTCTTCTGAACGAGGTCGCCGATATAGACGATGTTGTCGTTCTTCAGACAATTGGCGGAACGCACCGACAGTTCGAGCTCGTCGACCTTCTTGAGGAAGGCCGGGTTGAACGCGAGATCCGGGATCGCCTCGGCGGCCTGCTCCTTACGCGGCTCTTCGAAGTTCACGAAGACGTTGAGCTGGTCCTGCAGGATGCGCGCGGCGTAAGCCAGCGAGTCTTCCGGCGAAATCGCGCCGTTGGTCTCGATGCTCATGGTCAGCTTGTCGTAGTCGAGGATCTGCCCCTCGCGGGTGTTCTCGACCTTGTAGGACACCTTGCGCACCGGCGAATACAGGCTGTCGACCGGGATCAGGCCGATCGGCGCGTCCTCCGGCCGATTGCGCTCGGCCGGGACATAGCCCTTGCCGGTGTTGACGGTGAATTCCATGCGAATCTCGGCGCCATCGTCGAGCGTGCACAGGATGAGGTCGGGATTGAGCACGACCACGTCGCCGACGGTCTGAATCTCGCCGGCGGTCACGGTGCCCGGACCCTGCTTCTTCACCACCATGCGCTTGGGGCCTTCGCCCTGCATCTTGATGGCGATATCCTTGATGTTGAGGACGATGTCGGTGACGTCCTCGCGGACGCCGGGAATCGACGAGAATTCGTGCAGCACGCCGTCAATGTGCACCGATTGCACCGCCGCGCCTTGCAGCGAGGACAGCAGAATGCGGCGCAGCGCATTGCCCAAAGTCACGCCGAAGCCGCGCTCGAGCGGCTCGGCCACGACCGTTGCAGTGCGCGCGGCATCGCTGCCGGTCGCAACCTGCAACTTGTTCGGCCTGATTAATTCCTGCCAGTTCTTCTGAATTGTCACTTGGTCACCCATTGAGTGGCGCGGCCCTGCTCCGCGCATCCCACCCGCCGTGTGGGTTCTGTTCGGCGGAGGCGAGCCTACGAGCCCGCCCGATTAAAAAAATCAAACGCGCCGGCGCTTGCGTGGCCGGCAGCCGTTATGCGGAATGGTCGTCACGTCGCGGATCGAGGTGATGGTGAAGCCGGCGGCCTGCAGCGAACGCAAAGCCGATTCACGTCCCGATCCCGGCCCGGACACCTCGACTTCGAGCGTCCTCATGCCGTGTTCCTGCGCCTTCTTGGCGGCATCCTCGGCCGCGACCTGCGCGGCATAGGGCGTCGACTTGCGCGAGCCCTTGAACCCCATGGTGCCCGACGACGACCAGGCGATGGTATTGCCCTGCGCGTCGGAAATCGTGATCATGGTATTGTTGAACGAGGCGTTCACATGCGCGACGCCGGAGGCGATGTTCTTGCGTTCGCGCCGGCGGACGCGGGTGGCTTCCTTGCCCATTCGTGATCCTCATGTCGCCCGGCGTTAGCCCGGGCCGATCCTGTTGCAACTGTTAGGCGGTCGGCTTCTTCTTGCCGGCGATGGTCTTCGCCGGACCCTTGCGGGTGCGGGCGTTGGTGTGGGTGCGCTGGCCGCGGACCGGCAGGCCCTTGCGGTGACGCAGGCCCCGGTAGCAGCCGAGATCCATCAACCGCTTGATGTTCATCGACACTTCGCGGCGCAGATCGCCTTCCACCACGTAGTCGCGGTCGATAATCTCGCGGATCTGCAGCACCTCGGCGTCGGTAAGTTGCGAGACGCGCCGCTCCTGCGGAATGGCGGTCTTTTCCATGATCTCTTCGGCCTTCTTCTCGCCGATGCCATGGATGTATTGGAGGGCGACCACCACGCGCTTATTGGTGGGAATGTTGACGCCGGCGATTCGAGCCACTGGAAGTCTCTCCTGCTAACCCGGCTGCCGTTGACCGGCGCCGATTTCTGCTTCCCCTTGAAGGGGATAGCGCAAAACGTAACGCGACGCCGTCCCCTGCCTTTCGGGGGCGCGGCATCGTGACAAGCTCCTGAATACCTGACTTATTAAGGGATTCATCGCGCCTTCGTCAACCTCCGTTTTTGGTTGATTTTGGGGCGTTTGCCGCGCGCGGCGCTGCCTCCGGCCGTTTTGGCCTTGGTTTTGGCTTTCGATTTCACCTTGGAGCCGGGCTTGGCTTTCGCCTTCGCCCTAGCACCGACCACCTTGCGGCTGGCGGCCCGCCGGGCGGTTCCCTCAGCATGATGTTTGAGAAGCTGATCGATGGACCTGGTGACCTCCTCGACCGGGGCCATGCCGTCCACGACCTTGAGCATGCCCATATCGGCGTAATGGTGGGTCAACGGCGCGGTCTGCGCCTTGTAGGCAGCCAGACGCCCGCGCAGCACTTCCGGGTTGTCGTCGGCGCGTACCGGTTCCCCCCGCGCCGTCATCTGCGCCACGCGGTTATGGATGCGCTTGAGCAGCATGCCCTCATTCACCTTGAGTTCGATCACGCCGTCGAGCGTGATGCCGCGCTCGGCCAGCAGCCGCTCCAGTGCCTCGGCCTGCGGCACGGTGCGCGGGAATCCGTCGAGCACGAAGCCGCGCGCCGCGTCATGCTGAGCAATGCGATCGGCGATGATCTCGACCACGACCTCGTCAGGCACCAGCCCGCCGCGATCCATGATTTCCTTGGCCACGACGCCGACCGGGGTCCCGGCCGCGACTGCCGCGCGCAACATGTCGCCCGTGGAGAGATGGACGATGCCGTGCTTGCGAACCAGCCGTTGCGCCTGAGTGCCCTTCCCCGCCCCCGGCGGGCCGAGCAGGATCAACCTCATCGATTTCGCCCCCGCAATCTCGATCTCTTGATCAAGCCCTCATATTGATGCGCCAGCAGATAGCCCTGGATCTGCGCCACCGTGTCCATCGTGACGCTGACGACGATCAGCAGCGACGTGCCGCCGAAATAGAACGGCACCGCGGCATAGGAGATCAAGATTTCCGGGATCAGGCAGACGACGGCGAGATACAGCGCGCCGATCACGGTGATGCGCGACAGCACATAGTCGATATATTCCGCGGTGCGCTCGCCCGGCCGGATGCCCGGAATGAAACCGCCATGCTTCTTGAGATTGTCGGCGGTCTCGGTCGGGTTGAACACGATCGCCGTGTAGAAGAAGGCGAAGAACACGATCAGGCCGACATACAGGATGAGGAACAGCGGACGGCCGTGGCCGAGCAGCGTGGTGATCGTAGTCAGCCAGCCTGGTCCGCCCGTGGAGTTGAAATTGGCGACCGTGGTCGGCAGCAGCAGCAGCGACGAGGCGAAGATCGGCGGGATCACGCCGGATGTATTGAGCTTGAGCGGCAGATGCGAGCTCTGCCCCTCGAACATCTGGTTGCCGACCTGACGCTTGGGATACTGGATCAGCAGGCGGCGCTGGGCGCGCTCCATGAACACGATGAAGGCGATCACCGCGACCGCCATGACGATGACTAGCAGAATGAGGCCGGTCGAGAGCGCGCCTTGCCGGCCTAACTCGAGCGTGCCGGCAATCGCCGACGGGATCTGCGCGACGATGCCCGCCATGATGATGAGCGAAATGCCGTTGCCGATGCCGCGCGACGTGATCTGCTCGCCGAGCCACATCAGGAACATGGTGCCGCCAGTCAGCGTGATCGTGGTCGACACCAGAAAGAAGATTCCGGGATCCGACACGACGCTGCCGGTGCCTTCAAGGCCGATGGCGATGCCATAGGACTGGAACGCGGCAAGCACCACCGTGAGGTAGCGCGTGTACTGGTTCATTACCTTGCGGCCCTGCTCGCCCTCTTTCTTGAGCGCTTCGAGCTGCGGCGAAACTGTCGTCATCAGCTGGATGATGATCGAGGCCGAGATGTACGGCATGATGTTGAGTGCGAAGATCGCCATCCGGTGGATGCCGCCTCCGGAGAACATGTTGAACATGCCGAGGATGCCGCCGGACTGGGTATTGAAGATCTGCTCCCAAGCCGCCGGATCGATGCCGGGCAGCGGGATATAGGTGCCGAGCCGGTACACCAGCAGGGCGCCGAGCGTGAACCAGATGCGCTTCTTGAGCTCGTCGGCCTTGGCCAGCGCGCCGAAGTTCAGATTGGCTGCCAGTTGTTCTGCTGCCGAGACCATCGCCTGCTCCTGCCCGCGCCCCGCTCCGCTCCGCTGTCATGCCTCGCACAGGCGCGGCATCCAGGTCTCGTTTTAGATAGGTCAGCCCGGTCCAATCACTAGCCCGGGCTTGCCGCACGGATCCGCTATTCCGTCTTGGCCTCACCGGCGTCGGCCTTTTCCGCCGCGGCCTTGCCGGGCTTCCCGGTATCGCCTTTTTTGCCGGCTTTCGGCTTGCCGCCGCCCTTGGCGGCCTCGATCGCCATGCGCTTGTTCTTGCCGCGCGGCTCGGCTGAATCGTCTTCCTTCGCCGGCGCCAGCACCTTGACCGAACCGCCAGCCTTCTCGACCGCGGCGATCGCCGACTGCGACGCCCGCCACACCGTGAACTCGGCCTTGGCCTTGAACTCGCCGCCGCCCAGCAGCTTGACGCCGCCTTTGGCGCGCCGCATCAGGCCGGCCTTGACCATGGCCGCGACGTCGATCGCGCCATCGGTCTTGAGCGTGCCGGCGTCGATTGCCTTCTGCACGTTGCCGAGATTGATCTCGTTGAGCTTGATCTGGAACGAGGTGTTGCGGAACCCGCGCTTGGGCAGGCGCCGATGCAGCGGCATCTGGCCGCCTTCGAAGCCCTTGTTGCGATAGCCGGAACGCGCGGTCTGGCCCTTGCCGCCGCGGCCGCCGGTCTTGCCCTTGCCCGAGCCGATGCCGCGGCCGATGCGGGTGCGCTGTCGGCGGGCGCCGGGATTGTCGGCGATTTCGTGCAGTTTCATTGCCGTCGTCCTTTAGTCCTGAATCACGCGCACGATGTGCTTGACCTTATCGATCATTCCGCGCGTGGACGCCGTATCCGGCACATCCTTCACGCGGCCGATCTTGTTGAGGCCGAGCCCGATCAGCGTCGCGCGCTGAATGCCGTCGCGCCGCTGGGCGCTGCCGGTCTGCTTGATCTTGATGGTCTTCGCCATGACGTTCACTCTTACTCGGCGACCTGCTCGGCGTCGCCGTCGCGGCGGCGGCCCTGCAAGGTCGAGACCTTGATGTTGCGGCGCGCCGCGACGGTGCGCGGCGAATCCTGGTGCTTGAGCGCATCGAAGGTCGCGCGCACCATGTTATAGGGGTTCGACGAGCCGAGCGACTTCGCCACCACGTCCTGCAGGCCGAGCGTCTCGAACACGGCGCGCATCGGGCCGCCGGCGATCACGCCGGTGCCGGGAGGCGCCGCGCGCAGGAATACCTTGCCGGCGCCGTGACGACCGACGACGTCATGGTGGAGCGTGCGGCCCTCGCGCAGCGGAACCCGGGTCAATGCGCGCTTGGCGGCTTCGGTCGCCTTACGGATCGCTTCCGGCACTTCGCGCGCCTTGCCGTGGCCAAAACCGGCCCGGCCTTTCTGGTCGCCGACCACGACCAGCGCTGCGAAGGCGAAACGGCGGCCGCCCTTGACCACCTTGGCGACACGATTGATGTGAACGAGCTTGTCGATAAACTCACCGGCGTCGCGGTCATCGCGCCGGCCGCCGCCACGTTCACGATCTCGTCGGGGTTCATGTGCCATCAGAATTTGATCCGTTAGGTTCAGTTCGTTTCGTTGCTCAGAAGTTCAGTCCGCCCTCGCGGGCGGCATCGGCCAGCGCCTTGACACGGCCGTGATAGAGATAGCCACCGCGGTCGAACACGACGTCCTTGACGCCCTTTTCCTTGGCGCGTTCGGCGATGAGCTTGCCCACGGCCTTGGCCGCCGCAATATTGGCGCCGGTCTTGCCGCCCTCGCGCAGCGTCTTTTCCATCGACGAGGCCGACGCGACAGTCGCGCCCTTCACGTCGTCGATGAGCTGCGCATAGATGTGCTTCGACGAGCGGAACACCGACAGGCGGGCGCGGCCAGTGGTCCCGGCCGCCAGCTTGACCTTGCGGCGCACGGTCGCCGTGCGGCGCGCGGTACGGTCAGTTAATCTCGACATGACGCGCTCCGATCACTTCTTCTTGCCTTCCTTGCGGAAGATATATTCGCCGGCATATTTCACGCCCTTGCCCTTGTAGGGCTCCGGCGGGCGATAGCCGCGGATTTCAGCGGCGACCTGGCCGACCTGCTGCTTGTCGATGCCGGTGATGACGATCTCGGTCGGCTTCGGCGTCGCGATCGTGATCCCCTGCGGGATCGGATAGTTGACGTCATGCGAGAAGCCGAGCTGCAGATTGAGCTGCTTGCCCTGCACCGCCGCACGATAACCGACGCCGTTGATCTCGAGCCGCTCTTCGAAGCCCTTGGTCACGCCGGCCACCAGATTGGCGACCAAAGTGCGCGACGTGCCCCACATCGAGCGCGCCTTCTTGCTGTCGTTGCGCGGATCAAGCTGAATGGTGTTCTTGTCCATCTTGACGGTGATGTCGTCCGGCACGACCAGTTGAAGCGCGCCTTTCGGCCCCTTCATCTTGACCGATTGGCCCTCGACATTGGCGGTGACGCCGGCCGGAACCGAAATCGCTTTTTTGCCGATGCGTGACATCAGAACACCGTGCAGATGATTTCGCCGCCGACATTGGCGTCGCGGGCTTCGTGGTCGGCCATCACGCCTTTCGGCGTGGAGAGGATGGCGACGCCCAGGCCGTTATTGATGCGCGGCAGATTGCGCACCGAGGCATAGACGCGGCGGCCGGGCTTCGAGACCCGCGAGATCTCGCGAATCACCGGCGTGCCGTCGAAATATTTCAGCTCGATTTCGAGCTCGTTGCGGCCGGTCGAATGCGCCACCGCGGCATAACCGCGGATATAGCCCTCGGTCTTGAGCACCTCGAGCACGCGCTCGCGCTGCTTGGAGCCCGGCATCGAGACTTTCGACTTGTTCCGCATTTGCGCGTTGCGGATGCGGGTGATCATGTCGCCGATCGGATCGTTCACAGCCATACGTCCCTCCTCACCAGCTCGACTTCACGAGGCCGGGAATGAGGCCTTTATTGCCGAGTTCGCGCAGCGCGATACGGCTCATCTTGTGCTTGCGGTAATAGGCGCGCGGGCGCCCCGTCAGCTCGCAGCGATTGCGAATGCGGGTTGCCGATGAATTGCGCGGCAGCGTAGCGAGCTTCAGCGTCGCAGCGAAGCGCTCCTCCACCGGCAGCTTCCGATCGGCCACGATCGCCTTGAGCTTCTTGCGGCGATTGGCAAATGACTTCGTCATCTTGCGCCGCCGATTATTCTTCTCAATCGAACTCTTCTTCGCCATCTAGTCGCTCCTTGGTCCCGCGTTTGAAGGAAAGCCCCTCACTGCCGGAACGGAAAGTTGAATGCGCCAAGCAAAGCGCGCGCTTCTTCGTCGGTACGCGCGGTCGTGCAGACGGTGATATCGAGACCCCAGACATCCGACACCTTGTCGAAGTCGATTTCCGGGAAAATGATGTGTTCCTTGATGCCGAGCGAGTAATTGCCGCGACCGTCGAAGCTCTTCGGGTTGAGGCCGCGGAAGTCGCGCACGCGCGGCAGCGCGATGGTGACTAGCCGGTCGAGGAAGTCGTACATGCGCGCCTTGCGCAACGTGACCTTGCAGCCGATGGCCTGGCCGTCGCGCAGCTTGTAGGTCGCGATCGACTTGCGCGACTTGGTGATGACCGCCTTCTGGCCGGCGATCATCGTCAGATCCGCGGCCGCGTTGTCGACCTTCTTGCGGTCGGCGACGCCCTCGCCGATGCCCATGTTGAGCACGATCTTGGTGATCTTCGGCACCTGGAACGGGTTGGTGTAGCCGCGCTCCTGGATCAATTTGGGGCGGATTTCCTTCTCGAACTGCGTCTTGAGGCGCGGCACATAGTCGGAGCGCTCGCGCGGCTTCTTGTCCTTGGCCGCGGCAGCCTTCGACGCAGCGGCCTTTTCGGAGGCAGCCTTCTTCTCCGCCTTGGCGTTCGCCTTGGCTTTCAGGGTTTGTTCGGAATCAGCCATCGATCTCAGCTCCCGAGCGCTTGGCGACGCGCACCTTACGGCGCGCCTCGCCCTCGCCGATGAATTTGAAGCCAACCCGCGTCGGCTTGCCGTCCTTTGGATCGGCCAGTGCCAGATTGGACAGGTGAATGGTGCCTTCCTTGGAAATGATGCCGCCCTCTTGCTGCGCGGTCTGGCGCTGATGGCGCTTGACCATATGGACGCCACGCACCAGAGCGCGATCGTCGGCCGGACGTACCTCGATGACCTCGCCGGTGCGGCCCTTGTCGCGGCCCGACAGCACGACGACCTTGTCGCCCTTGCGGATTTTCGCAGCCATCACAGCACCTCCGGGGCGAGCGAGATGATCTTCATGTGGTTCTTGGCGCGCAGCTCGCGCGGTACCGGCCCGAAGATGCGGGTGCCGACCGGCTCGAGCTGCGGCGTAATCAGCACCGCGGCGTTGCGGTCGAAGCGGATCACCGAGCCGTCAGGGCGCTTGATGTCCTTCCGAATGCGCACGACGACGGCGCGCATCACGTCGCCCTTCTTGACGCGGCCGCGCGGGATCGCCTCCTTTACCGAAACGACGATGACGTCGCCGATGGTGGCGTATTTGCGCTTGGAGCCGCCCAGTACCTTGATGCACATGACGCGGCGCGCGCCGGAATTGTCGGCGACATCGAGGTTGGTTTGCATCTGGATCATGGGTAGCCCGCTCTTCTAATTCTTCTGTCGTTGCTGCGCAGCGATTACTGCGCGGTCGCCTTCTTCTCGCCGCGGATCACTTCCCAGCGCTTGAGCCGGGAAATCGGCTTGCGTTCCTCGATCCACACCTGGTCGCCGGTCGAGAACTCGTTCTTCTCGTCGTGGGCGTGGTATTTCTTCGAGCGCCGGATCGTCTTCTTCATCTCCGGGTGCGTGAACCGGCGGTCGACGCGCACGACAACGGTCTTGTCCTGCTTGTCGCTGACCACGACGCCCTGCAACATTCGCTTCGGCATCCGCT
>Ga0265313_10003688_pt1 | contig 12218 bp, 5 predicted proteins | sample 4123metaG_FD_203122 | JGI IMG/M metagenome (GOLD analysis project Ga0265313, IMG submission 203122) | Rhizosphere microbial communities from Carex aquatilis grown in University of Washington, Seatle, WA, United States - 4-1-23 metaG | ecosystem: Host-associated > Plants > Roots > Rhizosphere >...
ATCTTGGGGTGGTCTTCGTACTTATATGCTTTCAGCACTTATACACTCCGAACACAGCTACCCTGCGTCTACCACTGGCGTGATAACAGGTACACTGGCGGTTCGTTCGTCCCGGTCCTCTCGTACTAAGGACGACTCCCCTCAAAAATCCTGCGGGCATGCCGGATATGGACCGAACTGTCTCACGACGTTCTGAACCCAGCTCACGTACCGCTTTAATGGGCGAACAGCCCAACCCTTGGAACGTACTACCGCTCCAGGATGCGATGAGCCGACATCGAGGTGCCAAACCTCGCCGTCGATGTGGACTCTTGGGCGAGATCAGCCTGTTATCCCTATGGTAACTTTTGTCCGATGAGCAACGGCCCTTCCATGCGGAGCCGTGGGATCACTAAGCCCGACTTTCGTCCCTGCGCGAGATGTCTCTCTTGCAGTCAAGCTCCCTTCTACCTTTACGCTCGATGGGTGATTTCCGACCACCCTGAGGGAACCATTGGGCGCCTCCGTTACTGTTTAGGAGGCGACCGCCCCAGTCAAACTGCCCAACTGAAACTGTTCCAAGCCCGGATTCACGGAACTCGGTTAGTATGCTAGCTACATCAGAGTGGTATCTCAACGTCGCCTCCACCTGGACCAAAATCCAAGTCTCAAAGGCTCCCACCTATACTGCGCAGAAGTAACCCGCAGACAATATCAGCCTACAGTAAAGCTCAATAGGGTCTTTCTGTCCTGGCACGCCTAGTCCGTATCTTCACAGACAATCCTATTTCGCCGAGTCTCTCTCCGAGACAGCGCTCAAATCGTTACTCCATTCGTGCGGGTCGGAACTTACCCGACAAGGAATTTCGCTACCTTAGGACCGTTATAGTTACGGCCGCCGTTCACCGGGGCTTTGTTTTTCAGCTTCGCTTACGCTAACCGATCCACTTAACCTTCCGGCACTGGGCAGGAGTCAGCCCCTATACTTCCCCTTACGGGTTTGCAGAGACCTGTGTTTTTGTTAAACAGTCGCTTGAGCCTCGTCGCTGCGACCCTCTCACGCTTCAGCCGCGAAGGCTTACACGCTAGCAGGGCACCTCTTCTTCCGAAGTTACGAGGTTATTTTGCCGAGTTCCTTAGAGAGAGTTATCTCGCGCACCTTGGTATTCTCTACCAGACTACCTGTGTCGGTTTCGGGTACGAGAACCTTCGATCTGGCAACGCCGCTTTTCTCGGCAGCGTGGCGTCTATGGTGTTGAACCCGTGGGTTCTTCCTTACTCGGCCTTACTTTATAACGCCCAGGCGGATTTGCCTACCTGAACTTGCTACGCCTTTGGAGGTGACATCCAGTCGCCCCTACCATATAGCCTCCTGCGTTCCGACTTTGCTCATAACGATCTACGGTTGCACGGGAATATTAACCCGTTGTGCATCGACTACGCCTTTCGGCCTCGCCTTAGCTCCCGGCTAACCCCACGTGGACGAACCTGCCGTGGGAACCCTTAGTCTTTCGGTGCATTGGATTCTCACCAATGTTTTCGCTACTTAAGCCGACAGTCTCACTCGTGCTTCATCCATACGTCCTTACGGTCGTACTTCGTCTTACAACACGACGCTCCCCTACCGCTTAGACAATAAAGTCTAAACCCACGATTTCGGTATCATGCTTAGCCCCGTACGTTTTCGGCGCAGAGTCGCTTGACCAGTGAGCTATTACGCTTTCTTTAAATGGTGGCTGCTTCTAAGCCAACATCCTGGTTGTCTATGCAACTCCACCTCCTTAATCACTTAGCATGAATTTTGGGACCTTAGTCGGTGGTCTGGGCTGTTTCCCTTTTGACTACGGAACTTATCTCTCGCAGTCTCACTGCCAGATACTGACATTATGGGTATTCGGAGTTTAACTCGATTTGGTACGGATTTTCTCCGCCCGCACCGAACTAGTGCTCTACCCCCCATAAGATAAATCTGACGCGGTGCCTCAACGCCTTTCGGGGAGAACCAGCTAGCTCCAAGTTCGATTGGCATTTCACCCCTAAACACAGCTCATCCACTGATTTTTCAACATCAGTTGGTTCGGACCTCTACGCATTGTTACACGCGCTTCATCCTGGCCATGCCTAGATCACCTGGGTTCGGGTCTACCTCATGTAATTATCAACGCCCTTTCAGACTCGGTTTCCCTGTGGCTTCGCGTATTAACCGCTTAACCAACTACATAAGGTAACTCGCCGGCTCATTCTTCAACAGGCACACTGTTACACTATCAAATAGTGCTTCAATTGCTTGTAAGCACACGGTTTCATGTTCTATTTCACTCCCCTCACCGGGGTTCTTTTCACCTTTCCCTCGCGGTACTTGTTCACTATCGGTCGCCAGTCAGTATTTAGCCTTACCGGATGGTCCCGGCAGATTCACACGGAATTTCTCGTGTTCCGTGCTACTTGGGATACAGCTGAGGTTCAAACAATTTCGCTTACCGGACTGTCACCGTCTTTGGTGTGCCTTCCCAGACATCTTCAACTATCGTTATCCCATCTCGTATGCTGTCCCGCTACCCCGACTCTACTTTCGTAGAATTGGTTTGGGCTCTTCCCCTTTCACTCGCCGCTACTAAGGGAATCACTGTTTTGTTTTATTTTCCTCTCGGTACTAAGATGTTTCAGTTCCCGAGCTTACCTCCACACAACCTATTTATTCAGTTGAGGGTTACCAGACATTACTCTGGCAGGGTTGCCCCATTCGGAGACCTAGGGATCGAAGCCTATAACGGCTCCCCCTAGCTTTTCGCAGTTTATTGCGTCCTTCATCGGCTGCTGGCGCCAAGGTATCCTCCATGCGCTCTTTGTAGCTTGACCAATGTATGGTGCACTCACTGTCGAGAGTGCGCGGGCCTTTATGCCTCGCTTACTTCGCACCAGGACGATGCGAAGGCCACACAAATCATTGGTGGTTACGGACCTCAATATGCAGTTTTCAGGGTACGGACCGTGATTTACAGCCTCACGGCTAGCTAGCTGAGCAGTTGGCTACTGCCTGGGCTCAGCGGATTTACAATGTTAGCAGATGATTTCAGACATAGCGACATTTATTTCTTATATGTAGCTAAGCCCGAAGGCTGACTAACACTGCATTCACCACTTCCACCGCTTTTCAATGACCGAGCGAATGCAATGCTCGTTCATCGTCTTCGTGCGCTTCTTCGATCTCTTTATTCAATCGATCGAGTCTGCATTCACAAACTTTTGGAGGCTAGCGGAGTCGAACCGCTGACCTTCTCCGTGCAAGGGAGACGCTCTACCAGCTGAGCCAAGCCCCCATTAACTTCTCCATCGTGCCGCCTCGATGGGGATCAAAAACTATTCTCAGTACGGGAGCGGCCTCCCTGGTTATATGAGAATAGACAAAAAAATGCGCTGAAATCAGCGTACTTAACCATCATACACCAGAATCTTAGCCATTGAAAAGTGAAAACAAAGTCTTAAGTAAGTCTGAAAACCAGCCCCCAGTGGCAGTCCTATTAATGGGTCCGCAGGGGCCGCCTGTAAAAACGGCACTTTGAGGAGTCCCTGGACCAGAAAATTTCCCGGAGAAATGGCTTAACGGTGCAGAAATTTCTTGGCGATTCCATTCACGATTGGAAACACTTCCGGGCCGATACTCTCTCTATTCTCTGAAAGCCGCTTGCCGTCAAAGTTTTGGCAGGTCGGAAAAAGGGACTGGCAAGTATATGGATTCGACAGCGATCGGATATGCGGGATTTCTCGCGAAACTTTTGCGGCAAGAAGGTGTGGCGATAAGAACTGCGATGCCCGAGATGGTTGTCAGTAGATGCGGTTCTCGCGTATCTATATATAGGAATGCAGCAATAAGCAAGTGCCAATAACTAGAGCGCAGTTTCCAAATCAAGCGGAATGGTAAACCAGAAAGTGCTTCCTTGACCGGGCTTACTCTCGCATCCGATTGTGCCGTTATGGGAAGCGACAATTTCTTTGCAGATAGCCAGTCCCAGACCTGATCCCTTGGGAGCATCCGGTCCTTTGACAAATTGTTTGAAGCGCGAGAAAAGTGTTTTTTCTGCACCTTCCGGCAATCCGCTGCCTCTGTCCTGGACGCTTACCTTCAGTTGCGTTTGCGAGAATTCCGCGGTGACTGTAATCAACGAACCTTCCGGAGAAAACTTGACGGCATTGGAGAGCAGATTGACCAGGACCTGGATAATGCGCTCACCATCCATGTTTACTTCCCTTTCTTCTTTGGGAATTTCGATTTCTATATTCTTCTTTTCGGCAACGCCGCGAACTGCCTCGAAGGCAAGCAAGAGCACACTGGCGACTCGATTCGGTTTCAACTCGAGTTCCATCTTGCCGGCTTCCAATTTTTCCAGATCGAGAAGGTCGTCGATCAATCTGTTCAGCCTGTCGATCTCGTGTTCGACCGCCTGTTTTCTCACCCCGCCCTTCTCGCTCAGCGTGCCGTAAATCGGTGTATTGAGCATGCCCAGAAAGTTTTTTACCGAATTGAGCGGTGTGCGCAAATCGTGACTGACCATGGCCATGAAGTGCTGTCTCAGCTGCTCCAACTCTTTGCGCTCGGAGATATCGTGCACGACGCAGAACAGCACTTGATCCAGGGCTGACCAGCGCACCGCCCAAACCATGTGCGCATCATGTCCCTTCTTGTGCGCAATTCTGCATTCAATTGATCCCAGGTCCTGTTCGGCGCGGATTTTTTCCAGGAATTGCGTGGTCTTTTGAACGTCTTCCAGGACAATCATTTCGCTGTACCGCCTGCCGATCACTTCATCGGGGGTATAGCCCCAGTGGTCCTTTACAGCCGGATTGGCACTTACGAAACGGCCATCTGCATCGATTGAGCAAATCACGTCCGGAGCCGATTCGATGATCGCTTTTTCTTTTCTTTGCGCTTCGGCCAGGGCCTTGGCCATGCTGTGGAAGCCATTGTCTAGTTCGGCGATTTCGTCTGTGCCTCTTAAAAGAGGATTCAGGCTTTTTCCTGATGCCAGCCTGATTGTGTTGTCCTTTACAGTGTAAATGCGCTTGAGAATTCGGTTGCTGAAAATTACAGCCAGAAATAGAGCCAGAAATATATTGATGACGATTCCGGAGACGAGCAGAAATTGATAAAGCTTATGGTAACCAGCCTCGACTCCGTTCATATCCTGAGATTCAATATCAAGCTTGTTGGAAAAGTCGGCCACTTGCCTGGCTGTAATCATCAGGTACTTCATGATGCGCGACCGCTCTTGACCCAACTCCAGCATATAAACGGGATCCATGACTGAGTTGTCGGGCAGCGTGGTCAGCATGTCGAAGGTATGATCGAGCGCTTGCGAAAGGTAGGCACCATTTGATTCCGTGATTTTGACGAATTCCGCCTGTTTCTTGTCGTTTTTGACCAGTTCTTTCAAACGACCAAGATTCATCGATGAGTGCTTGCGATAGTGCACAAACTCCATTCTCGAGTTTTGGTCGCGCCGAAAACTGAATTCCAGAAGTGACATGCTGGCGGCGGCATAACCATTGAGAACACGGTCGGCAACTGCGCGCACATCTCTTGTGTGCGTGACCTCCGCAGTCTTAGCCTCGGCTTGTTTGTAGAAAACGAAAAGAGTGACGACGAACGCGATTTCGAAGAGGAGCGGCACGCCAACCAGCACGAGTCCCATTTGAAACACATTGAGATCAAATTTGAACGATTTCTTTGCCGATACCATCGGTAGTGTCATCCGGTAGCCCGGTCGGTCAACATGCTCTTTGGTTTATACCAGACCGTGCCGTAGCGCCTTCACTGCTGCTTGTGTTCGGTCTGACACTGCCAGTTTATCCATAATATGCTTAATGTGGGTTTTTACAGTGTCCTTTTTTATCGAAAGGCGGTCACCAATCTCTTGATTGGATAAACCCTCCACGATTAGTTGTAAAACCTGCAATTCCCGGTCAGACAACTGCTCATAAACGATCTCATTGGGAGTGGTCGCGCTTGCCCCTGTTGATTTGGGCAAGGCTCTCAGCACCTTATGCGCTATTGATGAGTCTATCCACAGGTCGCCTCTAACGACCGCATTCACCGCCGCCTCCAGGCGCCCGAAGTCGGCATCCTTCAGGCAGTAGCCATTGGCTCCGGCGGCCAGGGCCGCGAATATGTCTCGCTCGTCGTCGTGAGAAGTAAGCATGATCACTTTTATGTCCGGCCACTTCTGCTTTAATTGCTGGCAGGCTTCTATCCCGTCCATAATCGGCATGCCCACGTCCAGAAGGATGACAGCCGGTAAAACGCGAGAAGTGACGTTGATCGCCTCTCTGCCATTGGATGCCTGGTGTATCTCTGAAACCAGCTCGCACTGCTCGAAGAGTATTCTAAGACCAGCCCGCAAATTGGCATTGTCATCAACAATGAGTATTGAGTGTTTGGTCATAGTGAAAGCTCCGCTTTGGTCATGTGCTTATATCTGCTTTGCTCTTGCAAGGCAGAACTACTGTAAAGGTGGTACCTGATTTTTCATCACTGGTAAAACTAATGCTTCCTCCTAAGGCATGGGCAATCTGTTGGCACAGATAGAGACCAATTCCGGTTCCCCCTGCCGATTGCTGACCAAGCTCACCCTGCCAAAAAGGCGTGAAGAGTTTTGCCTTATCCTTTTCATGGATGCCTGGACCTGTGTTGTTGACATCTATGCTGACTGTGCTTTCATTGTTTTCCAGAGTGATGTGGACGGTGCCCTGGGTGGGTGAAAATTTGATGGCGTTTTCCAGCAAATTGCCGATTAGATGCTTGAGCGCGTTATTGTCAGATTCAAGCAAAATCGGTTTGTCGGGCTTATTTACCAGAACTGTAATTTCGGAAAGTTGGCAGCGGGAATCGACGGTCTTGATCATTTCCGCCACCAGTTCATCGAGATCAATTTCCTGCATTGTAAGAAGATGCGAGCCTTGCCTGTACTTGCTTACCTCCAGCATGTTTTTCACCATCTTGAGCGCATCTTCATTACTGTCCTGGAGGCGCAGCAGTAATTCTTGATCTCCATTTTTCGCCGATGGATGCTTTTTCAGCATCGCCTGGATAAGGTAATTCGACGCAATCAGTGGACTTTTTAAGTCATGGGCAATCGTTTGTTGCAGAACTTCTTTCTGTCTGGACAGAATTGTTTTATCGGAAATATCCTCAATGAGAATAATCAAACTGCGCACCTTGCCGGCTTCCAGCATGGGCCAGGCGGCAATGTCCCAATAACTTTCCAGTCCTGTTTTATCTGCGATTTTTGTAATTAGCACACCATTCACAATTGCCGGTTTACCCGCAATTACGGTCTCCATTAATGCGTCGCGGGGAAGCTCCGGCAGCAATTCCCAGATTGATGTGCCCTGCACGGATGGTCCACCGGAAAGATAGCTCCCGAAGACAGGATTGAAGTCTTTGATTATGAAATCGGCGCTCAATTGCACGATGCCGATCGGCGCATGTTGAACGATTTCGCGAGATACCTGCTGTTCGACCATCAGTGCCTTTTGTGTGGCGCCGATATAGCGCTGAACGATCAGGGTCAAAGGAACAACAAATACGAAAATAAAGCCGCCCAGGCTCAAAAACATTATGGATGTGCGTTCGGCGTTGAGTTTGTAATCCATGAGCCGTTCTTTGAGCAAGGCTCTTTCATCAACATCGCTGATTATCAGCCGTCCGCGAATCATCTCCATCAGCTGCTGGGCCTTGCTCAGGTCCGGTTCTGCATCCTTGGCGTTGCCGACTTCTTGATCATGCAGTGCGGCATCCAGGGTGCTCTGAAATCTCTCCGCCAGCTGCTCCAGATAAGCGAAGTGCCAGCGCCGCCATCCTTCCTCGTCACCCTTGAGCTTGACGAATTTAATGTATTTGCCCAGGCTGTTTTTATCGCTCGAATAGCGCCCGCGTGCGCTTTTATCGCCGGTCTTTATATAAGTCTCCGCCTGAAATTTCATGTCACTCATAATCGACAAAATCGATTCCAAACCGCCCAGCAGCTCCTGCGATTTCTCGATGCTTTCTCCCGTCTGAATGGCTCGAGACGAGTGCATGTATGCAGATATGGCGGCGCCCGCCACCAGCACGAAGGCAATGATGACAGTCATGCTCAAAGTGGTCTCAGGCGAGCGAAATAGCCGGCTTAACCCGGTTTTTGCCGTCTTCTCGCTGGTCTGGGAATCTGAATTGAGCACAGGATTACACTCCGGTCGCACTATACTTTATGCCGCGCCCACGGAGTTTTTCCCCGGTTTCTTGCAAAACCAAAAGCTCCCCCTTTTGAGAGGAGCGTCAGGTTGCGCGTTCGTACGCATTGTCGCCAAACTTTTTCAGTGATGCCGATGACCGATAGGCCGCAACGCGCGAGCAGGGCGCCCCGTCAGCCTAATTAGGTCGGGCAAAGGAAATCCGGGTTTCATTTCGATAATAGTCGCGCTGAGCATTTCGAGCATCACCCGCAGGGGCGATAGCAGCGATATGCCTTTTAGTCAGCCGTCTTGAATACGCGCCAGTCGACAATTGCCGCTATCACCTGCTGCACCAGAGTATAGAAAATCATCGGCAGCATCACTGTTGGGTGATCATTCAATGCGGTTGCCGCTAAAACCAAACCGGTCCCATTGTTGTTCATACCGAGGCTGAACATAAGTGAGGCTTTGTCGGACTCACTGGTTTTGAACCCCTTCGCCACTGCCCAACCTGCTGTGAACGCCATTGAGCAGACCACAATCGTGACGACCAGAATGAAAGCAAGGAAATCCCAGTCCGGTTTCATGAAAGCTTGCGGCAAACTGGTAGCGGCATTTGAATAATTGAGCGTAAGCAGCAAGATGAAGTTCAGCAACTTGAGGTAAGGTTTTAACTGGATTGTGCGCTCTTCGCCCAATAGCCAATGACCAATCATGCCTGCCAGAGAGGGAATCACTACAGTCAGGCAGAGAAAGGCGTTAGTCCCTGCTTTTGCCATTTCAGTTAGATCTTCTGAATAGTCGCCTGCCGTAATGCATGCAAATGTTTGCAAGACCAGAGGTGTCGTGAATGGGCTTAAAAAGGTAGAGAGCATGACCAGTCCAAGACTCAAGCTCAAATTTCCATTGGCATTTTGAGCCCAGGCTGTGGATGAACCGGCAATCGGCATGGCAATTATCAAGGCCAATCCGACCAGCACATTAAAGAGTTCGTCCTGACTGTGCCAGAGTCCCAACATACCTCTAAGGGCAATCACCAGCATTATTGGAACCAACATATTGGCGCCAAAACCAACCAAGAGAATCTGCGGTTTTTGCCTCAGCTCCAGCAATTCTTTTGCTCGAATTCCCAGACCCGCGTTGAGAAGAAGCATTGAGAGCATCAGCATTGATAGAGAAACATGAGTCTCCCCCAGTCCGGGCAGCATCACTGAACCGAATGATATATTGCGCAGAATCAATCCGGGGCCTGGCAGCAGTGCCGCAAGAACATAGCTGAATAACAGCAGTGGTGAAAAATACTGGTGGATGAAGTGTGTGCACACTTGCACAGCAGTTTGTTTCGTGTTTGGATCGATCATGGGACTAGAGAAAAGATTGAATTATAACCAGAATAACCATGCCAACATCTCATTCAGCCGGAAAGGAGAGATCTAAAAGCCAAATAAATCGACCTTCCTTGCTTTGAATGCGTCTCTAATGCGCTTGCGAGCCGCCTCATCTGCGTGCGGAACGGCTCCCAACTCAAGGGACACCAGCAGCTTCAACTTGGCCAATTGCATAATTCCCTTTGGCGTTGCCGAGGTGCCAGGCATTTGAACGGCTCTCAATAGCGGACAACACTTCACGAGAGTTTCAATGCCCGCATCCGTAATGCGACGATCGCCAACGATTTCTAAGTAGCCGACGTTTTTCCCCAAATACTTGAGTCCTTCATCAGACACGGAAGTGCTGGAAATATTGAGGCCCTTCGGATATTTATGCCGGCCAACGATGCGCATTGAATTGTCGCTCACCAGTGGGTTGTCGCTGATATTCAAATTGCTGAGGTAAGGCATGTTTTCCACGATCACTTTCAACACTTCATCGCTTAAGGGTACTCCCTGCAAATTCACGGCGTGCAAATTTTTCATGCGAGCGATTTTCAAAAGTCCCGCTTGCGAAATCCCCGAACATTTGCTGATGTCCAAATCCCGCAAAATATTGCAGCGCGCGATAGAGGCCAGGCACTGATCATCGAGTTCCGATCCGTGCAGGTTAAGGACTTCTATCTTATTGGCCAAGATGGTATCGAGACCGTGGGGAGTAAATCTTTGACATTCGATAAGGGTCAGGTCACGTATCCATTTCTCCTTGGCTATCAGCTCGAATTGACTCTGTGAAAATTCCATAGCCTTCATGTTGACCCTGTCCATTCCACGATTTTTTGAATCAAGAATTCTTCTTCTGACGCGCTCATCATAGGAAGCCTGCTCTTCTCCCGAGCTGACAAAGGTGCCATCCATCAAAGTCGTCTTTTTGACTGGTTTTTCCGTCACAGTCAATTGACTGACCATGACCGTCGCGATCGCCACTGCCCCCAATACAACTGCGGAAACTATGGCCGGAGTGCTTAGCCATTTATTTTTTTTGACCTCGGTAGGTACGCCAGGATTCAGTGGCGATTTTTTTGCTATCCCTGGACTCTTCAACTGCTCTTTGATTTCGACGAGCTCATGATGTACGGTGCTCATCGAATTGATTCGCTCTTCCAGGTTTTTTGCCATCATTGAAGACACCAGCTCTTGAAGACGGCTGGGGAATTCCCTTCCCATTGACGCCTCTTTGAGCGAGCGTGGCATCTCCGTTTGATGCAGCATCAGAGTCTCAATGACTGAATCTCCCTGAAAAGGAGGAGTTCCGCAAAGACACTCAAACAAAACACAGCCCAATGAATATATGTCTGTTCGTGCATCCATTTTCTTGCCGACGCTTTGCTCGGGACTCATATACAACGGACTGCCGATCACCATTCCTGTTTTGGTCAACTCTTGTGTCTGAGCGCTATTCGAGGAGATCTTGGCGATGCCGAAGTCGAGAATGCGAATGGAACCAGGGCCTAAATTCTCTTGCTGCAACAAGACAATATTGCTCGGTTTGATGTCGCGATGCAGCACGCCTTTTTCGTGTGCATGTGTCAGCCCGTCGGCGCATTGAATGAAAATATCAATCACGGTCTCCAGAGCCAGCTGTCCGTGAGCCGACAAAACGTCCTGCAAGGTTTTGCCGGGCACATAGTCCATCACCATATAAGGTGTGCCGTCTTCCGTGACGCCGAAATCACAGACCGATACAAGATTTGGATGGGAAAGCGAGCCGGCTGCTTTTGCTTCCGTTTGAAAACGCTGTACGGCTTCATCATTCATGGAAGACTGATTGAGCGTTTTTATGGCCATGTCTTTGCCGATGAAAATTTGCGAGCAGCGATAGACAACACCCATTCCGCCGCTGCCGATGCGGTCTTGAATGTCATACTTTCCCAGGAAGAGACTGCCGGGGATCATATGGCCGGAATTGGTCGACTGGCCTTCTTTCGCCGCCATTGCGCCCGATGAGGCATCAATACGCAACGTGGCCTCTTCGGCATGGCCGGTGTCAGGGTCGTCCATCGGTTTTCTACCCGCGTGAAAAATCATTGCCTATAAAAGCACTCTATCAACGACTTGTTTTCGACTTGTTAAATGGCGTGCAAACGCCCAACTGGCTTAAAATTTTGCTTTTGAAATCAGCCAAAAGTTCGCTCCATCTTACCAGGTTAGAGATCAGTAGTTGGCAAGTTGCAAAACGGTTTGAAAACGAACAGAGAAACGCAAATCTGCCGAACACTTTCGTGCCGGCAGATTTACCACCCTGTTCCAAACTTTTAAAATCAGATGTTTCGAATTTCAGACTATTGCGCCTGAATATTGTTGTACTCGAGCGGGCGGGGACCTGTTGAAACGCCGGTTTGTTCGTCAAACTTGGTGACTGTCCGTGTTTTGGTATCGACTACGTCCAGGGATAATCTGCCGCCATCGAATTGGGATTCAATCTTGAGGTTGTTCACTCCTTGTGTTTGCAGTTCGTATTGCACGGCAAAAGCAATTTTGTTAGTGATATCTGCAGGCGTGTCTTTGAGAATGTCAGCGAGTTTGGCAGAATCGTGATTCTTGATGGCGTCGGCAAGACTTCCCACCAACTGCAGCGCTCCATCAGTCATATTGCTCAGA
>Ga0265313_10003689_pt1 | contig 12217 bp, 10 predicted proteins | sample 4123metaG_FD_203122 | JGI IMG/M metagenome (GOLD analysis project Ga0265313, IMG submission 203122) | Rhizosphere microbial communities from Carex aquatilis grown in University of Washington, Seatle, WA, United States - 4-1-23 metaG | ecosystem: Host-associated > Plants > Roots > Rhizosphere >...
CGCTCCACCAAGTTTTGCCCACCTCACCGCCGACGCTCCCTGTCAAAAATCACTCTGGCGAAAAAGGCACTGGCATGCGTTGTTAATTGAGACGGGCGGCACTAGCTGCCTGGTGGTGGTTCGCGCACAATAACTAGCCACGCCTACTTCGCCGGTTCATCGCCCGCGCGTCAACGCCGCTTCAGCTCGATCGGGACAACGAGCTTGGCGATGGGCTGGGCCATGCCCAGCGGCATCCCGCGCCGGCGGGCGGCCGGGATGGTGCGCGCAGACCGATCACATGCGGGCATGCGGCGACGATTGCAAAATCTCACCTTCCCGTATCCACGTCGTGCAAATTGCAATGCCAACCGATGAAACTGCTCGTCGGGGCACATCGCAAGTTGTTGAGAAACGACGCCTTGGTGCGATCAAGACGACGTGGCACACTCTTTGCTTCATATCGGGATGCTTTACCGCAGGGAGGCGGATCGGAAAGGAGGGTACAACTTTGGAACTGCTCACTATGATTTGTCTTGCCGTGCTTGGCGTGCTCTTGTTCACCGGGGGGCTGGCCATGATCGGAATGATCGCCGCCTTGACGGTTGTCCTGCTGAGACAATCGAAAGATGAATTCGCCATCGCTTGGAGGCGTCTTTGGCGTCGCGAAGCGACTAATGGCTTCGCACAAAACAGAAGCTCCCTCCGGAACTCATCAGTCGGCGAAATGGACGCTCGTGTAGCTGTGTGTCGAGTGTCCAATTCAATCGCGGCGATGGGTTTGACCACCATCTCAGGCTACATTCTTTGGGTGGGCGCCTCGTCTGTCATGCGTATTTTTATTGGTTTTTTTGAGGTGTAATGAACGAGAATAGCGCAGGAGTCCGCCACGATCCGGCCGACCGGTCGGGGCGCCATCCTGAACGTCGGCGGCACCGTGACTCCGTGTCGGCATCGTGGTCGCGTTCCTGGGCGATGACGCCGGCCCGTTCGAGGTCGAAGCGGAGCGGACGACCGTTACCGATGAGGTTGAAGGCCACATGGGTTTGCTTTACGTGTCGTGAGCGGCAACTTTGTGGACTGCGCGTCGCGCCAGAACCTCCTATGCCGTGACGAGTTCTCCTGCCGTCCGCCAGGCAGGAAGAACCGCCCCACAGCCTGAACGGATGGCTTCACCATTCAGTCGACCGTGGGGTTTTTCGTCGTCACGAATTCAAAGGCGGTCACAACGCGATCCTCGGGTCGGTCTCGTAGGCCGAACCAATGTGGCAAAGGTGGTTGAGGACTTCGGCGAACAATCCGTAGAGGGACTTCAGCCGCTCAACGTCCTTGACCACACCGGGAACCCGGTAGTAAAGTTCATCGACTCCCTCCGGGAACCGGCCCTTGAACCAGCCATCGTCGTCGCGAACGTCCAGGTAGAAGTCCGGTTGCCTCTCGATCATCCGACGGATGTTCCGCTCGCCGAACATCCTCCGCAGCTTGGTTTCGTCGTTCCCCTTGATGATAAATGCGTCGTCAAATTCCCCTTCGCCTATCTCGACATCCTGCATTCCGAGCATTTTTCCGAACCCGCTGAATAAGCCCTTGCGGTAGATCGTGAATCGGAAGCCGTCCCTATTGACGTACGGGGCACGCATCCGGGTGCAGGTGCTGCTGTGCTCCCCATCCGATTCGGTGTACGTGTCGAGCGTAATCGTCCACTGCTTGTGGTGGACCTGGACCTTGCTCCCTTTCCAGATGCCGCCTTCGACGAAATCGCCGCCGATTTGGTTACACAACTGCCGCCAGATTTCGTCCTTCGATGGCCCGAAGGCTTGTCGCAGAATGCGCATGGATCAGACCTCCATCGTCGTCAATTGCTGCCCGTATTCTATTCGTTATTTGCTGTCTGCCGAGGGCACCCGGCTGGAGGCAGGCTCCGCCAGTAGTTGCCCTTGACCAGGGTCGGCCTGTCCCTGAGGATCATGGGCCTTGCCCCGGAGGATGAGGGGCTGATGGGAATGGCACTGCCGGTTGGCCGGTAACGACTTACGGCGACGTTGGCTGGCCGGGTCGATTTCAGGGAGTGCGCACTTCAGACATCCGGGCACGCGGCATGTTTTGCAAAACCCGCGAGTCCGCCAAGCTGCCGGAGCCCGTGATCCAGCGCCTGGTGTACGACGTTGCCGAGGGCTGCGAACGTGCCATTCCCGAGGCGTTCCTCTGGTTCGGACGACACGTCAGGCTGGTGGATGGTACGACCGTGAGCATGCCCGACACGCCAGAGAATCAAGCGGGACGTACGTGGGCGGGACATTAGGGGCTCACGATTAGGCAACCAACACCAGCGGGTTGCCCCCGGTCGAGTCGGCTGGCAGACACTTCGCTTCACTCCCTAGAGTTCGCCCAGACCGGTCGTCGTGCTTCAGCCGGCGACCGGTCGCCGGCGTTGGGGCACGACGTGCGCTTATCGGCTCGTGGTGGCCCCGGCCGACGCCCGTTGCGGAACAAGCCGTGCGCCGAGGTACGTGGCCAGCGGAAGAACCACGAACGTTGCGATCCAAAACCAAAATGGCGGAGGGAGCATCAAGTTGTTCGCGACACCCGCCAGCGTGAGCAAGGCGCCGAGAACCAGGGCGTGGCCGCCTGGCGGCTTTCGGCTGATCAGTGTGGCGAGAAATCCGCCCGCCACACCTCCCAGCGCCCACCCGACAATGACAACTACGAGCGCGCCGGTGGGAGCACTGGCGAGAATCGCCTTGATCTCCTGGATGTCCGTTACGCCTTCCGCACGCTTACCCAGCTCCGGATATAGGAGTCGACCGTTGGCCGTCTCGACGACCATCATGACCGCGCTGGCCGCAACGAAACCAGCGATGACCGCAAGGACGCTTCGGATCAGCGGCCACATAGGACCTCCCGCGATGTTTTGCCGACCGCGAAATCGCGGCTCACCACTGTTGGCTACGACTTCACCGTACGCGAGGTGAGCCGCTCTGGTCGAGATATTAGCATGCCATAGTGGAGTTGCCAACAAACGCATTGGCTCCGCCTACTTCCCCCTGCTGGGTAGTGGGGTAACAGGTGCACCTGGGGCACCGCTCGAATTTTCGTTGACTATGGCCGTGGAAGCTGTAGCATAAGGTGTTATGCCGGCTGATGGCTGAAAGATATGCCGGCGGATGGCGGACAGGAAGAGCGGCATTCGCTCGCTCAACCTCCCCTTGTGGTATTGGGCCCTTGCGGTTTCAGGCACTTGTGGGTTCGGAGATGCCGATGAATTACAACGCGCGCGCCAAGCGAATCTCGAATTACATCCAGTCGCGGCGGCTGGAGACGCATCGGGGTGTAATGGCTCTGCCCGAACCGGGCGTTTCCGCCCTATTCGGCAACGACGACTATTCCGGCGACGCGCAAACCCGCGAGCTGGTGCGCCGGCTGTTCGAGGTCGCCCATGAAGCCGGCTACGAGGTGCTTGGCTTTGCCACCAACGACGGACCGACCGATGCCGGCTGCTCGTGGGCCGTAGTGCTTTCAACCGACCAGCTCGACTGGCTCAAAGCCCGGCTGCACGACGCCTTTTTCGAATCACACGGACTTTACGCGCCGCGAGGGGCGGCGCTCGGGGTGGCGGCCGGCGGCGACAGCTACTCCCAAACTGGAACATTTGCCAAGGAGAAACCACGATGAGCGTGGGCGAGATCGAAACCCGGGCACCCAAGAATGCCATGGGTAAAGGGGCTTCTTCGACGATTGATCATGAAGTGCCTGCCGCGACCGATGTTGCCGCGGAAACGAAGTACCAATATCCGGGCATTCCCACCACGTGCGACGGCGCGGAGGCCGTGGTGCATGTGGAGGTTAACATCGCCCAGGGTTCGGGGGCCTACCCCATCACCAGCTCGACCACGATGGGAGGCGGATTCAACGCCGCGGTGACCAACGGCCGGCCGAACCTGTGGGGCGAGCAACTGGTGTTCTTCGAGCCCGAGAGCGAGCACTCGGCCGCCACGTTCTGCGAAGGGTTCGCCCTGGCCGGCGGACGAGCGACCAATTTTACCTCGGGCCAAGGGCTGGTGCTGATGAAGGAGGTGCTCTACACGATTTCCGGCAAGCGCTTGCCGGTGGTCATGAACATCGGGGCACGGGCGCTCACCAGCCAGGGGCTCAATGTCCACGCCGGACACGACGACGTGATGAGCGTGGCCGACTGCGGTTGGGGAATGATTTTTGGCCGCAACGCCCAGGAGGCGGGCGACCTGTGCCTGATCAGCCGCCGGGCTGCCGAAGCCTGCCAGACGCCGTTCTTCAACGTGCAAGACGGATTTCTCACGACGCACACGGTCGAGAGCGTGCGGCTGCCCGAGCTCGAATTCATGAAGGATTATATTGGCTCGCCGAAAGAGAAGCTCACCAATCTGATGGACCCGGCGAACCCGGTCATGTCGGGCGTCGTGCAAAATCAAGATTCGTACATGAAGGGCAAGATTGCCCAGCGCTGGTACTACGATCGGGTCGAGCCGGCGCTGGTCGACGCCTTCGCGGAGTTCAGCCGCAAGACCGGCCGGCACTATGACTTTCTCCTCCCTTACCGTTGCGAGGATGCCGAGTACATTCTTGTGGGCATCGGCTCGTATATGGAAACCGCCCAGGTCACGGTCGACTACCTGCGCGACGTGAAGGGGATCAAGGCCGGATGTCTGACGGTGGTCTGCTTCCGTCCCTTCCCGGCGACGCGCATCGTCGAAGCGCTCAAGGACTGTAAGGCGTTCACCGTGATCGAGCGAATGGACGACCCGCTTTCGACCACCGGCAACCATCTGACGCGTGAGATCAAGGCGGCCTTCTGCGACGCCGTCGCCGGCCCCCCCGGCCACGGCACGATCGACCGTGTGCCGCGCATCTATCACGGCGCCGCCGGACTGGGGAGCCGCGATGTGCGGCCCGGCGACATCAACGCCATTTTCGACAACATGCTGAACGACGGGCAGGAGTTTTTCTGTGTCGGCATCGACCACCCCCTGGCCTTGAAGATGGCCGAAGATCCCGATCTGAGGCCCGCCGGCGGCTTCTCGATGCGCGGGCATTCGGTGGGCGGTTTTGGCTCGGTGACCACCAACAAAGTCATCGCCACCATCGCCGGCAACGTGTTCGGTAAGGACGTACAGGCCTATCCCAAGTACGGCTCGGAAAAGAAGGGCCTGCCCACGACCTATTACCTGACGATCGCCAACGAGCACATCCAAATGCACAGCGAGTTGGAGCATGTGGACCTGGTCGTGCTCAACGACGTGAACGCGATGCAGAGCGGCAATCCACTCGACGGAATGGTATCGGGCGGAAAGATCTTCATGCAATCGGCCCAGAAAGAGGCGGCCGAAGTCTGGAAGCGCATACCGGCCTGGCACCAGCGGACGATCCGCCAGAAGAAGCTGCGGGTCTACTACGCCGACATGGTCGCGATCGCCCGCACCGTGGCTTCGGAGGCCGACTTGGAAATGCGCATGCAGGGGATCGTCTTATTGGGGGCATTCCTCAAGCTTACCCCCTACTCTCAGGAAAGCGAGATGACCGACGAGCAGGTGTACGGTGGCGTCGAAAAGGCGGTACGCAAGTATTTTGGCAAGCGTGGCGAGCAGGTGGTGCAGGACAACATGACCTGCGTTAAACGAGGTTTCAATGAGATGCAAGAGATTCCACAGGAGCTGATCCACGGCGCCAATGGCGCCGCATGAAAGGTTTAACAGGACGATTCATTTCAAAACGAAAGCACGAGAATTCAAGATATGTCCACCGAAACCAAACTCCCCTCGATGAACGCGGCGTCAGAGCGGGATCCGTTTAATAACAACTCCTACGGTACGTTGGTCGATCACGACTACAAATTGGTCAGCCTGCCGATCATCGACGTGGTCGACTTTAACGAGCGCGTGATCCGGGGCTATGAGGAAGGGTTCGCCGAAAAAGGGCTGCCCGCCGATCTGGGCCTGGCTCGCTCGCTGATCCCCGCCGGGACGGCCACTTTGCGCGACTTCAGCTACATCGCTCCTGATATCCCGGAGTACATCCCCTCGAACTGCACGGGCTGCATGGACTGTGTGACGCTCTGCCCCGACACGGCGATCCTGGGCAAAGTGCTTTCCGAGGGTGAGCTGGAGCAGAAGCTCGCCGCCATCGCCGACCCGACCGACCGCGAAATGTACCGCAAGCAGTGGTCGAAGACCCGCAAGTATTACGAGGGTCCGGCCAAGAAGGGAGACGAGGGTGGGATGTTCCAAATCATCATCGATCCCAGCAAGTGCAAAGGGTGCGCCGAGTGCGTCACCGTTTGTGACGACCTGGCGCTGAAGATGATCCCCAAGACCGACGAAGTGATCACTGATATCCGCAAGAGCCACCGCTTCTTCAAGCAGTTCGGGCCTTCCAACGAGCGCTATGTCAACGAAAACCTGCTGATCGACATGATGCTCAAGGAACAAACCCACATTTACGTGGGCGGGGCAGGCAGTTGCGCGGGCTGCGGCGAAGGCTCGGCGCTCAGGATGCTCTGTTCCGCCACCGGGGCCAAGTTTGGCGACCAGTGGGGCATGATCGCCGCGACAGGCTGCAACACAGTCTACACCTCGACCTATCCGTACAATCCGTACCTGATTCCCTGGTCGAACTCGTTGTTCGAGAACGCCCCGGCTTTCGCCTTAGGTGTGCGGATGCGCTGGGACCAGATGGGCTGGGAGGGCAAGCCATTATGGTGCATCGGCGGCGACGGGGCGATGTTCGACATCGGCTTCCAATCGCTGTCGCGGATGTTTGCCTCCGGGTCGAATATCAAGGTCTTCGTGCTCGACACCCAGGTCTATTCCAACACCGGCGGCCAGGCCTCGACCAGCAGCTACACGGGCCAGAACACAAAGATGAGCGTTCACGGCAAGACGATCGGCGGCAAACAGGAGCGCCGAAAGGAGATCGCGCAGATCGCGATCATGCACCCGCGGACGTTCGTGGCCCAGACGACCTGCGCCCACGTGAATCACTTCTATCGCTCGGTGCTCGACGCTTTGGAGTTCGATGGTCCGGCGATCGTCGTTTGCTACACCACCTGCCAGCCCGAGCACGGCGTGGCCGACAACATGGCCACCGACCAGGCGAGGCTGGCGGTCGACTCGCGGGCGTTTCCGCTGATGATTTACGATCCCCGCAAGGGCGACACCATTAAGTCGCGGCTATCGTTGCAGGGCAACCCGGCCGTGAACGACGATTGGTGGCTCAACCCCAAGACGGGCGAGCATGTCGACTTCATCGACTTCGCGCGCAGCGAGGGTCGTTTTTCCAAGCATTTCGACAAGGACGGTAATCCCAGCGAGACCCTCTTGTATGCCAAGCAAGACCGGTTGGAAAACTGGCACGTGTTGCAAGAGTTGGCCGGCGTGCTCGACAAGAAGAAGCCGGCGGCCAAGACCGAAGGGCCTGCCAAGGCGGCGGCCAAACCGGCCAATGGCAAAACGTCCGATGGCGAGCCTGGCGGCGCGGCGGCGCCCGGCTTGAGCGCCGGAGCTCGGATCAAGTACCACGATGGTTCACGCTGGGTCGCCGGCGTGTTGGAATCGACCGATCCGGCGGTGGTATCGCTCGAAGACGACACGGAGATTCGCACCACGCTCAAGGTCCTGGCCGACGCGGTCAAAGACGGTTTGGTTACCGTAGGTTAGGCTTTCCAGCCTGACGTGGCTGTCACAAGTTATCGTAGCTTCGATCTTCGATACTCCGGAAAGGCAACCAAGCAAGTTGTCGCAGATGTGCTCGTTCCCATGCCCCGTGTCCCGTTCTGCGCCAAGATCAGGTGCTGACTCCTGACTCCTACAGATCGCCATGGGTTCGTCCGATTCTGTTTCTGCTCATCCTCCGCTGGCCGCGATCGATTATCAGTCCGGCCAGGTACACGAGGTCCTGGAGTTCCTCAAGCGCACCCGCAGCGAGTTGCGTACGCTGCGCAAGGTACGGGTTTGGATCAACCGGGTGCAGGTGTTCGACGTGAACCGCGATTACTTCGAAGTTCGTGGCCTAGGCTACACCCAGGCCGACGTCGTGCCGGTCTTGCAGATGGTCAACACGGCCTACAAGCCCGAAACGCTGCACGACCCCACCAGCGATCTCTATAAGGAATTCGACTCCGGCCGGCGCTATCCTTGGGCGCATGATCGAGTGCTCTAACGTGGGAAAGGTTTCCAAGGGGCCATGCTGGTCAGGCAACGCCTTTGACGTCACTAAAGAAGCGGCGATGCGGCACCCGCGGAGCGAAGTCGTACGGCAGTCCAAAGTTCATCATCATTTTTGATGCGACTTGCTCGACGATGGACTTCGCAACACGAAGTCTCCGTGAAGCAAGGCTTAGTGAGCGCATTGGGTGTTTCAACCCGCGGCGATTTGACAACCTATCAGAGACCAACGATATTGGCGCTTGGGCCGCTCGACCTCGGCAGCGGCGGCTCTCCCTCTTTGCACCCAGCCGCCACCGGAGGTTCGTCGATGAATGCCCGCACGTCAGCGGTTGCGTTGGCCATAGTATGCTCGTCCGTCGCCACGGCGGCGGCAGCCCAGGATGCCATTCGCGATTCGGTGGTCCACATCACCGTCTCACAACGACAGCCCAATCTGCAACAGCCCTGGAGCAAGATGCCCGCCCAGGATGCATCGGGAACGGGCTTCATCATCGAAGGCCGGCGGATTCTGACCAATTACCACGTGGTGCAATACGCCAACCAGATTTATGTTCAGCCGCACCGCTCGGCCGACAAGCTCTCAGCAAGGCTGATGGCTTTTGCTTCGACCATCGACCTGGCCGTGTTGGAGCTGGAAGACGCGACGTTTTTCGACGACCGGCCCCCATTGCCGTTGGCCGAGGGACTGCCGCCAATCAAGGGGCAGGTGAATGTCTATGGCTATCCGCTGGGAGGCCTGCAAATGTCGGTTACCGAGGGGATTATTTCGCGCGTCGATTTCGTCGCCTACTATTACCAGTCGCTTGGCTTGCGCGTGCAGATCGACGCGGCCCTCAACCCCGGCAACAGTGGTGGCCCGGCGATAAGCGATGGCCACGTCGTCGGCGTGGCCTTCAGCACGGTTCAGTCGGCCGAGAACATCGGCTACGTGATCCCCTGCGACGAGATCCAGATGTTCCTCGCTGACGTGGCCGATAACAAGTACGACGGCAAGCCCCAGATATTCGACGCGCTCCAAACGGTGGAAAACGACGCGCTGCGGGCGAAACTCGGCTTGCCCAAAGGAACCGGCGGACTGATGGTCACTGGCACCACCCAGCCGTCCGAGACGTACCCCTTGCAGGCCAACGACGTGATCACACACATTGGCGAATCGGCCATCGACGCAGACGGCCGGGTCAAGGCGTCGGGCGATTTGCAGGTCTCCTTTCAGTACCTCGTGCCCAAACTTGCCCGCGACGGTAAGCTGCCGATCACGCGCTTCCGCTCAGGCGTGAGCGAACCGGTCGAGTTGCCCGTTTCCGTCTCGCAGCCGCAATTGGTCCCTTTCCTCAACGGCGGTTACCCGCGGTACTTTATCCACGGGCCCCTGGTTTTCTCGTCGGCCACGAAAGAAATGGTTTTTCTAGGCGGCGCGGCGCGCCTTCGCCAGCAGATGTCGGGCGGCGTCAGCCCGCTCGTGAGTCGCCTCGGCGACCCGCCGGCGTTCGAAGGCGAGGAACTGGTCGTGGTTCCTTCTCCGCTGTTCGCCCACCCGATCACCAAGGGGTACAGCCATCCGACGGGCAGCATGGTGACACATGTCAACGGCACGCCGGTGAAAAGCCTGGTGCACCTGGTCGAGATGCTGCGCGATTCGCAGGACGAGTACGTCGAGTTCCGTTTCGACCACCAGGCGACGGAGACGCTCGTATTTCGACGCGAGCAACTCAGCGCCGCTACGGACGAAATCCTTACCGACAACGGCATCCGCAAGCAATGCTCCGACGACCTGCGCGGAGTGTGGGAGAAAAACTGACTATTCCGGTACCGAAAGTGTCGAGCGGTAGGGCCGTTTCCGCAAGCGGTGTCCCAGGATCCTCACGAGCTTTCTTGGGTCGACATCGAGTACCCCCAAGAGCCGGATCAGGGCCCAGGCCGAACTGAAGGTGATCTTGGGCCGAGCGCAGATGTAGCGGTTCTCGTACCGGGGGCGAAAACGGCTCTTGAAGTGGTACAGTCCGGCCGTGTCGAAGAGGAAGTTGAAGTACCGGCTTCCCCACGCCATTCCGCGGCGCGCCAACACGCTGTCGCCCGGCAGCGGCTCGCCGGCACGCAGCCCCGGCAACAAGCAGAGGGAAATGCTCTCAACCCCTTCGCGCGCCAATGAGTGCATTGCCTGGTGCATCAGGAAGGTCACAGTGCCGCGCACCGCGTCGGGCCGGTGGCGATAAAGCTCGAACGACCAGAAGCGACCGTTGCCGCCCGGATTGGCCACCAGGAAACCCTCGACTCGGCCCGCCCCATCGTCGGCGCGGGCGACGAAGATCCGTTTGCGCCCTAGCCGATTCGGATTGAACGAGCCATCGAGAAACCGCAGTTCTTCGGCTTGCGGTTTGGCGGCCAACAAGGACGCCGATATTTCGTGAAATTCCGACAGCAATGCGCTCCCTTCGTCGGCGGAGAACTCGTCAGGCTCGCACTCGCCGAACGACAGCCCCTGGCGCTGGCAGTAGTTCGTCTGCCTCCGCACCCACTCGAATGCCTTGCCTTCCCAGGTGCGTTCGGGCAAATCGACGATCGCCTCCTCACCCCACTTGGTGACCTGGAAGCCAAATTCACGGAACAACGGCAGATCGTCGTCGGTGACGTTGTAGAACGAAAGGCATTGCCCGCGCCGGGCGGCGTGGTCGACCAGTTCGGCCAGCAGCAGGCCCTTGCACCCGTCCGGCGCCAAGAGGCCGCCCCCCACCTTCAGGTGCCGGCCCATCCGCACGAACCCGACTGCTCCTTCTCCACCACGCGACCAGAAGCACTCGCGGTCGGCGTCGTTGACCAGGTACGAATCGTAGGTGCGTCCGTAGCGGTACGCGTATTCTTCGAGCAAATCAGCCGCCTGGTCGTGCGGCGCCTTGAGAGGCCGCTCGGCCACAAGCATCCGTGCCATATCGATCATCCCAACCGCCAACCGGGTGAGAAACCAGGTCGAACTTCACAACTCCAGCCGTTGATTGTAGGGAAATCCGCGTTTTGGGCGACCCCAGTTCGGGCCGCACGCGGCAGTTCATTTTGAGAGACGGTCTTTGACCGAGGGCCAGGCCGCGGGTTGCTCGCCACGGTGCGAGCGGATCAAGGTTGCGTGGTCGGCACCGACGATTACCACGTCGTCCACGCCTTCGAGCCCGGCACTGTCTACGCTCACTAAACCGTCGCTACGGCCGCTGCGCTTGCGCAGCTTTGCGGCGGTAAGATTCAGGCCGTTGTCGAGCCACTGGAAACCGCGGCAATCTGGAAGCCGCGCGGCGCCCGCCTCGATGGCGTCGGCGGCATAGCGCCAGCCGCAGTTGCGGTTGCCGGCGACGATGGTGTAACTGACTTCCTTGCGTCGGGGAAGCGCATTGAGCTGAGCCAAAAGCGACGATCCGGGCCGCAAATCCGGCCCCGCTTCTCCGTTCCCGTCGCGCATCGGCCAATCCCAATTCCACTCGTCACGGTCGCGCCAAAGAAGAAAGTGCTCGACGATTTCGGAACCACGCCGCCAGCGGGCAAAAGTGGTGCCGTGGTTGGGTGGTGCCAGCAGAACCATCCGCCGCACGCCGCCTTGGTATTCCGGTCCCTCGACATACCAACGCGCGACGAGCCCTCCCATGCTGTGCGTCAGCAAATCGACGCGCAACCGATGGTGCTCGCGCCGAAGCGTTCGCAGTGCGTCCGACAAGAGTTTGCCGCTCTCAGCCACCGACTGGTCGTTGGGGTAATTGAAGTACGCAACCTGCCAATCTTCCGATCGCAGTCGAGGATCCAAATCGACCCAAGACTCGGGACCTGAATCGAGCCCATGGATCAACACGATCATCGGCCGTTGGTCGTCGAATTTCGCGGGGAGCATCAGGCCACATTCTCGCGTTCGACTTGCGGCCGTTTGACCATCAGTGAAAGGTACGGCCACCCGGGAAGACGCTCGCAGCCCCGCGCAGGCCCCTTTGAGCTTTTCCTTCCCGAGGTTCCATTGGGTCTTGAGCTTCTCGGACCAGACGGCGGCCTTCGCTCGGCAGTCATCG